>LNAP01002558.1_pt1 | contig 18073 bp, 21 predicted proteins | sample 602601 | NCBI WGS metagenome assembly LNAP01 (sample SAMN02440304, study PRJNA202911) | soil metagenome | biome: Subtropical and temperate rainforests or woodlands; isolation source: soil samples (1 kg each in a 20% v/v slurry with milli Q water) were... ...
TTTGGGCCCTCAAAGCCCGAAAGCCTGCAATCTCAAAACCCCTCTCGTCGGAAAAAACACTCCCGCTCAATGACTTGGAAGTTCTTCACGGACGACTAATTACTGATCTTGTAGCCGGTGGCCTTGACGATCGGTTGCCAGAACGCGGTGTTGGCGGCGAGTTCCTGGGTCAGCCCTTCCGGCGTCGTCCCGACCGGGATCAGGCCGATCGCCAACAGCTTTTCTCTTGCTTCGGGCTTGGCGAGTGCGGCGGCAACCGCCTCGCTCAATTGCTTCGCAAAGGTCGGTGAACTCCCTGCCGGCAGCCACATCCCGTACCAAGCATCGGCGACCAGATCGATGCCGTTCTCCTTCAGCGTCGGCACATCGGGCAGGAACGGCGAGCGCTCAGCGCTGCTCACGGCAAGGATTTTGACACCGCCCGCGCGGTGTTGAGGGATCGCGTCTGCGATCGTGGTGATACCGAACGGCAGATGGCTGCCGACGAGATCGTTGATGATGGGGGCGCTGCCGCGATAGGGCACGCGCGTCATCGGAATGCCCAGCACCTGTTCCAGCTTTGAGCCGGTGAAATGCGGGATGGTGCCGTTGCTTGGCACGCCGAACGTAGCCTTGCCCGGATTGGCCTTGAGCCACGCCACAAATTGCTTGAAGTCCTTCGCATCCACCGCAGGACCCGCGACAATGCCGAACTCGAAACGCGCGAGCTGCGATACCGGCACGAAATCGACGGCCGGGTCAAAGCTCGGTTCCAGTTCCACCATTGGCAGCAGATACATCGTCGGACCGGTGGTCACGAGGATTGTGGTACCGTCGGGGTTGGCCGCTTTGACGGACTTGATACCGATCAACCCATCACCGCCAGTGCGGTTCTCGACAATCACGGTGCGATCGAGAAGCTGGCTTAGGTGCTGCGCCAACACCCGGCAAAGCGCATCTCCGCCACCGCCGGCCGCGAACGGAAAGATGATCTTGGTCAGGGGGCCAGATTGCCCAAGCGCATCGCCGGCTGTGGCGAACACGGACAGGCCGGCGCATGCGGCCATAAAACTTCGGCGATCCACGCTTTTCCCTCCCCGACAGTCGATTACGCTTATTACACCAGACTAGCCTGCCCATTGAAAGGGCCGTATCAGCAAAAGAGAAGCCGCCTCGCCTATCGCCGGCTATGACGGTTAGCATTTTCAGCAAAAACCTGGAGCGCGATCGGGCTTCGGCATAGGCGACGCTTCGTCGAACGACACCGAGGCGATCGCACGCATGGTATATTTGCTGCGCCGGATCACGGTCGGGCCTCGTCGATAATTCGCGTTAGCCGCGGGGCAATGCCGGTAACGGCATCAGCGTTGATGGCATTTGCGCCTATCGGGGGGATGGTGATCGAAAAGCATTGGCCCGCGCTTCTCAGATATCACGTTGTTATTGTTGGTCATTGCCCTGCTCGCCTGTCTTGCCATGCTCCGCGTGGGCGGACCCTAGCGGCAGGATGGCGGCAGACCGCAAGCGCGATTTAGCTATTCGGAAGGGCTGCCTTTTTCACCCAGACCTTGTTGTCGTGGAACGCCGCGCCGCCGACCGGCGCGACGGCCTCGGCTCCGGTGAGCATGTTGATGCCACGGCCGCCGATATGGGCCTTGTTGGGGTGAACCGACTCGGCAATCAGCACGCCACGGCGCAGGCCGTCGAACAATCGTGCGATCAGCGTCGTTTCACCGCGCGTGTTGCCGAGCGTGACGGCGTCGCCGTCGGCAATTGAAAGACGCGCCGCATCGGCGGAATGTATCATCACGGTCGGCGCGCCCTCGCGGGCTTGCGATGATGGCGTTTCGTTGAAACTGGTGTTGAGATAGCTGCGCGATGGAGACGTGGCGAGCCGGAACGGATGCGCTTCATCCGCCTCCTCGATGATGGTCCAGTGATCGGGCAGCGACGGCATCTGGTCCCACGCGCCCATCAGCCCGCCGGCGCCGACGGGAACACGCCCCCAATCGACCTTGAAATGGAATTTCTTGTCGGTATGCGCGAAGCCATCGAGGTAATGCGAGGTACGGAAATCCGGCTGGATGTCGCGCCACAGGTCAGCTTCCAGCGTCTCGATATCGCCATGGCCGCTCTTCTTCAGCGTGGCGTCGATCAATTCGCGCGGTGTCATCTCGAAGCCGGGATGCACGGCGTTAAGGCGGCGGCCGAGGCCCTGTAGCACCTCATGGTTGGAGCGACACTCGCCGAGCGGGTCGATTAGCTTGGCACCGACTGAGATGTGTTGGTGACCGCCGCCGTAGTAAAGATCATCGTGCTCCATGAACATGGTCGCGGGCAGCACGATATCGGCCATTTGCGCCGTTTCGGTCATGAACTGCTCATGCACCGCCGTGAACAGGTCTTCGCGTGCAAAGCCTTGGCGCACCAGCGCCTGCTCCGGCGCCACCGTCATCGGGTTGGTGTTCTGGATTAACATCGCCTTGACCTGCGGCCCATTTTTCAACGCTTCGGTATCGCCGGTCAGGATGCGTCCGATCTTGGACTGATCGAGCACGCGCGTGGTGCGGTCGAGCGCATCATGGCCCTCTATGATGGATTCATTGAACTGCCAGAGTGAGTAATTGTTGAAAAATGCCCCGCCACCCTCGTATTGCCAGGCGCCGGTCACGGCCGGGACGCATAAGGCCGCGTGCATTTGCGCGGCACCGTTGCGGCTGCGGGTAAAGCCGTAGCCGAGACGGAAGAATGAGCGTTTGGTCTGGCCGACCGTGCGGGCAAATGCCTCAATCTCTGCCACCGGCACGCCGCAAATCGATGAGGCCCATTCCGGCGTGCGGGTCGAAAGATGCGCCTCGAGTTCACCAGGACAATCAGTGTAGCGCGCCAAATATTCGCGATCGGCATAGCCCTCGCGGAATAGTACATGCATGACGCCGCAGGCGAAGGCGCCGTCGGTACCGGGGCGCAGGATGATCTTGATGTCGGCCTGCTTCACGGTGTCGTTGTTGTAGATGTCGATGGCCGCGATCTTCGCGCCACGCTCTTTTCGGGCGCGCATCGCGTGCGTCATCACATTGACCTGGGTGTTCACCGGATTGGTGCCCCAGATCACCACCAGGTCAGAGACGCCCATCTCGCGCGGATCGGCACCCGAGATCTTGCCGGTGCCGGCGACAAAGCCGATGCGGGCGATGGTCGAGCAGATCGTCGAATAGAAGCGGGAGTATTTTTTCACATGCGACAGGCGGTTGATGCCGTCGCGCATGACAACGCCCATAGTGCCGGCGTAGTAGTAGGGCCAGACCGACTCGGCGCCGAACTCTCGCTCGGCGTCGTTAAATCGCGCCGCGATTTCATCCAGCGCTTCGTCCCATGAAATCCGCGCAAACTGGCCGGAGCCCTTGGGCCCGGTCCGCCGTTGCGGATACGTCAGACGATCGGGATGATGAATGCGCTCGGCATAGCGCGCGACCTTGGCGCAGACAACGCCGGCGGTATAGGTCTGCAGCTTGGAACCGCGCACCCGGCCGATGGTTTGGCCGCCGATCACCTCGATATCGAGGGCGCAGGCCGACGGGCAATCGTGCGGACAGGTGGAATGCCGGATGTCGACCTTGGCGTGCTGGTTCATGCTGATGATAGGTATCATCAAAAATGGCGATCGCCGATAGCCTTTAGCCGAGAATACACCAGCGAAAACAGCACCAAGCCATGCATCGGGCGCCGGGGGACAGCGCCGATATCGCCATGGATCGCCAGTCCGTTACTTGAGTCTATCGTCGACAGGCCATTCGCGTTGCAGCTAAACTTGGCCAAACAGTCGGTCGAGCGGAGAACAAGACCGGAATCCGGGAGGCGAATTGACCGGACCGAGGCTCGCCGCCATACTGGCGGCCATTCTTGTTGCGGGCTACCGCGGACGAGGTTGTCGCGCCGTTAATGATTTTCCCAATGGCGGAACCGCCAAGCGGCAACTGGCCGTCTCGGAAGCACGGCGGCCGGTCGGATGCACCCAATCGACCGCGATCATCAGTACGGCGGGCCTCGTGTTAACCGGGCCACTGCCTCCGGGTTTCGAACTTGCCACCATGTATACGGCAGCCGTCACTGCACAGGCTGCCTCGGCCTACGAAGCCCAATGCCTCATCAGCTACCGATCAGCACGAGTTGCGGAGCCGCGCAGCCATTCTTGACGCGCGGAAGTAACGACAGGACAATTCAGACAACGCAAAATACCGGAGGAAAGCGCCATGGCGCGAAAGCTGATCGACATTTCCGTGCCGCTGCAGAACGACGTGCCGGCGGATCCGCCGGGCGGACATCCCACCATCCAGTACATCGATCACCAGCAAGGGCTGCCGCGCATGCTACAGTTCTTCGAAGGATTGAAGGCGGAAGATTTGCCGGACGGGCAAGGCTGGGCCGTCGAGCAGGTACAACTTTCCACCCACAACGGCACCCATCTCGATGCACCCTGGCACTTTCATCCCACCATGAACCGCGGCGAGCGCTCATGGACCATCGACGAAGTGCCGCTGGAGTGGTGCCTGCAGCCGGGCGTGAAGCTGGACTTCCGCCATTTTTCGGATGGCTATGTGGTAACCGCAAAAGATGTTGAAAACGAACTCAAGCGAATTGACCATACGCTGTCTCCGCTCGAGATCGTCGTGGTCAATACCAGTGCCGGGGCCAAATATGGCCAACAGGATTACGTCACGTCCGGTTGCGGCATGGGCTACGAGGCGACGATGTATCTGCTCGATCGCGGCGTGCGCCTGACCGGCATCGACGGCTGGAGCTGGGATGCGCCGTTCGTCCATACCGCGAAGAGATACGCCGAGACCAAAGACGCCAGCCTGATCTGGGAAGGCCATAAGGCCGGGCGCCATATCGGCTATTGCCACATCGAAAAGCTGCACAATCTGGAGCTGTTGCCGCCGACCGGTTTCACCGTGTCATGCTTCCCGGTCAAGATAGAGCGGGCCTCAGCGGGCTGGACCCGGGCCGTAGCAATCCTCAACGGCTAGACCAGCGCATCGACTCGGGTTAGCGATCGAAAGTCAAATCGATAAGGCTCGCGCTAATCGGCTTCGTCTTCCGATCCCGCTTCGGCTAGCGCCAGTAGTGGGTCGGCCTCAAGCACGACGATGGCCCCATGTTCGAGACGAACCCATTTGCGCGCAGCCCAGGCGCGCAACTGTTTGTTGATGCTTTCCCGGGTCATGCCGACCATCTCGCTTATTTCCTGCTGGGTCACCGCGATCGTCCGACCGCCTGGCGCAAGCTTGTGTTTCTCTGTCAGGCGAATGAGTGCGCTGGCGAGCCGCCCCGGCAAATCCTGAAGGATGACCTGCTCGACCTGTTCACTGGTCCGTCGCAGCCGTGTGCATAACAGCTCAATGAACTTCATTGCGAGCGCCGGCTGGCTTCGCACAAACGGAATAAATTCGCGGCGGTCGATGATAAAGATCTCGCAATTGGTATTTGCCGTAGCGTCGGCTGTGCGGTGCAATCCGTCGAGTACAGCGACCTCACCGAAAATCTCACCGGGACCGATAAGATTCAGAATCGCGTTGCGGCCCTCGGCGGAGGACGTGCTGATCTTCACGGTGCCGCTGATCACGGCAAACATACTGTTGCCTGGATCTCCCTTGGAACAGATCGTGGCTCCCCGCTTCAGGGTGGCGTATTTGGCGTAGCGGCAGAGCTGGTCAAGCGCATCCGGCTCAAGATCGCAGAAGATCGGATGCTGGCGCAGGACCGATAGTTTGCTGGCCGCAACCGGCTGAGAGGTAGCTTTTCCGTCCGGGGGCACGGTCACGACCATCTGATAATTTTGCCTATCATCGGCGGAACGCGCAGAATGCCAAGCCAAACGAGAGCCTTAATCCGCGAAGCCTAAGAAATTATAGCTGCGCGAGGGCCACTCAGCAAGAAAGGCCTCAATATGTCCAAACCTTTCAGTAACATACACGTACTGAATGCACGATATCAAAATACAACTTCAAATAATCGTGCCGGTGCGGACTGTCGGGCCACCCGGAGGTATGGTCGATCTTGCCGGCTGCAGCTCTAGCTGCGGCAATCAGGTCCGCGGCCGTTCTGGAACTCGTCTGATTGTTGGCGATCAGCCCCACTCTATCTTGCGACAAGTGACACCGGCTCGAAATTCTGCAGGATATCCCAGCACTTTTTTGGACAGCAGGTGCGGCACCATGGTCATATTGCTGTCGTTGAATCCACCGAGCACATAGCCGTCCGGCTCTGCCCTCGCGACTGCCTCGGCGCCATCTATTGAACTCATATCACAGATCTCACCTGATCGCTTTGCGCCAGTACAGCGTATTCGGCCAACCCCATGGACATTGTGGTTGATATAGCCAATAGCCGGCGCGGATGAAGTTGTTCGCGGAGGCAAGATTATCCGTCGTATCCGAGACGATGCAATTCCACCCATTATGTCTAGACGACCGTTTCCTTGGTTTGAATCATATCATGCAGCCTCGGCGAGCTTGTAGGACCAAGCGTGGATGACGGGGCGGCGATTGATGTCGCGGATGCCGGCCATGATTCTTTGCTTGAGCTCGAGTTTGGAGGTCACGCGGATGTGGCGGAGGACGGATCGAGTTAATTTGGAGAAGAAGCCCTCGATGAGGTTCAGCCAGGAGCCATGGGTCGGGGTGAAGGTGAACTCGAAGCGTCCGGCCGGCCGGGTGGTAAGCCAAGCCTTGGTTTCTTTCGAGACGTGCGCGGAATGATTGTCGAGGATCAACCTGATCGCAGTCCCGGCCGGATAGGCGGCGTCGAGATGCTCGAGGAATTCAATGAACTCGCGGCTGCGATGGCGGTCTTTGACGAGAGCATGGACCTTGCCGGTCAGCAGATCGATGCCAGCCAACAGACCTAGCGTGCCATGGCGCTTGTACTCATGATCCCGGGGTGAAGGTCCGATGGATGCCGGGTTGGGGAGGCAGGTCGGGAGCCGTCGTGGCGATGGCTTGGATGCCGGGCTTTTCATCGCACGAGACGATCGCAACCGACTTGCCCTTGTTCGACTTGGCACGAGCTTTTTTTAGCACTTCGACTTCACGATAGACGCAGAGAACCTCGGCCATCTTCTGTTCGAACTCGGCGTCGCGATTTTCAAGATAGTAACGCACCTTGTGAGGCTTGATTTCCTCGTTGCCGAGGATCTTGCATACGGTGCCCTGGACCAGATGGGCCAAGCATCTATGCCCTGCCGCCGGCCCCCGTTTACGGGCATGATCGGCCAGCAACCGCGTCGTCCACAATTCGTGCGGATAGCCATGGTCCTTGGCCTTGTCGCACGCCAGCGACACGAGCCACGCCCTGGCCTCCGGCGTGATCGTCGGCTCCTTGCCCGGCCGCGGTCGATCGTCGAGAGCCACAAGTGGCCCATAGGCCAAGGCCCGCTCGACTGTCTGATGGTGCACCCCAACGGCACGCCCGACCGCAAAGAACGACGGGTTCTCACGGTAAGCAAGCAACATCTTCGCCCGCGTCACCCGGCTCCCTCGTTCCCTTGCGGCGATGCCGCGCACTTATTCCTTGGTAGCAATTTCAAGATATTGCGCGCAGCGGCATGTCGGCGCCCGCGCGGTCAAGAGGTTCCGGATCACGCCGAACGGAACTCCCGGGCTTTCTTTCGACACAGCCTTAGCTCGTGCATCGATGATGGCATCGATACCCAAGCGAACCGTCGGCGTGGTGTCGTTGGTGGTCGGGTCATCGCCTTCGAGTTGGGCGTTAGCGGCATTCGGCACGTCCAGCGCTTGGATCTGCCATTCATGATTTACGGCGGACGCCTTTTCTTTCTCAGCCCCGCTCATGAATGGGGTGTCGGTCGGATCAATGCGATAGATCATATCGCTGAGGTCTTCGCGGTCGCCAACCGCCTGGTAGGTGGCAAAGGTAGAGGTCGGTAGAGCCATGTCAGTCGTCTTCCTTGAATAAGCCAAGCATTACGCTGGCGCACGCGTTCGCGATGCGTCGCGTAGACCTGAATGAGTGAAGTTTTGAAGACCTCGGGCACTCGATGGCGCGGAAGCAGAGCTTCTGGTTCGGTTTCCGTGACGTCTTCGCTGGGCGCCCGCGCATCGCACAGGGTCAGCGTTGGCAGTCGCCAATTCGTTTGCTGCGGTCGCCTAAATCAGCGCGCTCGGCAGATGGTTGTTTTGGATCATGTCGCAAAATCATTCGCGTTGCATTGGACGGAAGTTTGCGACGGCGGCCTACGAGGCCATGCCAAAATGGGCGCCCGACGATAGGCTTTGCGAAATGCCGCCGACACCATTCGATTCAAAAAGCCCGCAACCGGTCTCCCGGCACGGGCTCAATTCTTGCGATGTTGAACATATGCAGGTGATTTGCCCGACGTGTCAATAATCTTCAACGAGCGAATGTCGTAACTTGGATTGGCCGGCGAGAGTTTGCCTCAGCTCTTTCTCATTTCCCACCAAAGGGCTGAATCAGCCATTGCGCCGTGGCAAGTAATTATTATGCGATCTGCTGACGGAAGAATGAACGTTTTACTGGTGTATTAGCCACCAGCTTCTTCAAGAAGAACACCGACTTGATAAAAATTTCCGAACAAAGGCGCCGCGCGACCTTCGCCGTCTCGCAACACATTTCTGGGAACATACTCCCACATCGCTTCTTTCCATTCTGCTGTCCTCTGGGATGGCGGCAAAGCAAGCTCTCCCGTCGTATCGTATAATACGATGTAGGTTATGGCGTCGTTGTACCCTGACCTCTCGCACTCACCGACCTTCTGCCTGACGCCCTTCTCGACGAATTCAGTCAAGCTGCATCTGGACAGATAGTCCTCGACCGGCGAGGCATGAATGCGAAATCCTTGTACGAGAATCCCGAATCGGATTCCGGCCACGGTCTCAATCTCACTGAAGGGCAAAAAGGCCAACGCCCACGTGGCCGAAAGAATCGCAACCGCTTTCAGGTCGCGCCGCAATAAAGCACCGATGGACAAGAAAAATACCGGAATCAAGCAGGCCACGAATATCCAAAGCAGCCAGTATGACAGCGTCGGGAGAAGGTAATACAGAAAAGATGAAGCGTAGGGGATGATCAGGACGACGAAGACCAGGAGATATTTCAGCCGCGTCATTGCGAACATCCAACGTAGCGCAGCCGGGGCCCACGGCGAACCCAGCAGATCCGTATTCCCTTGGCACGAACCAGTAGCGCGTCAATTATTCCCACTTCGTTGGGACTCTTCGTGCACCTCCACGCCATCCATTGCCAATATTTCAGGAGATTTTGTGCAAATACCTGGAACCCACCCTTAACGGCGGCGCGCGCTTTGATCAAACGCGGATGATACCCGTCGGACTGGAGGCCAGCTTCCAAAGCGATCGTCGAAGGAATCCTCGTGATCGGGAGAAGGCAACTCGTTGGACGGAACTAACGGCACCGTCGGCGCTCCGGCATCGAATACGGAGGTTTGCGATTTGTTGGCGTCGTGCTCGTTCAAGCGTCGAATATGATCCATGATCAGGGCAGCCACCGATCCCGCAGATCGGGGCGGCAAAGGCATCGGCGGAGAGCCCGAGCCGACCGCTGATGCAGAGCTCCAGTTCCTGAACCGGTCATCGAACGAATCCTGCCGGCGAGGAGAAAGGGCATCATTGGGCGGGGCAAAGGGCGCCTCCGGCGCGCCCGAGTCAAACACGGATACTGGCGGTTTGTTGCCGTTGCCCGCCGGCAGTAGAGTCCTGTCATCCGAGCCATTTGGCGAAGCTACCGGTACCCTTGTCACCGATGCAGCAAAGTCGGAGAAACCCGCAGACGGCCCAGTCCAGGGCGCCGCATCTCCGACTGGTACTGAGAAATTGCCGGGGTTGCCGCTAAATGATGGATCGACGCGCTTGTCTTGATGGGTAACAATTAGCTTTCCCGTAGACAACGCATCCAGGACCAGGTCCTGAATTTGATCTCTCGACAGATTATTCCTGCGAGCATAATTGGCAATATTTCTTCCAACTTGATTATTGTAGAGGTCCTTAAACGTATCCCAAGCCGCGGGCCGCATCGGCTCGAGCCAGTATGATTTGTACTCTCGCGCCCAACCTAGACCGGAAGCCTCAAGAGTAGAATGATCATAAGTTAAATAGGCGCTGCTTAACGCGCGTGCGCGATAGCATTTACACCTGCGGCACCGAGCTCAAGAGGGCGGTCCCTTGAGTCGCGCAAAACAGGATCGTATCCGTGCAAGCCGTTTGCCTTTGCAAGCGCCTCGCTGGCCAGCGTAAGTTTTTCAAGATCGTAATACTTGGTCGGGCTGGTGATTGGATTGCTCATAAGATTTCTTAATGCGCCTTCGCTTCTTCGACGTACGCAGTGAGGCGCCCGTCAGATATTTCGGTACGCAGTGTTATTTTCGCGTTACAGACAATGCCCCCGAATTTCACACTGGGCTCAAGAGCATACAAAGTTCGAAAGGTCTTCTTGTTGTCGTCAATTAATACGAGCGTCCAATTTGTATAAGTATCTGGAAATATTGCATCCAGCTCGCGATATCCACGCTGCTTAAGCAGATCATACGCCAAAGCAGACTCGGGCGGAAAAGTGCAAGCTCTATCAAAAGTGAAATCGCGAGCCGGATCATACTTTCCATCTCGCAGAAGTGCCGTCGTAATTTCGACTTTTCGGTAGGCGATGTATTCTGTGAGGAGGTGAGCGCCCACGCCGACAAGGAGAAGCGCGGTGGGTCCGCCGACGAGCAACGCAAATAGCTTCACAATCCGAGCATTCATCTAATTTTCACCGCGTCAAATACGGATGCTGGCTGAGTTCGCAAGAAACAACTAAGACCTTCCGATGTTCGGATCGACAATGTAACTGAACGCGATGATGTCTGTCAGCCGTTTATGATCGGAAACAAGCCGGGGGTTATAATATTTTCTCATCCCTTCGTCCATGTACCACGACATATTCACGTCAACCGGAGAAGGCGGACCAGTTACAGGAGTCCGCGTAGCCGGCGCAGACGACTTAAGATAGTGATCGACAAATTTCTGCGCCGTCCAACGCTGTCCATTTGACAGCCTCACCGTGTTTTCAGCCATATCAAACTTACCTTGGTGGATCCGCCGTTATGAATGAGTAATCTGTGAAGACTGCCCCGCAGTTCGATAGCGACATTGTCGCGCTGACGTATCTCTTCTTTGGCTCTCCTATTGTTTCTCCATGCATATCGACCTCCCATATAATAACGCCGGAACTATTTCTGGTTCTCCTAACCGTGCAACAATCGGCTTGGCTAAAATCTGCGTAACCAGGTTTCTCATCAACGTACCCTGGTATGCCGTGACTGCCGTAATGAGCCTCGAAAAATTCTGGCTTGCGCTTGCCTGATTGCGTCGGCCTCTGACTGAATGATGCGGTAGCCTGGATCGCAAATATTGTTTTTTCGATAGGCGAATTCGCTGATCGATCCGACAACCAACGCGACGAGCGCGAGGAACATATATCTCACGCTGATTCACGGTCTTATCGTTCTGCGCACGAATTCTCCCATATCAGTAGGGACTTTTCGTGCACCTCCCCGCGACCTATTGCTGATAATTTCAGGAGATTTTGTGCAGGCGTAACCGACCGGCCCGACATCCAAGGCAGCGCAATCGACGTTTGAGTTGACAACTGCCACGACCGCTTCAAACGATTCCAAATCGCCTCCTGCGCTCGGCTGTTTGCGCCAGCTCTTTCAGCTCAGCCTGCGCCAGCTTGCCATTGGCGATGACGGCGCTGAGATGATCGCGGACCTTACCGACGATATTGATCGCCAGAAACAGTTTTTCGCGTGCTGCAAAATCGTCAATTGTCGTGGCGCGCCAGGCCGCCGTATAGTTTTCCTCGAGCTCCTTGAAAGCCTCGCTCAGCAGTTCGTTGCCGATAAGCTGCTGCGCGCGGAGGGCTTTAGCCGCAGCTTGATCGAGGCTGTTTTCGTCAGACATCGGAGTGGTCCTTTGCGCTCTTTGCCATCCTGGATCCCTGCATCATGGCTGTACGCCGTCGCCGTCGTGCCCGGCACAAGCTTCGCAGCATGCATCTGACTGCGGCGGTGCATCGTGTATCTTCTGCGTTTTCGCCGTGGCTTCGAGATGCGCATCCAACAGCTTCATCCTGGCATCGAGCTCGGCCCTGACCTTCGCCAGCTCGATCGCGGCCTGGGCCTTGACCTGCTGATGGATGGAGTCGTTTTGCGCCTTCTGCTGCTCGGCCTGCGCCTTGTGTGCGGCGGCGGCCTGATCGGCTTGCGCCCTCGCCTGCAGCGCCAGCAATTTTGGATCGGGCGGCGGCGCCGGAGGCTGCGGCGCTGGATGCCGCAACTGCCCGGTCCGCGGATCGACGGCGGTGGGATCGCAAAAGAACCGGTCAGGGTTCTTGTGCCCCATGAGCTTCGTCAGCTCCGCCGCGGTGTTGTAAAGTTCGACGTCGTGGGTGACGGGAATAGCAGGCGCCGTCAAAGGCTGCGCGGTCGCCAGCAAGGGAGAGACTGCCATCTTCATCTGTTTCCTAAATAGTGACGTGATAGCGCGCGTCCGGGACTGCGCTTTGCGCTCCGCAACTCAATTGTTGCGCAGGTAATTCTCCTGCATCAGAGCGAGCAACCCGCCGGGAGCCGGCCTGTCGGGATTCGACGGATCGATAAGCCCGGCTTCGGCCATCATGCCGAGAAGGCCGCCGAGTTTTTCCTGCATGGGATTTGCAACGAACGGCACCGAGGGAGCGCCAGTGCCAAACACGCTCCACGGGGAAGGATTCCGCACCGGACTCGGCAAGTTGCCAGGCGGAGGGGACTGCGCATATTGGCCGGACGAGCGCGCTTGCGTCGGAACCTTACTTATATAGGGAGGCCCAAACAGCCACTCAGGAGGACGAGAGGGCGGATCAACTTCGAGCGGAGGCGGTGGGAGTGGCGGTATGATAGGAACCGGACCGAACGGACCATCGTTTTTCGACGGCGCCGGTGGCGGAAGAAGTTGCCACCAAGGAGGAGGCTGTGGCGGCCACATGAGTTCATCGATTGTGGGAATCTTTACCTTCAGATCGGGAATCGTCGGGTTTGAATCAGACTCGCCAATTGAACGCGCCATGCTGCGACCTCAAACTGTAGGCTTATGATACCGTTCGCGACACGCTGGTCGTTGACACGGAAGGACGCCACGCGGCTTGTTCGGAAGGAATGATCTGATGGCAACCCATTCAAGGTCCGTCCGCATGATTCGATGCTGATGCCAAGAAAATGGCCCGACCGCCCAGCGTCTCAACGTTGAATAATGTCTGGCGGAAATGGCTGAGGAGGGCGGCTAGCGCAGACATTGTCGCGCGCTATTACTGCCTCCCGATAACGTTTCTCGAACTCGCTCATCGAAACGCTCGAAATGTCACACAGCTCGATATGGTCGTTGGCGTACCGGACGATTTCACCCCATGCCATAGAAAAGCGACTGTATGCTTCGCAGCGGTCCAATGTCGGAACGCCCGTCATTTGTTTTACCGCCTCTGCGGCCTCGCTGCGCAGCCTCGTCAATTCAGGACACCTGGCCTGCGCGTTGGAGTGACTGCAAAATCCGACCAGCGCTATCATCGCAAGAGCTGCCATCTGCGTCCGCATCACAGGATTCCCTCGCACCGATTGTCGCCACGGCTCCCGCCATATCCCCACGCCGCAAGTCACACACCTTTTAGAACAAAACAGGAACAAAGTCAACGTCGGCGGCGACCGTCGGGCGATTTGCTTGTCGCCCAGGAAGAGAGCTGCGCGTCAACTCGTCGTCTCCCCTTTCTCGGGCGCATCCGCTGGATCGTGGACGCTATGCGCTACGATCTTCATCGCACCGTCTGACTCCACCACGGCCTGCGCCAACAGCGCGAATTGATCGTCGGTCAGGTCGTAGTAGGTTTCGCGGCTCTCCTCCTCGCGCTCTTCCCACCAAACCTTTACGATGCCGACCTTGGAGAGCAAGGCATCTTTGATAAAGGAATAGAGGATCATGAAGCCGGGGTTCTGCTGCATGAAGACATGGTTGACGTAATCGGTCTCCTGCTGCGCCGCGGCCTCGTCCTCAGGCCCGACCGGCTCGAAACGAACCACCTCGTCGGAGCCGGCAAAAATATCCATCAGGGATGGCATCAGGCCTTCGATAGTATCGGCGACATCGGTCGAGACCGCGCGCGAGCGCCCGTCCTGCGCCGGCATGTCCTTGCGCATGTCGCCGAGGTAGTAATCCATCGCATCAGCACGCTCTTCCATCAGCCGCGACGCCGAGATCGAAGCCAGCGCGTTGGCTTTCTCGGACTCGAGCATGGCCTTGAGATCGGAGGTGGTCATTTTGGGCATAGGCAAGAGTCTCGGTTATAGGAGTGTGGCGGTGTCCGGCAGATTGACGGGAAAGATCAGGCTCGTTGCAGATCGGATCGCGTGTTACCGCGCCTTATTCCAATCCGGGCGTCTGAGCAGCGACCAGGCCCAGTCTTCGTCACCGCGCGCCGTGGACTCGCCCGGAAAACCCCAGATCGGCGGAAACGGATAGTCGGGCATCGGCCTGCCGCTCACGATTCCGAGCGGGCGGCGGGCTTGCGGTGGCGGCGATAGTCGCTGCGAAGGAGTAACGGGCGTGTTCGCCCCGGACGACGCACTCCAGTTTCCGAAGCGATCGTCAAAGGAAGGGGGATGATCGGCGGGAGGGATCTCATTGAGCAGCGCGGCCGGTGCATTTGGATCGAATCCGGCGAAATCCGCCTTGCCGGCGGGAAGCCTCACCAGCCGCCGGATTTCCTTCCCGGCATCGGCAGGTGCGGCCTCATCCACCGGCGCGACAAACGATCGCGTTTCGTAAAGTGGCCGGGAGGAAGTGGCAGAGCCGGGCGTGAAATGGCCGCCGGTGCCGAAAGGTCCGGAAGCGTTGGAGCCGATCGGCTCGGGATTGGGTAGAGACCAGGCCCCCGGCGCAGCCGCGCCACTTGCGCTCGCCGATCGATTGGCGCCGAGGCCACGCAGATATTGCTGGTACTCGCCGAGGTAAGCCGGCGGTGCCGGATTGGGATCGACCGGACCCTGTTGATCCCAGAAGGCACTCGGGTTGATGATGTTGCCTGCGGGATCTTTCAATTGGTAGTGGGCGTGATGGGCACCTTTTTCGGGCTCTTCCTTATTCACCCCCGTATTGCCCATCGTCCCGATCAATTGGCCCGCGATTACAGGATCGCCTACCGTTACATGCCGAGTATAAGAATGAAGGATCTCGTGGGTAAAGCCATTCGCATCCCTTATTGCGATTCTGCCGTCGGTGCCTTCGCCTGCATTCGTTACGACCCCGCCTACCGGCGAGCGCAACGCTGGGTGCGCGAGATTGATCCCCTTTTGCCCAGGAACCTTGTAGTTGAAGTCGACGCCACGGTGCGGATTCGTTGAGCCGGGTGGCCTGTTCGTCGCTCCGTACGCGCTGGTTGGGTGGGGCGGCACACCCCCAATCGGAGGCAGCACCCGCCGCATAATATCTTGCCACGACATGTCCGATCTCCCATTGCATGTTGCTGTTCTGCTTAAGCGAGTGCCGCAAATATCGATAGAGGCCTAGATTTATTGATCAACCTAAGGGTGATTTTTATAACTGGCCGGTGCCGCAATCGATATGTTACAAAGCAAACGCCTATTGCACATTTCCTGGAGAGCGCCGTTGAATTGCCAACAAAGAGACTATTGGGCTGTCGCGCACGTAGTCTTCGCTCTCACATGCCTGCTGAACGCGGCCGCGCCGGCCTTCGCGCAGGGAAGCGCGGCGCCATCAACCGAGAAATGGCGTCCCATAGACGGCATCTACGCGAGCCCCGGCATGGATTTCGACAGTCAATGTGGTGAATTTGGCGATGTTATCATCGACATACCCGCGAAATCCATTAGCGGCCACGAGTGGAGCTGCAAAATCACCAAGCTCGTGGATACGGCCCCGGCCGCTATCAGACTGGACATGACCTGCAACGACTACAACCTTGCACTAAACATCAATGCACGTGACCCGAACGCCTACGATAGAAAGTTCAAGGAGATCATGTTGCTCAGGCGGACGAATGGAAACGCGATGTCCGTTCGTAAAACGCTGAACGGAAAATTTGAGGGACCGGCTTGGCGGGCTGACTACTGCTCGGAGGAAAAGCAGCGTATGTACGCTGAAGCAGTCGCGATAAACCAAGCGAAAACCGAGTACAGAATTCCGGAACAGCTATCAAACCCGGAACAATGGCGCCCCCGGGACGGGGTCTATGCCAGCCCTGGCGCAGATTTCAACGACCGGTGCACAAAATCAGGCGACGTTATCATCGGCTTGACCGATGGTTCAGTCTCGACCGGCCAGACGGAATGCAAAGCTGTCGGGATGACGATTACAGGAACAGCGTCTTTTTCGATGGGCATGGCCTGCAGTCAGGCATCAGGAAAGCAAACGATCACGCCAAAAAAGAAAAACAGCGAGACGACAAGCCCTGAAACGCGAGACACGGAAACCATCAGGCTGAAAAAGATAGACGACAATACATTCTTTCTGCAGAAGACTCAAAATCGGGAATTCAAGGACGCTGGCGGGCCGGTTTCTTATTGTCCCGAAGAAGTACAGCGCATCCATGCTGCGCGGCAAGCGAAGAAGTAGTCTGTCAATTGCGCGCACGAAGGTACGCCACTAGCGGCTCACGGTGAACCGGATCGAATCCCTGAAGAACCGATCGCAGCAATCGATGAAAGGCTCAACCGAATTTCAAGGGCACTGACGGGTTGATGGTTGTCGGCGCTTCTCACACCCAGCCCTGCTGCCGGTACTGAATCGCGCGATTGAAACTCTCCACCCTCCCCGGCTCTTGGTAACAGATCGCCATCAGGCCCAGCGCATCCGCAGCATGACTGGACCAGTCGTGTTCTGGCCCGAGGCCGATGTTGCGCTCATCATCTTTTCGCTCGTGGTAGAAGCCGATGGCGTCCCGGCCCGGCTCCGTTGTTGTCTCGTTCCACCAGATCTGCGGCCCGATCCGACGCAGCGCCTCGATGCGCATCATCGCGGCGCCCTTGCCCTGGTTCTTGACCGGCGGCTCGACGGTAAAGCCGGCTTCGCGCAGATGGTCTTCGTAGCGCTTGCCGGTGATATTGTTCTGATTGACGCCATCATGCGGCAGATAGAGGATCGCGTGCTGGTAGTTTTTGCTGCGCAGCCAGTTGACGTGAAACGCCAGTACCTGACCGACTGACTCATAATAATCCAGCACGCGAATTTCAGGCCCGACCCATTGCACGATCCAGATGGTGAAGGCGTCGGCGGTAGCACCGGAGCCGCCGATGTCGACGAAGGCGCGCAGCGGCAGCAGCGGATCGGCGGAGACCTTTCCGATCCGCCCCTGTGCTTTCGCCTCGGAGAGCATCTGCGCGAAGTAGGCGCCTTCGAAGGCTTTCACGTAGTCGCCCTCCCACACGTGGTCATAACGATCGGGGTAAAGCGAAAGGTCCAGCTTGCGTTCCTCTTCGAGCACGGCCGGAAACCAGGGATTGTCGCGCCAGCTTGCGTTGACGACGATCGCGCCTGGCGGTTTCCGAGTTCGGAGGAAATCATCGATCGCGTCCGACTTGCGACGCGGATTCCAGCTCGCCCATAGCTCCGATTCCTCAGCGCGGATGGTCGGACGTAGCAGCGAAAGGCTGCGTGCGCTCAAGCTTTGCGCTTCGTCGACCCATGCAATACGAAAGCCTTCAAGCGACTTGATGGAATCGGCGGTATGATCCTGCATGCCGCGGAAGATGACGATGCCGTCGCCGGGTGTCTCGATCTTGTCGTTGAACATCTTGAACCCGCTGCCTATGCCGAGCGAAGCGATCTTGCTTTCGACCAGTCGCTTCGAGGATTGCGCCAGCGTGCGCTGCGCCTCACGAATGCATACCGCGAGTGTGCCGCGCTCGGCCTGGCAGGTCTCGACTAGACGATCGATTCCAAGAAAGTTGTCATATGGGTGGGATTCATCGGTCGTTTCGAGCTCCTATATAGCGGTGGAGGGGCTTTGTGACGAAGGA
>LNAP01002562.1_pt1 | contig 18065 bp, 16 predicted proteins | sample 602601 | NCBI WGS metagenome assembly LNAP01 (sample SAMN02440304, study PRJNA202911) | soil metagenome | biome: Subtropical and temperate rainforests or woodlands; isolation source: soil samples (1 kg each in a 20% v/v slurry with milli Q water) were... ...
TGAAATCTGTTCTCGATAACAGGCATTTTGTGCGCTCGAAATTTGGCAGAGACGCTGGGTTTTGACGGTCATCTAATTAGAATAAAAAAGACACAATTTGGTCTGCATAACGAGCCCGCAGTTTCTTTTTGAAGGCAGGTTTTTGTTGTGAGTAGTAGTTTCCGTGCCCCCACAGTACGTTCTTCCGGCGAAATAGATCTCGTCGAGCTTTTGAAATCTGTCTGGCATCAAAAAAAGCTACTGCTTCTAGTAACACTGGCAGTTGGCTTGATTGCGGCGTGTTATGCGTTTCTGGCAACTCCACAATACCAGGTCAGTGTGGTGTTGCGTCCTGCGGCCATCAATGATTTGGATGCACTGAATCGCTCTGAGGTTTACCAACTGCCACCGGCCAATGCGCTTCTCAAGATTGGCGCGGCGCTGGAATCTTACGATACTCGCTTAGCTTTCTTTAGGGCCAACCAGAATCTATTCGAAAGGTTTGTTCGTCCGGGAGAGACACTGGAGCAGAGTTTTGAGGCGTTCAATCGCAATTCCATTCATTTGATTTTGCCGGATTCAGATAAAAAATATACACTGAGCAATTATGTCAAGCTTGAAATGACTTATCCAAGAGGTATCGATGGCGTTGCCATTCTGAATGGTTTGGTTGACTACGCCATTGGCCGTGAGCGTGAGCAGATCAGTGCGGATGTGAGTGTAATCGTCCAAAACCGGCTCAATGAACTCAAAGGAAAACTCGATTCGGCGCGCTCGAACTACAACGTTGAGAAAGAAGCCAAAATTGCTTCTCTGCGCGAAGTCGACTCATTAAGGCGTGCGCAGTTACAGGACGAGTTGGCGGCCTTACGTTCGCAATTAAAAGCGTTGCGCAGCGATCGTATTTCTCAACTGAATGAAGCTGTCGGAATCGCCAGAACCTTAGGTATCCAAAAACCGGCTACGCCGTCTTCATTCGGTGATTCTGACAGTGCGGGCGCTGGCAGCTTGATTCGCACCGAAGTAAATAATCAGCAAATCCCTCTTTATTTTATGGGCGTGGAGGCGCTTAAGGCTGAGCTTGCCGCGTTGGGGCAGCGTAGGTCGGATGACTTCACCGATCCTCGCGTCGCCCAGATCGCGAAGGAACTTCAGTTGCTGGCGGCCAACCGCGAAATTGAAGTGCTGAGCGCACGGAAAAATGAGGATGTTTTTCTCGCCGGTGTTCAGCCGTTGCGTGCAGAGATGACCCGTTTGAGGCACTTGAATACTGATATGGCGGACATCAAATTAGTCACTATCGATCAGCAGGCCCTCGAGCCGCTAGCGCCGGCTAACCCAAATCGTCTACTTATCGTGGTGCTTGGTTTGTTTGGAGGGGCTGTATTGGCGGTTTTCATCGCGCTCATCAGGCATATGGTTCTCGTCGGCGGCGCCTCTACCACCGGTAGCACCCCGACCGTGCTCTCTCGTGCGCTTAGCGATGCTAAGTCGATCAGTGGTGCTCAACCTTAGCTGTCCAAAAGTAGCTGAGCGGCGTTGTGTGATTGATCGTACCTGTCTTTATTCGAATGGCTTTTATCGCTCTCGATCCCCAGGGCACCGCTATCTGGCGTGTGCCCGCTTGTCTGTGAAATTTTTGGTAAGTCTGAGTATTGAATCTAAGCCCGCAGCCATAAGCGACGCTGAACCTTTCGGCTTTCGAATTGGTTTTAACGCGGCTATGCAGCTCTGAAAAAGATTTGTATATGTGGTAAAAACTTGCCGCGGACCCTCCCAGCTCGGGAGGGCGCAGGTGTTAGGATTGATTGCTTTTATCGAGTGGTATCATCCAAAAGCTGAAGAAGGTCGCGCAGGGCGGTGGTCCATTGTCGTGTTGCGCGCTCATTTGACGCGAAACTGTTTCATAGCGGCATGATCCAGCTAGGAAGAGTCGCTGTATCAAACGAATATGATGTGCCAGTCCGTGGCTTGCTGGAAAGGCATGAATGTTGGTGTGGATTTTTTCGGCTGATTAACTGATTGAGGGTGGTTCGTGATAGGTCATGGCATTTCGGTGTCGTGTTTGAACCAACGTTACGCGTTGAGCTCTACCAAGAGCTCGAGCTGCGAACGGAATTCCGAAATGTATCGAATCAAAAAAGAGAACGATATTTTTTGTGTGAAAGAACACGTCGAGATCGATGCTTAAAACGGCTATTGTACTTAGTTTGACGCACGTGAGGCGATTCGATGACCGTCCTGTCGAATTTATAGATGCTTATAAATCCGTCGATCGGCATAAGCAGCGTGAGTAGGTGATATAGGCCAACGGCTCTGAAAGGCGCGGTCTACGAATTAATCATTAATTGAGAGCAAAAAAGCCTTTTTTATGCGCGTGCATTTTTTGAGCCTCAGGCAAAGGCGTAAAAAATGGTGTGTACTTCAGACCTTCCAAAGGGGGACCGCGTTAACGACCAAGCGAGGCCAGATGAGGCTGATCGCGAAAAGCCATCATGATAAGGTGCTTCCCCCTAGTTCATAATTTTTCCAGAGTCAAATGCGAAAGCTTTAATGACGAATGAGCGCTTCTAGCGCTGTTTGAGTTTAAGGAGAGTGTTTTGAAAATATTAGTGACCGGTGGCGCTGGTTTCATTGGTTCGGCAGTTGTCCGCCATATCATCGCCAATACCAAGGATTCGGTGGTCAATCTCGATAAACTGACCTATGCTGGCAACCTAGAGTCACTGGGAGAAATCGCCACGAGTAGCCGATATAGCTTTGAGCGCGTTGATATTTGCGATGCCGACCAACTCAAGCGAGTGTTTGAAAAGCATCAGCCGGATGCAGTCATGCACCTTGCTGCAGAATCCCATGTGGACCGCTCGATCAGTGGCCCATCGGATTTTATTCAGACTAATATCGTCGGTACCTACACTCTCCTTGAAGCGGTACGTCATTACTGGATGGGTCTGAATCCTGACGCCAAACAGCGCTTTCGTTTCCATCATATCTCCACTGATGAGGTATATGGTGACCTTGATGGTCCGGAAGACCTGTTTACCGAGCAGACACCTTACCAGCCCAGCTCTCCTTATTCGGCCAGCAAAGCAGGTTCCGACCACTTGGTTCGGGCGTGGGCTCGAACCTATGGTTTACCGGCAATCATAACGAACTGCTCGAATAACTACGGTCCGTGCCACTTCCCTGAAAAGCTGATACCCCTGGTCATCTTGAATGCACTCGAAGGCAAGCCCCTGCCTATTTATGGCAAGGGTGATCAGGTTCGTGACTGGTTGTACGTGGAAGACCATGCCCGCGCTCTTTATAAAGTGGTGACTGAGGGCGAAATCGGCGAGGCCTACAATATTGGCGGTCACAACGAGAAGAAGAATCTCGAAGTGGTACACACCGTGTGCGCCCTGTTGGATGAGCTTTGCCCTGAGTCGTCTCATCGTCCGCACGCGCAGCTGATTACTTACGTTCAGGATCGTCCAGGACACGACCGGCGCTATGCGATCGACGCAAGCAAAATTCAGCGTGAGCTGGGCTGGAAGCCCGAGGAGACATTCGATTCGGGTATTCGCAAAACGGTTGAGTGGTATCTGCACAATCAAGCTTGGGTAGAGAACGTGAAAAGCGGTAACTACCAGCAATGGATCGAAAAAAACTATACCGAGCGTAAAGCCTGACATGAAAGTTTTGCTGCTAGGTAAAAATGGCCAGGTGGGTTGGGAGCTTCAACGTTCCCTTGCGACGTTGGGCACTGTCGTCGCGCTTGATCGCAACGTGAGCAATAGTCTGTACGGCGACCTTGCCAGTGACCAGTCCTTGCGCGCCACCATCCAGCAAATAGCTCCGGACATAATCGTCAATGCAGCCGCTTATACTGCTGTGGACAAGGCTGAGTCCGATAAAGATCTTGCGTTGCAAATCAATGCGACGGCGGTGGCGGCAATCGCTGAAGAGGCGAACAAGCTCGGGTGCTGGTTTGTGCATTTTTCCACGGATTATGTATTTGACGGCGAAGGCGACACGCCATGGCAGGAGAACGACGCGGTCTCTCCAGTCAATTATTACGGCACTACGAAACTGATGGGCGAGCAAGCCATTGCAGCCTCAGGCTGCATGTACCTGATTTTTCGTACAAGCTGGGTTTACGGTGTAAAAGGCAATAATTTTGCCAAGACGATGCTGCGCCTTGCTGCGGATCGCGAAGAACTTAACGTCATTGCGGACCAGATTGGCGCGCCTACTGGCGCGGATCTTATCGCCGATGTATGCGCAGTTGCTGTCAGGAAGGCACTGATAGATCCATCTGTAGCTGGGGTTTATCATTTGGCGGCCGGAGGGTTTACCTCTTGGCACGAGTACGCCCAGGTGGTCATCGATTACGGCAAATCTATGGCACTGCCGATGCAGGTAAAGGTTGTAAACCCTATTCCAACATCGCGGTTCCCAACGCCTGCCCGTCGACCATTGAATTCACGGCTCAATACCGAGAAACTGCGTCAGACTTTTTCCATCCACCTGCCTGAATGGCGCGGTGGTGTGACTCGGATGTTAAAGGAAGTTTTAGAGAAATGACGGTTATTAAACGCAAAGGCATTATCCTGGCAGGCGGTTCCGGTACGCGCCTGCACCCCTTGACGTTGGGCGTGTCCAAACAGATGTTGCCCATCTTTGACAAGCCGATGATTTTTTACCCGCTGTCCGTTCTGATGCTAGCTGGCATGCGTGAAATCCTGATTATTTCTACTCCAGAAGACCTGCCGTGCTTCAAAAAATTGCTGGGCGACGGTAGCCAATACGGTATCGAACTCACCTATGCAGAACAGCCGAGCCCGGACGGATTGGCACAAGCTTTCATCATCGGCGAAGAGTTTATTGGTAATAATCCTTGCTGTCTGATTCTGGGCGACAACATTTTCTATGGCCAGCATTTCTCCGATAATCTTCGCTCTGCGATGTCTCAAAGTTCCGGCGCGACAGTGTTTGGTTATCATGTTTCGGACCCTGAGCGTTTTGGGGTGGTTGAATTTGACCACAGCGGCCGCGCGCTCAGCATCGAGGAAAAGCCAGCACTGCCTAAGTCAAACTATGCAGTTACAGGTTTGTATTTCTACGATAACCGTGTTGTTGAAATTGCAAAGAACATCAAGCCTTCACCGCGTGGTGAGCTCGAGATTACAGATGTAAACAAGGCTTACCTGGACGACAAATCATTAACGGTGGAAATGTTAGGTCGAGGCTTCGCCTGGCTTGACACAGGTACTCACGAGTCGTTGCTTGAAGCGAGCCACTTCGTTCATACCATCGAACACCGTCAGGGGCTTAAAGTAGCTTGCCTTGAAGAAATCGCCTTCAGCAGCGGTTGGATCTCGCCAGAGCAACTTAGTGAACAAGCTGAGAAACTCAAAAAAACAGGGTACGGGCAGTACCTGCAGAAGCTACTTAAAGAGGCTTGTGATAAATGAAATTGATCCAAACCTCGATTCCGGACGTCGTGATAATTGAACCTGGTGTTCACACTGATGAACGCGGCTGGTTCATGGAAAGTTTCAATCAAGCGAAATTTGATGCGGCTCTGAAGAATCTCGGCCTGTCTGCCCCGAATGTGTTCGTACAAGATAATCACTCTTATTCCGCTAAAGGGGTTTTACGTGGACTTCATTTTCAACGTGCGCCACACGCACAAGGAAAATTGGTCCGCGTTGTAAGGGGAGCGGTTTTTGATGTTGCAGTTGATATCCGCCCCGGTTCACCAACCTATCTGCAATGGGTTGGCGTTGAATTAAACACAGTTAACAATCTAATGCTGTGGATTCCTGAAGGCTTTGCTCACGGATTCGTTGCGTTAGAAGATGATACGCACTTCCTTTATAAGACCACTGATTACTACGATAAAGAGTCTGAGGGAGCGCTTCATTGGAATGATCCGCGACTTTCTATCGAATGGCCAGGAGCTGAAGATTACATTGTCAGTGCTAAAGACGATGAAGCCCTCGGTGTCGAAAGCTTATCGGTAGCTGTAGAATGAGTTTGATAAATTTTTTAGATATCAAGAAATTGGGTGATGATCGTGGCCACCTTATTGTGCTTGAGAATAACAAAAATATCCCATTCGCTATAAGGCGTGTCTATTATTTGGCCGATACGCAAATCGGTGTGCCTCGTGGGTTTCACGCTCATAAGGAACTCACCCAAGTCGCTGTCTGTGTTTCAGGACGTTGCCTGATGAAAATGGACGATGGGGTAAATAAAGAAGAAGTTTGGTTGGATTCATCTGAAAAAGCTATTTTCATTGATAAAATGATTTGGCACGAAATGCATGAGTTTAGCGTGGATTGTGTATTGTTAGTGTTAGCCAGTGATTATTACGACGAACAGGACTATATTCGGAATTACGACGCATTTTTGGAGCTGACAAAGCATGCCTAAAATTCATCCACTCGCCGATGTGAAAAGCACAAGCATCGGAAAAGACACTCGGGTGTGGCAGTTTGCAGTGATTTTTGACGGTGCGGTCATTGGTGAAAACTGCAACGTTTGTGCGCATACGCTGATAGAAAACGGTGTATCGGTAGGCAACAATGTAACGATAAAGTCGGGCGTATTTCTCTGGGAAGGAACGGTAGTTGCTGATGGCGTGTTCATCGGACCCAACGCCACATTTACGAATGACGCTTTGCCCCGTTCCAAAGTTTACCCGGAGATTTTTTCAGGGATTACTATCAAGCAAGGTGCCAGCATCGGTGCCAACGCGACGATCTTGCCAGGAGTGACTATTGGCGAGTACGCGATGGTAGGTGCGGGCGCTGTAGTCGTTTCCGATATTCCTGATCATGCAGTCGTTGTTGGTAATCCAGCTAAAGTTATTAGGTACTTAGCCAAATGATAAATTTTCTCGATTTGAAGTCAATCAATCACATGTGCCGCCAGGAACTGATTGACGCGTGTACCCGAGTCATCGATTCCGGTTGGTATATAGGCGGAAGCGAACTGCAGCAGTTTGAACAGAGCTATGCTGAGTATTGCGGAGCGAAGCATTGTATTGGCGTTGCAAACGGGCTTGACGCTCTGGTACTGGTCATCCGGGCATGGAAAGAGCTGGGCTACTTGAGCGAAGGGGATGAGATTCTTGTTCCTTCAAATACCTATATCGCGAGTATTCTCGCTATATCAGAGAATGGACTTGTACCTGTTCTAGTAGAGCCGGACCCTGCGACGTTCAATATGTGCCCCCTTAAGGCAGAAGACGCTATTACTAGCAGAACCAAAGCGATTCTGCCCGTGCATTTATATGGCCGTCTTGCGGACATGTCGGCCATCATGAGACTCGCTGAACGTTCTGGCTTACTCGTGCTGGAAGATTCTGCTCAATCTCACGGGGCGAGCGCGGATGGAAGGAAGGCCGGTAATTGGGGTCATGCTTCCGGTTTCAGCTTCTATCCTGGAAAGAATCTTGGTGCGCTTGGCGATGCAGGTGCAATTACTACAAATGATGAAGTGCTAGCGTCGACGCTAAGGGCTTTACGTAATTACGGCTCTCACGAAAAATACAAAAATTTGTACCGTGGGATGAATAGCCGCCTAGATGAGATTCAGGCGGCTTGTTTGTCCGTAAAGTTAAAGTATCTTGATCAGCAAACATCTCATAGAAGAAAAATTGCTGACGTTTACTCAAAGGGTATTGTCAATTCTCAGATTACATTGCCGGTGGGGGCGGCATTCGATTGCCTAAATGATTTAAGCCATGTATGGCACGTATATACAGTTCTTTGTAAAGATAGAGACGCCCTACAAAGGCATCTGCACGCTAATAATATACAAACTTTAATTCATTATCCTATCCCGCCTCATCAACAGCCCGCATACTCAGAGCTGGCAATGCGCTCATTTCCAATATCCGAGCAAATTCATCGCCAAATATTGAGCCTACCAATGGGACCAGACTTGGAGCTTGATCAGGCAGATGCGGTTGTGGCTGCTTGCAACAGTTTTCAGTCAGACATAATATGAATCTTGTTAAGACTAGTCTATTAAATGGTCTTGCTGTAGGCATCAAAATGTTGACCTTGTTGGGACTTAACAAGGTTCTCGCTATTTACGTGGGGCCGGCTGGGTACGCTGCAATTGGGCAATTTCAAAATGCATTGCAGTTGATCACAACCTTCACAGGGGGCGCGATTAGTAATGGAGTTATAAAATATACAGCAGAGTATCACGAAAGCCCGACGCAACAGTTGAAACTCTGGAAAACTGCCGGCGCCATAACAGTGTTCGGTAGCGTACTTGTTGCCATACTAGTTGCTCTATTTCATCGTCAACTAGCGCTGATTTTTCTGAAAGATGAGAGTCTTGGTAGTGTATTCCTCTGGTTTGCTGGCGGAGTATTATTTTTTTCTTTAAATACGTTGCTGTTGGCTATTTTAAATGGAAGAAAAGAAATACTGCTGTACGTGACGGCTAATATATTTGGCAGTTTCCTGTCGCTAGCGGTGACTTATTTTCTTGCAACAAAATATGGCTTGTTGGGTGCGCTTATTGCGCTGGTAATTTATCAGTCAGTCAGTTTTATAATTACTGTTTCCTTATGCCTAAGGACCGCTTGGTTTAATTTTGGCTCCCTATTCGGTTACCCCGATAGGGGGGTTCTTAGTAACTTGTGCGGTTACTTTTTAATGGCTGTAGTTTCAGCGGTTTGCGTGCCCCTGGGGCAAGTTCTGGTTAGGAATCACCTGGGTAATACATTAGGCTGGGAGGTGGCTGGATATTGGGAGGCAATGTGGAGATTAAGTGCAGCCTATTTACTACTAGTTACTACAACATTGAGTGTTTATTATCTTCCTCGTTTGGCGGAACTAAAAACTGGAGATGAAATCCGTAAAGAGGTTCTGAGCGGATATCGATTAATACTTCCCGTTGCCATTGTGGCAGGGTTATTTATGTACCTGCTCAGAGATGTTATCGTCTCAGTTCTGTTTACCTCAGAATTTTACCCTGTTCGCGAGCTCTTCTTAGGCCAAGTGATAGGTGATAGCCTAAAGATATGTAGCTGGATTATGGCATATGTCATGCTTAGCAAAGCGATGGTGAAGCTTTTTATTTTTACTGAAATACTATTCTGTTTGTCTTTCTATCTTTTGTCGGTTGTGTTTACAGGTATGTGGGGTATTAAAGCTGTAACCTGGGCTTATGCAGCTAATTATGCGCTTTATGGTTTTGTTATGTATATTTATGTGTATCGAAGGCTAGATAAAAATTCAGTATCAACAATGGCGCAAGCGCAATGAAAAAGGTTATCGTTGATTTTGAGAGCAAAATACTGTCAGAAGTCGACTTAAATATAGCGTTGGATCTCGCTCGTCAATACGGTAATTTATTGTGGTTCGCTGATATCGGTATTTATGACGCGCCGTCAATTGAACAAAGCTTAATTGATCGCGCTGTGTTGTATTTTAAAAATCATAATTTTGAATTTGTAGGCCATGACTCGTCTTATGTACACATAATCAGTGAGCCATTGCTAATAGGTGGTCATACTCGCCTAATGGAAAAGCTTGCTAGTATGCACGATGGACCTGTAGATTTAATTATCTCACGAGGCTCCTCGAAGAGAGCGGAAGAGCGCGTATCAAGATTTTTTTTAAAAACCTATAAAGTATTGTCCATTCGTCCGCTTGATATAGTCGGGGAGTTAGTTGCAGCGCTTAGTCTCTACAGGAAGATAGTGCTACATATACACCCTGACGATATATTGGCCGTGGTCGCATGTGGTGTGATAAAAAATATTTCTGGTGCCGAAGTGTTTTTTGTAAATCACGCAGATCATGTGTTTTCATACGGTACTTATGTTGCTGATTACTATTTTGAACTTAGTAGTTACGGAAAACGCCTTGATAGTAAGAAGCTTATTGCTGGCAAAAAGTCTTTTCTTGGTATACCTGTCAGTATGAATATGGTAGGTGATGACCTCGATTTTATGCCGGATAGAGCTCAGCCACTTGTTTTTATTTCTGCGGGGGCCGACATAAAGTACAAACCACTGAAAGGAGTAAATATATTAAAATTAATTTCTCGGGTCCTAGATGTTTATTCATCATCAATATTTCTCGTTATCGGAAGTAATATAAAAACATCATTTTGGTTTTGGGGATTAAAATTTAAGTACCGTAGTCGTTTTCGGGTTCAATCTCATTTAGAGTTTGAGGAGTACAGTAAAATAGTGGCAAGCGCTGACTTTTATGTCGACAGTCATCCTATTCCTGGGGGTACTGCGTTTGCTGAACAATATCTCAGTGCACGTCGTTGCGTGGGCTTAGTATCGCCTATCCAAGGCTATTCACCTGCTGATAGATTGAAGCGAAACACTGTTGATGAAGTAATGGTCTCTATTAGTAATTACAGGCACTCTGAGTCTACTCTCGAAGCAATCATTACCGTCAATGGTATTGAGAACGTTAAAAAGCGATATTTAGCTTGTGTTTCAAGGGGTGAGGTTTGCGAAAACTTACTTGATACGTATACGATATGGACAGGGGATACCACTTTTTTTGCAGCTGAAACTGCCCCTGCGAATGTGGATATATCCTTGTCTAATTTTTTTTCGATTTATAAGAGAGATAAGGTAATAGCGTTTAGATTGTTCTGCACGCTGAGTTTTCGGAGGAAGATGAAAATGATGGTTAAAATGGCGGTTTTTGTTCTTACGGCTAAAAAGCGGGTCGTGCGAAGTGGAAAAAATGGATAAAAATTCAATGGGCAACAGATTGGCCTATATGTTGTTGGTTGCGTACTGTTTGGCTACAGTACTAGTGCCGGTATTTATCATTAATAAAATTATATTCTTGCCCCTGTTCTTTGTTTCTGTGAGTGTTCTATTTTTAAGGCCTGTCGTCACGATCGCTCCGCTACTGGTTATATTGATATTTATATATGGTTATTTCTTTGGCTGCTTGAATGGCGCAGATACTTCTTTAGGTCAGCAGATGCTTTTCGGTTCATCTTCTTTAGTGCTTATTTATTATATCGATTTTTTTAAAATTGATATGTCCAGAGCCGTGAAGTTGACAGGAGCTATTTTTGCGATTTTGATGTGTAGTTTATGCTTTCTGCTCATGGTACTGCCGGGATTAGCACTGGGTAACGAATTGCTTAACTTCTACAATGTGAATGAGTTAGGTTTTTACGGTACACGAAATTTTGGTGGGCTGCAGATGTTTATGCTGCATCATAGATCTTCGCCTTTTTTGTTGGTTCCACTTTCGCTTTTTTTTATTGATTATTTAAAGTCAAAAAAAATAACTGCATTGTTTTTCATTGCTGTTATTTTAACGGCTATTATATGCTCAGCCTCTCGCGCCCTGATGGCAATGGCTTTAGTATCACTGCTTGTGTTGTATTTTTTTTATAAGAGTTGGTCCATGCGGCTCATATTGATAATGTTTACTATTCCCATCTTAATATTTTTCGTAGGTTATCTTACAAACGAGACGAGTATATTGAGCTCAGATGAGGAATCCAATAGTATTAAAATCGGCCATTTGGTTTCGTTTTTCAATATCATTGATTGGAAAATGTTAATTTTTGGGCAAGGCCTGGGATCTTATTTTTTTACTGAGGGGTATGGTGTAGTGGTATCTCAGACTGAAATTACGTGGATGGATGCTATTCGTTTTTTTGGCTTACCTCTCTCTATTGTACTGTTGATGCTTCTTTTTTTTCCCGTGCGAAATGTCCCATTAAATTCAAGTTTTTCTTCCTGTAGGGTGATAATGCTTTTGTATATAATTATGTCTATGAGCAATCCAGTGCTGCTTAACTCATTTGGCTTCTTGGTAGTATTGTGGTATTGGTCTGTAATAACGAGGGATCAACTGTCTCTGGTTGCACAGGGGCAAACAATTGGAGAGTAAGTTGGAGACGATTGCGGCGGTGGTTGTTGGCTATAATCCCGATATAAAAGTTCTTGACGATCTTCTGGTTTCGCTGTCTGAGCAGGTCGCTCTATTGATATTGGTTGATAATGGCGGAGCAGAAAACTTTCTTCAGGAGCGCCCTGAAGTGAAATCGTTTGTAAAATATTTGTCTTTGGATGGAAATAAAGGCCTAGGTGTTGCGTTAAACGCAGGGTTTCAGTTGGCGGTTGACAGTGGTATTCAGTACGTGGTGACTTTTGATCAAGATAGTCATGCTGAGCCAGACCTTATCAGTGAACTTGAATCTGCGATGCGGCTTGCCAAATCCCGAGATGAAAAATGTATTGCTGTGAGTCCTGCTTTTTTTGATCGAAGAGACGGGAAGAGAATTCCGTTTCCTTTTTATCAGTCAGTCAACGGTGTTATTGCACCAGTTTTCGTGTCGCAGGACTCAAGTGGTCTAGTACGTGCTGATGCACTCATCACTTCCGGTATGCTGGTGGACACCATCGCTTGGAAGGAAGGTATCAAATACGACGATGGTATGTTTGTCGATTTTACTGATACTGAATGGTGCTTTAGAGTTCGTGATCAAGGTTATACGCTATACGGTTGTCTAAGCGTAGAAATGGGGCATGCGTTGTCAGACGCACCGCCGGTCAAGATTTTTGGGTTGAGTTTTTTTCGATATTCCCCCGTGCGTCGCTATTTTTTCTTCAGGAATACAGTGGCGGTCTGCCGTATGGAGCACACCCCAATGTGCTGGAAGAAAAGATTATTCATTGCTTTAGTACTTCGTTTTTTCGTAAATCTGGTTATTGATAAGGATAAGATACAATCGTTGAAAATGATGGCGCGGGGTGTTCGCCACGGACTTAGAAAAAGCTTAGGTCCAGTTCATTGAATCGGCGATATCGGCGGTGTTACGAGTTTTCGTACTGTATTGATTTGCACGAGATTTGCTCTTGATGAAAAATGCGTTGATGCAACCCCGTTATTTAGTATTGCTCGCTGCGTACAATGGTATGGAGTGGATTGCTGAGCAAGTGTCATCCATCCTTAATCAAGAAGGCGTATCCGTTAAGCTCTTGATTAGCGTCGATTCCTCAACGGACGGTACTGAGTGCTGGGTCGCGGATTTAGCTGAATTAGATCCTCGTGTAGAGTTTCTTGCGCATGGTGTCAAATTTGGTGGCGCGGCTCGTAACTTTTTCAGACTAATCAAAGATGCACCGGCAGAGGGTTATCATTACGTGGCATTCGCTGATCAGGATGACATATGGTCAACTCAAAAGCTAATCCATGCAGCAGACGTATTATCAACAGCGTGTGCGGACGGTTACTCAGGGAACGTTACCGCTTTCTGGCCCGATGGCAAAGAATGTCTAATCGTTAAATCGCAACCTCAAGTTAAATATGATCATCTTTTCGAAGCTGCAGGTCCTGGTTGCACTTATGTTTTTACCAAGACATTATTTTCTCAGCTTAAACAACATATTATTGATGGCTATTCCGAGGTGCAGTGTGTCACACTTCATGATTGGTATTGTTATGCTTTTAGCAGGTCTCAGGGGTATAAGTGGGTGATTGACGATAACTCCTATATGAGGTATCGGCAACATTCCAATAATCAAGTTGGCGTGAATAGCGGATTAAAGGCTTTTAGAACAAGGCTCTTGAAAGTATTTGATGGCTGGTGGTTAAATCAAGCTGCTTTGATTTCCAAGTTGACGGGCGTTGAAAATACTCCTTTCGTCCAGAGTTGGATAAGCTTGCGCCGCGTCGACCTTATTCGATTAGCTTTTTCCGGTTATAAGTGCCGTAGACGTGTTCGAGATAAAATCCTATTTACAGTATTGTGCGTCGTATTGGCAATTTTGAGACAGAAGAAATGACCAGGATATTGGTTACCGGCGGCAGTGGATTTGTGGGAAGGCGCTTGATTGAAAAATTTATAAGCGTTACTGATTATCACGTAGGCGCGATTGTTCGTCATGTACCTGCGCAGCCCGTAAAAAATGTCGTTTATCATCACGTGCCCGATTTTTCCATTATCGATACGGATCTCAACGCATTGAAAGGCGCTGAAGTCGTGATCCATCTTGCGTCACGTGTCCACGTCATGAATGATAAAGAAGTTGATCCTCTGGCTGCTTTTCGTCTGGTTAATGTCAGCTATACGCTTAAATTAGCCCGTAGTGCTGCAATGGCTGGTGCTAAGCGGTTCATTTTCGTAAGTTCGGTAAAGGTCAATGGAGAGGGCACCGTGCTTGGGCATCCATATAGGGAAACTGATGTGCCAGCGCCCGTTGATCCGTACGGTGTTTCCAAAATGGAAGCTGAAGCAGGCTTGCGTCTGATTGCTGTCGAGACAGGCCTGGAAGTTGTCATTGTTCGACCAGTACTCGTTTATGGTCCGGGTGTAACCGCCAATTTTGAGCGCATGATGAAGTGGTTGCAAAGAGGTGTACCGTTACCATTTGGCGCGATATGTAATCAGCGGAGTCTGGTTGCTTTGGATAACCTCGTGGATTTTATCATGACGTGTATAAGTCACCCTGCGGCTTGTGATCAGACATTTTTGGTGAGTGATGGTGAGGATGTTTCCACTACGCAACTACTACAAAAACTGGCAAATATGCTGAGCAGTTCTGCGCGTCTGTTGCCTGTACCTGAGTCGATATTGAGAGCTGGCGCCAAGCTGTTGGGTAAGGCAGCGCTTTCCCAACGGCTTTTTGGTTCTCTGCAAGTTGACATTACCAAAGCTCGCGCGTTGTTGGGGTGGTGCCCGGTGGTCACTGTGGATCAGGGGCTACGAAAAACGGTGGATCATTTTCTGAACGAGCGAACTAAATGAAGTATTGGTATTTTTTTCCGATAGTTGTATTGTTATCGTTTGTTTTGACGGCAGTGTTGCGACAATACGCGTTGCATCGCAGCATCATAGACATTCCCAATGCGCGGAGCTCCCATTCAATTCCCACTCCGCGTGGCGGTGGAGTTGCGATTGTAGTGACGTTCTTGATTTCATTGGTTTTGCTCGGATGTCTTCAATTACAACCTTTTGCTTGGCTAACTGGGTTGGTAGGCGCCGGGAGCTTAGTCGCGGTGATCGGTTTTATGGATGATCATGGGCATATTGCTGCACGTTGGCGTTTGCTATTGCATTTTGTAGCGGCGCTATGGGCGCTGTTCTGGTTCAATGGCCTACCAGTCTTAAGTATTTTGGGATTCTCTATAGATTTGGGTTGGATAGGGCATGCGCTTGCAGCGTTTTATCTTGTATGGATGCTCAATCTTTATAATTTTATGGATGGTATCGACGGTCTAGCCAGCGTTCAGGCTATCAGCGTTTGTTTAGGGATGTGCGCCATTTACTTTTTTTTCGGTTTTGAGAATTTGATTTGGGCTCCGGCGACACTCGCGATGGCGGTAACCGGATTTCTTTTTTGGAATTTCCCTCCTGCTAAAATATTCATGGGCGACGCAGGTAGCGGTTTCCTAGGTATCACGTTGGGTATTCTTTCGCTGCAAGCTGTATGGGCGGAACCCGGCTTTCTCTGGGCTTGGTTGATTATGCTAGGCGTGTTTATTTGCGATGCGACCTTTACATTGTTGCGTAGATTGCTTCGAGGGGATAGGGTTTACGAGGCTCACCGAAGTCATGGTTACCAGTTTGCATCGCGTAAGTTAGCTAAACATTTACCCGTTACTGCCGCGGTGCTTTGTATAAATATTTTTTGGTTATTGCCAATCGCTTTTTTAGTCATGAAATTCCGACTGGTAGGCTTTTTGGGGCTGGTTTTCGCTTACATTCCACTTATCTTTCTCGCGGTTAAATTTAACTCGGGTGCAGTTGAACATTCTAATTTAAGATAAGTTGATATTTTTTTGGTTTCATGGTGTGCTGAATGGCACGCGATTCCTGTCTCTGGACGCTCAGGGGCGGATAGTAAAGAGCGGCGGACAATTTATGGACAAAGTTAGATTGTTTCTCTTGGCGCTTTCGCGCCGACAAAAGCGGTTCATCCAGGTTGGGACGGACGTGGTGTTGGTCTGGCTTTCCTTGTGGGTGGCCTTTCTCGTTCGCCTTGGTATCGACGAAATGATAAATCCTGTCAGCAGACATTTCTGGCTATTCGTCGCCGCCCCACTGGTGGCCGTCCCTCTGTTCATTCGCTTCGGGATGTACCGTGCAGTGATGCGTTATTTTGGTAACGACGCATTAATAGCAATCATCAAGGCAGTCAGCTTGTCAGCTCTTATTCTTGGTGTGGTTGTATATTGGTATAGCAATCATCAAAACGTGGTACCGCGCTCGATCATCTTCAACTATTGGTGGCTTAGTCTGATCATGATTGGCGGGCTGCGTCTGGCGATGCGCCAGTATTTCTTGGGGGACTGGTTTACAGCTGTTCAACACGTACCATTCACTAGCAGGGATAACGGGTTACCCAGGGTTGCCATCTATGGTGCGGGGGCTGCTGGTAATCAGCTTGTCGCTGCGCTGCGCATGGGGCGAATAATGCGTCCAGTGGCATTTATTGACGATGACAATGAAATCTCTGAGCGCGTTATTTCCGGGTTGCAGGTATACAAGCCCAAGCGAATTCAGCAGATGATCGAGGAAACGGGGGCGCAAGAAATTCTACTGGCCATTCCCTCTTCGAACCGAGGTCGCCGCCGCGAAATCCTTGGCTTCCTTGAGGGTTTCCCTCTTCATGTACGAAGCGTTCCCGGATTCATGGACTTGGCCAGTGGCCGGGTCAAGGTAGATGATATTCAGGAAGTCGACATCGCCGACTTGTTGGGGCGGGATGCGGTACCTGTGCAGGATGAGCTGCTGGAGCATTGTATCAAGGGGCAAAGTGTCCTGGTAACAGGGGCGGGCGGTTCCATTGGCTCAGAGCTCTGCCGGCAGATTCTCGCCCTGCAGCCGACCACGTTGTTATTATTTGAGCACAGTGAATTCAACCTCTACAGCATTCTTTCAGAGCTTGAGCAACGTATTACCCGAGAGTCGCTACTGGTGAAGTTGTTGCCGATCCTCGGCTCTGTACGTAATGAGTCCAAACTGCTGGATGTGATGAAAACCTGGCACGTTGACACGGTCTATCATGCAGCGGCTTACAAACATGTGCCAATGGTTGAACACAATATCGCAGAGGGCGTATTGAACAATGTTCTCGGTACGCTGAATACTGCGCAGGCAGCGCTCCAGGCCGGGGTGTCGAATTTTGTACTGATTTCTACAGACAAAGCCGTTCGCCCGACCAACGTGATGGGCAGCACCAAACGTCTGGCTGAGCTGACTCTGCAAGCCTTAAGCCTTGAGCTGGCACCAGTATTATTTGGTGATAGATCTAACATCTCGCGGGTTAACAAAACGCGTTTTACCATGGTGCGTTTCGGTAATGTGCTGGGTTCTTCCGGCTCGGTGATCCCGCTCTTTCACAAACAGATCAAGTCTGGAGGACCGTTAACTGTTACTCATCCGAAAATCACCCGCTACTTCATGACTATCCCCGAAGCGGCTCAACTGGTTATCCAGGCAGGCTCGATGGGGCTGGGTGGAGATGTTTTTGTTCTGGACATGGGCGAACCGGTTAAAATCGTCGAGCTGGCTGAAAAGATGATTCACTTATCGGGCCTGAGCGTTCGTTCCGAAAAAAATCCGCATGGTGATATTGCCATCGAGTTCTCCGGTCTACGTCCGGGTGAAAAGCTTTACGAAGAGTTGCTGATTGGTGACAACGTTTTAGCCACTCGGCACCCGATGATCATGAGCGCTAATGAAGATCACCTTTCTTGGGATGTTCTCAAGGTCAAGCTGAGCGAGTTGCTCGCTGCCGTGGATCAAGACGATTATATCCGCGTTCGTCAACTGCTCCGCGACACCGTCAGCGGCTATTGCCCGGACGGCGAAATCGTTGACTGGATCTACCAACAGCGCCGCTTCGAGCCGTAATTTAACACCCTGTAACTCAAGCTTTTTTGTACGCGCTCCATAAACCCCACCGACGTCAAGATGGGTGGCACGCTTAGCTAGGCGACACCGGCGAGCAGTTCCACGGCAACAGCGCTTCTTAATCTTCAACCGAGGTCGCCAGTGGCAACCGTTCTAGTGCGTGGCGCAGCCACGCATAGGGCTCTTGGTCGTTGGCTTTGGCAGTCTCGACCAGGCTG
>LNAP01002747.1_pt1 | contig 18065 bp, 16 predicted proteins | sample 602601 | NCBI WGS metagenome assembly LNAP01 (sample SAMN02440304, study PRJNA202911) | soil metagenome | biome: Subtropical and temperate rainforests or woodlands; isolation source: soil samples (1 kg each in a 20% v/v slurry with milli Q water) were... ...
GCCGGTTACTAGAATTTTCACGCGAAACCATACCCTTGAGTTACTGACAGGGCCGCCAACCGAGCACTGTCTAATCCATGAATGCAGAAGCCATCAAGGCAGCTGAGGCCTCTGACAGAGTCAGTTTGAACCGACGAGGGCATACGCCACTATCGGACAAGCGCAGCATTTTACAGCTTAATGACGGTTTTACTAATGGATATAGACAAGCTGTGGCTAAAGCTCAGCGCGCGTTCCGCGTCATGTCGCAATCAGACAAGGCGCCTGCGTGAAAATCTGGACGCACGTCCCAGAAACCAGCCAAGAATCGGCCCGATCACCATCCCGATCAGCAGCGCAACAACGATGACCAGCGATATTGGTAGTTGCGGCCCCGCCCACCCCAGGAATAGAAGGGAAACCGATTGCTGATTCTCGAGAACAAACGCCAGGATCGCCAAAATCAGCAACAGGACGAATACGGCGAGAAGTACACGCTTGAGGTTACGCATGAGCGGTTCCTTGAATAACGGAGGCCGTCAAAGCCCTTCCTCCTCGTCCTCGTTCACACGATCGCGCAGCTCTTTGCCTGGTTTGAAGTGCGGCACGAACTTGCCATCGAGGCTGACGGACTGACCGGTTTTTGGATTGCGACCTACGCGCGGTGCGCGGTAGTGCAAGGAGAAGCTGCCAAACCCTCGGATCTCGATGCGATCACCGGTGGCCAGACATTGGGACATTTGTTCGAGCATGGTCTTGATGGCCAGCTCCACATCCTTGGATGAGAGCAGCCCTTGATGGGTGACAATTCGTTCGATCAACTCCGACTTCGTCATATTTTTCCCTGATCAGCGCTTCAAAGGTTTTAGCATGCCCCGGAGATTTTGAACAGCCCAAGTATTGACTTATCTGCAAGGGCAATTTCTTGATCGCGCGCGCAGATTCACAGAAGTACGAAGCCGACAATTCCCGCCATAAACAATGCAATGCTCTTCAGGGTCGACATACCACAAACATCATCCGGGTGAGATAACCGGCAGGGTTCCATCCAAATGGATAGTCCTCGGCGTCGTCTTTAATATCGCTGGACTTGGTCACGACCTTATAGCCATGGGCCGGACACTCCTGAGCTGCGCGCCTGTAGCACTTTTCCCAACCGGAACCGAGCCCCGAACAATCTATCCGGACCTCGGTGACACCACGGACAACATGCGTTTTGCTGTTGGTGGTGCAGCCCGCCAGAACCAGCAACGTCACTACGATGATGAGCTTGTTCATCCTCTTCCTTATTTTCGGGTCACACCCCACTACCCACCCTCGTCTCATGCCCAACCCAAGGTCAACCGAAAATCACCTGAGCGCTTAAAAGGGACCACTGACCCAGCGCTTTGGTTTCACCAGGGCTTACAAGGACTGAACTCACCGCCCCCCCACGCAAGACAGACAAGTGAAAGCCATGACCAAAACGAAAATCGAACCCCAAGAAGCCCGAAACAAAACGCGTCCGCCAATTTGTTTCAAGATAATTCATACAAGAGGCGTTTTTTTTCCGAGCCGACTCTCCCTGCCAAGCACTTAGCCCTGAGCTACTGCACCCGGCACGACACATCATCTCACTCATCGGAAGCATGAATGAACCTTGATTTGGATAATCCAAAACGATGGCTTCAGGGAGCGGATATGATTATCATCCGTCCCGCGTAGGAACAATCTACATGCAGCCGTGGAAAAGTTACCGACTACAGGTAACGCGCACCGACATCGCACCCACGATGGAATCTGGCGCCCATATTACGCGGGCGAGTATTGAGTTTTTTGACATGCAACGAACTATTTCGCCCACTAAGATCCACGGCCGCCACTGCGCAGCCTAGTTGGTATTGCGAGCATTTAAAAATTGCCCCTACCGAAATATCTTGCAAATTGCCCACTGCCGCTCATTCGCTGAATGCCCGGCATGACGAAGCGCGATATCGAGTGTCGTGACAGTTTTTTAAAAGATCCCAAACAAGGCGATTCGCTGAAAATCTGACTGTTATCTGCGAAAAGAATCCCCTCTTGTTCAATTCGAGATACGGATATGGCGTTGTCGTTCGTTTAGCTTCACCTAGTTTGACCGGCCTGCGGGCCACCAAAAATAGAGCTTGAGTGTCGACGGCCTTCGTCGGACGCAAAGCCACCTGCTCACACTTGCACAACCTCGTTCGGTATGCGCGGCACTTTCAAATTTCGGCCAGACCGACCTTATAGGACATTACCATGTCGATTCAGCTGTTCGTTCCAAAATTCCGTATTGATGAATGTCTCGCCGCGATTCGCGAATGCCTCGAAAAAGGCTGGACCGGCCTCGGCTACAAAACAGCCACCATGGAAGAAGAATGGAAAATCTACACAGGTTTGCCACACGCTCACTTCCTGAGCTCCAATACCGTCGGCCTGCACTTGGCCGTCGAGCTGTTCAAGACCAAGTTCGGTTGGGCCGATGACGACGAAGTCATCACCACCCCACTGACGTTCATCTCCACCAACCACGCCATTCTGTATGCCGGTATGAAGCCGGTGTTCGCAGATGTCGACGAATCCTTGTGCCTGGATCCGGAGAGCGTAGTGGAACGCATCACCCCGAAAACCAAAGCGCTGATTTTTGTCGGTATTGGCGGCAATATAGGGCAGTATCAGAAGATCGTTGATATCTGCAAAGAACACAAAATCAAACTGATCCTCGATGCTGCCCACATGGCTGGCACTCGACTGAACGGTAAACACGTCGGTCAGGAAGCAGACAGCGTTGTATTCAGCTTCCAGGCAGTCAAGAACCTGCCAACCGCCGATTCCGGCATGATCTGCTTCAAAAATCAGGAAGACGATGAGCGCGTTCGCAAGCTGACCTGGTTGGGCATCAACAAGGACACCTTCTCACGTACCGCAGCACAAGGCGCCTACAAGTGGATGTATGACGTCGAAGAGCTCGGCTACAAGTATCACGGCAACTCAATCATGGCCGCGATGGGTTTGGTACAACTCAAGTATCTGGATCAGGATAACTCCTACCGCCGTCAGCTCGCGGCCTGGTATCGCCAGAACCTGGCCGGTCAAACTAAGATCAATATCATAAATGTTGCGCCAGGTTGCGAGTCATCGACCCACTTGCTGCAGATCCGTGTCAAGGATCGCGATGCGTTGATGCTGGCCCTCAACGAACATCAAATTTACCCAGGCGTGCATTACCGCGACAACACTGAGTACGCCATGTACTCGTTCGGTGCCGGCACCTGCCCGAATGCAGCAAAAGCCAGCCAGGAAATCCTGTCGCTACCCATGCACCTCGGTCTGTCCCGTGCAGACGTCGATACTGTATGCGAACTGCTGATCCGCTACGCAAAATGAAGCGCACACTTCCCTCGTTCGGAGAAGACGCATTGCGTCTTCGCTTAATTGAAGAAAGTGACCTGCATGAGACCTTGTCCTGGAGAAACCGGGACGAGGCTCGTGTCTGGTTCAAGACTTCGGCACCATTAACTTATGAGCAGCACTCCAACTGGTTCCACCAGCGCTATCAGCCGAACGAAAACGACTTTCTGTTTGTCGTCGTAGCGGATGGCTCCCTGGTAGGGCAAGCATCAGTCTATGCAATAGACTGGCAGACGCGCTCTGCGGAAATCGGCCGCTTCCTGGTTGATCCTGAACACGCCGGGCGAGGCTACATCAGCCGCGCCTGCGCAATTCTGTTGGACATCTGCTGGGATGTACTCGACCTGGAGTATGTTTTTCTCGAGGTTATCGAAACCAACGACCGCGCGATCCGCCTTTACCTCAAGCATGGTTTTTGTGAAGAGCAGCGTTACGAAGGGCTGATTAGAATGGGCCGTCGAAAAAACCAGGCGAGAACTTAATGACGAGTGTCACGAGGCTGTTCATCGATAGTACGCGCGCGTTGAAAATGTGGCGCGTGTGGACCTATCTAGGCGTTCAGGACATCAAGGCAAAATTCCACCGGTCATTTTTCGGTCCTCTGTGGATCGTGTTGACAACCGGTTTCTTTGTGACTGGCGTCGGACTGATCTACGGGTTGCTATTCGGTCAACCTGTGCATGAGTTCCTACCTTACCTGGCGTGTGGTTTTGCACTGTGGGGGTTTATCGTAGCCTCAATAACCGATGCCAGCGCGACCTTCGTTAGGGCTGAGGGTTATATAAAGCAGTTCTCCTATCCCAAACAGATTTATCTGCTGAGAACCTTGATATCCAGCGTCATCGTGCTGCTAATTGGCATTGCTGTGGTGATCCCGGTCCAGCTGTTCTTCAATGAAATGAGCGCTATCGGCTGGTTGCTCGCACTACCAGGCTTGTTGCTGTTGATCATGGCTGCATTAGGGCATATCGCAATCAGCGCCTACCTTGGCGCGCGATTCCGAGATTTCCCTCATGCGATGGCCGTGATGCTGCAGATGATGTTTTTCATCACTCCAATCATGTTTCCGGTAAAGCTGTTACATGAAAAGGGACTTGGATTCATCTACCAATTCAATCCGCTTTATTACCTCATCGACGTGGTACGACACCCTATCATTCAGGGTGAGCTTGCCTTACCCGAAAACTACCTGTGTGCAGGCATCTATGTTTTGACGTGCTGGATAGTCGCACTCGTTGCTGCCATGAAGCTCGACTCTCGCGTGGTTTTCCTCTTATGACTCATGCATCACTCGTCCTGAAGAACGTCGGCATCACCTTCGAAGGAGCATTGAGCAGCGAAGAAGGGTTGAAAAGCTGGTTCCGACGCAAGCTGCTCAGCCGTAATGCAGTGACAGCCACCAATTATCGTATCGATGCGCTGCAAGGCATTGATCTGGAAATCAAACATGGGGAGCGCGTTGGCCTTATTGGACTCAATGGCGCAGGCAAAAGCACCTTACTGAAAGTCATGGCGGACATTTATCCTCCGACATCCGGGACGGTCTCGATCAAGGGCCATGTCTGCCCGATGTTCGAGTTCGCCACCGGCTTCGAAATGAACCAATCGGGCTGGGATAACATTCGTATTCGCGGGCTATTACTGGGTATGTCTCCAGAAGCGATCGAAGAAAAGCTCCCCGAGATTGCCAAGTTCACCGAGCTGGGAGATTTTCTCGACTATCCGGTGCGTACCTATTCCTCCGGTATGTTCATTCGTCTGGCGTTCGCCGTATCGACCAGTATCAACCCGGAAATCCTGCTGATTGATGAGGTCATGGGGGCCGGTGACATCTCTTTTGCGGAAAAAGCCAAGCGCCGAATGTTCGAATTCATGGAGCAGGGAAAGATTCTGGTGTTCACCACCCATAACTTCAACCTCCTGAATGACTTCTGCAACAGGACGATCTGGCTGCATAAAGGCCAAATCGTTGCAGACGGCCCAACCGACGAAATAGTAAAACAATACAACGATGCGCATACGAATCATCCGTAAGACGCTTCGACAATCACCAGTTCACAATATCAGCCAGGATAGCGCCCCTAAATGCCCCCCTCAATCAACCTAAAAAACATTCAAGTCTTAAGGTGGCTGGCAGCAGCACTGGTTTTCTTTCACCATGCTGTTTACTTTTCAGGACAACTCAATAATGAAGAGCTGCTGGATTTCAGGAGGCTCGGCCTCGGAACTCTTGGTGTTTATTTGTTCTTCATTATTTCCGGCTTTGTCATTGCGCTTCAAACCGACAAGAAGCCGAGTCTGTTCGCGGCACATCGAGTGGCACGTATCTACCCTGCATTTTTCATTGCGGCAGCGTTGGCCTCACTGATTTTCTTTCTTTTTTCCAACTACCGACCCACGCTCACCAACGGCACGCTGTCGATGCTGCTGATCCCAGCCGGCTCGCTGAACAGTACTTTTCAAATCCCTTACTGGGCGCTGATCTACGAGGTGTTTTTCTACGGCTTGGTCTTATTGATGATGCTTGCATTCAAATCAAAAACCCAGCTGATTAACATCGCCATCTTCTCCTGGCTGCTCGTCATACTCGGTTTCGCCCATGCTGGCGTCAAAACCAGTATTGCCATGCCTACGGTGTATGAAATGTTCATATCGACGCTGAATATCTACTTTATCGCCGGCTTTTTTCTTTCTCGGGTGTTTTTCTCCCCGAACACGAAGATTTCTTACGCTGCATTTTTCATATTGGCCGTCGAAGGCACGCTCTTTCCGGAAATGCGCTACACCATGACTGTATGCTCATTGGGTGCAGCAGCCATCATCTGGTTTGTAAGACTCCCTACCCTACCCGCTTTCCTTATCAAGTTAGGTGATTACTCTTACGGCATTTATCTGATCCATCTTCCGGTGATTTATTGCCTTTACCTGGCGCTCAAGCCTCAAGGGATGAGTTTTGATACCTCCCTTGCGATCATGATCACCGTCGCATTGCCGGCCGCGTTCCTATTTGGCAAATTCGAGTATTGGCTCTATCAAACCAAAATACGCCCTGTCGTCGACCAATTCCTAACTCGGCAAGACCAGCCTCAACTAAATCAGTCTTTGGAACAGCCATGAAATTTAGTGATTTTTCTACTGACCTGAAGATTCATGCCAGTTCCAGGGCTCCTTCGAAACCCAAAGTTACGGTGGTCTTACCAACCTATTCCCGCGGGCATGGTCCGCTGCAGGAATCCATCGACAGCGTGCTTGCTCAGAGTTATAGAAATTTCGAGCTGATCATTGTCGATGACGGCTCCCGAGATGGTTCTGCGGCGGTGCTGCAGGAATACCTGAAAAAGGATTCGCGCATCATCGTCCACTCGTACCATAAAAACAGTGGTCTTCCGGCGTTGCGGGTCAACCAGGCAGCGCTGCGGGCAAAGGGTAAATATATCGCCTATCAGTTCGATGATGATTTGTGGACGGAGCACAGTCTGCAAGTACGCGTAGAGCAACTTGAAAAGTGCAGCAAGCCAGCGGTGGTTTATGCCAACGCCAGCGTTGACATCGCCCTTGCCGATGGAACGATTACCACCAGAAAGTTGGGAGGTCCTTTCAATTACGGTCTGTTGATGAATGGCAACTACATCGCCAACAACACCGTGATGCACCACAAGTCCTTGTACGATATCGCCGGCATGTACGATTCGCACGTCATGATGCGTCGTTTCTCGGATTACGATTTGTGGCTGCGATTTGCCAAGCACGCCGAATTCATCTGGGTCGACGACGTAACTTCCTATGTGCGCGCCAACCTTGTCGACTCTCTGGGCAAAGAAATCCCGCTGTTCTTCACGCGATACAGAAAGAGCCTGTCCATACCTCGTGATCATCTGCTTAAACCGGAGACAATCAACGACTATGACGTCATCGATCTCTCTCAGTTTGCTGATACATTCACCGATACCGAAATCAATGAATACCTACGCATGGAGGCATCGCCCTTCCTGACGAAGTTCAACGATTACTGCAGCGATACCGAGATGGCGGTTGCGGCGAGCGCGCGCGGACGCAAGTTGCATTTGCTGACCGTCAAACCTGACTACTCCACATCGGTCGATGTCACGATCAACAACTTCACTTTATTGCCGGGTCAGCGTGCGATCACCAGCACATTTGTCAAAGAGAACGATCTGTCGATCATCGATTTGACCGGCATCGACGTGGCGGTGCTCTACCGTACCGTCGGGGTCGCAGGCAGTCAGTTCATCAAAAGCCAGAAGGGTAGAACCCCCACAGCCTACTTGATGGACGACAACATGCTGCACTTCCATGCAGTTGGCCCGCAGCATAGCTTTCTGGCACCGGGCACCGCCGCTTATCAGCAGATTGTTCATCAAATCGGGGCCGTCGACACCTGCATCGGCTACAGTGACGCGATCAATGAAGATTTGCGAGAGCTCAACAGCAAGACTGTGCGACTCAACACCAATATCAATGCCCGATTCGTTCAAAAGCGCGCATACAGTCGCCGCAAACGCCTCAAAGTCGCGATCATGTCCGGGGCCGTACGCGAAGATATTCTGCGAGAGCTTTGGCAAGCGCTTTCAAACTTTGCCAGCACTCATTCGAGTTCGGTGGAGTTCCATTTCTGGGGACTGGACCCTGAAAAATTCGGCCCACTGGACTGCCCGGTCTATTTCAAGCCGTTCACCCACGTTTACGAAAGCTACATTCGCGACCTGAGCGAAAGCAGCTTCGACGTGGCTTTGGTTCCTCTGGACTTCAGTACGCGCGCTGCGCGCAGCAAAAGCCCTGTCAAACTGTTGGAATCGGTCGCCGCCGGCGCGATATGTATCTTTACCGATGCCGTCCCCTACTCCGATATTCCGGACTCGTGTTGCATCAAAGTCGACAACACTGTCGAGGCGTGGGAGCAGGCACTGACCTCAGCCTACGCAATGGGCCAACAAGAGCGAACTCAAATGCTCGAATGCGCCCGCGAGCTCGTGCTGTCGCGGTACACCACCGAATCGCAGTTCTATGACTTCCTGGCCACCTGCGAATCCGTTCGTTTGCATTCGAAGCTGGGCGATAAAGCCATCGCCTACGCGTTTCACGAAACAGCCCTTGGTGGCGCGACACTTCATCTTATACGACACGCGAGCCTTGTCGCATCCCTTGGTTTTCGTGTCGTGGGGATCGTCCCACAGGATGCGAACTACAGCACTGAGTTCAAATCACGCTGGGATGCTGCCACTGAGAGCGCGAGCCTGATCGAAGAGCGGTGGCCTTCGGGTTACATTGACGGCCCTCTGCCCCAGCGTCCATTCCAGCTACAGGATGAGTCGGCAGCAGAACATCTGTTCTGCCACCTTGAAAACGAAAGGATCGGCTTCCTTCATTTTGCGACATGGTCACCGACCATGAGCCTGCTAGCCAAGCGCTTGGCTGTTCCATGTGCCGCAAGCGTCCACCAGTACTATGAAGGCGCCGGAAGCTCCATCGTCCGCTTTGCCGATTCGATCCATTGCTCCTCGCTTACCCATGGTTTCAAGTGGTCTAGCATGTCGAAAAGCCCGGCCAGACGTATTGTTTGCCCGGTAGCTGTCGACTACTTCGCCTCCTTTGCCGCGAATCGGGAGCGCGTCGCAAAAACTGGAAACTCCCTGCGGATACTTGTGTCCGGCACACTTCAGCCGAGGAAAAACCAGCTTGGTGCAATCCAGGCTGCATTACTACTGAACGAATCCGGGTTCGATGTCTCGCTGGACCTTATCGGCTACACCGTTTTCCACAATCAATACGTTGCGGAATGTACGTCATTGATTGAAGCCAGTGGTTTGAAAGATAAATTCACAATTCACGGTTTTATCGACGATCCGAAGCCATTTTATGACAACGCGGATCTGCTGCTGATATCGGCGACCGATGAATCAATGCCACAAACCATGCTACAAGCCATGGCTTTGGGCATACCAGTGGTGTCGACGAATGTCGGTGGCGTGGGTGAAATCATCAAACATCGCTACAGTGGCTTCCTTTCCAAAGACGATAGTCCTGAAGCGATGGCTGCCGCCATTTCGCAATACATGCTGCTTTCACAGGACCAGCGCCTGGAAATCATCGACCGTGCGCAAAGATCCATGCAGTTCCTCGCCCGGCCGACTTATGTTCGATCCGAGCTGATGGATCTGTACAATCAAGCGTTCGACGAATTTTCGAAGCACCAGAAGGATGTCCAGCCTTCAACTATCGCGGGGCACCAGCCATCGACTTCCTCATATGAACATATGCTGCTCGAAACTCTTAATTCAACACGCAGTCAGATCAGCCAAATGAGCAGAGCGCTGGATAAATGAAGCCTGAGAATAAACCTGTAAAGATTGACCTCGGCTGCGGTAAACGCAAGCAAGAGGGATTCCTCGGGATTGATCGCTTTCCGATGCCGGAAGTCGATATTCTGGCCGATATCGACAAAGTCCTGCCCTTGGAAGATGGCTCCGTCGATATGTTGTTTTCATCGCACTCCCTGGAACACACCAGGGACCTGATGTTCACGATGCGCGAGATCTATCGCGTCTGCAAGCACGGCGCGCAGGTGTGCATCATCGCGCCCTACAATGAGCAGAAGCTCAACATCGCCAATCCTTACCACATCACGATTTTCAATGAGCACACCCCCCGTTTCTGGACGGACCATGCTGAAACTCCGGTAGACGTTGAAGATTATGCCGATCCGGTAAAGCGTCCGTGGGGCCTTTCAAAGTCAGACAACTCCAACCCTGGTCTCGATATTCGATTGATCAACATGGAGTTTTTCTACTTTCCCGAATACCGTCATTTACCTCTCGAACAAAAGAGAAAGTTTCGTAACGAGCGATTCAACGTATGTGATCAGATCATGTACCAATTGATCGTTTGGAAAGGTGATGAATGCTCGCCTGGCGCCAGTTTTTCGGATTACGTCAGCACTTTCGTACCCTATGAACCTTATTACATCAGGCACCTCAAGATGCATGAGCAAGAAGAAATCATTCAAAAGTTCACTCAATCCGAAACATCGCTTCGTCAGCGCATTGAGGGTTTGAAACTGGAACTTGCCGACGCAAAAGCGATACCCTCCCCAGCTTTGGCACCTGTCGTTGCACCTGACTTGACCATGGAGCGTCGAATAGGCGAGTTGACCGAAGACCGTGCACTGACCGAACGCTTGCTTCATGACGCCAGGACCGAAAACCATCAACTGCGCTTGCAAGTGATGGGGTTGTTTGAAAAATCGGAATTGCTTAATGGCCAATTGCACGAGGCCAACATCCAGCTGATGAAAATTCAGCATCAGCATCAGCGGTTCAACGACCAGATTCTGCAACTCAAGGAGCAGATTTTGCGCCTCGACGAGGCGAATACGCGCCTCAATAACGATTGCGAACAATCGTCTACCATGCTCAACGATCTGCATGACCGTCTGGCTCAGGCACAATCGAATACTGCAGAAGCCAACCAGGCGGTATTGGCCCAAACCCGGGAAAACCGAGAACTGCGTGACAAGCTGGAAGTGGTGGCCACGATCCATGCGAAAGTCATACTGGTCAAGGCCGAGCTCGAGGCGGCCAATGGCATCATTGGCTGGTATCGCCAAAAGGAAGCTTCCTGGAAAAGCGAGCAGAGCCGACTCAGCAAAGAACTGCTGTCCGCGCAGGCTCAATCGCCGCTGGCACAAGAGGTACAGCATCTAAACCTGGCGCTGAGCAATGCGCAGCAACATGCCAACCACTCGCGCCATGAAGCGCTGCGGGTGATCGATAGTCTTCAGACCGAAGTGAGCGGATATCGCTCCTCGCGCTCCTTGCAACTGGTATCGCTGTACAAGAACAAAGACTCACTGTGGAACTCGGTTTCGCCGGCATTTTCATCGCTCAAAAGCTTCACGGAAAACCACCTTCTCAATACTTCTCGCCCTGCGCTGATTTTGGGTGATGACTTGCGTAGCATGCCGTATCGCGAGTATCTGATGCCGATCAAACAAGACAATCTTTGCGGTGTATTGCTGGCCATCCGGCCGCTCATGCGCGGAGTTCTTGGCCTGATTGGCATTGAAATTGTTTCCAGCAACAAGGAAGTTGTCGCACACGTTGTACTGCCGCTGGCTGACATCGATCCCGATCAACCGACCCGCTTCGAACTACCGGCACCGACCGCGCTAGGTCCGAACTGGCACTTGCGTATTTTCGTGAAGGACTCCGACGTACCCGTTGGCCTTTACGAAGTCAGCCAGTACTCCATCATGAAAAAGCGCACCAAATATTCCCCTTTTGCTGCGCTGCAGTAATGGTTAAAGGTCGCAGGTTGATGAAGCCGAAAATAGACATCCTGATGGTCATCGAGGGGGAGATCGCTACGACTCATTTGATTGAGCATATGCTGTCTGCTTGTCGACCCTACGGGATTTTTTATCGTAAAAAATTTCTTTCGGCGCTGACAACTTCCGATATTCGAAAGACCACTATTCCGCTTTTCGTACGTAGTGGCGATCCGTCTCTGCGACTTTGGATTGACAGGTTGCACAGCGCCAACCACCCGTACATCTACTACATTGACGATAATTTCTGGAAAATCGAAGGCGAATCACCGATTGCCCGGTATTACCAACATCCACTCATTCGTCACACCCTGGAAGCTGCCGTTTCCGGGGCTTACAGGGTATTGACCAACTCTGACTTGTTGGCGGACTTCCTTCATCGATTCAATGAAAAAATCGAAGTATTACCATCGTTCTTCGACTTTTCACTGTTGAAGCCTACGCAGAGCACCTCCCACGGAGAATTACGCATAGGTTTTGCCGGGAGCCCTTCCAGGGCAAACGACCTCGACATTATAAAACCGATAATTCAACCTATTCTCGAAACCTATCCGCAGGTTGTTTTTGAGTTCATCGGTGCAAGTCTTACAGACTTTTCACCCAATGACCGCATACGCAATTTCCCCCACAACGCGGACTACGAAGGCTTCATTCACTTCAAACAAGAGCGTCAGTGGTCGATCGGTCTGGCACCACTTATCGACAACTATTCGAATCGCTGCAAAACAAACAACAAATACCGCGAGTACTCCGCCTGCGGGATTGCCGGGATTTATTCGGATATGCCGCCGTATCAGCGTTCAATCATTGATGGCGAAACGGGTTTGCTGGTCGAACACACGCCCGACGCATGGTTCTCGGCCATCAGTCGACTGATTTCCGATCAGGTGTTACGAGACAACATTGCGGCCACTGCCCATGAGGACGTCTTCAAGAAGCACAATGTCGAGCGAGTAGCGACGATCTGGTCCGAGCATTTCAATCACGTGCACCGGCATATGAAGCGCACCAAGGTCAACCCGTTCCGGATCAATAAGCTGAGATCGTATGTAATCACGCGCGTTCTTCGACTTGAATCGCTATGGGTACGAACTTCTACCGTCTACGCCGAAGGCGGAATATGTTTACTCGCCAGGAAGCTCGTCAATCGCATCAAATTCGCCTTCGCTCGCAATAACCCCCTTTAAGAAAGCCCCTCGATAGTGGCTCCCCGTATTTATCAGGATTGTAAATTATGAGAGTTACAGTTTTCGGCACCGGCTATGTCGGACTCGTTACCGGCGCCTGCCTTGCGGATGCCGGCCATGAAGTGATGTGCGTCGATATCGACAACGCAAAAATCGAAGATCTGAAACGCGGCATCATCCCTATTTATGAGCCGGGGCTCGATGCATTGGTCGAGCAGAATCTGCAGCAAGGGCGACTGCACTTTACGACGAATTCGAACGAAGGCGTCGACTTCAGTGAACTGCAGATCATTGCCGTGGGAACACCACCCAACGAGGATGGCTCAGCAGATCTGCAACATGTCCTGGCCGTCGCCCGCACTATCGGCCAGCATATGAGCAATCGCAAGATCATCGTCAACAAATCGACCGTTCCGGTGGGAACCGCCGATAAAGTAACGTACGCGATCAAGGACACATTGCGAACTAGGCAGGTCGAGCTTAAGTTCGATGTTTGCTCCAATCCGGAGTTTCTTAAAGAAGGCTCTGCGATCGAAGACTTTTCCAAAGCTGCGCGCATCATCGTCGGGACCAACTCCGAAGAGGTCAAGGCGGTCATGCGCGAGTGTTATGCCCCGTACAGCCGTAATCGCGACAAATTGATTTTCATGGATGTGCGTTCCGCCGAACTAACCAAGTACGCGGCCAATGCGATGCTCGCCACAAAGATCAGTTTCATGAACGAAATCGCGCAAATGGCAGAGCGCCTGGGGGCTGATATCGAACACGTCCGACTGGGCATCGGTTCCGATCCGCGAATCGGTTTCCAGTTCATCTATTCTGGTTGCGGTTACGGAGGTTCGTGCTTTCCCAAAGACGTTCAGGCGCTGGCCCGGACTGCGCAGGAAATCGGTTATGAAGCCGAGCTGCTCAATGCAGTGGAATCGGTGAACAACCGGCAAAAGAATGTGCTGTTCAATAAGCTCTCCCATGCCTTCGACCATGATCTGACCAACAAAACCATCGCGGTCTGGGGGCTTTCCTTCAAGCCCAATACTGACGATATGCGCGCAGCCCCGAGTCGCAATCTGATTGAAGCAATCTGGGCGTCGGGCGGCAAGGTTCAGGCATACGATCCTGCCGCAATGGATGAAACATCCCGCATTTACGGACCACGCAGCGATCTCAAACTGACGAGCAATCGCGAGCAGGCGCTGGAAGGTGCTGATGCGCTGGTAATCTGTACGGAATGGAAGCAGTTCCGTACCGTGGACTTCAAATGGCTCAAGACCTGCCTTAATTTTCCAGTGCTGGTCGACGGACGTAACTTGTTCGACCCGGCTACCGCCAAAGAAGCCGGGTTTATGTATTACGCAATAGGTCGTGGTGACTCACTCATGCCCGCCCTGGAACAGGAAGGAAGATCTTTGTGAAGGTATTAGTGACTGGCGCAGCCGGTTTTATCGGCTTTCATGTTAGTCAGGCGCTGCTTGCCCGCGGCGATGAGGTTGTCGGTATCGATAATTTGAATGACTACTATGAAGTCTCCCTCAAAGAAGCCCGACTCGCCTTGTTGTCTCCCCACCAGGCCTTTCGCTTCATACGCATGGATATTGGCGACCGCAAGGCGATGGCCGCGCTTTTTGCCGAAGAAGGTTTCGACAAGGTCGTCCATCTTGCCGCGCAAGCGGGAGTTCGGTACTCGCTGGAAAACCCTCATGCGTATGTAGACAGTAACCTTGTAGGCTTCGTGAACGTCCTTGAAGGCTGTCGCCAGGGTCAAATCAAGCATCTGGTCTATGCCTCATCCAGCTCCGTATATGGTGCAAACGAGAGTATGCCGTTCGCCGTACACGACAACGTCGATCACCCTGTGTCTCTATACGCAGCGACCAAAAAAGCCAATGAGCTGATGGCCCACTCCTATAGTCATCTTTATAGATTACCGACTACCGGGTTGCGTTTCTTCACCGTGTACGGCCCTTGGGGAAGACCTGACATGTCACCGTTTCTGTTTGTCAGGGCGATTCTTGAGGGTAAACCGTTAAAGGTATTCAATTACGGAAAACACCGTCGCGACTTTACGTATATCGACGACATTGTCGACGGGGTGGTGCAGGTTCTCGATCAGGTTGCGACGCCAAATACCGAATGGTCGGGACTGACACCTGATCCTGCGTCCAGTCGCGCCCCGTGGAAGATCTACAACATTGGAAACAGCCAACCTGTCGAATTGCTCACGTACATCAGCCATATCGAAAATGCACTGGGCAAAACCACTCATAAGGAGCTATTGCCATTGCAGCCAGGGGATGTCGAGCATACCTACGCGGATGTCGGACAGCTGAAAGACGATACCGGCTATGCCCCCAGCACTTCTATAGAAAGCGGTATTCATCAGTTCGTGAGTTGGTACAAGGATTTCTACAACATCGCGGGGTGATTGGCTCAGGGGCACTCCCTGCCGGGAGTACCCACCAAATCACAGTGTCTAGTCCTGAAATAGGTTTACACCTGTTTCACCCGCCCCCCAACCATGTCAAGGCCACCGGATTCCAGGTTTAACTTATTGATATAAAAAGAAAATATTATAGATTTGAACCCTTAAAACTCGGCACATCACCGTATAAGAATCAATAAGTTAGCGTCGCCACTCCAGATAGCCGAGAATCTAATAGTGGTAAGAGCGGCACCGCATCAAGTGGCAGGCCCTGCGACATGATCTCAGCAATGTCACTTGCCCTGTTAAGCTGCTCACACATCTGGTTTTGGATATTGATGTCACCACGGATACCGACAGTCTGCCGGATCACCTCCACTCCCTGGCGACACCATTCTCTCTCATGCGCGCAATCAGAAAATACCTAGTCCACTCGATACTGAATAAATGAATAGTACTGAGGGACTCTTGAGATATCTTCAAATGCCCACGGGTGGGCGCTCTACGCCTTCCTTGCAACAACGTAAACAATGTCGCTCGGAAGTAGACGTAGAATCGGCAGAGCTGAGGCGATCACGCAATAGATCACGGCCTTCGAGATAGTGCCAAGCTTCCCAGTATAGGAGATTCTGGTGTACAAACCGGCAAGCCCCAAAGTCGGGAGAGTGCCTGACTTGATCGTGATAAAATTAGTTTTTTTCAACAAGTCCGAAAGATTCTTGCTGTTGAAGTAGTGGACGTGTGGTGAGGGCAGATCTTTTTGCCAAAGTCTTTCGAAAAATCCGTACTTACCTATCCGACCGAAAAGCCTAGACAGCTTGTAGAAAATCCCGTCGCTGCTCGGCAGATTCAGGACGAGCAGTCCGTCTTCATTCAGCCGTTCATGGCACGCCAAAAGGACATCGTCAATGCTCGGTATGTGTTCGATAACATCATTGAACACGATAACGTCGAAACATTCAGAGGTTTCCAGCACATCAGGAAAGTAGCCTTTGCGAATTGGAAGACCTTTTGCGGCCGTCGACTTGAATACTGCCTCATCTGGCTCAACTCCAAGCACGTCGAACTTCGTCATAGCAGTTTCTACAAACCAGCCATGAGCACAACCAACATCTACTAGAGTTCCACCAGCTGGTTTAAGGGAAGATATAACGCCGAGCAACTTCCTGAAGTTACTTACGCGAATTTCGCGAAGTCCGGTCTCTCTATCAGCCTCATCAATAAGCTCGTGTGATGAGGACTCATTAATTGTCGGTTGGAGATTACCTTTTTCGTAAAAACAACCATTGCACTTGAAGTGCCACGATTGAACTCCCTGAGCAAGAAATCCATTACATACAGGACAAATATTTTTGTTCATGTGCGCCCTTAACATCCATATTTTGTTCTGCAAAAACGTACTACATCACGTTTGCCGTGTCCAACCCTTCCGGCACATCTCAATCGCAGGAAATTCACTTTGTGAGCGCTTCATATGCCTGCTCGCAAGTCACTCCCCGGGCTCTGGTTTGGTCAGCAATTTCAGCCTGGTCTCCCGCTCGCTGGTTAACGCGCTTGAGCACGTCGGCAAGCAATACTGCGGCGCAGGCAGCGGGCAGCGGGCAGCGGCATGCGCCACATCAGCGGTCGGCGTAACGATCTGTTTTTTGTTCTCACCGACGGCGAGCGATAGAGCTTCAGGTAGACGGCCGATCAAGTCCGCCAGCTCGGCGCGGACCGCACTCTGAACAGCAGTGGTGTTCGACGTGAGCTTAATGGTCATATCCAGCGGATCGTCGATTGGCGCCGCGACGAAGACTTCTAATGTCACTGGCTCGCGAGGGTTGATGGACGCCTGGACCTCGGCCACCTTAGCCTAGGAAGGAATGATGCTCACGTCCTCGTCGCACACGAACAGCACAGTGACAGTGCCGCCCCCATCTGAAGCGAGCAAAACCCAAACCCGGGTCACGCCTGTAACTTCATGCGCCCACTGCGCGTAATCAAAAGCCGCGCCGCCGTGAGAAGGTTGCTGGATGCAGGCCAGCAATCGGGCCAACAGCCTCTCGTCGGACTCACAGCAGAAAAATAGGCAGCCCTGATCCAAAGTAACTGGTTTCACCGATGCATGGCCGCGCCCCCCCTTTCAAAACAGGAAGTTGACGCCAAGCCTTTACCCGAATGGTAAGTATTGGCGGTACCGCAACCCCACCACCCGCGTGATGACCAGCATCAACCGGCCACTGGAGGAGGCAATCAAGCTGGCGAGGGCCGCCAACCTCAAGCTCGCGGCACTGGTCGTCGATGATGACGCGCTGCTCACCACGGCCTCTGCTGACTTCTCGCTCCGGCTGGCGCCGTCGCCCTTTCAGGCATGAGGCGAGATCTCCCCAGGTAAGAACGCAATCCTTCACCACACAACCGCCGGATTTACACAGCCAGACCCTTTACCACAAGAACTTCGCGGTTTTGTGCCCGCTCGCCCTGATCGGCTTTGCCTTATATCCGGCTCTTGTGCATCGGCTCATGGCTTCGATTCGCGCTTCATTCCCACTCGGTCGCCCTCATGCAGTTGCGCTTCACTTCGTTCGCTGTGGTCAGCTTACGGCAGAACTCTCACCCACAAGATTGCGCCCATGCTGGGCGCCCACAAAAAAGGGCGACCGAAGTCGCCCTTTTTCTATGGTCTGACAGAACTTAGTTCTGTTTTTCCATTTGTGCACGCAACAGGTCGCCCAGAGTGGTA
>LNAP01002563.1_pt1 | contig 18059 bp, 17 predicted proteins | sample 602601 | NCBI WGS metagenome assembly LNAP01 (sample SAMN02440304, study PRJNA202911) | soil metagenome | biome: Subtropical and temperate rainforests or woodlands; isolation source: soil samples (1 kg each in a 20% v/v slurry with milli Q water) were... ...
ATGAGCTGCTGCCGCATAACTGGCAGCCGACGACTGCACACTAACGACAAACGCCCGCTTTATGCGGGCGTGTCAATATGGGATCGCCGGACGCTTACTGTGTTTCGACATATCGAACGTTCGATTCATCAAGCCATCGTTCAAAAGCTGGCACGAATCGTTTCCACGTTGGCGGCAGCTCACTTATTGATGACGCATGGTTTCGTCCAAGAGCAGGCAGCGCTTCAGAGAATACTTGACGAGCTGCATGAGGACGTAAGGTTTCTGAGCCTTGCAATAATTAACGGTGAAGTTACGCCATTGCATCGGGATTATCTTGCTTCATTTTTTGAAGAGGAGTTTGACGAGGACACGGCGCTTGAGTCCACCCAGAAAAGACCGATGATTCCTCGAAGGAAGATCCAAGCATATATTGCGCGTAGCGAATCCCCTGAATTTGACCCTAGTACAGGTACTGAACTGGCACGGACGGTTACCAAGATGTATTCTGGGTTTGTCCATGCGGCTTCACCTCAAATCATGGACATGTACTTGGGTAACCCGCCTCATTTCCATCTTAACGGAGTGCTAGGCACGGAGCGGCACGATGAGTACAGAGAGGATCTTTGGAACTACTTTTATCGCAGTGTCCTCGCATTTGGATTTGCGACCAAGGCATTTGGCGACCAACAGATCTTTAATGAATTTACGAATTTTTTGAACGAGTTTGAGCGCTTAAATGGGAAAACATATATACCAAACGCAGGTTAAAACCTAGGCTGACTCAAACTTTGGTAGATCGAGCGCAACATGAATTTCTGGTCCACCAGAGGCGGAGGAGCGGTGGCCATATTTGGGTAGTGTGCTAGGGTTGAAGTGCAATGCTGCTTAGCAAGTAAACGTGATTTATTTTGAAAGGCAAGGGCGTAGAGATATGAGCGATGAATGGAAAGCGCTTAGGGTGATTCACTCCAAGGGCGGAGTCCGAATAGTGAATGAATACGATCCGACTGTCAAAATAATTCCACGCACACTCAACGAAAAAACGGCAACATTTGAAACTCCAACCTATGGTGCTCTTTTTGACAGGTGCGAAAAAGTTGGCCTACCAGTCTTAGGTGTCGAATTTTTTACCTATGCTGGTCACTTTAATGGAGAGGATATTCCTGAATGGAGAACGTTCTATACATCCCGTAATAACGTTTGGGGGAATGAAGAGGGAGCTCAACTTTGGAGCAATATCGGCACTGGTGCTTACAAGGAAAAAAACGGTAGGTTATGGGATGTTGGTAGCAGAATATCGCATCAACTCCGCGTGTGTAGTAGGAGGCTGAAAGAATTATCGGACAGCTATCATTCTCAGCTATGTTCAGTCGTTGGGAAGCAGGATTTCGCGACGAATAAGAGATTTATGAATGGCTACACTTGGCTTTGCTATTTGTCTGTTCAGTCTTTCTTAATGGACATATGTATTCTTAGGGATTATTTGGCGGAATACGCCGCAAACTTTGTCTTTGAGGTGAGCAATGATAGTCAAAAAAGTAGCATTACAACTTTGTCGGGACTGAGGAAATATGTTTTAAGAAACTTAAATGGTGAAGATGCTATTGCTGAGGAGCTTAATGAAATTACAGAGGGTGATGGTTGGTTGAAAATGTTAGGAGCATATCGGGATTTAATTGTTCATTCAGCGCCTTTAGTACAAGCGGAAAGAAGATTGTTCGCCATCATAAAAACAATAGAAATTCCCGGTGGGCAACTGCCGTGCATTTCTTGCCCCATGCCGAAAAATCCTCAAGAAATATTTGTATCTAGGGCAAATGGTAGTATGTTTGAGAATTTCGAAGAGCAATTTAATAGGTACACGGGTATTGGTGAGGGGGAGGCCGATTATATCGATGGACTTGAATATTGCCATAAAGCATTGGGGATGATTTCTGATTTGGCGAATAAGCTCGCGTTGAGATCGCCAGTCAAACCTCAAATGATGGTCTTCGATAGCACTAATATAATTGGTGAAGTTAAGGTTTCCCGAGCTTGATGCATATAAATCGACTAACTCAGCCCCGGTTTTTGAAAGATGAAGATCGGGCTCAGGGAGAAAACCTATGGTTAGTGTTCTAACTCGGGTCCCTTCTGACATCTATTGCTAAATGCGTTAGATTTCTATTCGCCGCCATCGCTTTCTACCACAAGCAGCTACTTAATCATCGCTATCATGTCAATAATTCAAAAATGGTCAGACTCAAAAAAATGGGATGATAACTGGACCGTTGAACAAGAGATCGGTGGCGGCGGGCAAGCGACAACCAAGCTGGTCAAACACAAAGAGAATGGAACGTTTGCGTTTCTCAAGATACTCAATCGACAAACCGATTCAGAGCGGCGTGCCCGATTTTTTCGGGAGGCAAGCGCTTATGCGACGGCAAATCATGACGGCATTCCAAAGCTTGTCGAGAGCAATGCTCACTATCACGAAGATTCGAACTATAAAATCTATTTACTCACGGAGTTTGTGGCCGGTCCAACGCTCTCGAAATACCTTGAGTGTAGCGGGGCGGTCAACTTTGTCAGTGCCGCCACGATCCTAAAGGCGCTTGCCGACACAGTGCAGTACTGCCACGAGAACGAGTGGATCCACCGCGATATCAAGCCAGATAACATCATCCTTAGGGAGTCAAAATTCGAAGCGCCAATTTTGCTTGATTTTGGCATTGCATATAAAGACGGTGTAGTGGATAGTTTTTCAACTGACCCGTCGCAGGAGCTGGGGAACCGCTTTCTTCGACTGCCGGAAATGAGTATAGGAAGTACGGCAAAACAGGATCATAGGACGGATATTTCATTCTTAGGCGGTATCTTGTATTACCTAATGACGACACAAACGCCATCCGTCCTCACCGATCATAACGGGCGAATGCCGCACCAGCGTGCGTTGAGCGCAGGACAGTTAAAGAGCGCATTCAGGGGGCCGCCTACGGCACTGTTGAATTTTTTTGACCATGTGTTTTCGCAAAAGCTTTCTGGACGGTTCGTTAGTGCTAAGGAAATGAAAAGTGCGTTGATCAAATTAATTAATATGCATGAGAACTACCAGCCTGACGATAAGGAGCCAAGCATCGACGATGTGCTTGCCGCAATAAACACTAAGGTGGGACGAGACCTAGCAAAGAACAAGACACTCTACGATAGAGCAATGGATCGGATTAAACTCGTTCACAGCAATATTTTGCTGAAGGTCCAGCCCACTTATACGTCATATCAAACTGGGTATGTCAACCATGTCGACGGCCTTCGCAACGACCTCGGTTTCACGTATTTTGCCACTCTCGACCATAAATTTGTCCCTCAGTTTCTAATACAGATATTGGGGGACGAACTCGTTGTTATGGCTGACGGTATCACCATATACCGGACGTTAGCCGACGAACCTGTTTTCTCGAAAGAACTCGATACAGCCGTCCAAAGGATATATCTTGGCGGACTTAAGACGCTGGCCGACAATCCGCCTTATTGAAAATAGTCTGTTGTATGGCCTTTTGCCATTTATCTTTGACAGACTTATCGAACTCCCATCGGTAAGTGCGAATTTCTAAATCTTTATGTCCCGCTCAAACTATGAGCATGACAGAAACTACCGCCAACCAACTCCTGCAGTTTGCGTTATGTCTCGCTCATCGTAAGCGTCTGATACACCGAGCGAAGAGCTTGTACGCTTGGTTGGTTCATGTCTATTTGGACTCTCAGAGAACACTGCATTAATAGGTAAGTTCTGCTCGGCAAAGGTGAGTATTTACGGGATTAAAGGTGAGGCTTTACGGGATAAAAATCAATAAATTCAAATACTTGCGTGTTTCATTTTAACCACGGCTTTTGTTTTTATATGTCGTTTTTATATGTTTTCGCTTGCGCGCGCTACCCGCTGCTTGATAGTCTATAAGCATGCGTTGAGAAAATATTCTTGGCGTCCCCTAATCGGAATTCGAGGCACTTCATGAATCGCAATTGGCACAATTCGATTAACGTCATGACGACCACCGCCATTGCGGTGATACCCGTCATGCGCGCGAGGACCTGACGCTTTTATCTATTCGGTATATCGTCAAGAAGCCTCGCTCCAAGCGGGGCTTCTTGCATTAATGGCTTGGCCCAATATAAACAGTGACGGAGTATTCCATGAAATGCCTTTCTATTTTGCTGAGTTGGCGAACACCGCCGCCATAGCGCTTTTCCAGACCGCCCGATAGCGGCTGCTTGTCCCATACCTTTTTCATTTTTACATCGGAGAACATCATGACCGAGGACCGCGCTCGTCTGAACGCTTTGCCCGCCGCTTATCCACGCCTGTTCCCTAAGGGGCCGTTGCACTGGGGTTTCGAGTTGGGGGACGGCTGGAGCCAAGTCGTGGCGCTCTTGTGCGAGCGTCTGGACACGATTTTGCAAGAGGCTCCTGGCGCGTCAATTGAGGTTCTCCAGGTCAAAGAGAAATTTGGCGGCTTGCGTTTTTATTACTCCCACCATGGCGTCAGCGATGAAATGGCTACCGCATTGCGAGACGCTGTCGAGTTGGCGGCGACCGCAAGCCTGCAGATTTGCGAGCGGTGTGGCCGTAGTGGGGATGTGCAGGACAAGGCCGGCTGGTTGCGGGTTGTGTGTTCCGTTTGCCGTATCGATCCATAACGGAAAATGAATAAAAAGGTGCATCATGAATCACACTGACTTTACGAGTGCATTAGCTCAAGCTGTAGATGCCGATGCCGCTGAGGGCGTTTTGGACGGGGCACGTCGTGCGGCCGAACTGCCTGCAGTGCCGTTGAGAAACTTCTTTGGCGACGAGCTGTTTACGTTGCTGTATCGGAGCACCGAACCCTGCGCGCGCCCGTTGGCCGAGATGAAACGCTGCCTTGCCCTTGTCTCCGATCCGAAAGAGGCCCGCCATGTGCGTGCGGCGGCCGCGGTGGCATTGGGGCGCTTTGTGCAGGCCCGGCGCCCCGAGGGGGATGAGTACGTTCTGGGCAGCAGCAACCCTCAAGACTGGTTCCAGTTGGCACGTCAGCTCAATAGCGTGATCGGCGCTTTGGCGTTGGCCAATACCTTATTGGTACAGCGAGGGCAGAAGGTAGAGTTCAACCTTGAGGTGGACCCCTTACCGCGGTTGGCGGAGTCTGGCGAGCGTACGTTTCGTATGCCGCCCGTCGTTAGTCACGACATCGCACAGGCTTGGTACCTGGGTGCACGGGTGGCGTTACGCCACGTACAGCGCAATTTCTGCGGCTGGGATCGGGAGGCATTTGGCTGTGCATTGGCCTGCGTGGTGAATTACCTGACGCTATTGCCCGGGAGGCTTATGTCTGCGTCTATGTCGCCACTTGCCCAACGTCGTGAGGCGTTGGCCTGGATCAAACCGTTGTGGAACCGTCTGATTGAGGCGGCTCAGCAGGTGGGAGACTCTGAGGCGTACCGCTCGGCCTTGATCGAGCAGCAGCTTGCCGTGTTCTTGCGCCTGGACGACCTGGAAAAAAATCCAGAGCCTCTCAGAGTGAAACCAGAGCCGGCCCCGGTGAAAGCGGCTGCCCAGTCAGATCCGAACCAGGTCGTGATCGTACCCGGTGTAATTCCCACCTCAAGCGATCGCGCAGAGTCTGAGTACCTGAAGCAGTTTGAGAGCTTGCGCGAACCGATGGGGTGCTCCACGTTTCCTTCCTTGGCCAGGTTGTATGGTCTGCGGGGCACGTTGAGCGACGAATTTCCCTGGGCGCAGGAGGCTATTTCGGTTGTGATGAGCGATTTGATTGCGCGCCGGCGCCACGGTGTGATGCGGCTAGGTATGGCGCCAGTGTTGCTGGTGGGTTTGCCCGGTACTGGCAAGACGCGGTTCGCGCAGCGTTTGAGCGACTTATTAGGTACGCCGAATACCGTCATTAATCTGGCGGGCATGACCGATGTCAAATTGCTTAAAGGGGTGACCCGCGGGTGGGCGAGCAATCGTCCCTCACGGATGGTGGAGTTTATGCAGCAAACGAAGGTGGCCAACCCGCTTTTTATCCTCGATGAGATTGATAAGGCGCGTGCTATGTATAGCAACGGTGGCGATCCTCAGGAGGCCTTGCTGGATTTGCTCGAACCGGGCAATGCGCGCCGGTACCAAGACATTTACCTGATGACGGAGTGCGACCTGTCGCATTGCCTTTATGTGGCCACCAGCAACTCACTTAGTGCATTACCTAAACCGCTGTTATCTCGGCTGCGACCGGTGTTTTTTCCAACCCCTGGGCTCGAGCATACCGAGGTTATTGTGAAAGGCGTCCTGCGCGACATGGAACGGTCTTGGGATCTACCGCCGGGCGGGCTGACGCTGACGCCTCGTCAAGTAGTCTTAGTTCGAGGCCTGGCGCCGCGTGAAATGCGTCGCGCCGTGCTGGAGTTGTTGGGGCGGGATGCGGACGAGGTGCTGTACACCGTGCACTAATCATGCTGGCCTGTTGGTAGGCGGTGCTTCTGCGCCAAGACAGGCCGGTGTATAAATTGGAAAGAGAAGGATCATGACCACGTTTCATCAACACCTGCCGGCCAATACGGTCGGGCGCGACTTTATCGTTGGCGACCTGCACGGCTGCCTGGATCTGTTGCACGCAGAATTAGCACGCCTTCAGTTTGAACCCGCTAAAGATCGGTTGTTTTCCGTGGGAGATTTGGCCGATCGTGGCCCGGACTCGATGGGGTGCCTGCGGCTTTTACGTGAGCCGTGGTTCCATGCCGTGCGGGGTAATCACGAGGACATGCTAATTGCCTACGTCTACCCGGTCGTCCAGCCCTATGCTTTCGACGACCCGGCCAAGATATTTTTTCAAAATGGCGGACGCTGGGTGCTTGATTTGGACACGGAAACTGAAGCGGAGTTGATGCATGACTTACTACCGCGCGTCGTGGCATTGCCCTACGTCATTACAGTAGGTGAAGGGGCTTCGCAGTTTCATGTTGCCCACGCAGAGCTGATGACCGGACGTGTTGAAGAGGGAGATATATGGTCTACGTTGGCAGGTTCACCCGTGGATCAATCGCCAAAACGGGTTCTAACGGATGACCTACTCACCGATGAAGTCTTGTCGGGCATGGTCGAGCCGCTCACGTGGGGTCGGCGGTTGGTGGGCCAGGTGAAAGTAAAGGAGTGCACAGTAATTGACACGCCTGCCGGCAAGCTACTTGTGAGTCAGCAACCTATGCACCCTGGGCTCTCCCTAACGTATGTGGGCCATACACCGTTGGCGTATATGGTGCTGCATGAATCGCATTTGTTTATTGACCGAGGAGCTTATGACAGAGGGCCGGATACGTGTTTGCTCGTACTGTGTCATGGCGAGGAGCAGGAGTGGTTAGTATGATGCGTTTGAAGGTCAGACACTTGCCTCTGTCGGCCAAGAGCCATCTTTCGAAGGGGAGTACTAGCTCGCACGTTAAACTTTAAGCGAATATTAGTGCTAAATCTTGACGATCCTCAAGGATTCTGACTGATATAAGACTTTTCGTCTGTACACAACAAATGCACTATGAATCGATTTTCCAGATGAAGAGGTAATAGCTATTATGGGACAAGCAAAACAAAAAAAACGTGCATCTTTTCCCCTTCAATTGATATCTCAATGGGAGGCTGAGTCCTGCATTAATTTTGCAGTGGCGCTTGCGCGTATGACGAACTGGCTACTACATGTGGATTGGTGGACGCCATCGACTGATCCAAGGGCCGAACTCCCAATTGAGCGACTCAGGCCCTTACGCGTTTACGTTGCAGACAATCATGATCAAGTGTTTGATGTAAGAGGGGTGAAGTCGTTTTTTGACTTCTCGGAACGCACGATCCGTCCACTGGCTATTGCGCATGGCTCTGGAGCAGTAAGGACACGTTTTTACTCGGAAGAAAAATTAAAGAAATTACCGCTACTGCACCTTCCGGAAGCTGAAAAAATATCTGCTGCGCAAACTGCCATCCGAACGAATCCAATTTACCTTGGATCTATTACTCCTCGTACACCGCCATTAATCCCGGCCCATCACGCGGCGGAATTCACCTTTGGAAGATGTGCTGCGTATGCTGAAGCTCTCAGTGAAGTTTCAGGATTTGAGCCAGTAGCATTATTGGCAACGCGTTTTCACGCAGCTTACGGTGGCGCAAAGAGTGCATTAGGAGACTACGTGCATAGCTTTGTCATGCATCCAGACGGAAGAGCTGAAGACGCCTGGGGCATCACAACTATCCATGAGATCGCAGTGAGATTTGGTGTGGCTGAATTTAAGGTCAGCGCATCTGATCATAAAATTGTCGTCAATAATCTAACTCAAAATTCACCGGAGCAATACGTTGAAGCTTTCGATTTGGCAAAGTCATTACTGTTCACGCACCGAGCGCAAACGAATATAAATCCATAAGCTGAAGCCGAATCGTCCAGCCTTTCTTAGAAAGTACGGAGCATTCTTAAACTGCCTCAGGCCAAGGATCAATCTAATACTCAGTTGGAGCTAATTAACTGACTGCTCAGCTCAGTCGACTTCCGTCTGTCATGAGCGTTAAATATCGGCCATGAGCTGTCACTCACCCAGTGCTCGCCGGCCCTTAATCCTGCTCTAGTTGCTCCGCCGTCTAGGCCGGATTACAGTCAACAGTTCGTTAACAAACTGCTGCTGGACTCGCTGGCGAACAATGTCGGAACGCCCTGGATTGGCACTCAACAAGTGTTCGACGGTGAAAAGGAATTCATTCGAATTTCCAGATAGTCGCTCCATAGCGTCAGACACAGCAACAATCGAGCAGGCTATCTGGCGGCGGCCTTCAAGCGTCGTTGCGCTCCAAGCTAGCTTTGGCGAGTAACGAAGCATCGTATGGCAACCAACGACGCGCTCCAGCTCCTTACGAAGTCGCGAACTGTTTTGCGCTGATAACAGTGACTGACTTGGTGCATACCATTGCCACTCGTCAATAGTGTCGCCTGTCAACGGGTTGACGAGTGGCTTAAAGCCTTCAGCGGGACGTTCCTTTAATACTCGACTGGCGGTCTCTTGATCGGTGAAGATGCGCATACCCTTGCCCATAGCCTCGTACGATGCTGCACGAGTTACGGCATCGCCGACAATGAAAGCTCCCAGAGAGTGATTCAACTTATCTGGTTCGTGAATGTCGCCGAAAGTGAGTCCGCCGCGACATAGAAGGCCCATTAATGCGGCCTCGTGCATTAGGTGACGTCCTGCATCGGCTATCATGCCTACATCAGTCGACCAGAGAAATGCGCAGTCTGACAACTGAGCGACTCTAACGCCGGTAAAGGTCTTATTGGTCTGCATTAACGCTTTACGAAACTTAATTAATATTTTTGCGGCAAGTAGTTGGTGGGGAAATTCTCCCTCTGAGTCAACCTGCCACGGCGCGAATTCCTCTTTACCAAGAGGCAGCTTGCCCCTAGTGAGGGCGCTGAATCCCAGCATATCGACGAATAGAACAGCTCCCTGAAAGCTACGCATTTTCATTTCCTTGGTATCAGCGGACTAGCGTATCAGTCATGCACACGCGGTCATATTCTAACGGCCGCATAGGTCGTTTTCTGCCTAATAGATCAGACAATCCGTGTCAGATCAAGTCACGACCACTACAAGTAAGACTGTGCAGGGCATATCCCACCAAGCAAACGCTCGGTACGCCTTTAATTCCATCCATGAGTTAAACCGGCGCTCATCCTAGCCGTTTCTCAATAGCTTGCAACTGGGAGCAGCAAGCTGCTTGTGGGCCTCCTTCCCAACGCGCCAGTCGCCTATAGTAACGTCGAGAAAATAGTATGTTGACTTTCTAATTCCGGCACGTCATTGAATCCATGGTCATCTACATAGGATGTTCCGTTAACACACCTAAATACGTGAGTTTCCTGACCTGTTTTAAGCGCGACTCCAGAGATAATTTCCGTTAATCGCTCCATCGACCATTCGGTTGTACCGTTCATCCTTGGAGGGCAGGCCATCTGTACACCTATTGTTTTAATACTACTGCCATACTGCTCAATCAGAGCTTCTATGTCTCGAGGTAAATAGAGCATCAGCGTATCAGTTCGGTCTGAAGCCCCGTCGGAAAACACATAAGTTACCCAAAACCATGGGATGTTCATCCTCCACTCAATAAAGCGCCAGCTCCTTGATCCTTTTTCAAGCCAGGCACCCACGGGGATTTCGGCTTCTTCCTTGGTATAGAACATCGGTGCTCCAGTTGTTGCCAGTGATCGCATTAGTGTGCGGCTCGCATGTGTCAAGAACGTAAACATAGCCACACTGTCATAACACTGCGCGCTACTCAATCGAATCAATTCCGGAGAAAGTATACAAAAACAATCAACTAATGTCACTTATAGTGAGTGCACTTATATAGCGTGGCTCTATTCAGCGTGTACTCATAGCATTCCGTAGTATGAATGACAGGCACACACTACCAATCTCTCAACTTGTTCTTTTCGGCCGCCGGCTTGCGCAGCTGCGTAAAGCCCAGGGCGTATCTCAAGAACAGCTCGCGCTTATTAGCGGAGTCGCTCGCAGTTACGTCAGCGGAGTAGAGCGAGGGCAGCGCAATATTTCACTTCTCAACATTCTGCGCCTGGCCCAGGCATTGAATTTGCCTGCCACGGCTTTATTAGAGCCGCCAGCGGAACAAAATACCTAGTTTCACAGCAAACTTTGGTTGCCTTCATCAGAGCAATGGCGTTGGCTACGATGTCCTGCGCGCAATTACTTTTCCTACTGCGGATCACAGCCGCCGTTTTTAGCCAAGTCCACGATCAATTAACGGTAGCAGTTTCGATGCTACCCACCGTAATCTAAATTTCCCTTGTTTATTTTCCATAATTCCAATATTATTGAACAATGGAAACAAAGAACATCATTTCGGCTTTATCAGCGCTTGCTCAAGAGTCTCGTCTTGCTGTGTTTCGACTGCTGGTGCAGGCGGGGCCACAAGGCTTAGCCGCGACCAAAATTGCTGAAGCGTTGGCACTGGCGCCATCTTCGTTGTCGTTCCATTTGAAAGAACTGACCTACGCTAATTTAATCACGCAAACCCGTGAAGGACGTTCGCTTATCTATTCGGCAAATTTTGAAACGATGAATGGTGTCTTGGGTTTTCTGACCGAAAACTGTTGCGGTGGAAATCCGTGTACGCCAGTTTGTATTCCTGCGTGCTCTAACGAGGTACTTTCATCATGACGCGCCTGCACATACACGTTTTCGCTGCCAAACCGCTGATTAAGGCGATTTTCCCTCAGGTGTTGTGTCGCTTTCAGTGCACCCCACTTTAATCATGAGCTGTTGCTAAACCAAGAGATTGCAATGACTGAAAAAACGTATAACGTCCTGTTTCTGTGCACGGGTAATTCGGCGCGTAGCATTATGGCGGAAGCTTTGGTAACCACGCTTGGTAATGGCAGGTTCAAAGGCTATAGCGCCGGCAGTCAGCCAGGGGGGACGGTGAACCCATTTGCCCTTGAAAAAGTACAAAAGACCGGTTACCCCTTGGAAAAGCTGCGTAGCAAGAACTGGGACGAATTTGCCAAGCCTAATGCGCCCCATATGGATTTTATTATCACGGTTTGCGATAACGCGGCAGGGGAGGTATGCCCCATTTGGCCTGGGCATCCCGCTTCAGCTCATTGGTCGTTTCAAGATCCCGCCGCAGTGGAAGGTACTGATGACGAAAAACGTGCCGCCTTTGACAAAGTGTTCAGACAGATGGCAACACGGATGCATGCATTTATCAGTTTGCCCTTGCATAAGCTGGATAACGTAGCTATCCAGCAGGAAATCAGAAAGATTGGCGACCCTTCGATAGTCGCGATATAGATTAGCCAGGGCTTACCAGAAGCCAAGCTTGGGTTGACTACAGCCTGGCGGCCGCATTTTTACACGGAATTGCTTTATGTCTTCATCTTCTACCGCGGCCCTAGCCGACGGGGTGGCACCGAGTATCGGGTTTTTTGAACGCTATCTGACCATTTGGGTAGCTCTTTGTATTGTGGTCGGTATCTTTTTAGGTCAAGCTTTGCCCGAGCTCTTTCAAAGCATTGCGGGCCTTGAAGTAGCCAAAGTCAATATCCCCGTAGGTATTTTGATCTGGGTCATGATCATCCCCATGCTCATCAAGATCGACTTCGGCGCGCTGGGGCAGATCAAGAGTCAGTGGCGCGGCATTGGGGTCACCCTGGGCATTAACTGGCTGGTCAAACCCTTTTCCATGGCATTTCTGGGTTGGCTGTTTATTCGCCATCTCTTTGCCGATTGGCTGCCTGCAGATCAGATTGATAGCTATATCGCTGGCTTGATCTTGCTGGCCGCCGCGCCCTGCACCGCTATGGTCTTTGTATGGAGCCAGCTTTGCAAAGGCGATCCGTATTTCACGCTGTCGCAAGTAGCACTGAATGACGCCATCATGATTGTCGCGTTCGCGCCGCTGGTGGCATTGCTGCTGGGGCTGGCATCCATCACTGTGCCGTGGGACACATTGATGACCTCCGTCGGTCTGTACATTATCGTCCCTGTTGTTCTGGCGCAATGGATACGCAAGGCGCTGTTGGCCAGAAGCCAAGCCACCTTCGAGCGCGCTGTCTCAGGCCTTGGGCCATACTCCATCAGCGCGTTGCTGTTGACCTTAGTCTTGCTCTTTGCCTTCCAGGGCGAGTCCATCGTGAAGCAACCGTTGATTATTGTGCTGTTGGCAGTGCCGATTCTAATTCAAGTTTTTTTTAATTCCGGCCTGGCTTATTTGCTTAATCGCAAGCTGGGTGTGCCGCATTGTGTGGCCGGCCCATCCAGCTTGATTGGTGCGTCCAATTTCTTTGAGCTGGCCGTTGCCACGGCCATCAGCTTGTTTGGTTTTCAATCCGGAGCGGCCTTAGCTACAGTAGTGGGCGTTCTGATTGAGGTGCCGGTCATGCTGCTGGTGGTCAATATCGTGAACCGCTCGCAGCGCTGGTATGAAGCAAAAATTTAAGCAGAGATTTTCATCATGAATATCACCATTTATCACAATCCCAAGTGCGGAACCTCTCGCAATACCTTGGGCTTGATTCGTAATGCCGGCGTAGAGCCCACCATTATCGAGTATTTAGATAATCCACCGTCCCACAAAGAGCTAAAGGACTTGATCTCAGGCGCGGGATTAACCGTACGGCAAGCGATCCGAGAAAAAGGAACTCCATACACTGAGTTAGGTCTGAATAATCCGGCTTTGTCCGATGACGAGCTGCTCGATGCCATGCTGGTCAACCCCATTCTTATTAACCGGCCGTTTGTGGTTACGCCCAGCGGTGTGCGTCTGTGCCGGCCTTCGGAGTTGGTGCTGGATATCCTGCTTTTAACGCAGAAAGGCCCATTTGCCAAAGAGGATGGTGAGCTGGTTATCGACAAACAAGGCCGCAGGGTGGCAATTTAATGGATAAACTTTCTCAGCTCCCCAACATCAGCGCTGCACATTTGGATATCCCAACTACGGAGAAGCTGGAGCCGTCCAAGATATCGACGCATCCTCCCCGTATTTTGCTGCTGTACGGCTCGTTGCGCGAAACATCTTATAGCCGATTACTTACGTTGGAAGCCGAGCGCTTGCTTCAACACTTTGGGGCAGAGACGCGAGTGTTCGACCCACACGGCTTGCCCATGGTCGACAGTGTCGCCGCTGAGCACCCCAAAGTCCAAGAATTACGCAGGCTCTCGGAGTGGTCTGAAGGCCAAGTGTGGTGCAGCCCGGAGCGACATGGAACATTGACCGGTGTTTTTAAATCACAAATTGACTGGCTCCCGCTTGAAATGGGGAGTGTTCGCCCAACGCAAGGCCGAACGCTGGCCGTCATGCAGGTCTCAGGTGGCTCTCAATCGTTCAATGCCCTCAACGCCTTGCGTGTTTTGGGGCGATGGATGCGGATGGTGACCATTCCCAATCAATCGTCAGTAGCCAAGGCGTTTCAGGAGTTTGACGAGACGGGCAGAATGAAGCCCTCGGCGTATTACGAGCGGCTGGTGGATGTCATGGAAGAACTTTACAAGTTCACGCTCATTATTCGTGATCGATCTGGTTATTTAACTAACCGGTACAGCGAGCGTAAGGAAGCCGCGCCGCCACTGATTGCAGAATTGGCCGCGGTCGCTATGAGCCATGAGACGAATCAAGATGCCAGCTAAGTTGTAATGACTCTTGGTAGTGTGCCGCCAGCAAGTCTATACTGAAAAAATGAAATCCTGGGTCAAAATAGCAACATGTATTTTGATGGCGTGGGTAGCCATGTTAGGTTCCCCTGCGCAGGCAACTGTTTGTCCTGAATTGCCTTCAACCAGTCTCCATTCGCAAGTCGCAATTGGGTTCTCACCTGGCGTAGCATCTTCCTGCCGCGTGAACCTGCGAGGCGCTACGTCCTTAGCTGGATCGACTAGCGGCGCTTGCCTGTGGTGTGGCTTAGCGGCTTTGCCAAGCACGCCTATACTATTTGCTATCGCGGCTTCACCTGTTTATGGGTTGCCAAACTATCCATTCGTCAAGCTATTTATCCCGGAAATGACGTCTCCTCCTCCACGCTCAGTATTTGCTTCACGAACCTGAGCCGGCTCGACCAGAGTCTGTTTTTAAATTTAGGAGAATCACATGAACACGAAAACAATGCTTATTGCGCCCCTAACGGCGCTGCTATTGGTTGTGAGTGGGGTAGGCCTGGCAGCCACGCCCAGTGGCGATGACACCGCAACCATGCCGAATCAATCAGGCATGATGCAGGATGGCAACGCGCCCAGAATGGGCCATATGATGCGTGGCGGGATGGGAGGCATGATGGGTGGCGGCATGATGGGGATGATGGGCGGTTGTCCGATGATGGGGTCCGGTAGTGGGCCCAACGGGAAAGTCATGATGCAAATGCACGGCGAAATGATGCGCGCCATGGGTGACATCATGGTGAAATATGCCGATAAACTTGAAGTGCAGCCCTCGGCTAAATAACTAGACGTAAAGCCTGGAAAAGCGTCATCCCTTTGTTGTTGGAGATGACGCTTAATTCACACGGGCTACCGTTTCTTTAACGCTGTGATGGTGTATGTACCATTTAGGCTTTCCAGGCGAAATTTTACCTTCTCGCCTTCTTTGGCTCCTGTAACCATCGCGGCGTCTTTGGCTTTGTAGGCCATGGTCATCGCCGGCATGCCGATATCTTTAAGCTCGCCGTGCTCGATCGTCAGCATTTCGGTTTGCCGGTCTACTTTTTGAACCACGCCATCGGCCAAGGCGGTGTCCGCAGGGGTGCTCGACGTTGCCGGATTGGCGTGCACGCCCATGTCCATTTTCATGCCAGCGGCGGCATTCATATCCATTTTCATGTTATCGGCTGCATAGGCTGCCGTACCTACTCCGAATGCCAAGCCTGCGGCAATTGAATGGCGAATCAGTTTATTCATAGAGTGTTCTCCAAGGTGAGGGGGGGCACGTAGGTGCCCGAAGTACGTCATGTCATTGACGATCTGAATGAGGGTGCTTAAGACGCCGCCGCTGCAGCAATAGCCAGGCAGCCGGTATCACAAACATCGATAAAATAGGGGCTGTGACCATGCCACCGATCATGGGTGCGGCTATCCGCTGCATGACTTCCGAGCCGGTACCGTGGCCCAGCATGATTGGAAACAGTCCACCCAGGACAACGGCAACGGTCATGGCTTTGGGGCGGACCCGAAGCACGGCGCCCTCGCGAATCGCCTCTAACAGAAGAGACTCGGTCAGTGTTTTACCCGCTTGCAGGCGAGTGTTTAACGCGGTTTTCAGATACAGCAACATCACGACGCCAAACTCGGCCGACACGCCCACAAGCGCGATAAACCCAACGGCAGTGGCCACTGAAATGGCATGGCCCAGTATCCAGATCAGCCAGAAGCCGCCGATCAGGGCAAACGGCACGGTGAGCATTAATAGCAGGGCATCGGCTGCCGAATTGAAGGTCAGAAACAGGAGGACAAAGATCAGGGCGAGCGTCATGGGGATGACCATTCGTAGCGTCGCTTCGGCGCGTTCTAGATATTCAAATTGTCCAGACCAGGTAATCGAATACCCAGTCGGCAGCGTGACTTTCTCGGCCACAGCCTGTTGCATCGCCTTGACCGCCGAGGAGAGGTCGGCGTTCTGAATATCCACGTAGACGTATCCCGTCAAGCGAGCGTTTTCGCTGCGTATCATGGGTGGTCCATCGGAAATCTTCAGGTCTGCCACGTCGCCGAGGCGGATTTGGGCACCCCTGTCGGTGACAATGGAAATCTGGCGTAGTTTTTCTAATGAGTCTCGTATTTCACGCGGGTATCGAATGTTGATCGGGAAGCGCTGGCGGCCATCGATCACCTCGCCCACATTCTCACCGCCCACGGCCGAAGACACGACCGACTGGATATCCGTGATGGCCAGCCCGTAACGGGCTGCCTGTAGGCGGTTGATATCGACGTCAATGTAATGGCCGCCGTTTAGGCGTTCCGCTAGCGCGGAGGTAACCCCTGGCACGCTCTTTACCGCCGCTTCGACCTGCGTCGCGATTTTGTCGATTTGTGACAGATCGCTGCCGGAAATCTTGACCCCGACCGGCGTCTTAATCCCCGTCGAGAGCATGTCCAGGCGATTTCGAATGGGAGGCACCCAAACGTTCGTCAGCCCTGGCACTTTGACGGTTTGATCCAGTTCGGCGATCAGCTTTTTGGGCGTCATGCCGGGGCGCCACTGGTCGCGGGGTTTGAACTGAATGGTGGTCTCGAACATTTCGAGTGGGGCTGGGTCGGTCGCGGTATCGGCGCGCCCGGACTTTCCGAAGACCGTGGCCACTTCCGGAACCGTTTTAATCATGCGGTCGGTCTGCTGCAGCAGTTCGGTGGCCTTTTGGGCGGAGAGGCCAGGCAGCGCCGTGGGCATGTACAAAAGGTCGCCCTCATCGAGTGCGGGCATAAACTCGCTACCTAAGCGCGACAGCGGAACCAACGTTACTGCTAGAGCGACAACAGCCAACCCGATGACCGCCCAGGGTCGTCGCAATGTCGCCTCGAGCATCGGGTGGTAAAGCCAAATCAATACGCGATTCAGGGGATTGGACATCTCGTGCGGGATGCGTCCGCGAATGAAGTACCCCATCAGCACCGGCACCAGCGTGACCGAAAGCGCGGCAGCGGCGGCAATTGAGTACGTCTTCGTATAAGCCAAGGGCGCAAACATCTTTCCCTCTTGTCCTTCGAGCGCAAAGACGGGAATAAACGACAGCGTAATGATGAGCAGCGAAAAGAAAAGAGCGGGCCCGACCTCCGCCGTCGAGGTTGCGATCAGCTCCCACCGTTGAGCCGTCGTAATAGGCGCATCAGGATGCTTCTGCTCATACGCTTCGAGGTGTTTGTGTGCGTTTTCAATCATCACGATGGCCGCATCGATCATCGCACCGATCGCAATGGCAATACCGCTAAGCGACATCAGATTCGCATTGACTCCCTGGTAGCGCATCACGATGAACGCAGCCAGTATGCCCACAGGCAAGGAGAAAATGGCCACCAGGGCGCTTCGCAAGTGAAAGAGAAATAGGGCGCAAATCAACGCAACGATAATGAACTCTTCGATGAGCTTGTTGGTGAGATTATCCACTGCTCGTTTAATCAATTGCGAGCGATCATAGGTGGTGACTACTTCCACCCCAGCAGGCAAGGACTGCTTGAGGTCAGCCAATTTGCTTTTGACCGCATCAATGGTTGTAAGCGCATTTTTTCCGGAGCGCATCACAATGACGCCGCCAGCCACTTCGCCTTCGCCATTCAGCTCAGCGATGCCCCGTCGCATCTCCGGCCCAATCTGAATGCGTGCCACGTCGCCCAGTAACACCGGCGTCCCGGCCTCGTTGGTGCGAAGCACGACGCGCCTGAAATCCTCGAGGGACTGCAGATACCCGGAAGAGCGCACCATGTATTCGGACTCAGCCAGCTCGACCACCGAGCCGCCGGACTCCTGATTGGCTTTGCCCAACGCTTCGCTGATCGCAGCCAAGGTGATGCCATAAGCGCGCAACTTATCG
>LNAP01008452.1_pt1 | contig 18057 bp, 19 predicted proteins | sample 602601 | NCBI WGS metagenome assembly LNAP01 (sample SAMN02440304, study PRJNA202911) | soil metagenome | biome: Subtropical and temperate rainforests or woodlands; isolation source: soil samples (1 kg each in a 20% v/v slurry with milli Q water) were... ...
AACAGGCGGAAAAGCGGAGTCTAGGTGTTCTAAATGAGCATTTTCCGCCTGTTTTTAACGCGGTATTGCCGAGCGCAGTAGTTTTCACACAGTCTGTGTGGGAGCGAGCTTGCTCGCGAAAAGGCCGGAACAGACTTCGACTATCTTGTTGACTGAATCGACACCTTCGCGGGCAAGCCTCGCTCCAACGAGCAACGCTAATTCCGGGTCGACTACAAATCCCGTTGCTTGCGAAACTGTCCCGGCGGCATGCCGTGGGCGTTGCGGAAGCGGCGAGAGAAGTAGGCTTCGTCGGCAAACCCGCAAAGTCTTGCGACTTCCCCTACAGGCTTGGTGCCGGTAAGCAGCAGCGTGCGGGCCAGGTGCATGCGCCGTTCCAGCACCAGTTCGCTGAAGGTCTTGCCCACTTCCTTGCGCAACCAGTGCGTCAGGTAATTGGGCGATAGAAACGCGGCAGAGGCGGCCTTTTTCAGGCTCAGGTCCGGGTCGCTGAGGTTCTTGCGCACGTACTCCGACATCCGCGCCAAGGCATCACGACGACTGCGCTCGGCTGCGTTGTCGTCAGCAAGAATTTTGATCTGCTCGGCGAACCGCTCGCAGACCGTGCCGATCAGTTGCAACAAACAGCCTTTGAGGATTTCGCGTGTGCCGAACTGGCGCTGCTGGTCCAGCCTGCGCATACGGATCAGCAAGGTCTCGATCTCACCGAAGTCGGCTTCATCAAGAATGAAATCCAGGCTTTCCTGAAAGCGAAACGGCGACAACTCCGGCGCCAGCGCGATAGGCACGTCCTCCAGATCCAGCGGATCGCACTGCAGTTGCGGCAGCAGGAAGGTCTGGGCAAAGTTGATCAGCAGGAAATTGCCAGCGTCCGGATGCGGAATCAGGTGCAGTTTGTGCGGCAGGATAAACGCCAACGCATGACGCGGGAACGGCCGGATCACGCCGCCAATGTGCTGCACCGTGTCACCGCCGAGATTGATCTGAACCTGAAAATACTCATGCCGATGCGGCCCGGTTTCGGCGCTGCGGGCATGCTTGTCACGGATGTAGAAATCGGCCCGCTCGCTGCGTTGCTGCATGCCATAAGTCGGCGCTGGCGTTGCTGAATCCATATCGATACCTCGTGTGAAAAATACGGCTGCGGCTCTCAGCCACAAGTTATTGTCAGTCGTCTTATGACTTAAATCCGTAAAAATATTTTCAAGCTATTGTCTTGCGATGTCCAAAAGCAAATCCATCACGTCAAATTCTGCAAGCGCTCTACTTCGCATGTTTTGTCCAATTTTGGCAATTTATCGCGGCTTCGCGCGGGGTGTAATTTTCTTGGACAAATACTGAGCAGCATGCCTGCAAATTAATAAACGGTCTAAGCGCTTGGTTGTTTTTACATCGTCGTACGATCACTTTGGGGCTGCAACTTAACTCGATACCAATAAAAACAATGAGGAATTCTCATGTCGAGCTCCCCTGATATCCAGGCGATCGACGCCCGTGTCGCCGCACCCGCAGCCGCACCGGTTCGTCTGCCTTCCCGTCGTCGCTGGTTCATGCTTTCGCTGTTGTTGATCGCCACGATCATCAACTATGTGGACCGGGTAAACATCTCTATCGCCGCACCCTTCATGGCCAAGGATCTTGGGCTGGATAAAGTCGAAATGGGCCTTATCTTCTCCGCCTTTGCCTGGACTTACGCGTTTGCCTTGGTGCCCGCCGGCTTCATCGCTGACAGATTCGGCTCACGAATCACTTACGGTGTATCGCTGATCTCGTGGTCTGCGGTCACGGTCTGCCAAGGCTTGGCCGGCGGGTTCGCCTCATTGTTCGGCCTGCGTCTGGCCATCGGTGCCATGGAAGCGCCAGCCTTCCCCGCCAACAGCCGCGCGGTTACCGTCTGGTTTCCCGCCAGAGAGCGTGGCCTGGCCAGCAGTATTTATGTCTGTGGCCAGTATCTGGGCACGGCACTCTTCACTGGCCTGCTGCTCTGGCTGGCGACCACTTATGACTGGCGCCACGTGTTCTACAGCACCGGCATCGCGGGCATCATCTTCGGTATCGCCTGGCTGTTTCTGTATCGCGACCCGCTGTTCTGCAAGAAGGTCAGCAAGGAAGAACTGCAATACATCGAAGACGGCGGCGGTCTGGTCAAAGCCAGCAAGGACAAAAACAAATTCAAGTGGGGGCAGATTGCCGAACTGCTGAAGTATCGCCAGATCTGGGCGATCTGCATCGGCAAGTTTGCCAGCACGTCGGCACTGTACTTTTTCCTGACCTGGTTCCCGACTTACCTGATTGAAGAGCGTCATTTGACCATGGTCAAAGTGGGGATCTTCGCCGTGCTGCCCTTCATCGGCGCCACCGTTGGAGTACTGCTGGCCGGAGCGATTGCCGACTGGATGATCCGCCGCGGTTATTCCCTGTCGTTCTCCCGCAAGTTGCCGCTGGTGGTGGGCTCGGCACTGGGCATGTCGATCATGCTGGTCAACTTCACCGACTCCAACGAAGTATGCATTGCGCTGCTGACCATCGCCTTCTTCGCCCAAGGCATTGCGTCGTCTTCATGGGCGGCGGTGTCGGAAATCGCGCCCAAGGAACTGATTGGCCTGACCGGCGGCGTGACCAGCCTGGCGGCCAACATCGGCGGGATCGTGACGCCGATTGTCATCGGCCAGATCCTGCACGTTACCGGGTCGTTTGCTTACGCGTTCTGGTTCATCGGCGGTGTCGCGCTGATCGGCACGCTCTCGTACTCGCTGCTGCTGGGCAAGATCTACCGCATTGAATTGAAGACCCGCTAACGCAAAACGAATGTGTGTGACCTTATGCCTCCTCTTGGCAATGGCGTACGCAAGTACGCCTTTTTTATGGCGCGCATTCGCCGTGTTTACTCCAGTTTGAACACCGCTTTGTCCAACTTTGGCCGCCGCCGATCCCGTAGGCTGATCGTCAAGAAGGCTCTAGCTCAAGGAATAACAATGATTGATTACGTGTTCGAACCTGGCCTGATCCGCAGTTTGCCCGTGGCCAATAGCAGCGCACGCTTTCCAGTCGCGCGAGTGTTTTGCCTGGGTCGCAATTATCACTGGGGCGACTCGCAAAACGCTCCACGAGAAATGCCCGCGTTCTTCATGAAGCCCGCCACCTCGGTGATCGATGCCGTGGGCGAGCTGGACTTTCCGCCACTGACCGAGCAGTTCTGCCACGAGATCGAACTGGTGGTCGCCATCGGCACGGGCGGCTTGAACATTGATGAAGCGCAGGCGCTGGACCACGTCTGGGGCTACGCCGCCGGTCTGGACCTTACCCGCCGCGATTTGCAGATGGCGGCCAAAGCGGTGGGCCAGCCCTGGGAAGCGGCCAAGGCCTTCGACGGTTCGGCGCCCATCAGCCCCATCCAGCCCGCCAGCACGCTGGGACATCCCAACCAAGGCGCGCTGTGGCTGAACGTCAATGGCGTTGAGCGCCAGCGCTCGGACCTCGAAAGCCAGATCTGGTCGGTTGGCGAAATCGTCAGCCGCCTGTCGCAGTCGATCCGGCTGATCCCCGGCGACCTGATCATGACCGGCACTCCGCCCGGCGTTGACGTCCTGCAATCCGGTGATGTGATCAGCGCGGGCATCGCTGGCATCGGCAAAATCGAAGTACGTATTGGCGACCGTCGCGCTGCCTGATTCAGAAAATGATGAAACGGAGACATAACAATGACTGACAATTCCCTCCCGAAAATCGCCTTGGTCACCGGCGCTGGCAGCGGCATTGGCCGTGCAGTTGCGCTCGGCCTGCTGGCTGATGGCTACAAAGTCGTGGTCACCGGACGACGCCTGGAACCCCTTGAGGAATTGGTCGCACTGGCTGCCGAGCAAGGCGGCGAAGCGCTGGCGGTGTCCTCTGATGTGCGCGATCCAGCCAGCGTCGACGCCCTGTTCGCCACCATCGAAGAGGTTTATGGCCGGGTCGATGTGGTCTTCAACAATGCCGGCGTCAACGCGCCAGCCGTGCCGATGGACGAACTGCCGGTGGAGAAGTGGCTGAACGTGATCGACACCAACGTCACCGGGGTTTTCCTGTGCAGCCGTGGCGCCTTCGGCCTGATGCGCAAACAGTCGCCCCAGGGCGGACGCATCATCAACAACGGTTCGATTTCCGCCCACACCCCGCGTCCGTTCACCGGGCCTTACACCGCCAGCAAACACGCGGTGCTGGGGTTGACCAAGAGCCTGGCGCTGGACGGCCGCGAATTCAACATCGCTTGCAGCCAGATCGACATCGGCAACGCGCTGACCGAGCTGTCCGTGCGTATGACCAAAGGCGTGCGCCAGGCCAATGGCGAGACCGCCGTGGAGCCGATGATCGACGTCAAGCACATTGCCGATGCCGTGCGTTACATCGCCAATCTGCCGCTGTCCGCCAACGTGCTGAACATGACGGTCATGGCCACCAACATGCCCTTCGTCGGCCGTGGCTGATCAATTCTTCTGAATTTTGCCTGAGCGAGAACGCCATGAAACCTGAAATCCTGCAACTGAGCCCGATCCTGATCCCCGAGATCAACGCGCGGCTCAACGAGCTGTACACCGTTCGCCCGTACTTCCAGCAAACCGACAAGGCCGCTTATCTGCGCGAGCACGGCGCCAGGGTTAGCGGCGTGGTGACGGGCGGCCACACGGGCATCACCCGCGCGGTGATGGAGCAATTGCCTGAGATAAAAGTCATTGCCGTCAATGGCGTCGGCACTGACGCAGTGGACCTGGCCTACGCTCGCGACCGTGGCATTCATGTCACCGCAACCATTGGCGCGCTGACCGAAGACGTGGCTGACCTGGCGATCGGCCTGTTGATTTCTGCCTGCCGTGGCCTGTGCACCGCCGACCGGTACGTGCGCAGCGGCGCATGGCCGCAAAGCCCGACGCCGTTGGCGCCGATCCCGTTGGCTCGCCAGTTCAGCGGCATGAAAATCGGCATCGTTGGCCTGGGTCGCGTCGGTCGCGCCGTCGCCACCCGTGCGGCGGCCTTCGGTTGTCCGATCAGCTACACCGATCTGAAGGCCATGGATGACGTGCCCTACACCGTCGTCGCCGACCTGATCGAACTGGCTCGGCACAGCGACGCATTGATCGTCGCCGCCGCAGCCGACAAGGCCAAAGGCATCATCAACGCGCAAGTGCTGGCAGCGCTAGGCGCCGAAGGGTATCTGATCAACGTGGCGCGCGGCAGCCTGGTCAATGAGCCGGACCTGCTCGCAGCACTCAAGACTGGCTCGATTGCCGGCGCGGGCCTGGACGTTTTCGTCGATGAACCCAATGTGCCGAGCGAGCTGTTCGAATTGGAATCCGTCGTGCTTCAGCCCCACCGCGCCAGCGCAACGGTGCAGACCCGCACGCGAATGGGCGAAATGGTCCTGGCCAGCCTTGCGCAAGGTCTGGCGGGAGAAAAGCCGAGCGCTGCTGTTCTTTGATCTGAATTCAACGCTTGACGGGGTAGAACGATCGTTCTACCTTTCTCCCCCATGAACACAGCAACGACTACAACCGTGCAGGACAAAATCCTGCAAACCGCCGAGCAACTCATCTACCAGAACGGGATTCATGCCATGGGTATGGATTTGCTGGTACGCACTTCGGGTGTCGCCCGCAAAAGCATTTATCGCTACTACGCCACCAAGGATGAAGTCGCGTTGCATGCCTTGAGCGCGCGGGATATCCGCTGGATGGCCTGGTTTCGCAGCGAGACCGACAAGGCGCCAACGCCCGAAGCGCGCATTCTGAATATGTTTGCAGTGCTCAAGGGCTGGTTTGAGTCGGAAGGTTTTCGCGGCTGCGCGTTTATCAATACCGCCGGTGAAATCGGCGACCCTGCCGATCCGGTCCGCCAACTGGCCAAGGCCCACAAGCAGAAGCTGTTCGATTACGTTCTGGAGTTGTGTCAGCCGTTGGACGTCGAGCAACCTGAAGTGCTGGCCAAACAGCTGCTGATCCTCATCGACGGCGCCATCACGCTGGCCCGGGTCATGGCCGATCACGGCGCGGCGGACAGCGCGCGGGATATGGCCGGGTTACTGCTCAAATCTGCCCAGATCAATGAACCGCCACCCCTCACGCCAATCGTCTAGAGGTTTCGTCATGTCGTCCACTACCGAAACACGCCCTCCTCTGCCACCGTTCACCCGCGAATCGGCCATCCAGAAAGTCCGCCTTGCTGAAGATGGCTGGAACAGCCGTGATCCGGAGAAAGTAGCGCTGGCCTATACCCTGGATACCCGGTGGCGCAATCGCACGGAATTTGCGACCAATCGCGACGAAGCCAAGGGCTTTCTCACACGTAAATGGGCCAAAGAGCTGGATTATCGGCTGATCAAAGAACTTTGGGCGTTCACCGATAACCGCATCGCCGTGCGTTACGCCTATGAATGGCACGATGATTCGGGCAACTGGTTTCGTTCCTACGGCAATGAAAACTGGGAGTTCGCCGAGAACGGGTTGATGGCCAACCGGTTTGCCTGCATCAACGATATGCCGATCAAGGAATCGGAACGCAAATTCCACTGGCCGCTGGGCCGACGTCCGGATGATCATCCAGGGCTTTCAGAGTTGGGGTTGTAGGCGCTATCGCAATTTCGCTCCAACGGATAACGGACACTGGCGGGAATTGAGTCTATAGACTATATTTACCAATAAATGTATCTACAGACTCAAAGAGAGGTCGTTGCCATGTCGGCAGTCCTTCAACTCCAGACATTCACCAAGGCGCAATGCGCGGCGGGTTTGCGTGCCGCCGTCGCCATTCTTGAAAAGTGGCGAGCCTCAAGCGATCAAACGTGTCGCATCCTGCGTATATCGCGCAGCACTTTCGTACGCGCCAACCAGCAGGATCCCGCCTGGTCCGTGAGTCTGGACGCGGATCAGATGCAGCGCATCAGCTTTGTCCTCAACATCCACGCCGCCCTGCGCCTGGTGTTTGATAATCCGGATAACGTCTACGGTTTCCCGGCAATGGCTAACCATAACGAGTTCTTCAACGGCCGCTCGCCATTGGAAATCATGGCCCAGGGCGACATGATTTCCCTGTACGAAACCTTCAGGCGCATTGACGTGTTGCGCGGTGGCTTGTGGTGATGCTCAGCCAGTTGCCGAGCCTGAATGAAGAGCAACAGCAGGCCTATCGACTGGTCAATTCCAAATTCCCGCCCATCGAACTGTTCGACGACGTCGCCAGCGCCGACGAGTTTGAAGCCCTGTACCAGATTCAGGCGCTGACCAATCCGCGATTGTTGAATCAAACCGGACGTCTGGAACTGATCCCGCTTGCGCAGATCCCGTTCGGCATCACCGGCTGCTCTTACGCGACTGCGCCCTTTACCCATATCAACCCGAGCGGCTCGCGGTTCAGTGATGGCAGTTATGGGGTTTTGTATCTGGCGGACACCATGGATACGGCGCTGGCTGAAGTGCAGCATCACCAGAACAAATACTGGTCGAACGTGCAAAACCTCAGCTATGAGCGATTTGTGTTCCGGGGCCTGTCCTGCGCCTTCAATGAGGCCGGGATGCTGGATGCCGGGTCCGTGCCGCTGACTGATCCCATTTATGATCCGGACGATTACAGCGCATCACATCGGCTGGGCCGGGAAGTCAGAGCCACGGGCAGCAACGGTTTGCGTTACCGCTCGGTCAGGGCCCACGGCCAATACTGCTGGGCACTGCTGAAACCCCGGCCGGTTTCATCGATCATCCAGACCGCGCATTACGAGATGGTCTGGAACGGCCAGATCACCAGCGTGAGCAAAATCAGCGAAGTGTCAGCGACCAAAGCAGATCCCGCCCCATAAAAAAGGGCCCATGACGGTGAAGTCACGGGCCCTTTTTACGTTTCGAGGCATGGCCTAGAACGGAATATCATCATCAAAGCTGTCGAAATCTGCAGCCGGTTGCGGCGCTTGTTGCGGAGCCGGACGCGATTCGCGTTGTGGCTGGGCTTGAGGCGCGGACTGCTGCGGACGCGACTGTTGAGGACGCGGTGCAGAATTCTGCTGATAACCACCGCCACCTTGACCCTGTGGAGCGCCTTCGCCTTGAGGACGACCGCCCAGCAGTTGCATGGTGCCTTGCATGTCGACGACGATTTCAGTGGTGTAACGCTTGATGCCGTCTTTTTCCCACTCGCGGGTTTGCAGCTTGCCTTCAATGTAGACCTGAGAGCCCTTGCGCAGGTACTCGCCAGCAATTTCAGCGACTTTGCCGAACATCGAAACGCGGTGCCATTCAGTCTTTTCGACTTTCTGCCCGGTTTGCTTGTCGGTCCACTGTTCGCTGGTCGCCAGACTCAGGTTGGTCACGGCGTTACCGTTAGGCAAGTAGCGAACTTCGGGATCCTGGCCGCAACTTTGTTAACCCCACGGGCCATAACGTTCTCCTAGGCTTCGCACGTTTCGGTCGATGGATTGACCATTCGTTCCAGAGACGCGCGATCCAATAGTGCTGTGTCTAATTTGATATAGATGGCTGCCTCTTCAGCAACCACCACTGCATCCGTTACACCTGCTACAGCCATCAACCGCGCTGCCAGGCCTGCGTCACGCTGCGCTTGCGGCGACAACGGCAAGCGAAGACTCGTGACGTAAGGCGGTTCGCGCATGGTGACTGCGACGGCAAGCCAGATCGCAGCCATGGCCGCGCCGCCGAGAAAAACCACATCGAGCCCGCCACGCTGGAACAACCAGCCGCCGAGTATCCCACCTGCGGCCGAACCAAGGAACTGGCTGGTGGAATATACGCCCATCGCCGTGCCTTTTCCGCCAGCCGGTGAAACCTTGCTGATCAGTGACGGAAGTGAAGCTTCCAGCAGATTGAACGCGATGAAGAATACCACTGTCCCGATGACCAGCGCTCGCAAGGTATCGCCATACGCCCAGAAGAATAGCTCAGTGAGCATCAGCACGCCCACGGCTCCAATCAGCACGCGCTTCATCTGACGCTTTTTCTCACCATAAATGATGAAGGGAATCATTGCGAAAAATGAAATCAGCAGCGCCGTCAGGTACACCCACCAGTGCTGTTCCTTGGGCAAACCGGCTTTGGTGACCAGCGCCAGCGGCAAGGCGACGAAGCTTGACATGAGCATCGCGTGCAACACAAAGATACCCAAATCCAGGCGCAGCAGGTCTGCGTGGCGCAATGTCGGCCCCAAAGCCTGGCGTGCGACGCCGGATTCTCGGTGCTGCAAGGTGCCGGTCTTTTTCGGCACCACGAAGGCGACGATCAAAATCCCGAGCAAGGCCATCGCGCCAGTGGCGAGAAACAGTCCAGACAAACCAAATGCGCGGGTCAGCAACGGCCCGACCACCATTGCCACCGCAAACGACAGACCAATGGTCATGCCAATCATGGCCATGGCCTTGGTGCGATGCTGTTCCCGGGTCAGATCTGATAACAAGGCCATCACTGCAGCCGAAATAGCGCCTGCGCCCTGCAGGATACGTCCGGCGATGATTCCCCAGATCGAGTCGGCGTTGGCCGCGAGCACGCTGCCCAAGGCAAATACAATCAGTCCGAAATAAATGACCGGGCGTCGGCCGATCCGGTCGGAAAGAATGCCGAACGGGATCTGCAGCACCGCCTGAGTCAAGCCGTACGCCCCGATGGCCAGGCCGATCAGCGCCGGACTGGCACCCGCCATGTCCATGCCGTAGGTAGCCAGGACCGGCAAAACCATGAACATGCCAAGCATGCGAAACGCAAACACCAGGGCCAGACCACCTGCTGCGCGCGTCTCGCCGCCACTCATTCGCTCGCTGTGGGGATCGTGCATGGAAAAACCTCATGTGAACCGGCGGCGATTCTACCAGTCCCATCGATTGACGGGGTATATCGCGACGCTTTGCCGCGCATAGATGACACGGTCTTCATGTTAAGCCGCGATAGTGTGCATCCATCCAGTATTTGACCGTATACTCCCATGTTTTCGATGCCCGCCGAGCGAGGCCACTTTGGACAAGATCCTGATTCGTGGGGCCCGAACCCACAACCTGAAAAACATCGACCTCACCCTGCCACGCGACAAGCTGATCGTTATCACCGGGCTTTCCGGCTCCGGCAAATCGTCGCTGGCCTTTGACACGCTGTATGCCGAAGGGCAGCGGCGCTATGTCGAATCCCTTTCCGCATACGCCCGGCAATTCCTCTCGATGATGGAAAAGCCGGACGTCGATACCATCGAAGGCCTGTCGCCGGCGATTTCCATCGAGCAGAAATCCACGTCGCACAACCCGCGCTCCACCGTCGGGACCATCACCGAGATCTATGATTACCTGCGCTTGCTGTATGCGCGGGTCGGTCAGCCTCGTTGCCCGGATCACGACATTCCGCTGGAAGCGCAGACCGTCAGCCAGATGGTTGACCTGGTCATGGCGCAACCCGAAGGCAGCAAGTTGATGCTGCTGGCGCCGGTGATTCGTGAGCGTAAAGGCGAGCACCTTTCGGTGTTCGAAGAGCTGCGTGCTCAGGGTTTCGTGCGCGCCAGAGTCAATGGCCGGCTGTGCGAACTTGATGAGCTGCCCAAGCTGGACAAGCAGAAAAAGCATTCCATTGATGTGGTCGTCGACCGCTTCAAGGTGCGCCCGGACCTGCAACAGCGGCTGGCGGAATCTTTCGAGACCGCGCTGAAGCTGGCGGACGGTATCGCCTGGGTAGCACCGATGGACGATGAGCCTGGCGAAGAGATGATTTTCTCTGCACGCTTTGCTTGCCCGATCTGCGGCCACGCCATCAGCGAGCTGGAACCCAAGCTGTTCTCGTTCAACAACCCGGCTGGCGCCTGCCCGACCTGTGACGGCCTGGGCGTGAAGCAATTCTTCGACATCAAGCGTCTGGTAAATGGCGAACTGACCCTGGCTGAAGGTGCGATACGCGGCTGGGACCGACGTAACGTCTACTACTTCCAGATGCTCGGATCGCTGGCCAAGCATTACGGCTTCAGTCTGGAAGTGCCGTTCAAAGAGCTGCCCGCCGAACAGCAGAAAATCCTGCTCAACGGCAGCGGCTCGCAAAGCGTGGACTTCCGCTACCTGAACGACCGTGGCGACATCGTCAAACGCGCGCATCCGTTCGAAGGCATCGTGCCCAATCTGGAGCGTCGCTACCGCGAAACGGAATCGGCAACCGTCCGTGAAGAGCTGGCCAAGTTCCTTGGTACGCAACCTTGCCCGGATTGTCGCGGCACCCGCTTGCGTCGCGAAGCGCGTCACGTTTGGGTCGGTGAGAAAACCCTGCCGGCAGTGACCAACATGCCGATTGGCGACGCCACCGAGTATTTCGGTGTGCTGAAGTTGACTGGCCGACGCGGGGAAATCGCCGACAAGATCCTTAAGGAAATTCGCGAGCGCCTGCAATTTCTGGTCAACGTCGGCCTTGATTATCTGACCCTGGATCGCAGTGCCGACACCTTGTCCGGTGGCGAAGCGCAGCGTATTCGTCTGGCCAGCCAGATTGGTGCCGGCCTGGTCGGGGTGATGTACATCCTCGATGAGCCGTCCATTGGCTTGCATCAACGGGACAACGATCGTTTGCTGGGCACGCTCAAGCATTTGCGTGACATCGGCAACACGGTGATCGTGGTCGAGCACGACGAGGATGCCATTCGCCTTGCCGACTACGTGGTCGATATCGGTCCGGGTGCGGGCGTGCATGGCGGGCACATTGTCGCCGAAGGGACTCCGGCCGAAGTGATGGCCCACCCTGACTCGCTGACTGGCAAATACCTTTCCGGTCGCGTGAAGATCGCAATCCCGGCCAAGCGCACGCCGCGCAACAAGAAGCTGTCGTTGACCCTCAAGGGCGCGCGGGGCAACAACTTGCGCAATGTGGACCTGGAAATCCCCATCGGTCTGCTGACCTGCGTCACCGGGGTGTCCGGTTCAGGCAAATCCACGCTGATCAACAACACGCTGTTCCCGCTCAGCGCCACCGCGCTCAACGGCGCGACCACCTTGGAAGCGGCGACCCACGACAGCATCAACGGCTTGCAACACCTCGATAAAGTCGTGGACATCGACCAGAGCCCGATTGGCCGTACCCCGCGCTCCAACCCGGCGACTTACACAGGGCTGTTTACGCCGATTCGCGAGCTGTTCGCTGGCGTTCCGGAATCACGCTCCCGTGGTTACGGGCCTGGGCGGTTCTCGTTCAACGTCAAGGGCGGCCGTTGCGAGGCGTGTCAGGGCGATGGCTTGATCAAGGTCGAAATGCACTTTCTGCCGGACATCTATGTGCCGTGCGACGTGTGCAAGAGCAAGCGTTACAACCGCGAAACCCTTGAGATCAAGTACAAGAGCAAGAACATCCACGAAGTGCTGGAAATGACCATCGAGGAAGCCCGGGTGTTCTTCGATGCTGTGCCGGCCTTGGCGCGCAAGCTGCAAACCCTGATGGATGTAGGGTTGTCCTACATCAAACTCGGCCAGTCGGCGACGACCTTGTCCGGTGGTGAAGCCCAGCGGGTCAAACTGTCCCGCGAGCTTTCCAAGCGCGATACCGGCAAGACGCTGTACATCCTCGACGAGCCGACCACCGGCCTGCACTTCGCGGATATTCAGCAGCTTCTGGACGTGTTGCATCGTTTGCGCGACCACGGCAACACCGTGGTGGTGATCGAGCACAATCTGGATGTGATCAAGACGGCGGACTGGCTGGTCGACCTCGGGCCGGAAGGCGGTTCCAAGGGTGGGCAGATCATTGCCGTCGGTACGCCTGAGCAGGTCTCCGAGATGGAGCAATCCTACACCGGGCATTACCTGAAGCCGCTGCTGCTCCGGGATAAAGCCTGACGGTTAACCAGCAAGGCAATAAAAAGCCCCTGTCACATTATGTGCAGGGGCTTTTTCATGTATCCCGTACGGTCCGGATCAGAACTGCGATTGCAGATAGTTTTCCAGACCAATACGCTTGATCAGACCCAGTTGCTGTTCAAGCCAATAGGTGTGGTCTTCTTCGGTGTCTGCCAGCTGGATGCGCAAAATATCGCGGCTGACGTAATCCTTGTGCAGCTCACAGAGCTCAATGCCCTTGCACAGCGCTGCACGCACCTTGTATTCCAGGCGAAGATCGCTGGCGAGCATCTCAGGGACTGTGGTGCCAATATCCAGGTCATCCGCGCGCATGCGCGGCGTGCCTTCGAGCATCAGGATGCGGCGCATCAACGCGTCGGCGTGTTGGGTCTCTTCTTCCATCTCATGGTTGATACGTTCGTAGAGCTTGCTGAAGCCCCAGTCTTCGTACATCCGCGAATGGATGAAATATTGGTCACGCGCTGCCAGTTCGCCAACCAGCAACGTCTTGAGATAATCGATTACATCCGGGTGACCTTGCATCGCCCTAAATCTCCCTGCTTTAAAGTGTGGAGTTTGAACCAACTGCACGCCGAGGTCACTTGCCAAACTGCAAATAAGTGGTCAAAAGCAGCGAAAGTCGGACAACCGGATGCGAAAAACCGCCCAAATGAGGGCGGTTCTGTTTATCACTTCGAGTCAGCCCAGCTGAACGCCCAAAGCGTCGGCCACACCCTGGCCATAAGCGGCATCGGCTTTGAAGAAATGCTGCAGTTGACGCTGCACCACATCATTCGAAACGCCAGCCATGGCGCCGGCAATATTGCTGATCAGCAACGCTTTCTGATCCGTGTTCATCAGGTTGAACAACTTGCCCGCCTGGCTGTAGTAATCGCCATCTTCGCGATGATCATAACGGTCAGCCGCCCCACTCAATGCCAGTGCAGGTTCTGCGTAACGAGAATCCTGCTTCGGCGCGTCGGCGTAGCTGTTCGGCTCGTAATTCGGCGCCGAACCGCCATTGCTACCGAATGCCATGGAACCGTCACGCTGATAGCTGTGCACCGGGTTACGTGGCGCGTTGATCGGCAGTTGCTGGTGATTGGTCCCTACGCGATAGCGATGGGCGTCGGCATAAGCAAAGACACGACCTTGCAGCATGCGGTCCGGCGAAAGGCCAACGCCCGGCACCATGTTGCTCGGACCAAAAGCGGCTTGCTCGACTTCAGCAAAGTAATTCTGCGGATTGCGATTGAGCTCAAGCTCGCCCACTTCGATCAGCGGATATTCTTTCTGCGACCAGGTTTTGGTCACATCAAACGGATTTTCGTGATGCGCCGCCGCCTGGGCTTCGGTCATAAGCTGGATGCAGACAGTCCACTTCGGGAAATCGCCTTTCTCGATAGCGCCAAACAGGTCGCGTTGGGCGTAATCCGGGTCGGTACCGGCAATGCGCGCGGCATCGGCTGGAGCCAGGTTCTTGATGCCTTGCTGGGTCTTGTAGTGCCATTTGACCCAGTGACGCTCACCGGCCGCACTGATCAGGCTGTACGTGTGGCTACCGAAGCCGTGCATGTGACGGTAGCCGTCCGGAATGCCGCGATCGGAAAACAGAATCGTCACCTGGTGCAGCGCCTCGGGCGAATGCGACCAAAAGTCCCACATCATCTGTCCGCTCTTCAGATTGCTCTGCGGCAGGCGCTTCTGGGTGTGGATGAAGTCAGGAAACTTCAACGGATCGCGAATGAAGAAAACCGGCGTGTTGTTGCCAACAATGTCCCAGTTGCCTTCTTCGGTGTAGAACTTCAGGGCGAAACCGCGTGGGTCACGCTCGGTATCCGCCGAACCACGTTCGCCACCCACTGTGGAAAAGCGCAGGAAGATCGGGGTTTGCTTGCCAACGGTGTCGAACAGTTTCGCACTGGTGTATTTCGAGATATCGCGGCTGACCGTGAAAGTACCGTGAGCGCCCGAACCTTTGGCGTGAACGCGGCGTTCAGGGATGTTTTCGCGGTTGAAGTGAGCGAGCTTCTCAAGCAAATGGAAATCGTCGAGGAGCAGCGGGCCACGGGGGCCTGCAGAGCGGGAATTCTGGTTATCGGCGACAGGTGCGCCGCTGGCGGTTGTAAGCGTTTTATTCTGGCTCATGCAATCTACTTCCTCTGTCAGTCTTTGAACTGCCGGCTAATTGGCTGGAAGGGAGTATTGATCATCGACGTTACACCTACAAATTCATTAATTTGTCGGTACCGATAGAAAATAACTAACTCACTCCCGTGCGCATCATGCCCAGAGCCTGGAAGGGAAACTTGTACGAACCGTGCTTTTCTTGCAGACACAAAAAACCGGGCACAAGGCCCGGTTCTTTGTTTCAGACTGACGTCTTACTCAGCGGATACAGCTTCACCGCCGGCTGGACGATCAACCAGTTCGACGTACGCCATAGGCGCGTTGTCGCCAGTGCGGAAACCGCACTTGAGGATGCGCAGGTAGCCACCCTCACGGGTTGCATAACGCTTGCCCAGATCGTTGAACAGCTTACCAACGATTGCTTTCGAACGAGTACGGTCGAAAGCCAGACGGCGGTTAGCCAGACTGTCTGTCTTGGCCAAAGTGATCAGCGGCTCAGCAACGCGGCGCAGTTCTTTGGCTTTCGGCAATGTAGTTTTGATCAGCTCGTGCTCGAACAGCGACACCGCCATGTTTTGAAACATGGCCTTACGGTGGGAGCTAGTCCGGCTCAGGTGACGACCACTTTTACGATGACGCATGGTTCATTCCTTACCAAACACAACGTTCGGTGATTACGACGATCAGGCAGTCGCCTTGTCGTCCTTCTTAAGACTTGCAGGCGGCCAGTTGTCGAGGCGCATGCCGAGGGACAGACCGCGGCCTTGATTTCAGTCAAGGATTTCTTGCCAAGGTTCGGAGTCTTCAACAGCTCTACTTCGGTACGCTGAATCAGGTCACCGATGTAGTAGATGTTTTCCGCCTTAAGGCAGTTAGCCGAACGTACAGTCAGTTCCAGATCGTCAACCGGGCGAAGCAGGATCGGATCGATCTCGTCTTCCTGCTCGACAACCACTGGCTCACTGTCACCTTTGAGGTCGACGAACGCAGCCAACTGCTGTTGCAGAATGGTTGCAGCGCGGCGAATAGCCTCTTCAGGATCCAGAGTACCGTTGGTTTCCAGATCAATAACCAGCTTGTCCAGGTTAGTACGCTGTTCGACACGGGCGTTTTCCACCACGTATGCGATACGGCGAACCGGGCTGAACGAAGAGTCAAGCTGCAAGCGACCGATGCTGCGGCTTTCGTCTTCATCGCTCTGACGCGAGTCTGCCGGTTCATAACCACGACCACGAGCTACGGTGAGCTTCATGTTCAGGGCGCCGTTAGACGCCAGGTTAGCGATTACGTGATCGGGGTTAACGATCTCGACATCATGATCCAGCTGAATATCGGCAGCGGTAACCACCCCCGAACCCTTCTTCGACAAGGTCAGCGTAACTTCGTCACGACCGTGCAGCTTGATAGCCAGACCTTTAAGGTTCAACAGGATTTCAATTACGTCTTCCTGTACACCTTCGATGGCGCTGTACTCATGGAGCACACCGTCAATCTCGGCCTCGACTACTGCGCAGCCGGGCATTGAGGACAACAGGATGCGGCGCAGCGCGTTGCCCAGGGTGTGGCCAAAACCACGCTCGAGAGGCTCGAGAGTGATCTTGGCGCGGGTTGGACTGACAACCTGCACATCAATATGGCGGGGTGTCAGGAACTCATTTACCGAAATCTGCATGGATGCACCTATTTTCTAGCCCTTACTTGGAGTAGAGCTCGACAATCAGGCTTTCGTTGATGTCGGCGGAGGAACGTTTTTGAAGACGCCCGACTTCTTCTCAATGTCTACTTCTACCCATTCTACGCGGCCACGTTGGGCACACAGATCGAGAGCTTGGACAATGCGCAGTTGGTTCTTGGCCTTCTCGCGGATAGCAACCACGTCACCAGCACGAACCTGGTACGAAGGAACGTTAACGGTTTTGCCGTTGACGCTGACCGACTTGTGCGAAACCAATTGACGGGATTCAGCACGTGTCGAGCCGAAGCCCATGCGGTATACGACGTTGTCCAGGCGGCATTCGAGCAGTTGCAGCAGGTTCTCACCAGTAGCGCCTTTCTTGCCGGCAGCTTCTTTGTAGTAACCGCTGAACTGACGTTCGAGAACGCCATAGATGCGACGTACTTTTTGTTTCTCACGCAGCTGAGTACCGTAATCGGACTGGCGACCGCGGCGTTGGCCGTGGATGCCTGGAGCTGCTTCGATGTTGCACTTGGATTCGATAGCGCGAACGCCGCTCTTCAAAAAGAGATCGGTGCCTTCACGACGAGCAAGTTTGCATTTTGGACCAATGTAACGAGCCATTTCTTACAGTCTCCTGGATTACACGCGGCGCTTCTTCGGCGGACGGCACCCGTTGTGCGGGATTGGCGTCACGTCGGTGATGCTGGCGATCTTATAGCCACAGCCGTTCAAAGCACGGACAGCAGACTCACGACCTGGACCTGGACCCTTGACGTTAACGTCGAGGTTCTTCAGACCATATTCCAGCGCAGCTTGACCAGCACGTTCAGCAGCTACTTGAGCAGCGAACGGGGTGGACTTACGTGAACCGCGGAAACCCGAACCGCCGGAGGTAGCCCAAGAAAGCGCGTTACCTTGACGATCGGTGATAGTGACGATTGTGTTGTTAAACGACGCGTGGATGTGGGCGATGCCATCAACCACTGTCTTTTTAACTTTTTTACGAGGACGAGCAGCAGGTTTTGCCATGACTAAATTCCTGTCGTTGCGCTGGTGCGATTACTTGCGGATCGGCTTACGCGGACCTTTGCGAGTACGCGCGTTGGTCTTGGTACGCTGACCGCGTACTGGAAGACCACGACGATGGCGCAGACCGCGGTAGCAGCCCAAATCCATCAAGCGCTTGATTTTCATGTTGATTTCGCGGCGCAGGTCACCTTCAGTGGTGAACTTCGCCACTTCGCCACGCAGCTGTTCAATCTGCTCGTCGCTCAGATCTTTGATCTTCGCCGCCGGGTTTACCCCGGTGGTTGCACAAATTTTCTGTGCAGTGGTGCGACCAACACCATAGATGTAGGTCAGCGAGATAACAGTATGCTTGTTATCTGGAATGTTAACGCCTGCAATACGGGCCATTCAGTGGGACTCCAAT
>LNAP01007989.1_pt1 | contig 18054 bp, 16 predicted proteins | sample 602601 | NCBI WGS metagenome assembly LNAP01 (sample SAMN02440304, study PRJNA202911) | soil metagenome | biome: Subtropical and temperate rainforests or woodlands; isolation source: soil samples (1 kg each in a 20% v/v slurry with milli Q water) were... ...
TGGCGGCAAAAGCGCCGGCGCTGAATCCCATCAGGGAGTTTTACAATCAGGCTGCCCTCGGGGGATCGGGATATTCTCAGGGAACGGATAAGTTTTCTCCCGGCGCCCCCACGGAAAGCATCCTCCGCTACATTGCGGCCCGGCAGCCATCAACCATCCTGGATATCGGTTGCGGGATGGGGACCACTCTTTTCGACGCCGCGCCAGTTCTGCTTCAGCCGGAGAAAATAATCGGCATCGACTTTAGCGACAATATGATCAAGCTGGCCCGTCAGAGAAAAGCTGAAACGGACGCCCCCTTCACGGAGAAAATGGCATTTTTCGTTGCAGATGCTCAGGATCTCCCCTTCATGGATAACGCTTTTGATTTCATTTACAGCGAATGTGTCCTCAACCTGGTGCCGGACAGGAATAAGGTTCTGCAGGAGATTCATCGCGTCCTGTCACCAGGCGGCATTTTCATTTACACGGACTTTGTTGCGTACGAAACCGTTCCGCAAAACATCCGTGAAAACATCAACCTTATGAGCGGATGCCGCGCAGGCAGCCTGCTACTGAGTGAAAACCTCACCTCTCTTGAGCAGAACGAATTTACCTCTTTCGTGGTGGAAAACCATACGGATGATAAAAACCTGCGTTACGCCCAGATGCTTGAAAACAGCGAAGAATATAAAAAGCAGTATTTTGAGCTGCAGGAAAAAGAGCCGGAGGCTTCATCATTTATTGAACACAAACTGGGTTATTACCTTGTGAGCAGTCTCAAAAAATAAGGTGGCCACAATGAAAAAAGTAAAAATATTACTGCTGAGTGGATTTCTGGGGGCCGGAAAGACCACGACGGCCCTTAGGCTGATTTCACATGTTGAAAGAAAAGGACTGTCCGCAGTATACATTGCCAATGACCAGGGAAGCCTGCTGATTGATACCGAAATGGGTGAAGGTAAGGGCATAGTGACCAGGCAGGTCGGGAACGGGTGTTTTTGCTGCCGATTTGAAGATCTGATAGAAGCGGTACAGGGCCTGATTGCAGAAAAACAACCGGACGTCATTATTGCAGAAGCCGTGGGCAGCTGTACGGATCTGGTTTCAACGGTCATCAGGCCGCTTAAAAAGTACTACGGCGCTCAGTTGGAAGTGCTGCCTTTTCCGGTGGTGCTGGACGGCAACCGCTACGCTGATATGCAGCGCCTGCTTGGAACCCGTCTGAGCTACCTTTTTACAAAGCAGATAGAAGATGCGCAGATAATTGGCCTCTCCAAGTCAGACAGTATTCCTGACGACGACCGGGCAGCGTTTATTGCGGCGTTCAAGAGCCTGCTCGCGAATGGTCGCGAAGCGGGCACCGGGATTTCAATCAGGTACGGAAGCGGCGCACCAACCCATCCAGCTCATTCGACAACCCGGCCAGGCTCTGGGAATCCAGGCGCGCCGAGTTCGCCAGTTCCGCCACCAATTGCGCATCGCCATGGATCTGGCTGATGTGCCGGTTGATGTCTTCGGCCACTTGATGCTGTTGTTCCGCCGCCGTGGCAATCTGGGTGTTCATGTCGCGGATCACATCCACCGACTCGCGGATCTGCCCGAAACTGTTGCGCGCTTCGCCGATGCGCGTCACCGATTGCTGGGACACCTCCAGGCTCGCATGCATCTGCTGGGTCACCTGGCTGGTGCGCTTGGCCAGGTTGCCCAGCAGCCCGTCGATTTCTGCGGTGGAGTCGGCCGTGCGCTTGGCCAGCGCGCGTACTTCGTCGGCTACTACCGCAAAACCACGACCCTGTTCACCGGCCCGCGCCGCTTCGATGGCCGCGTTCAGTGCCAGCAGGTTGGTTTGCTCGGCGATTGAGCGAATGGTCCCCAGGATCGACTGGATATCATTGCTGTCGCGTTCCAGCTGTTGCATCGACTGCGCCGACTGTTCGATTTCCTGGCTCAGGCGATCGACACTGCTGACGGCCGCGTCAATCTGTTGCTGGCCTTCGCGGGCCTGGCGCTGCCCGCTGTCGGCGGACTCGGCCGCCTGGCTGCAGGAGCGCGCCACTTCGTTGGCGGTGGCGACCATTTCATGGAATGCCGTGGACACCATGTCCACCGCTTCACGCTGGCGCCCAGCGGCTTCGGCCATGTCGCTGGAGACCTGGGTCGAGCTCTTGGAGGTGGCCAGGATGCTGGTCGCGGCTCCACCGATGCTCTGGATCAGGTTGCGAATCGCGGTCAGGAACTGGTTGAACCAGTTGGCCAGTTGCGCGGTTTCGTCGCTGCCGCGGATTTGCAGGCTCTTGGTCAGGTCGCCTTCGCCCTGGGCGATGCCTTCCAGACCGTCGGCCACGCTGCGGATCGGTCGCACGATGACGCTGGCGAAACTCGCGCCGACAACGGCAAAAATCACAGCCAGTACCGCGGCGATGATGGCGATCAACCAGGTCAGTTGGGTGGCGGTGCTCATCACATCGCTCTGCTTGATCAAGCCGATGAAGGTCCAGCCCAACTGCTCGGACGGCCAGACGTTGGCCATGTAGCGCTCGCCATTGAGTTCAACCTCGACCAGGCCTTTGCCGGCCTTGGCCAGTTGCGCGTAGCCCTCGCCGAGGCTGCCCAGGGCTTTGAAGTTATGTTCCGGTTGTTTCGGGTCGACCAGCACGGTGCCGGAATTTTCCAGCAGCATCAGGTAGCCGGTCTCGCCGAGCTTGATCTGCTTGACCAGTTCGGTGAGCTGTTTGAGCGACACGTCGATGCTGACGACGCCACCGTTGGTGCCCAGCTTGTTGTCGATGGTGCGCACGGTGCTGACGTAGGACGTATCGTTTTCGGCCCAGTAATAGGCTTCGGTACGGAATGGCTTGCCCGGTTTGGCCTGGGCGGCCTTGTACCAGGGGCGCTGGCGCGGGTCGTAGTTGGCCAGTTTGGCATCGTCCGGCCACGACACGTAACCACCGGCCGCGGTGCCGAGGATGGCGTAGGCGTATGACGGATGGGCGTTGCCCAGGTCCTGCAGGAAGCCGAAGACTTTTTTGTCCATTTCCCCTTGGGGAATGCTGGCGGCGTTGGCGTTCATGTAGGTCTTGAGGCTGTCGTCGGAGTTCGTGATCAGCGGTTGCCTGGCCAGGTATTCGACGTTCTGGCTGATGCCGTCGAAAAACAGTTGCATCGCATTGCTGACCTGACGGATTTCGCGACCGCTGTTGTCGACGAATTCGTCCTTGGCATCGCTGCGCAAGTTCAGCACGACGAGGGTGGCGACCAGCACCACCGGCAAGCAGGCGATGATTGCAAACGCCCAGGTCAGTTTCTGTTTGATGTTCATCCGCGCTCCAGATTTTCTTGTAGGCCCACGCAGTGCAGATGACTCGCGGTTTTTTGGCAGCCGTAAACGTAATGGATCCCTGTTCCCTGAATGCGGCATCGTTATTGTTGTAAAAACGATTGTCGGACAAATCACTTTGTCACTTAGGACTTCGGCTGTTGCCTGCGGAAATTGAGGGCTGTTTTGAAAAATGACACGAACGGTACGTCGGCACCCCCTCCCCCGAATGGATGGATTGCCGTATAACGAAGGACTTTCGCGTGTTTGGTAATAAAGGACCCACAATAAAAGCTGATGAAGACTCCAAAACGCATTGAACCCCTGATCGAGGACGGTCTGGTCGACGAGGTTGAGTGGTAAAGAAGCAGCTGTTTATGTGGTGCGCTGCGGCAACCAGTTACGTTGCGCGAAAGTCTACAAGGAGGCGAATAAACGCAGTTTTCGTCAGGCGGCCGAGTATCAGGAAGGCCGCAAGGTGCGCAACAGCCGACAGGCCCGGGCCATGGCCAAGGGCTCCAAGTTCGGTCGCAAGGAAACCGAAGACGCTTGGCAGAACGCCGAAGTGGCGGCGCTGTTTCGCCTGGCCAATGCCGGTGTGCGGGTACCCAAGCCCTATGACTTCCTTGAGGGCGTGCTGCTCATGGAACTGGTGGCCGACGAGTATGGCGATGCGGCACCGCGCCTGAACGACGTGGTGCTGGAGCCGGATCAGGCGCGCGAGTATCACGCGTTCCTGATTTCGCAGATCGTGCTGATGCTGTGTACCGGCCTGGTGCACGGTGACCTGTCCGAGTTCAACGTGCTGTTGACCCCGACCGGCCCGGTGATCATCGACTTGCCGCAAGCGGTTGACGCGGCGGGCAACAACCACGCGTTCAGCATGCTGGAGCGGGACGTGGGCAACATGGCGTCCTATTTCGGACGGTTTGCGCCAGAGTTGAAAAAGACTCGGTACGCCAAGGAAATGTGGGCTTTGTACGAGGCGGGCACTTTGCACCCGGCCAGCGTCCTGACTGGCGAATTCGACGAGCCGGAAGAGCTGGCCGACGTCGGCGGCATCATGCGCGAGATCGAGGCCGCGCGCCTGGATGAAGAGCGCAAGCAAGCGGCGCGTGCCGCAGACGACACGCCACCGGGCAAAACCGAAGAGCCGCCTCCGCCCTGGATGCAGTGATCGGTTTTTTGTAGGTGCACATGATCGTTCCCACGCTCTGCGTGGGAATGCCGCCAGGGACGCTCCGCGTTCCGCTTCTGAATGTGACGCAGAGCGTCACGGGATGCATTCCCACGCAGAGCGTGGGAACGATCGTGGGCGATACGGTGTGTCACAGGCGCTTAAATATTCGACGGTTCTGCACAACACCCCGACTCCAGGCTCTTGAGAATCGGACAATCCGGCCGATGATCGCCCTGACAATGCTCGACCAGATCCTGCAACGTATCGCGCAGCTGCCCCAACTCGCGGATTTTCTGGTTCAACTCGTCGATATGCTGGCGGGCCAGGGCCTTCACATCGGCACTGGCCCGCTGGCGATCCTGCCAGAGGGTCAGCAGCTTGCCGACTTCTTCCAGGGAAAACCCCAGGTCCCGAGAGCGCTTGATGAACGCCAGCGTATGCAGGTCGTCGTCGCTGTAGACCCGATAACCGCTGTCGGTGCGATGCGCCGCCTTGAGCAAGCCAATGGACTCGTAGTAACGGATCATCTTTGCGCTCAGGCCGCTATGGCGGGCCGCTTGGCCGATGTTCATCGCTTGTCCTCCAGATCCTCGGGTTTCCAGGTTTTCAACAGTAGCGCATTGCTCACCACGCTCACACTCGACAACGCCATTGCCGCACCGGCGAGTACTGGGTTGAGGAATCCGAAGGCCGCCAGCGGAATGCCGATCAGGTTATAGACAAAGGCCCAGAACAGATTCTGGCGGATCTTCGCGTAGGTCTTGCGGCTGATTTCCAGCGCCGCGGGCACCAATCGCGGATCGCCGCGCATCAGGGTGATCCCGGCGGCGTGCATGGCCACGTCGGTACCGCCTCCCATGGCAATGCCGATATCCGCCGCGGCCAATGCCGGCGCATCGTTGATGCCGTCGCCAACCATCGCCACCACACCGGTTTTCTTCAGCATGGCGACTTCGGCGGCTTTGTCTGCCGGCAGCACTTCGGCGTGTACATTCGTGATGCCCAGTGCATCGGCGACCACTTTGGCGCTGCCTCGGTTGTCGCCGGTCAGCAAGTGGCTGCTGATATGGCGTGCGCTGAGTTGTTGCACGGCTTGCAGCGCGCCAGGCTTGAGCGTGTCACCGAAAGCGAACAATCCCAGTACTCGCGGTGCCGGGCTTTGCTCGATCAGCCAGGACAGGGTCCGGCCTTCGGCTTCCCAGGCAGTTGCCGAATCGGCCAATTCACCTGCGCGCAATCCGCTTTCTTCCAATAGACGTCGATTACCCAGTGCCAGCCTACGGCCCTCAAGACTGCCGGCAATGCCGCGCCCTGTCAGGGACTGACTGTCGCTGACATCGGCCACGATCAGACCGCGTTGTGCGCACTCATCCAGCACAGCCTTGGCCAGCGGATGCTCACTGCCACGTTGCAAGGCGCCGGCCAGTTGCAGCAGGGCGGTTTCGTCACCGTCGATGGCGCTCAAGTGGGCGATGCGCGGGGTGCCAGAGGTCAGGGTTCCGGTTTTGTCGAACACCACTGCACTGACTTCATGGGCACGTTCCAGCGCTTCGGCGTCCTTGATCAGAATCCCATGCCGCGCCGCCACCCCGGTGCCGGCCATGATCGCCGTCGGCGTGGCCAAGCCCAGGGCACAAGGGCAGGCGATTACCAGCACCGCCACGGCATTGATCAGCGCGGTTTCCAGTGGCGCACCGTACAGCCACCAGCCAATCAGGGTAGCGAGTGCCAGCAGCAGCACAACCGGCACGAAGATCTGGCTGACTTTATCCACCAGTTTCTGGATCGGGGCCTTGGCCGCCTGAGCGTCCTCAACCAGTCGAATGATGCGAGCCAGCACCGTTTCCGCGCCAAGTGCCTGAGTGCGTACCAGCAGGCGACCTTCACCATTGATCGCGCCGCCCGTGACCTTGTCACCGGGTTGCTTGGGCACCGGCAGGCTTTCGCCGCTGATCAGCGCTTCGTCGGCATGGCTCTGGCCGTCGACCACTTCACCGTCCACCGGAAAGCGTTCGCCGGGTTTGACCAGTACCAGGTCATTGAGGCGCAAGGCGCTGATGGCGACTTCCTGCTCACGGCCGTCGACGACCTGGATCGCCCGCTCCGGGCGAAGCGCTTCCAGGGCGCGAATGGCGCTGGCAGTCTGGCGTTTGGCGCGGCTTTCCAGGTACTTGCCCAACAACACCAGGGCAATCACTACAGCCGAGGCTTCGAAATACAGGTGCGGCATGCGCCCGGCGGCGGTGGCCCATTCGTACACGCTCAAGCCATAACCGGCACTGGTGCCCAGCGCGACCAGCAGATCCATGTTGCCAGCGCCGGCACGCACGGCTTTCCAGGCGGCTACATAAAACCGTGCGCCAAAGATGAATTGCACCGGCGTGGCCAAGGCGAACTGCGCCCAGGCCGGAAGCATCCAGTGCACGCCGAACGGTTGCAGCAACATCGGCAAAACCAGGGGCAAGGCGAGGGCGATGGCTGCGATCAAGGCCCAGCGCTCGCGGTACAGTCGGGTTTGCTGCGTGTCGATATGTGGCTGATCGTCTTGCCAGACGCTGGCGACGTAACCGGCCTTGGTCACGGCACCGATCAGGGCTTGCGGATCGACTTGCCCGAACAGTTCCACATGAGCGCGTTCATTGGCCAGGTTAACGCTGACGCTCTTGACCCCCGCCACCTTGCTCAGTGCCCGTTCGACCCGGCCGACACAGGAGGCGCAGGTCATGCCGTCGATGCTCAATTCAAGGCGCTGCTGCGGCACGCTATAACCGGCTTTTTGCACGGCCTCCATCAAGGCCGGGAGACTGTCGACCGGCGCTTGAACCCGGGCCTGCTCGGTGGCCAGGTTGACGCTGACGGCACTGGCGCCGACGACTTTGCTCAAGGCGCGCTCAACACGCCCGGCGCAGCTGGCACAGGTCATGCCGGCAATTGGCAGATCGAAAGTAATGGATTCGGACATCGGTCACGCTCCCTGTAGTAGTTGCCTACAGGATCAACCTTGCCATGCTGGCAAGGTCAAGCACCAAGATCAAAGTGCGATATCAACCTTGTAGGAGCGAGCCTGCTCGCGATGTACCCGAGAGCGCCGCGGGGTGTCAGGTTTCCAGCGTTATCGTTGACGACCTTCGTCGGAACGCCGCCCGGAGCATGCTCGCTCCTACAGGGGGATGTTTCAGTATCCGAGGCCTGCGCGCTTGAGATACATCCCATCCTGTGTCATCGCAATCCGGTATTTCAACATATCACCGGCCCTGAGCTGGATGTCTTGCGAACCCGGCGCCAACATGCCCGGGTTACACCCCGGCGCCTGGCCCGGCAGCAACTTCAAGCGCAGCGACACATTGCCCGGTGGCAAGTTGAACGAGGTGCTCTGCTCCTGGAACAGCCGCGCCGCCAGCTGGTCCTGGATGTACACGCCGATTTCGCAGCTGGTTGCGACTTCCAGGCGCTCGCGGGAAATGATCAGCACGCCATAATCCTCACCGGCGGCATTGACCGGGGCTGTGGCGGTGAAAAGGCTGAGCAGGCCTAACAGGCTGAAAGCTGACCAGCGCATGGCTGAATCTCCTGGGATCAAGTCGTAGATGCACGCAGCTTGGACGAGCGCGAAGCCGATTGCCAGCCCGGCAGGTCACTTCGGAACTTGACCTTGCCATGGGGGCAAGCTCGAGACTGTAGCTCACCTCATTCAAACACCTCAGTAAAGGAGTCATCCATGCAAGTGTTTAACGTTGAAGGCATGTCCTGCGGTCACTGCGTCAAGGCGATCACCCAGGCTGTGCAGGCCAAGGACCCGGCCGCGAGTGTGCGGGTCGACCTGGCGGCCAGGGAAGTCGGCGTAGAAAGTGCATTGAGCGCCGAGCAAGTGATCGAGCTCATCAGTGAAGAAGGCTACCGCGTGAAGCTGGCCTGAATTTTTTAATAGTTAGCGAGCTAACTTAATGTTCAAGGCGTCCATGCGCGGCTAGACTGTCGGGCTGCCGACTTCTGTCCCATTGGATGCCTGATGAATTTTCGCACAATCCTGATTCTTGGCGCCTTGAGCGCTTTCGGTCCGCTGGCGATCGATTTTTATCTGCCGGCGTTCCCGGCAATGGCGCTCGCCTTCGGCACCGACGAAAAACACGTTCAGCTGACATTGGCCGCCTATTTCCTCGGCTTGTCCATTGGTCAGCTGGCTTACGGCCCGGTGGCTGATCGGTTCGGGCGACGCATGCCGTTGCTGATTGGGGTCGGGCTGTTTACCGCCGCTTCGTTGGCGTGCGCGTATGCACCGAGCCTGGAGTGGCTGATCGGTGCGCGGTTCATCCAGGCACTGGGTGGTTGCGCAGGGATGGTGATCTCGAGGGCTGTGGTCAGCGACAAATGCGATGCGGTGGGCTCGGCAAAAGTCTTTTCGCAATTGATGCTGGTGATGGGGTTGGCGCCGATTCTTGCACCGATGCTCGGCGGTTTGCTGGTCAACACCACTGGCTGGCAGTCGATCTTCCTCGCGCTGACTGGGTTCAGTGCCCTGGCAGGGCTGGCCGTGGCACTGGGCCTGCCAGAAAGCATGCCCGCCCATTTGCCACGCCAACCCTTGGCGGGGGCGTTGCGCCAGTACGCACGTTTGCTCAAGGACCCGGTATACCTCGGCCATGCCCTGACGGGCGGTATCGCCATCGCCGGCATGTTCTCCTACATCGCCGGGTCGCCGTTCATCTTCATCAAGCTCTATGGCGTTCCGGCTGAACATTTTGGCTGGTTCTTCGGTGCCAACGCGGCGGGGTTCATCCTCGTGGCCCAAGTCAACGCGCGACTGTTGGCCAAGCGTGGTCCGGCGTTCCTGCTGACACGCACAGTGTGGATCTACCTCGGAGCCGGCCTGGCGTTGCTCGCCGTCAGTGCGCTGCACACCGCACAGCTTTGGCCGCTGCTGATTCCATTATTCGTCTGTATCGCCAGCCTCGGTTGCATTCTTCCCAATGCCTCGGCCTGCGCGATGAACGGCCAGGGTGCCCGCGCCGGCAGTGCTTCGGCCATGCTCGGGTGCCTGCAATTCAGTGTCGCAGCAGGCGCTGCGGCGCTGGTCGGTGTGTTGCACGACGGCACCGCCATGCCGATGGCCATGGTCATCAGCCTGTGCGGGATTCTGGTGGTGAGCGCGGCGCTGCTCACCCGACGTATACAAAATGCCCGGGCGTTGGTGCAAGTCCAGGTTTGAGGACTGACTCAGCCAACAGCGCGCTGTTGGCGGTCGGGTATCTGGTGCGGGGCGTGTAGGCGCGCTTCAAGGGTATTGGTGAAGGCGCGGGCTTCGGCTTCGCTGCGGAAGGTGACGGCATGTTGATCCAGGCGAACCTGCCACTGGGACTTTGCCAATTCTTTTATCAGGATCTTCATTACTGACCTCCTCAAGTAAAAGATTTCTCGCAGAGGCTTCGATTGTAGTCCTGAATACGAGCGCGATTGTGACAAGGCTCAACTCTCGGACTGACGGTTTGTAACAAAAAACATCGCAGTCCGAGAGCAGCCTTCGGCAGCTCCTGCAGTCGCTTAAAACCCTTCCAGCACAATCTTGCCCTTGGATTTTCCGCTTTCCAGCAGTGCATGGGCACGCCGCAGGTTCGCCGCGTTGATGATGCCGAAATGTTCGCCAACCGTGGTTTTCAGAGTGCCGGCGTCGATCAGCTCGGCTACCCGGTTGAGCAATTTGTGCTGTTCAATCATGTCCGCGGTTTCGAACAGTGAGCGGGTGTACATGAACTCCCAGTGCAGTGACAGGCTCTTGCGCTTGAGCTTGGTCACGTCGAGGCTTTTCGGGTCGTCGATCAGTGCCAGCTTGCCTTGTGGTGCCAACGCCTCGACCAGTTGATCCAGGTGATGATCGGTTTGGGTCAGGCTGGCGACATGGGTCACCTGATCGATGCCGGCCTGTTTGAGGGCCTGTGCCAGTGGCTGGCTGTGATCGATCACCTGATCGGCTCCCAGCGCTTTCACCCAGCTTTGGGTCTGCGGGCGCGAAGCGGTACCGATCACATTCAGGCCCGTGAGCTGTTTGGCCAGTTGCGTGAGGATCGAACCGACGCCGCCGGCCGCACCGACGATCAACAGGCTCTGGCCTTCAACGGTCTTGCCTTCGTGCACCTGCAGGCGCTCGAACAGCAACTCCCACGCGGTAATGGCCGTCAACGGCAGGGCGGCGGCCTCGGCGAAACCCAGGGTGTTCGGCATATGGCCGACGATTCGTTCATCCACCACGTGCAGCTCGCTGTTACCGCCGGCACGGGCGATGGAGCCGGCGTAGAAGACCTTGTCGCCGGCCTTGAACAATGTCACTTCGCTGCCGACCGACTTGACCACGCCGGCCACGTCCCACCCCAGCACTTTAGCCGCGCCGGCTTCAGGCTGGACGTTCTGCCGGACCTTGGTGTCCACCGGGTTCACCGAGATGGCCTTGACCTCCACCAGCAGGTCGCGGGGGCCAGCGACTGGCTCCGGCAGTTCGATGTCTTGCAGGGCGTTTTCATCGCTGATCGGCAACGAGGCGTAGTAGGCAACGGCTTTCATTGGAAGGCTCCCAAATAACTATCTGAATTAAGATTCGATGGGATGGATGATTGGCTATTTCTAAGGAAGATAAAACCCGCTAAAAGAGCAGTCTCTTTCAATGTTTTTTTGATAATGAAGGCTCACATGCTGCGGTTCGATGATTTGCAGTTGTTCGTCCGTGCGGCGGACCTGGGCAGCCTGTCCGCGGCCGCACGGGGCATGGACATGTCGGCAGCAGTGGCGAGCGCGGCGTTGAAGCGCATCGAACAGCAACTGGGCGCCCGCCTGCTGGCCCGCTCGACCCGCAGCCTGCGCCTGACCGCAGAAGGCGAAGGTTTTCTGGAGTACGCTCGGGCGGCCTTGAGTCATCTCGACGAAGGCCGGCGTCTGTTGGCCAGCGGACAGGATCAGGTCAGCGGCGTCTTGCAGCTGTCCGCGCCTTCGGACTTTGGGCGCAACCTGCTGCTGCCCTGGCTGGATGAGTTTCAGCGCGAGCACCCGAAGCTAACCGTGCGCTTGCTGCTGGGCGACCGCATCGCCGATCTGTTCCGCCAGCCAGTGGACATCGCCCTGCGCTACGGCGAGCCGGAAGATTCCAGCCTGGTGGCGCTACCCATCGCCCCACACAATCGTCGAGTGCTGTGTGCCGCGCCCGAATACCTCGCCCGGCGTGGCGAGCCACGCCAACTGGAGCAACTGGCCCAGCACAATTGCCTGCTGTTCATGCTGGGCAGCCGGGTTCACGATCACTGGAGTTTTCATGACGGCAAGCGCGAGGTCGGCCTGACCGTCGGTGGCGATCGTTTCAGTGACGATGCCGATGTCGTGCGCCTGTGGGCGCTGGCAGGGGCCGGGATCGCTTACAAATCCTGGCTTGATGTGGCCAACGATGTGTTAGCGGGGCGCTTGAAAGTGCTGATGCCGGAACTGCTCTGTGAGCGCGCACCGCTGAATCTGTTGTGCGCCCATCGCGCACAGTTGAGTAAGCCGGTGAACCTTTTGCGGGAAATGCTTGCCAGCCGATGCGCCCATTTGAGTAGTCATTTTCCGGGATTATCGGGTTTCGATCATTAGTCTCAGGCAAAAAGCGAAATTTCCCTCAGGAACTATCAGCATCGGCGGTTTGCGGGGGGCAGGATCTGGCGGCTAACCGGCCTATACTGATGCTTGCCTGGTGAACGCACCACCGATCGCAAGGGCGAGCCCGGTTTATGGCAGTTTCCACGTTTGGCCGACAGCACATGACGGGTCAAGATATCTCTGAGCAGCAGGACGATACGATTCAACAGGGAGTGAATACATGGCAGCCAGATAGCCACGTTGCTGGCTGACCCGAAGCGCAGCGCAATGATGTGGGCCTTGATGGACGGATCGGCTCGACATACTGAAGAATTGGCATTGATGGCCGGGCTGTCACCGTCTTCGGCGAGTGCGCACCTGGCGCGGTTGTCCGCCGGAGGCCTGTTGAAAGTAGAAACCCGTGGGCGAAAGCGCTTCTTCCGCCTGACAGCACCCGAAATCGGTGCCGCGATCGAAGCCCTGGCCAGCGCCACGCTGGCCAGCACACCGCAGGATATCCCGGACATATTCAAACGCGCCGCCCCCTTGGCCAAACCTCAGCCGAGGGGTTCATCGCTGTTGCGTGCGCGGCTGTGTGAGGACCACTTGGGTGGCACCCTGGCCGCCGATCTGTACCAGCGCCTGCTGGAGGCCGGCTGGATCGAGCAGTTCGACCAGCGGGTCACGATCACCCTCAAGGGCTCGACGCAGCTGGCGTCACGCGGTGTCTTCATTCAGGCGCTGGCCCATCGCAACGGCAAGGTTGCCTGTGCGTGTCCCGACTGGAGCGAAAGACGGCCGCACCTGGGCGGTGCCTTGGGTGCGGCGTTGCTGCAGCTGTTCATGCAGTCCGGTTGGCTGAACTTGCCCGTGGATTCTCGTGCCCTGCAGCTTACCGCCGCCGGGCAGAAAGAAATTCACCGTTTCGCCAGGCAGACCGAGCTGGAAATGGCCTTGTAGGAGACCCGGTAGATATCAGGGTTTGACCAACCGGGCATCCAGGCTGTTCTGCGCCAGGCGTTTGGCCTGGTCCTGGGTCATGCCCAGGTCGGTATACAGGGCATGGAAGTTTTCGGTGACGTAACCGCCGAAGTACGCCGGGTCATCGGAGTTCACGGTCACTTTCACGCCACGCTCGAGCATGTCGAGAATATTGTGCTGCGACATGTGATCAAACACACAGAGCTTGGTGTTGGACAGTGGGCACACGGTCAGCGGGATCTGCTCATCGATGATGCGCTGCATCAAGCGCTCGTCTTCGATGGCGCGCACGCCATGGTCGATGCGCTGGATTTTCAACAGGTCGAGGGCTTCCCAGATGTACTCGGGTGGGCCTTCTTCACCGGCGTGGGCGACCGTCAGGAAACCTTCGCCACGGGCGCGGTCGAACACGCGTTGAAATTTGCTCGGTGGGTGCCCCATCTCGGAGCTGTCCAGGCCCACGGCGACAAACGCATCGCGGAACGGCAGCGCCTGGTCGAGGGTCTTCTGCGCCTGCTCTTCGCTCAAATGGCGCAGGAAGCTCAAAATCAAACCGCTGGTGATTCCCAGTTGTTGCTCACCGTCCTTCAACGCTGCGGCGATGCCATTGAGCACCACTTCGAATGGAATGCCACGGTCGGTGTGGGTCTGCGGGTCGAAGAACGGTTCGGTGTGAATCACGTTCTGCGCCTTGCAGCGCAAGAGATAGGCCCAGGTCAGGTCGTAGAAATCCTGGGAAGTGCGCAGCACGTCGGCACCCTGGTAGTACAGGTCGAGGAATTCTTGCAGGTTATTGAAGGCGTAGGCCTTGCGCAGGGTTTCGACATCGCTCCACGGCAGGGCGATCTTGTTGCGTTCGGCCAGGGCAAACAGCAGTTCGGGTTCCAGCGAACCTTCCAGGTGCAGGTGCAGTTCGGCCTTGGGCAGGGCGTTCAGCCAGTCGTACATAATTCTGTTCTCATCAGGTGCAATGGCGCCATTCTACAGATGCTCGTCGCAACAATTGATAAAACCTGACCAGGCGGTTCATTCCACCGCCTCCTGTTCCCGTCGATAAGCGTAGGTATCGGCGAAACGTGAGAGTAGGAACTGGGCGCAAGTGGTGGCCGGGTATTTCGCCGCCTGCTGTTCATCCTGGCATCCGGGCAGGCATTCGATGCGGGTATCGGGGTGCGGCTCGGCAAAGAATGGCATCGAGTAACGATCCACGCCCAATGGGCTGATCACCCTGTGCGGCGTTGACAGGTAACGGTCGTTGCTCCAGCGCGCCATCATGTCACCGAGATTGACCACGAACGTCCCTTCGATCGGCGGGGCATCGATCCATTCGCCTTTTACGTTCCTGACTTGCAAGCCACCGGCGGCATCCTGGTAGAGCAGGGTGATACAGCCGTAATCGGTGTGAGCGCCGGCGCCTTGTTGCTCCCGGGAAGTGGCGGTGTGTCGCGGCGGGTAGTGAATCATGCGCAATACGCTGACCGGTTCACGAAAGCGCGTGTCGAAAAAATCCCGCTCGATGCCGAGCGCCAACGTCATTGCCCGCAACAAGGTTTGCGCAAGTGCCTGCATGTCGACGTAGTGTTGCTCCATCAGCGTCTCCCAACCTGGCATTGATGGATGGCGGTTGGGGCCGCGCAACGGTTTTTCCGCCAGCACATCGGGATGGTCGAGCGGCAGGTGCAGGCCCATGTCGAAAGTTTCTTTCAGGTCGCTGGGTTTACTCGGGTCCAGTTGTTCGGTGGCAATAGCGCCATAGCCGCGATGGTGACGGGTCTGGGTGATATCGATCTTGAGCTTCTCGGCAGTTGGCATGGCGAAGAAACGCTTGGCGCTGTCGAGCACGGCGTCGATGCGCGCGGCGCTGATCGGGTGACCCTTGATGTAGAAAAAGCCCCATTCGCGGCAGGCGTGGTCGATTTGCTTTGCCACGGTTGCCCAGGCGCTTTGGTCGTCGGTGTAGAGCGGGGCGATGTCGATGATGGGAAGACTGTTCATACACAATCCTGAGAGCGTTGAAAATCCCTGTAGGAGCTGCCGCAGGCTGCGATCTTTTGATCTTGATCTGATAAAAAATCAAAAGATCGCAGCCTGCGGCAGCTCCTACACGGGGTGGGGTACTACTTGGGCATGTCCGCCTTCATGCCTTCCACGTAATAATTCATCGATGCCAGTTCCGTATTCGTCGCGCTGACACCCGCAGGTATTTTCTCGACCCCGGCCTGGTCCTTGATCGGCCCGGTAAACGGCTGCAACGTGCCGCTCTTGATGTCGGCGATGATCTGCTCCGCTTCAGTCTTCACCGCCGCCGGTACCAGGTCGCTGATCGGCAGTTCAACGGTGCCTTCCTTGAGGCCACCCCAGTAATCCTGGGTTTTCCAGCTGTGGTCGATCACGCTTTGGGTTGCTTGAAGGTAATGCGGCGCCCAGTCGTTGACGATGGAGGTCAGTACCGCCTTGGGGCCGAAGTGCGCCATGTCCGAAGCGTAGCCCACCGCATACACGCCGCGACGTTCAGCCGCCTGGATCGGCGCCGGGCTGTCGGTGTGCTGGAACACCACGTCCACGCCCTGGTCGATCAGCGCGTTGGCGGCATCGGCTTCCTTGCCCGGATCGAACCAGGAATTGACCCACACCACTTTGATTTCAGTGCCCGGGTTGTACTTGTTCAGGGCCAGTTGAATGGCGTTGATGTCGCGGATCACTTCCGGGATCGGGAACGAGGCGACGTAGCCGATCTTTTTGCTTTTGGTCATCTTTGCCGCAAGGAAACCGCCGACGTAGCGACCTTCATAAGTGCGCGCCAGGTAGGTGCCCAGGTTCTTGTCCTGCTTGTAGCCGGTGGCGTGTTCGAACGTCACATTGGGAAACTGTTTGGCGACCTTGAGTGTCGGGTTCATGTAGCCGAATGAGGTCGTGAAGATCAGGTCGTACTTGTCCTTGGCCATGTTGCGGATCACTCGCTCGGCGTCCGCGCCTTCGGCAACGTTTTCCACATAGTTGGTGGTGATTCGGTCGCCAAGCTTTTGCGCCAGTGCCTGGCGTCCCTGTTCATGCTGGTACGTCCAGCCGTGGTCACCGATAGGACCAATGTAGACAAAGCCTACTTTCAGTGGCTCAGCGGCAAAGGCGCCGAGGCTGATCCCGAGGCCGATGGCGGCGCACAGCAGTGTGTGCAGTGGACGTATTTGCATGAATTCGAACTCCCTTTTGTTGTGTGTGGAGAGGGTCAATGCAAAAGCCTGACCAACCGGACAACAAATGCCAGGGAAACCGTGTGATGGCTATCGCGAGCAGGCTCGCTCCCACATGGAAACGCGATTACCTGTGGGAGCGAGCTTGCTCGCGATGAGGGCTGCAAGGTCGAAAAAAGTGCATGACCTTAAAGAGGCGCCATCCACTGGTGCGCTAAGGTGAAACGAAACGTTATCGCCGCGTTGCAGTCAGTCGCATATCGCACCTCCTCGGCAAAGGCCCGACATGCTCACGATTCTCAAGCAAGAAACCTTTCTGCTACTGGCCTTGATCGCCGCACTCGTGGCTTTCCCGCTGGAGCACTGGTTGCTGCACAGCGGCCAGGCGATCGCGCTGGCTGGCGGGCTGGTGCTGATCGCATTCATCGTCGCCGCCTCCATGCGTGTCGCCCATCAAGCCGAACTGCTCGCGGAAAAGGTCGGCGACCCTTACGGCACGATGATCCTGACCTTGGCCGCGGTGCTGGTGGAAGTGGTGATCCTGGCGATCATGATGAGCAACGAAGCGTCGGCTACGCTGGTGCGCGACACGATTTACTCAGCCGTCATTTTCTAGACAGACACCGCCTTGGTGTCAAAGCCCTTAGGCTTTGACACGCTCTTGCTTTCGTCTTTGAAGTAGTTAAAGCCTGCTTTTGATTGGGAGTGCTCTTGCCTTGGCCCTTCTGATACTCCCCTATCAATGGCATACCCCGGAAGCCCGGGATTTTGCTCCGGTCAGAATGCTCTCTGTGAACGAGCGCGGTGGGCGATGGTCTAGTGACGTGTCGTCTGCCATCACATGGTGTTGGTGTCACTACAGAGCATTGCTGAAGATTCACCATGCCAGTCCGAGAGCTGTGCTTCGACTCGCACGGTCGAACGAGCAACTGAAGGGGGTTTAGATGGCAGGCAGTAGCCTATTCGCACTATTGGATGACATCGCCACGCTGCTTGATGACATCTCCCTCATGAGTAAGGTTGCTGCGAAAAATCAGCGAGCGTCCTCAGCGATGACCTAGCTGTAAATGCTGAACAGGTCATTGGGATGAAAGCTGATCGTGAGCTTCCCGTTGTATGGGCTGTCTTCAAAGGGTCAATGAGGAACAAAGCCATCCTTGTCCCTTGTGCTCTGATCTTGAATGCTGTGCTGCCAGGAGCTGTTCATTGGTTGCTGATGGCCGGTGGCGCATATCTCTGCTACGAAGGATTCGAAGCCATAAAGGAAAAGCTGACTCGTGATCGTAACGATGGGAAAGGAACAAAAAAGCCCACGAAGTCCAAGACCCCTGAAGAAATGGCTGCGTTTGAGAAGCGAAAGGTCAGTGGAGCGATTCGTACCGATTTTATTCTCAGCGCTGAAATCATTGTCATAACCCTGAATATCGTCGCTGAGGCATCTCTGCTGCAGCAGATCCTGACATTGGTCATCATCGCCGTCGTGATGACGATTGGGGTGTATGGCTTGGTCGCCGCTATTGTGCGAATGGATGATGCAGGCCTTATTCTTGAAAAATCACAAGCGCAAGGAACATGGGGGGCAATCGTCAGAAAACTTGGGGGAGTACTTCTCTCTGCTGCGCCCATATTGATGAAGTCTCTGTCCTGGATCGGCACCATTGCGATGTTTTTGGTAGGTGGTACGTTCGTTTCGGACGGCATCGAGCCTCTCAGTAAGCGTCCGCCAAACACACCTTGTGTGATTAAACGGGCGCCCACCTGTGCGGCAACAGCTCGGTTATCTCACTCGCACGCTGCGTCGGCAGGCGTGT
>LNAP01002564.1_pt1 | contig 18051 bp, 18 predicted proteins | sample 602601 | NCBI WGS metagenome assembly LNAP01 (sample SAMN02440304, study PRJNA202911) | soil metagenome | biome: Subtropical and temperate rainforests or woodlands; isolation source: soil samples (1 kg each in a 20% v/v slurry with milli Q water) were... ...
AGTGATTCGTTCCTCGTTCATTTGCTCTCTCCTCGGCTATCCAAAGAGGGGGCAATTCCTCATGGCGCCGAGGGGGCAGTTTTCCATGGCGCGCGACACTTTATCCGCTTGCCATCTTCCTCGTTCGTAAAGCGATACGGCAGTTGTTCTCCAGCCGGACAGCGATAGGCGTCTTCCTCCGGCAAATAGGCAAAGTCCTGCTTGCCGAAGCGGCCATCTGACTTGGCACCCGACGTCCGCGGCTTGGGCAGAGTTACGGTGATGCCGGCCTCGTGGCACGCGAGGATCTCCAGGCTGCTGAAGTAGCCGCGATCGGCAACAGCCTCGAGCGTCTCGGTCTCGAGAACAGCCTTGGCCTGCTTGGCCATATTGGCCAGTTGTGCCCGATCCGAGCCGCTGTTCGTCACCTCATGCGTCACAATCAGATGATACTCGGTATCGACGGCGACCTGCACATTGTAGCCAACGACGCCGGAACCGCGCCCGCTCGTCGCCATCGAACGGCTGTCGGGATCGGTCAGTGAGATTTGCTGGTCAGGCGAAGCGAGCATCTGCTTCTCGTAGGCGGCAAGCTTGCCCATTTCCTCCTTCAGCTTCGTCAGTTTCTCGGTAAGCCTCGTCACCTTCGCGGCCAGTGCCTCCGACGGCTCCTGCCGGTCGGCCGTGTCAAGTTGGCTTAGGTAGCGCGCGACACTCTCCTCCAGCTGGGCACGCCGTCGTTCCACTTTCGCCCGCGTGAAGTTCCTGTCCCGGTTGTTCACGGCTTTGAACTTGCTGCCATCGATGGCAACGCTCGCCGTCGCGAGCAGGCCCATCTCGCGGCAAAGTTCGACGAAGCGCGCACATACCTTGCGCAGCGCCAAGCCATTGTCTTTGCGGAAGTCCGCGATCGCCTTGTGATCCGGTGCGAGCCGACCCAGCAGCCACATGACTTCGACATTGCGCCCGGCCTCTCGTTCGAGCCGCCGGCTCGACTGCACCCGGTTCAGATAGCCGTAAATGTAAAGCTTGAGGAGAACCGAGGGGTGGTATGATGGCCGACCAGTCGCCGCGGGCTCCACCCCCTCAAAGCTCATCTCAGCCAAATCGAGCGCATCGACAAACACGTCGATCACGCGAACAGGGTTGCTATCGTCAATGAAATCATCGAGGCATTCGGGCAACAACGTCGACTGCCCACGATCCGCCTGCTCAACGAAGCGCCTCATCAGCTTCTCCCGCAGAATCACGAGAGAATCATAGCAAAGCACCCGCGTTTTCACACAGCCAGGGTCATTCGCGTCTGTTTGCTGTCGAACAATGCTGCCGAGCGCGAGCTACGGGCGGTCGCTGTAGGACGAAAAAATTGGACCTTCGCCGGGTCTGACGAGGGCGGCCGGCGGTGCGGCCGCCATCTACAGCCTCATCGCCACCGCCAAGCTCAACGACATTGATCCGCAGGCTTGGCTTGCCGACGTGCTGGCGCGCCTACCGGATCACCCTGCCAAGCGCATCAATGAACTGCTGCCTCGGAATTGGCAGCCTCAAAGCGTCGCGCACGCCGCTTAAGCATCAGCCTTCCGCCCAAGAACGGGCCCTAGCCGGACGCGTACACCTAATAAGCCGACCAGGGATGACATCGCCCGGGTGGCTCGAGGGCTATCCGTTCTTATTTTCCCTCGCGCACGAAGCGCCGAAGCAGTTTCAGCGGGTCGGCTCCGAGGGCCTCGGCAATGGTGATGAATCCAATGACATCAAGGCGTCGCTCGCCGCCTTCGTATTTCGCGAAGAGAGATTGGGGCTTGCGGAGCTTCTTGGCGAGCGCCTGCTGACGGATACCGGCTTTATGTCGCGTTGCGACAAGAAGCGCGATGAGGCGGGCATATTCGGCGGATTTGAGGGATTTATCCATGGCCGCCGGGGGAAATCTTACGATTCGGCGGCGGTTAATCTGATCCCGGATCGGGAGTATCCCCAAAAGGATAATATTAACTGTGCTCTGGGGCGTTATGCGGCGTTCGGCGCCATCGCGCTGGACTTGTGCCGGGAGACGAACGCATGTGCGCGGTAAGGCCAATCCAGCCACATCAATCACTCCATCCCCACCATGCCAGGCGGAGGTTGCATCACACTCCGCGGCATCGAGTGTCCGCGAGCAGGCGCTGACGCATCTGCTGCTCTGGCAGCTGATTGCCGCCCGCTGGCGGCGGGGCGGTTACGATATTGAGGTTCTCAAGGGAGAGGTTGACCGAGGCGGTTATGACCTTGTGTTGGAGGCCAAGGGAGTTATCCGACACACCAGCTGAAGTCTTCGTTCGTAGGCTCCAAGGTCACGGAAGTGCCGGTCAGTACAAGGCTCCTGGCCAAGCCGAGCGGTTGCGTCATTTGGCTGGACGTTGATCGCGAGACGCTCGAGCTGGAGCGGTATTTCTGGTTTGGGGGAGCGCCGGGATCGGGCTTGCCGGATTTGGGAAGCAAGGTTAGCCGTCATTCGAAGGGTAATAGCGAGGGCGAAAAGCTCGAACGCCCATTGCATCGCGACCTGCCCAAGTCACGTTTTGCTCGCCTTGGAGTATCGATGAGCTGCTTGTAAGGCTGTTTGTTTAGCCCCGCCGCCGTTCTGTAGGCGGCGCTGCCGAATGGTGGAGCCGGACCAAAAATGCCATAGCCCTTTAAAGACGCAGGGAAGGCCGTGGAGGAGATCTGACCTTGGGCCTTATTCGGACAGGGGCAAAATCCTTTATAACTATCCCGATGTGGGCTCCCGCGGTGCCGCGGACGGTTCGGCGTTGATCGAAAGGGCAGCATAAAGACAACGACCAGCGTGGTAGGCGGGCGGCAGCCGCAGGAATTTCAGGTAATCCGAAAACAGAACGCAGCCAGTCGCTGGCATTATCTTGGAGAAACTGCCTCTTTTCGCTCCCACGGCCGTAGGCCGTCGGCGCCCCGATCCCAAGGGCGCGCCTTGGACTCGCTCTGCTCACGCGCATCGGCCTTTGACCGGGCGGCCCTAATCTGGTCGGTGTCCGAGAGGGGCGTCTCAACGGGAGGTTCGGGCTTGTTTTGACCACTGGCTGTTGGGGAAAATGCCAACAGCGCCGCAAGCAGGGTAATTTTCATCAAACACCCTAGGCCGCTTCCAAGCCCGCTGTCCATGGGCGTGTAGGCGCCCCCCGAACAGGGAACAGCAAGCCAAACCGCTGACCTTGCCCCTGTCGAGCGCAAGATCGACCGGTTGAACCGGATGGATACGGTCGTCTCCGCCGCTCCATCGTCCCGCGCGATCAAGAATGAGGATTGGCACAAGTTATGCTATAATTGGATAATACATATTTGCCGAGCCAGTTTGATGCATAAGCTTCCCAAAACGGTACAGCCGTCCGTCTTCGAATTCGACAAGCCGGCCAAGGAGCGGATTGTCGAGGCCTCCCACAAGCTGTTTCGTGCGTTCGGAATCAGGGTTGGGAGCCACTTGATCGCCCATGAGGCGCATTCGAACGTGGACACCTTGGTCAAGTATTTTGGTTATGGCGAGGCGCTCGTTGGTCGTTTCATCAAGGCGTTGGTTGCCGAGGCGGAAGAGGTCTGGAACAGTCGCGCGGCGGAGCATGCCGGTGATGCTGAAGCGCAGCTGCGTTGGTGGCTGGCCTTCGAAGAGGAACAGGCAGGTTTTGCTACGGCGCCACAGGTGCTGCTCGCGCGCACGGCGGCGGAATTGTACCGGTATCGCAAGCCCCCTCTGCTCCTGCAGATCGACGAGCACTGGCAGGCGGAGCGCCGGCGGGTGGTTGGATTGTGTCGCAAGGCGGGCTTGCGCGACCCGATCGAGCTTGCAGACAAGCTGCTATTGCTGGTGCACGGCGTACGCAACGAGCGGGATGCTTATGGGTGCTTTGCGCCGAGCCGTATGTTGCAGCAGGCCGGAAATGACCTCATGGTCGCGCATGGTGCGTCCAGCAAGCCTAGGGCTGAGCATAAGATTGAGGAGGATTGAGGCTGATCATGAGCAAAGCCAATGACGCTGCCGTGGTTGTTTTTACCTCGGAGACGAGGCAGGAGATTTTAGCGCGGGCGGGCTCCCGCGGCTGGGTCCTTAGCCCTAAGAGCGTTGAACAATGTGCCTATCTCGTCTGCTGCCGAAGGCAGGACTGGGCCAACAAGGCCGAGGGTCTCCCGTCCCGGGCTGCGTTTCTGGTGGGGCGTATTTCGTCGCTGACGCCGGTTGAGGAGTCCGCCAACAGCAGGGGGCAGGTACGCTTCCGCATTGGAATCTCGGAATTCGCCGAGGTGATGGTCGCGGACGTCTGGCGCAAGGAGTTGCGCAACCCAGTCGCCTATGCCGCCCTGAAGGAGCTCGGCATCGAGCTTCGAAAGTTGAAGTTCGAACCGATACCAGACCCTCCGATTGCCGACTCAGGCAGCGGGCGGACAGGTTTGACCATTGCCGATGCGAAGAAGGCCTTGGCTGCCACCTTCGGGGTGCGGCCCGAGGATATCGAGATCATCATCAAGGGATGATTCCGGATTAACCACCCGCCGCGGTCTGGACGCGGATTGTCAATAAGTATCTTCAAGTATTTTGATACATTTGATATACATCAGACTTACTCCTCGGAGAGGTCTCATGAGTGATTTTCGCATCGAGCATTTACCCATCAGCGCGTTGAAGCCGAACTCGTCCAATGCGCGGCGCCATTCTCGCAAGCAGCTGCACCAGATCGCAGCCTCCATCCGCGAGTTCGGTTTCAACAGCATCGTGGTGGTCGACGAAGACAACACGATCCTGGTCGGCCATGGCCGGGTCGAGGGCGCGCGTATGGCGGGATTGGACCGCGTGCCGGTGCTCCGGGTCGGCCATTTGACGCCCCAGCAGAAGATCGCGTTCTCGCTGGCCGACAACAAGATCGCGTTGAACTCGGATTGGCATATGGACCAGCTGCGCGTGCTCTGGCGCGACTTGGTCGGCGCGGACATCAGTTTCGATCTGGAAGTCACCGGATTTGAAACCGCCGAAATCGACTTGCTTGTTGATGGCGAGGCCAATCGCGGTAAGCCCGACCGCGCCGATGTGGTGCCGCAGGTCCGGTCGCAGGCTGTCTCCAGGCCGGGCGATCTCTGGGTTTTGGGACAGCATCGTTTGCTGTGCGGCGATGCCTGTGACCCATCATCCTTTGTCGACGTGATGGACGGCAAGCAGGCGCGCTTGGTGTTCACCGATCCACCGTACAATGTCCGGATCGACGGCCATGTCAGCGGATTGGGCGCGGTCAAGCACCGCGAGTTTCAGATGGCCTCCGGCGAAATGAGCGAGGCGGAATTCACGGGCTTCCTGTGCACAGCTTTCGGCAATATGGCCAAGGTGAGCCTCGACGGGGCGCTTCACTTCATCTGCATGGACTGGCGCCATTTGGACGAGGTATTGAAGGCGGCGAACGGCATCTATTCCGAGCTGAAGAACCTCTGCGTCTGGAACAAGTCAAACGGCGGCATGGGATCGTTCTACCGCTCCAAGCACGAGCTGGTTTTCGTCTACAAGGTCGGCAGCGCTGCGCATCTGAACACGATAGAACTCGGCAAGCACGGGCGCTACCGGACCAACGTGTGGGATTATGCCGGGGTCAATAGTTTCCGTTCCGGGCGGGACGCCGAACTCGAGATGCATCCAACGGTCAAGCCAACCGCGCTCGTGATCGACGCCATCAAGGACTGCTCGCGCCGCGGCGATATCGTGCTCGATCCCTTCTGTGGGGCGGGCACGACGATCATGGCCGCGCAGAAGTGCCGCAGGCAGGCCCGCGCGATCGAGCTGGATCCACTTTACGTCGATGTCGCGATCCGCAGATGGCAGTCCTATACGGGAGAGAATGCTACGATGGCATTGTCGGGCGAGACTTTCGCGGAGGTCGAACAGCGTCGTGCGAGTCCGCTTCAATAAGCTCCTTTTCGACAGGCACCCTCTCGTTGGCCACTCCGAAGCCGAGGAGCGGCCAACTGTAAGCTGATCTATTTGGTAGAAGGGGGTCTCTATAATTGTAGACGGTGAAAAATGAGCCTGAACATCAAAAATCCGGAGGCGCACGCGCTAGCGGTCGAGCTGGCGCAGCTGACGGGGAGTTTCTAACCGCCGCGGTTACAAACGTGTTTCGCTAGCGGCTCGAGCGAGCAGGGCGTGGGGTTGTCGGATCGTTTGCTAAAGATTGGCCAGGATTGCGCCAAGCGCTTGAAAGAACCATACCGCTTGGCCGACCACGATGATCTGCTCTACGCCGATCACGGGTTGCCTCGACGATGATCAGTACCTCCGTGCAATTTGCCATCCTGCGCGATCAGCCCGAGGCACACCGAACAGCCAGCAGCGTTTGATTGCGGTCTCTAATTTTGCTAAAAGGAAGGTGCCTCGCAGGAGAGCTGGGTTGGGTCCCTTGGGGACTTTGCGTGATGCGTAAATCCGGCAAGTACTGCGTACAATGACGGCGTGACGCCCGATGGGTCTGGATTTCTCAGATGAGGAATCTGGCAACCCGGAGGGCGTTTTGCTTTTGCCCTCCTTTGAGACTCTTATTGTAAGGAGGCACGACACATGTCGCGCAATGAACGAGGCCAATATGAAAAGGGCACATCCGGAAATCTTAAGGGCCGTCCGCCGAAGCGTCCTCATGTCATCTCAGATACGCAGGTTAGATCCGATTTTTTCGATGCGGCCGAGACGCTCGTACCGATTATTGAGGGACATACGCGTAAGCTGATCCCCGCGCGCGCAGCCATTGATAAGCAACTGATGATCAAGGCTGCATCCGGCGATTTGCGAGCGATCCGCGAGTATTACAAGATGCGGGACCGCTATACGCTCGATCACGTTAAGCTTCAGCTTGACAACCTCCGCGTCATTTTTGAGAGCGAGGATCGCATTCGCCAGTTCCCGGAAGATGTGACTGATGAATTTAAGAACATGCTCCGTCAGCTTAGGACGCAGATCGATAAGCACTATCTACCCTAACGGTCAGGCATTATAAGCGCCCAACTTTTGGGTTAGCGATATCGGGAGCGCAGGAATGCGCTCCCTTTTCTTTGTCCGCCGCTTCTAAGAAATCGAGTGGCTCCGGCAGCCTAAACGCGCATGAAGTCGGGACGGTCTGTACGCCTGCCCGAAGCCTTTTCCTGCCTGCTGCAGGCCTGCTCAGCCCCTGTTCGGGACCTGATCATCCCCTGTTCGACACCTGATCGAGTAACCGCCAAAGATCATCGTGCCCAAGCACAACCGGCTGACGATCATATGATTTTCGCGATTTGTGCGGCAAATTTGTGTGGCAGCGCTAGCGAATGAGTGAATATCAGGACTGGATGCCCACTGCCTTATGCTCGGCCTGTCTGCAAGACGCATGGCTGTCTAAGACTGGCGCGCTCCGGATAGAGCGGGGGTTAATTCATTCACTAAAATTCGACAAGTGCCCAGAACGGCTTCTCAGCAGATTTTAGCTAACTTGCCTGCCAGCAGAGTGAGATGGAGGCAGTCATGAGATATTTTTCGGATCATGGCCTACCGCTTGTCCAGTTGAAGGAGCGGCGGCGTGAACTCGTCGTTGCGCTTCAAAATCGCATCGGGCCGATTGGTGACGAGGACCTTTTGAAGATCGCAGCCATTCAACAGACGATCTCGGCCTTCGAGGACGTCATCGCGGATCTCGATGCCGAGATGCTTGACCGCGCGGCCTGACCGCCGCTCGCGGAACTGTTGCGCACGTGCGCCGTTATCTCCTTCGTTGAAGGAGGCACTCGGATGATCCGCAAATCGGTCACCCTCATCCTGGCCTGCTTGGCGTTGACATCGGCTGCGTTTGCTCAAGGCAGTGGCGGCGGTGCAGGAGCCAGCAGTGGAGCCGGGTCAAGCAGCGCAGCCACTGGCGGTACCGGCCATGGCTCGTCGGCCGGCGGAACAGGCCCGGGCACGGGCGGCATTGGTCAGACCACGACTTATGGCGGCATTAACCAACCTGTGAACGACGGCCTTGCCGGAACTACGACGGGGTCGGCGTTGACCAATTCCATCGCTCCCGCGGAATCGCCCTCGGCGGCCCAGGCGCAACGAAATATGGGCGCAGGGACCGCCCCGAACGGGTTGCCTATCGGCTCATCCGGCTCTGGAATAGGTTCGCCCGAACATCCGGTAAATGGACTGCAGTAGTTGATCTGGACTCCCTCGCGGCTGCATGAATTTGCGCAAGGACTGTGCTAGGATCGATCGCATTGGCTCGATCAATGGCAATTGCGCGTCCCGTGAACAGGACGCCCGGGCGATTCAGCGTTCCTTAAGGCTCAATTCAGATCGTGCCGCACGGGCGAGCGCTTCCATACGAGCCGCACCGTCTCGGATTTCTCTCCGGCGCCATCGTCTTTTTCGCTGGCATGAAAGACCGACGCGACCACCAGGGCGGTACAAGCATAACCAAGCTGCAGCACGGTGACGAACACGATGATGAATTGCACGGTGTTCCACGTGCTCACGCCCGTCAGCATCGCGTAAAGGGCCAAGGCTGCCGAGCCGGCAACGATAACGGGAGGAAGAATGACGACGCGAAACCTGGTCCCGAGAACCATTCCAATCAGCATCGTTCCAATAGCCAGCGCAGTCACGGGGCCTACTCCTAGTAACGCGCCCGTTGTTAGCGTCTGTGACCTAATGATGGCTTAAATTCGTGGTCGAATTTCGCGCCATCCGTGAGTTTATTATTAATGATTAGACCGAAGCCCGTCCGGCTGAGCTTCGCGAGTGGCGCTTTCGATTAGACCTCGATGAATAGGTATGAATGATTTTTCCAAATGCGGCCCGGTGCGTCATCGAGCGAATTTGCCCGCGATCAACCCGGATTGAGTGTTTTGGAGCGGTCGCCCGCCAGGCCGCATCCTGGCGCGTTCAACCTATTAATCGTCGGTTAGGTTGATTTTGCTCGGCGCAAGAAAAAACGATGCAGCCTCACCGTAAAAAACGATTTGTTGAAAAAGACGTGAGATGATGCGCAAGTTTTAGATTGCCGCCTGGCGGATACCCATAAGAATCTAGCCTTCGGTTTCTGTGAAGTTGCCGCGATTTTTGCCCGGCTGACTAAATCATTTGGCTTGCCGAGATTCGAGGCTTCATATGACCACTAACATGAAGCTGGAGCTCCAATCTCTGGGGATGGAGATTGCTAGGCGCCGGCAATCTATCGAAGATCAGCAAATCTTAATTCAGGTTCTCGAACACGATGGTCACGAAGTCCTCCAGCAGGAAGTGGCATTGCAGAGAGAGCGTTCGCTTCTCGCAATACAGATCGCCCGCCAATTCGAATTATTGAAAGCTTCTAGCTTGTCCGAGCCGTCCCAAGCCTAAACGCTGTGTCAGCGAAGCCGCGGAATCCAGTTCTCCACCATGAGATCTACCCGACCAGCGCGTCCTGCTACGAACGTCGACGCGCGGGCGAACTAAGCCAGAGTGAGCTGCGGCATCCATTGACAAAGCGAAACGCGCCTTGCCAGCGTGGATCCGGCAGGCGGTTTAAGTACTGCCATGGACAATACGAGACAAATTACTGGAGCACGCGACCGCAAGTGCGAGATGACCGTCGACCGTCGAGGGCGATAGAGGACATAGTAGCCAGTTACTTTAAAATGAAAGACCGACGCGCCCTCTTCGACCTCCGGGCTCACCGACAGCAGGTGCTGGACGAACTGCAAGCGATATCCGGCATCGATCCGGCGGACGCCGTCAGGACGCTTCGAGACGAGATCGAAATCGTCGAAGGCTGCATAATGGAACTCGACGCTCCGACCGGTGCGTGAGTTGAAAGTGAGGAGCTATAGTTCTCTTTTGCCGCGGCACATTGAAACTTTCACGCCGCAGGCCTGAGTGAGGCACTTGAAGCGATCCAGAAGGGAGGCAATGCTGCTTAAGGTCCTTTGGAGGCGAGGGGCCTCAAGTTCCATTGATTCTGAGAGGCCTGTCATGACGGCGGGGTGCGCGTCGGCAAAGGAAAATTGAGCACGCCGCGTCGGGTAGCGCCTTGCGGCACAAAACGGCTGTTGCTCGAGATGAATGAGTTGACTTGGTACGAAGATATTACCCTATCTTGCCTGCGCACCGACTTGAAGTCCCGGCTGGGATTGTGAGGCTTAATGATGCGCTTTTTCATTCCTCGGTCATGGGAGAAATCATTTTGGCCGCAACGAATGTCGCGGATTAAGCTCGCCTCTGGACGTTAAAGACGGAACCCAAGATCGGCAGTCTTGGAACTCAAAGCTGGGGAATTCATAAAATGTTGAACCCGTCATTTGTAACGCAACGTGACCCTTTTTCATTTGCATCTTGATCATAGGCGATTTTAAATGGACCATTAGGTATTGCGGAGAGTTTTTTAGCATGTTTGAGATTGAATCCTCTTTGCGCCGTCTCAAGGCTAGCGTCGGTCGCTTCAAGATCCCCTCTGTTCTATCGGGGAACGTCCGCGTTCTGGAAGCGCAGATCGAATTTCGGCGACGTGCGCTGCAGGAGATCGAGGCCATACGCTCCCACCTGCAGCCGCTTGCATCTCGTAAGATTCCTTGCTGCCGGAGGAGGCGTAGCCGGCTGCGCTGAATCCGAATTTACGGATCGATGGTCGAGACTCGATTAGTTCCGATTTTCGTTAATTCTGGTGAGACATAATGCTTTCAACGCCACCTATTTTGGGCGGCGTATTCCGAAGTGATGCATCAAAAGGCCGCAAAGTCGGCTTCTTAAAAGCCGGATTAGCAAATTATAGTGGATTTGTAACGCGGCGTGTCGCACGTCTCTTGATAGATTTTAGGCAGGCGAATATATGGCTATGCCAAATTAGAGCGCAGAATTGCGGGACAATATGTCGAAAAAAATCGAACTGGAATCGATGTCGTTGGATGAGCTTTGGTCGCTCCACGAGAGGATATGCGCTATTTTATCGTCTCGGATAACCGCAGAGAAATATGAGCTTGAGAAGCGCCTAGCTATCCTCAGCCGAGGCATCGATGGGATTCACGAAACTCGAGCCTCCAATACCACTTCTGGCAAGCCGCGCCGCAAGTATCCGAGAGTGCTACCAAAATACCGCGACCCCCAGACATTTGAGACCTGGTCTGGTCGTGGCAAGCGACCGCGTTGGCTGGTCGCGGCTATGAAATCTGGCCATAAAATCGAAGAGTTTCGCATTAGCGAAGGTCCAAAGCGCAGGCAGAGCGCCTAGCTTCGATCAATTCGGTTCCTGTATGCTCAAATCATAAGAGTAAGCGCTTTTGGCATTGGCGCAGTGAGACTTTGTGAGATGCATCATGTGAATCCGGATGTGACTAATACTTGTTGCGCCGTATTGCGGTTTTCGTGACCCCGCGCGGGGTGGCATTCCTAGTGTTGTTGTAACGAAGACAGCTCTCGCGGTGCGGTATTCATTCGGCCAATCTGCTTGGAGTTGAGAGCCCACATTGCTGCTTGCGTACGGTTGTTTGCGCCGATCTTCCTGAAGATGTTCTTCACGTGGACTTTCACGGTCGGCTCCGTGATGCTGAAAAATCGAGCGATGTGCTTGTTGGATTCCCCTTGGACGATACGGTCGAGGATCTCCAGCTCCCGCGACGATAGCTGCCTTGGTCGAAAAAGATCGCTGGTGACCTCCCAGGGAGCATCGTGTTGAAGCGGCGGCAACGCGGTGTCACCGAACCTTGGCTGCATCTTACGTGAGCAGAGGCGAGCATCAGCCAAACTAAGTTTTCCGTCGATCAACGCTCGAAGCGAGTTGATGAGTGCGCTCGGGCTAACCGAATTGAAGAGCGCTGCGTTCGCTCCGTTTTCCAAGGCGGCAGAAAGAACGCTCGGATTGCTCTCGTCGGCAATAGCTACGACGAAGGCCAAAGGAAAATGATCTCTGATCTTGTTACAAACGACGACTTGGTTCGCACCGACAATGAACAGTGTTGTTCTGTCGCGGGGCACCTCAATGAGATGCTCGAGTTCAGTTGCGCACCCGTGTGGACGAAAGCAGGTGTCCGATAGCAGGAGTCGCAGACCCTCGCGGAAGAGATTATCTCCCTGGATAATATATGTCGGCGTGACGAGATGGCCCGACGCGGTCATACTACCGGGGCTCGATGGTGACATGACACATCCTTACCGCTTATCGCCATTGCCGCCTCAGATAATAATATAATAGAGATTTGTCCTGGGTTTGTATGTAGTAAAATCATATTTAAATCTCGTTTAAATGGTCGTGATAAGGTTCCAGCATGGGGTTTCGCTCTTGCGGAGCAGCCGGCTTATCGGGCGCATACCACTTCTCCCGATGAGATTTGAGGAAGGCTGGGACTGACGGGGGCGGGGAGGGCGTCGATCCATCGTAAGATCAACGCTTGAAGCGCTGAGCGGATGTTTCCCGACGTAAAAGTATGATCTGCTTGATCGAAATACTCGAGAGAGATCCAGCCTCTCAGAGGGATATCGGGGAACGCGTCGAAAAGCTGATCGCGGTAGCGGCCCTCGAGGGACTGGCCTGCAACGACGATGAGGACGTTCATTTTTCGCTCGAATGTTCTCAGGTATAATTGTCCCAGCTCGCCATGGATGCTCTGCCTGCCTGCACTTTCCACTTGAGATGCTACTCCCCTGAAGGCTGATCTCGTCCTCGCGACCAAACCATCCCAGACCAGCCCGCGTCCCCTGAAAAAAGACAACCAGCTGTTTAGCCTCATCAGTCGTCGACGGGTATAGTTCGCATAGAAGCGTGCGGTAGGAGGTATCTCGGGGTCCAGCAGCACCAGGCCGCTTACGCGCGGATCAGAATGCCCGAACCTCAATGCAATCTCGGCTCCCATGCATAGGCCGACCAGGATAACTTCGTTAACATCGCAGGATGTTGTCAGCCAATCGAGTGCTTCGCCTAGATCTGCTTGATGGGCGTCGATCGGATTGAGTGTGCCGCCCCGTGGGGCACTGTCACCGATGCCGGAAAAGTCAAACCGAAAGACAATGTGACCCAAGGCTGCGAGTTCACGAGCCATCGTCACATACATGCGATGATGTCCCACGCGATGAGCAATTCCGGTGTTGAGCAGCACCACTGCGGGCCCTCTGATCGGCATTTCGGCCGAAGGGCGCGACAGAATTCCCATCAACGACGCGGATCGTCCAAAATTAATGGCTCGTTCGTTGAATGCACCAGTCATTGCAGCCAGTCCACGATACGCTGGAGGGCCTCGGCCGGAATAGAACCGGTAGTCAGCCTCTCTTCAATCCAAGCCGGCGCGTCAGCGATATATTCGGCAGCCAGGGAGCCGAACTCGACTGGGGAGGGAGGCTGTTCAGTGAGAAGAAGGAGTGTACGGGGCGGAAGCAAGGCTGCTTTGCCGGAGATCGAACTACGCGCGAGATATTCAGCGATATCTGATCTGAGCATTTCTGGGCCCACGTTCACTTGAGCCGTGGAGCATTCCCGTGCCGCCCTGGCCAATGCGCCGGCCGCGAGAGGCTCCCAAAGGATAAGTCGATCGATCTCGCCCGGATTTTGCCGCGCCACTTGTGCTGACAGGTTCGCGCCGAGCCGGAGGCCGATCATGTCTATTTTAGTGGCGCCACTTATATCCTTGAGCTCTTCGATGGCGGTTTCAATGTCGCCGCACCAGCCTTCGAAACTTCCCTCACCGGTGTCGCCATAGGAGTCACCGGTTCCGAAGTAATCAAACCGCAGGACGTGAAAACCGGCGCGAACGAGGCGTGTCGCCAGCTGCCGCATGGTGCGGTAGGCAAAGACCTGCTCGTTCCCCATGGGATGACAGAGCAGTGCAGCCTGGACTTTGGTGAAATCCTCCCGAGCCGGTTCATAGAAGCCAAAGAGGCGCCGCTGGCGATCGCCGAAGTGAAATGCCGTCATTGCGTGCACCCCCGATCTAAAAGCGGCTTCTATGGTTCGGATACTGACGTATTGCTAGTGGACGAGCGCTGAATCAGGTGCGCCTTGTTCATGGTGAGCGGTCCGGAGTTGTGTTCCTGCTTGGCTCGACTGCCAAGCGGCGTCGCCGCCGGCTCGATAGGCAACTGCCGCCATATAGTGCGGATAAGGAGTGAACGCGTGCAGTCGCCAATGCGCAAGCTCGCTGACCCGCCCCTCAATCCGAGTGATGCGCGCCGGAATATGCGGTTCGATCGTCACGTCGAACGCATCTAGAGGGTAACTCAGTCCCAAGCCGAGCGCCTTGATGAAGGCTTCTTTACGGGTCCAACAGGTCAGAAACGCCAACGAGCGCTGCTCGATCGGAAGTGACCTGATCGATTCAATCTCGCTGGGTGAAAAGAAACGCTCAGCCAGGTCGCCGGCATCCGGGATCTGCCGGATGCGCTCGATGTCGACGCCCACCGCATGACGCCTGGTAAAGGCGTAAACAGCAAGATTTTCGGAATGTGACAGGTTGAATTCGAGAGTTGCGGGCGCGTGTGCGGGTGATAGTCTCGGCTTGCCGTAGCTATTCTCCACGAATTCGATAGCCCGCGCGGGGAGATGCAATCGTTCGGCAAGAAGCCGTCGCAGGCCGGCGCGAGTTAATACGTATTGCTGCCGATGCTGAGGATAGCGAAAGCGTTCTGCACGTCGCTGTTCATCCCTGGATAGCAGTTGCCAGACTGCCGCGCTTACATCTGCGGGAGAATCGAGGCGAATACCCACGATCTCCACGTCCGGCGTCTCGAAAACCGCGAAGACGCGCGAATTCCAGTCGTGGTCGGCGAAACAGTCTGGTGCACGCCTTGCGTTCATTGACTGCTCACGCGTTCGAGCCAGATTTCCCGCCAGTACATGAGTTCGCCGCGAGGACAGTCGCCGGGTTCGCCCGGGCACAGACATTCCTCGCCAAGCGAGCCGCATCCCTCGACGCCGTTGAGGGTGACCGAATCTGTCAGCTCTCTCATTACGCCGGTTGTCTCGTTGATCAATCGGTCGACGCGATAGCGGACCTTGGTCTCGTGGCCGCAATATCTCATCATTTCATGGCAGAGCCCGAGGCCACGATTCGACATCTTGCGATCGAGCGTTTTGACGATCTCGGCCCGGGATTTCACCCGGACCAACTCACCGGGTTGCAGGTTCAGAGACTGCTTTGGCGTTCGCTCGTGCGGGCCTCGAAGCAAATTATCATAGCCAAGCATTCGCAGTATTCGCTGCCGTATGAACAGAGCGAACAATTGCAAGGCCTGGAAGATTCCGATGTCCCCGTTTCGGATCTCTGTCAACGCGACGCGCATTCGTCGGTGGCGGCCCGGCGGAAATACTTCAGTCGACCTCAAAAGCTCCGTGGACTGGCAGAAATATCGTAGCTCGTCCGACTTTACCTTGATGCGAGAACGCAGCTGCTCAGTGTCCCGATTGGAAGATTGGATTTCCTCATTGCGGGACGCGTCGTCGTTCGCCGCGCGAAGCCAAGCATGCTTCCAATAGATTCTGCATCCATGTTTGCAGCCATCGTGGCTGCTGCCGTCGCAGCGAGGGCTGTCCAAAACCACGACATCGTTAGCGGGAAAGCGCCGCATCGGGTGGCCCTCGACGCAGGTTTTGTCGACGCGGCGCTGGATGCGAAACGATTTTCCGCACCAATCGAGCATCTCCGGCATAAACGGTAGGCCGTCGAGGGTGCCATCCGCGTCGAGCGTGGACAGTATTTCGCTTGCGGATCGCACTACCACACGGTTACCGACAAGCATCCCTTCCACATTCATCGACACACCGCCTGGGAACCCATACGCACGCCTAGGAAACGCAATAACCCTTTTGCGAGCCCTAATAATAATTAAAATGTCGAAAATAACATCGACAATTAAATTATTAATTTGATAGGCTGTCAACGGCCCCGGGGCGTCAGATTGGGCGTTCTCAGCGTACAGCGGTCAAAAGTTAATAATGTTGCGTCAGTCGAACAATTGCTACGATCTTTGCCCGATCCAGGCCGGCATGCTTTTGCATGCGACCATGCGGACCGGGAGCGGCGTCGACGTACAGCAAATTGTGTCGCATCTCGAAAGCGACATTGATGTCGACAGGCTTGTTTGCGGCTGGCGATATGTGACGCAGCGCCATCCCGCTTTGCGCACGTCGTTTCGGTGGCTTGATTGCCCGCAACCATTGCAAGAAGTACATTCAACGGTCGAGCTACCTATCGCAAGGCTTGACTGGAGCGGGCTTGATCGCCTCGAGGAGGAACGGCAGCTCGCTGCGTTTCTGCTGGAAGATCGGCAGCGTGGATTTGATCTCGGACTGGCTCCGCTCTCGCGCCTGACTTTTATCCGGACGGCGTCGCAGATGGTTATGGTGTGGACATTCCATCATATCCTGCTCGATGGCCGGGCATTTCCGCTGATCCTGAAGGACGTTTTCGGTTTCCCGGGCTCCCGATATGGCGCTCAGCGGCCGGACGTTTCCGTAGCGCCCGATTTTCGAGCCCACGTGGAATGGCTGAATGCCCGGGACGAGGTTGCATCGCGAACCTACTGGAAGGAATTCCTCGCGGGGTTTCGCGCGCCCGTGCGGCTGTGGGTCGAACGAGCAGGTTCCGGCCGCTCGCCTATCGCAGAAGTGGGCGAATTCGGTCATGCCGAAGCCGAGGTTGCGTCTGAACGAGCGAGGGCGCTGGAGAAGGCCGCCTCTGCGGCCAACGTCACCATCAATACTCTTCTGCAGGGGGCATGGGGGCTTTTGCTCGGCCGTCTAAGCGGCGAGCGCGACGTCGTGTTTGGCGCGACCCGGGCGTGCCGAAAGTCCGGTATCCCGGGGGCGGACGGTATCATCGGTTTGTTGATCAACACGCTTCCGGTTCGTGTCGATCTGGATCCGGACGCGGACCTCGCTGCATGGCTTGCGGCCATTCGCAGCCAAAGCTTGTCGATACGGCCGCATGAGCATGCATCACTTGCAAAAGTGCAGGGATGGAGTGATGTCGAACGTGGCCGGCCGTTGTTTGAAAGTATCGTTGTCTACGAGCATCTCACTCTTGATGCGCAACTCAAGGCGCTCGGAGACGAATGGCAACGCCGGTCCTTCCGCTATATCGGACAGACAAACTTTCCCCTTGCATTGATTGCCTACGGTGGGGAGCAGCTTCTGCTTCGCATTGAATACGCGCGGGATCGGTTTGACGAGGATATCGCGCAACGCATGCTTCGCTATCTCGAGGTGCTGTTGATCGGAATGGCGGAGGGCATTCTGATCCCAGGCGACTCTGTCCGGCTTGGGAGCCTGGGCATATTGCCTGACGAGGAGCGAGCCCAGCTCCTTTCGGGTCGGGTGACAGCAACATACGACACGTCCCCGCTGCACTCGTTGTTTGAGGCGCGGGCCAGCGCGACACCGGATTCCGAGGCGGTGGCCGCCGGCGAGCAGCGGCTGACTTACCGCGAACTCAATGCGAGAGCCAACCGCATTGCGCATGCGCTGCGCCAGAAAGGCGTCCAGCGCAACGACATCGTCGGCCTTGCGGTCGAGCGCAACGCCGACGTGGCCGTCGGCATTCTCGCGATTCTCAAGGCCGGAGCCGCCTACCTCCCGCTCGATCCGGACTATCCCCCCGATCGCCTCGCCTTCATCGTCGGCGACGCAAAGGCACGTCTCGTGCTCGCCAGCAGCAAGGTCAGGGATTCGCTGCAACTGGGTGCGGCCGAGTGCCTCGATATGGCAACCGCGGGCGACGGCCTTCCGGAGAGCAATCCGGATGTCGCTTCGGTCCCTGCGGATCTCGCCTACGTCATCTACACCTCGGGCTCGACTGGAAAGCCGAAGGGAGTCCTCGTCACCCACGCCAACGTCGCGCGCCTCTTCAGTGCAACCGACCCCTGGTTTTCGTTCGGCCCAGGCGACGTCTGGCAGATGTTCCACTCCTATGCGTTCGATTTTTCCGTCTGGGAATTGTGGGGGGCGCTGCTGTACGGCGGTCGCCTCGTCATCGTCCCGTACTGGATCAGCCGTGATCCGGCGGCCTTCCGCAAGCTGCTGGTCGAGGAACGTGTCACGATCCTCAATCAGACCCCCTCCGCCTTCCGTCAACTCATCCAGGCCGACC
>LNAP01008121.1_pt1 | contig 18048 bp, 20 predicted proteins | sample 602601 | NCBI WGS metagenome assembly LNAP01 (sample SAMN02440304, study PRJNA202911) | soil metagenome | biome: Subtropical and temperate rainforests or woodlands; isolation source: soil samples (1 kg each in a 20% v/v slurry with milli Q water) were... ...
GCCTTGAAGGCGGTGCCGGCAGCGGCGTAGTCGCCGGAAGCGATCGCTTCCTCGACCTTGCGCACAAAGGTGCGCATCCGCGAACGGCGGTCCTTGTTGACCTCGGTGCGGCGCTCGATCTTGCGAGCCGCCTTTTTGGCGGAGGGCGTATTGGCCATCGGCCGTCCTCTTCATCGTCGCAAGGGCGAGGCGGAGCCTGCCATTGCCGGGAATGTCATGTGACAATTGCTAAGCGGGACTGCCCGAGGGAGCCCCACGCGATTGGCGGGCTTATAGTCGGCAGGCGCCCCGTCGTCAATACGGGCAGCGCCGTCAACGCCCTGTTTACCTGTTGGTGAAGTTGGCGCCACGCTTGTCGATGAAGGCGTTCATGCCTTCCTTCTGGTCCATCGTGGCGAACAGCGCCTGGAAAAGCCGCCGCTCGAATCGGATGCCCTCGGCCAGCGTGGTCTCGAAGGCGCGGTTGACGCTCTCCTTGGTCATCATCACCGCGGGCAGCGAGAGCTCGGAGATGGTGTCGGCGACCTTCATCGCCTCGGCTCTAAGATCGGCCAGCGGCACCACGCGCGAGACCAGCCCGTAGCGGTCGGCCTCCTCGGCGTTGAGGTTGCGCCCGGTCAGGCACATCTCCATCGCCTTGGCCTTGCCCACGGCCCGCGTGAGGCGCTGCGAGCCGCCGGCGCCCGGCATGATGCCGAGCTGGATCTCCGGCTGGCCGAAGCGGGCATTGTCGGCCGCGAGGATGATGTCGCACATCATGGCGAGCTCGCAGCCGCCGCCCAGCGCATAGCCGGCCACCGCCGCCACCACGGGCTTGCGGCAGCGCGACAGCCGCTCCCATGAGGTAATGAAGTCGTCCTTATAGGTGGCGGGAAAGCCGAGGGCCTGCATCTCCTTGACGTCGGCGCCGGCGGCAAAGGCGCGCTCGGAGCCGGTGAGCAGGATGCAGCCGATGCCGTCATTGGCCTCGAACAGGTCGAGCGCGCGGCCGAGCTCGGCGATCAGCGCGGTGTTCAGCGCGTTGAGCGCCTTCGGCCGGTTGAGGGTGATGACGCCGACGCGCCCATTGGTCTCGACGAGGATGTTGTCGTACGCCATGGCGGGACGGCTCCTATTTCTGGCAGGAAGGGCAATAAAAGGTCGAGCGACCGTTCTGCACAAGGCGGTTGATCACGCCCTCGCAGCCCGGGGTCACGCAGGCCGCATTCTCGCGATCATAGGCGCGGAATGTGTGCTGGAAATAACCTAGCGTGCCGTCGACCTGCGCATGGTCGCGCAGCGTCGAGCCGCCGGCGAGAATCGCCTCGCCCAGCACCAGCCGGATCGAATCGACCAGCGCCTCCGCCTGGCGGGTCGGGCGGCCCTTTGGGGTAGCCAGCGTCGCGGCCAGCCGGAGCGGGGAGAGGTGGGCGCGGTGCAGCGCCTCGCACACATAGATGTTGCCGAGCCCGGCCACGACCTTCTGGTCGAGCAGGCCGGCCTTCAGCGTGGTCTTTCGTCCCGCGAAGGCGCCCGCAAGTATGGAGGAGTCGAAGGCGTTGCCGAGCGGCTCCGGGCCGATGCCGCGAAACAGCGGATGGCTCTCGATCTCGGTGCGCTGAACCAGCAGCATCGCCCCGAAGCGGCGCGGGGTCGTTATAGATGACCTCAATGCCGCCCTCGAGGCGGAACACCACATGGTCGTGCGCCTCCAGCCTGGAGCGGGGAATGGCGAAGGCGCCGGGAGCCAGCGTGTCCCAACCCGCCTGCTCGATGCGGAACGAGCCGGACATGCCGAGATGCATCACCAGCACCTCGGAGGGCGCGCCATCCTCGCTCTCGAGATCGGCCAGCAGATATTTGGCGCGGCGGCCGAGGCCGCTGATGCGCCGTCCGGTCAGGCGCTGGGCAAAGCGCTCCGGCAGCGGCCAGCGCAGATCGGGGCGGCGGGCGATGGCCTCCACGATCCGCTTGCCCTCCATCACCGGCGCAAGGCCGCGACGCACGGTTTCGACTTCGGGCAGTTCGGGCATGGTCTCATCCTGTCGGCGGGCGCTCTCAAGGCGCACGCTCTCTCTTCTATATAAGAGACAGATTCGCCAGATACGCCTCCAGCGCCGCTGCATCGTGGAAGCGATGGGCGCGCAGGCCCGCCGCGAGCGCGCCGTCCACATTGGAGCGCCGGTCGTCGATCATCACCCCGTCATGCGGGCTGACGCCGTAGATCGCCAGCAGCCTGGTATAGATGGCGGGGTCCGGCTTCTTGGTGCGGAACTCGGCCGCCACATGCATGCGGGCGCCGAAAATCTCCCGCAGGCTCGGCACCAGCACGTCGAAATGCTCCTTCATGATGTGACCGTTATTGGTCAGCAGCGCGAGGCGGGTGCGGGGCCTGATGGCGGCGGCGAGCCGCACGACGTCCGGGTTGAGGTGCATGGACAGTGCGCGCGTGCGCGCCCAGTCGGCCCGGCCGAACGGAATGCCGAGCGCGGTGCTGATGGCGTCGAGATAGGCGTCGATGGAGAGCTTGCCGGCGTCGGAGGCGCTCTCGATGCCGCTGGTCCAGATCAGGCGGCGAACCTCGGCGGCGGTCATGCCGGCCATTTCGCCCATGGCGGCCCGCCGCGCATCGGGATCGTAGCGCAGCAGGACATCGTCCATGTCGAAGATGACGAGTTTTGGTGGCGTGAGCGGCATGGTCACGCGTCCCTTACGGCAGCGCGTCGTAGCCCTCGCCGAAGCCTTTTAGGCTGAGCGGAATGCCGATGCCTTCTTCCGGGGTCTGGAACACGATGAAGGTGGCGTTGGTGCCGTTGCGGAGCTGGCCGATCAGCTTGTCGTCCATCACCACTTCCGCGACACAGCCATTGGGCACGCAGCGCACGAAGCCGGCGCGGCCGACATCGGCATTGTCGATCTTCAGGCCGAGGCCGGAGGGCAGCAGCACGCCGAGCGGGGCGAGCACGCGCAGCAGGCGGCTCTGCTGGTCGGCGGTCTTCAGGATGATGACGGTGAGGCCGACATTGGGGCGGTCGTCGGCCTGCACGCTCTGCAGCAGCACGCACTGCTCGGATTGCGCGCCGGGCGGCGTGTCGCACCTTATCTGCCATTCGCCGTGCACCGAGCGCACGACGCCCTGTGCCTGCGCGCCGCCGGCGAATGCGGCGAGGCAGAGGACGGCGAATGCCGCTGCGATGGCTGAACGAAGGGCCGGGCACCCGCGCATTGGGCAATCTCCCAAGAATGTGGCTCGAAATAGCTTCCGAAGAATCGCTCCGACGGGCAAGGGGCGAATCGCCCCGCGCGCCTCATCGCGTCCGCTTGAAACGAGGGGGTACAACGCACGAGCGCGATGTCAAGAATGGGGCAGGGTTGGCGCCCCTCGAGACACACCCTGCAGATAGAACAGTTCCAGCCACCCGACGTCATGTCGCAGACAAGAGGGGCGTTGTCTCGTTGCTCGGGTGTCCGTTTTGTGTTTGATGAGGATCAAATGCCACCGGCCTGACAAGGCGGCTTTGACGTGCCGCAGCCGGGTCGAAGGGGAGTTGATGGGAGTGACGATCGCGATGAACTCGTGGGTCAACAATGCCGCGCGCATCAGCGCCGGCTTCGTTGGGGGACTGGTCGGCAGCGCAGCTCTGCTTATGGCCGGCGCAGGTTCTGCCTTCGCCGAGACGGGCCAGGCGTCGCCGTGGCAGATCAATTTGCAGGGGGCGGCTACTCCGGTCATGGAGAGCATCCACTCCTTCCATAACTTCCTGCTGGCCATCATCATCGCCGTCGTGCTTCTGGTGCTGGTGCTGCTCATCGTGGTCGCGGTGAAGTTCAACGAGAAGGCCAACCCGGTCCCCTCGCGCACCACCCACAACACGCTGATCGAAGTGCTGTGGACCGTGGTGCCGGTGCTCATCCTGGTTGCCATCGCGATCCCGTCCTTCCGGCTGCTGTTCCTGCAGCTCGACCTGCCGAAGGCAGACCTCACGCTCAAGATCACCGGCCACCAGTGGTACTGGTCCTATGAGTACCCGGACAACGACGCGCTCGCCTTCGACAGCCTGATGGTTGCCGACGCCGACCTGCAGCCTGGTCAGCCGCGCCTGCTGGCGGTCGACAACGAGGTCGTGGTGCCGGTCAACAAGATCGTCCGCCTCCAGGTTACCGCCGCCGACGTGATCCACTCGTTTGCCATGCCGTCCTTCGGCGTGAAGATCGACGCCCTGCCGGGCCGTCTGAACGAGAGCTGGTTCCAGGCGACCAAGGAAGGCGTGTATTATGGCCAGTGCTCGGAGCTGTGCGGCAAGGACCACGCCTTCATGCCGATCTCCGTCCGCGTGGTGAGCGACGAAGCGTTCGCCACCTGGCTGGTGGACGCCAAGAAGAAGTTCGCATCCGGCGACGTGCCGCCGGCGACCTTCGCCCAGAACGAGCCGGGAGCCTCATTGAGCCAGCCGACTGCGCGCTGAGCTCATTGAGACAAGAAGCAAGAGATTAAGCGCGCGCGAGCGCGAATGAGGGACGGTTCTATGGCATATGCAGCCGGTCACGCGGGCGATCCGACGGGTTGGAAGCGCTGGGTCTATTCGACCAACAACAAGGACATCGGCCTGATGTACCTGATCTTCGCCATCGTGGCGGGGATCGTGGGCGGTGCGCTTTCCATCGGCATCCGCATGGAACTGCAGTATCCGGGCATGCAGATCTTCTCGGATCCGCAGACGTTCAACGTGTTCACCACCGGCCACGGCCTCATCATGATCTTCTTCATGGTGATGCCGGCGATGATCGGCGGCTTCGGCAACTATTTCATCCCGCTGATGATCGGCGCCCCGGACACCGCCTTCCCGCGCATCAACAACGTCGCCTTCTGGCTGCTGCCGCCCTCATTCGCCCTGGCGCTGATGTCGCTGTTCGTCGAAGGCGCCGCCGGCTCCAACGGCTTCGGTGGCGGCTGGACCATCTACCCGCCGCTGTCCTCCAAGCTCGGCCACCCCGGCCCGGCGATGGACCTGCTGATCCTGTCGCTGCACATTGCCGGCGCCTCCTCGATCCTCGGCGCGATCAACCTGATCACCACCATCCTGAACATGCGCGCGCCCGGCATGACGCTGCACAAGATGCCGCTGTTCGCCTGGTCGCAGCTTGTCACCGCCTTCCTGCTGCTGCTGTCGCTGCCGGTTCTGGCGGGCGCCATCACCATGCTGCTCACCGACCGCAATTTCGGCACCACCTTCTTCGACCCGGCCGGCGGCGGCGATCCGATCCTGTTCCAGCATCTGTTCTGGTTCTTCGGTCACCCCGAAGTGTACATCCTCATCCTGCCGGGCTTCGGCATCGTCTCGCACATCGTCTCGACCTTCTCGAAGAAGCCAGTGTTCGGCTATCTCGGCATGGCCTATGCGATGGTGGCGATCGGCGTCGTCGGCTTCGTGGTGTGGGCCCACCACATGTACACGGTCGGCCTGTCCTCCTCGACGCAGGCCTATTTCGTCGCCGCGACCATGATCATCGCCATTCCCACCGGCGTGAAGATCTTCTCGTGGATCGCGACCATGTGGGGCGGCTCGATCTCGTTCAAGACGCCGATGCTGTGGGCGATCGGGTTCATCTTCCTGTTCACCGTCGGCGGCGTCACCGGCGTGGTACTGTCGAATGCGGGCATCGACCGCTCGCTGCACGACACCTATTACGTCGTCGCGCACTTCCATTACGTGCTGTCGCTCGGCGCCGTGTTCGCGATCTTCGCCGGCTGGTACTATTGGGCGCCGAAGATGTTCGGCTACATGTACTCGGAGACCATCGGCAAGATTCACTTCTGGCTCACCTTCATCGGCGTGAACCTGGTGTTCTTCCCGCAGCACTTCCTTGGCCTCGCCGGCATGCCGCGCCGCTATGCGGACTATCCCGACGCGTTCGCCGGCTGGAACTTCGTCTCCTCGGTCGGCTCCTACATCTCGGGCTTCGCCGTGCTGGTGTTCCTGTTCGGCATCTACCGCATGTTCGCGGCCAAGGTGCCGGCCGGCGCCAATCCGTGGGGCGAAGGCGCGACCACGCTGGAGTGGACGCTGAGCTCGCCGCCGCCGTTCCACCATTTCGACGTCCTGCCGCGGATCAAGTGATCCGCCCCGACGCCGGCTTGGGGCAGACCCGGCGCGATCAGAGGTCGCGCCGGTTTTACAAGACAGCATGAGGCATGGCGGGTGCCGGCCTCATGTTCCGGGGCCTTGGGGGCTCTGAACGGAGCGTCGCCTGACGGCGATGCCGGAGTTTAAGTTGATGATCGACGTCGCCTCGCGCGAATACGACCTGACCCGCACCGAGCAACGGCCCGCCGACGCGCCGTCCTTTGCCTCGGTGTCGGACTATGTCGCGCTGCTGAAGCCGCGCGTGATGTCGCTCGTCATCTTCACGGCGCTGGTCGGCCTCATTCGCGCGCCGGGCGAACTGCACCCGGTCATCGGCTTCACCGCGCTTTTGTGCATTGCCATCGGCGCCGGCGCGTCCGGTGCGCTGAACATGTGGTGGGACGCCGACATCGACGCCGTGATGAGCCGCACCCGCCGCCGGCCGATTCCCGCCGGCCGCGTGACGCCGGGCGAGGCGCTGGCGTTCGGGCTGACGCTCGCGGTCGGCTCGGTGCTGGTGCTCGGCCTACTGGTGAATGTGCTGTCGGCCGCGCTGCTGGCCTTCACCATCTTCTTCTATGCCGTCGTCTACACGATGTGGCTGAAGCGCTGGACGCCGCAGAACATCGTCATCGGCGGCGCCGCGGGCGCGTTTCCGCCCATGGTCGGCTGGGCTGCGGCCTCGGGCGGCGTCGGGCTCGAGAGCATCCTGCTGTTCCTCATCATCTTCTTCTGGACCCCGCCGCATTTCTGGGCGCTGGCGCTCTACAAATCGGGCGACTATGAGCGCGCCGGCGTGCCGATGCTGCCCGTGGTCGCCGGTCCGGACGAGACCCGCCGCCAGATCCTGCTCTACACGCTGATCCTGGTGCCGCTGGCGATGGCGCCATGGTTCCTCGGCATGGCGGGCCTGGCCTATGGCATCGTCTCCTTTGTGACCGGCGCGATCATGCTGGGCTTTGCCGTGCAGGTATTCCGCAGGCGCGAGGGCGCGGTGGCCGAGAAGACCGCCAGGCGCATGTTCGCCTTTTCGATCCTTTACCTTTTCGTGCTTTTCGCCGTCCTCCTTATCGAGGCGGTGAAGGTTCCGGCATGGTTGTGACATGACGGAAGCGAGGATGACGATGGCCGACCCGCAGGATCCCAAAAAGCCCGCCGTCGAGCCCAATATCGATGGTGTCGTGCTGACCGAGGGGCAGAAGCGCAACCGCCGCTCGCGCTCGATCGCCATCGCGGCCGTGCTCGGCGCGCTGTGCCTGCTGTTCTACGTCGTCACCATCGTGAAGCTCGGCCCCGGCGTGCTGGTCCGGCCGTTGTGAGGATGTGATGGACACGCACGAGCCGCCCCACGCCGAGAACTCGACCCCGCGTCCCGTGCCTTCGGGCGCGCGCCACCGCGTGGTCGCAATCTCCTGCGCGGCGTTCGTGCTGACCATGGTCGGCGCCGCCTATGCCGCCGTGCCGATCTACCAGATGTTCTGCCAGGTGACCGGATTCGGCGGCGCGACCACGCGCGCCGAGACCGCCCCGGCGCAGACGCTCGATCGCGTGGTCGAGGTGCGGTTCGACGCCAATGTCGCGCCCGGCCTGCCCTGGAGCTTCGAGCCGGAAGTGCGCTCGATGCAGGTCAAGATCGGCGAGACCAAGCTCGCTTATTACAAGGTGCACAATCGCGGCAAGGAGCCGGTGACGGCCAGCGCGACCTATAATGTCACCCCCGCCCAGTCCGGCTACTACTTCGCCAAGATGCAGTGCTTCTGCTTCACCGACCAGACGCTGCAGCCGGGCGAGAGCCTCGACATGCCGGTGGTCTTCTTCGTCGATCCCGCGCTGGCGGATGATCCGGAGATGGCGGGCCTGAAAACCATAACGCTGTCCTACACGTTCTTCGCGAAGGCGACCCCGGTTGCCGCCACCACGGCGGTATCCGGCAAGGCGCCGCTGTGAAGGGCGGAATAACGGGCACAACGCCACATTGCGGCCGCAGGAACGGCCCGCTACAGAATTAGACGAACGGAGAGCGCGACCCATGGCCGAGGCCCACGCCAAGCAGCACGATTACCACCTCGTTGAACCGAGCCCGTGGCCTTTCGTCATTTCGATCTTCGCGTTCATCATGGCCGTCGGCGCCGTGTTCTGGATGCACGGCCAGCTGACCTCGCTCGTGTTCATCGCCGGCCTGCTGGGCGTCATCTATACGATGATCGTCTGGTGGCGCGACATCATCCGCGAGGGTCACCAGCACTTCCACACCAAGGTGGTGCAGATTCACCTGCGCTACGGCATGATCCTGTTCATCGCCTCGGAAGTGATGTTCTTCGTGGCGTGGTTCTGGGCGTTCTTCGACGCCTCGATCTTCGCCGGCGAGGAGATCAATTACACCCGCGCCGAGTTCACCGGCGGGCACTGGCCGCCGACCGGCATCGAGACGTTCGATCCCTGGCACCTGCCGCTGCTCAACACGCTGATCCTGCTGACCTCCGGCACCACCCTGACCTGGGCGCACCATGCGCTGGTCAGGGCGCCAAGTGGGGCCTGTGGGTGACGGTGGCGCTCGGCGTGCTGTTCTCGGCCTGTCAGGCCTATGAGTACAGCCACGCGACGTTCGCCTTCTCCGGCAACATCTACGGCGCGACCTTCTTCATGGCGACCGGCTTCCACGGCTTCCATGTCATCGTCGGCACCATCTTCCTAGCCGTCTGCCTCGCGCGGCTCTATGCCGGCGACTTCACCCCGACCCAGCATTTCGGGTTCGAGGCGGCCGCCTGGTACTGGCACTTCGTCGACGTGGTGTGGCTGTTCCTGTTTACCTTCGTCTATGTCTGGGGCGGCGGTGCCGGCATTCACTGACTGACTTATACCCGATCAGGACGGGGCGGCTCAGGCCGCCCCGTTTTCGTTTGAACGAGCCGATAGCAGGAGTAGAAGACGCCGATGGACCTTCAACCTTTCCACTCGGGCGTCTCGCCCTATGCGGCCGGCCTGACCTGTCGCTGCCCGCGCTGCGGCCGGGGCAAGCTGTTCTCCGGCTCGCCCGCCTGCACCAATTGTGGGCTGGACTACAGCTTTGACGATTCCGGCGACGGCCCGGTGGTGTTCATCATCCTGCTCGCCGGCTCGCTGGTGGTCGGCCTCGCTCTATGGGTCGAATTGACCTGGGCGCCGCCTCTGTGGGTGCATGCGCTGCTGTGGACGCCTCTGGTGCTGATCTCCACGCTCGGCCTGCTGCGCCCGCTGAAGGCCACGATGATCGCCCTGCAATATTCCAAGCACGCTCAGCAGGGGCGGCACGACAAAGGTGATGCGTGAGCCAGGCGGCTGGCAGCGTCAGGACGGCACGCTCGCCGATGAGAACGCTGCTGGGCCCGGCCATCGTCGTGCTGGCGGCGTTCGCGCTGCTGATGAGCCTCGGCTTCTGGCAGCTTGAACGGCTCGGCTGGAAACAGGATCTCATCGCCAAGGTCGAGGCCCGCATCCACCAGCCCGCTGCGCCCGTGCCGAATGAGCTCGACTGGGGCACGGTCGATTTCGAGCACGACGAATATCGCCATGTGCAGGCGCAAGGCGCGTTCCGCCATGATCTCGAAGTGCAGGTCTATGCGCTGATCGACGCCGAGCCCAATGGCGGCGGCGGTCCGGGCTATTGGGTCATCACCCCGCTGGTGATGGCGGATGGCGCGAGCATATTGGTCAATCGCGGCTTCGTGCCGCCGGACAAGCGCTCCCCGGCGACGCGGGCGCAGGGGCAGGTCGACGGCCTCGTGACGGTCACCGGGCTGCTGCGCACGCCGGAACAGGCCGGCACCTTCACACCGGCCAATGATCCCGCCAAGGATAGCTGGTTCAATCGCGACCCGGCGGCCATCGGCACCGCCAAGGGCCTGCTGCGCGTCGCGCCGTTCCTGATCGATGCGGATGGCGCACCCAATGAAGGCGGCTGGCCGCTGGGCGGGCAGACCCGCATCGCGTTTCCGAACCGGCACCTGGAATACGCCATGACGTGGTTCGGCCTTGCCGGGACGCTGCTGGCGTTCTTCGCAGTCTATGCCTGGACCCGGCTGCGCCGGAACCCGGCGGGCTGAACGAGCTTTCCTTGCCTATATCCCCAGCGGCCACTAGGTTGCCGGCGAATTCGATGGCCTTACCGGAGGCGCACGTGCGCTATATCTCGACCCGTGGCGAAGCGCCTGTGCTCGCTTTTTCCGACGCCCTGCTGGCCGGCCTCGCCCGTGACGGCGGCCTCTATATGCCGGAGGCGTTCCCGCAGGTGAGCGCCGCGGCTCGCCGGCCATTCCTATGCCGAGGTAGCAGGCAGGATCATCGCGCCCTTCGTCGACGAGGTTTTCGCGCCAGCCGTGCTGCAGCCGATGCTGGACGAGGCGTACGCCAGCTTCCGCCATCCCGCGACCACGCCTTTGGTGCAGATCGCCCCGAACCGCTTCGTGCTGGAGCTGTTCCACGGCCCGACGCTCGCCTTCAAGGATGTGGCGATGCAGTTGCTCGGCCGGATGATGGACCATGTCCTCACCGTGCGCGACCAGCGCGCAACAATCGTCGGCGCCACCTCCGGCGATACGGGAAGCGCGGCGATCGAGGCGTTCCGTGGCAGCAAACGCACCGACGTGTTCATTCTCTATCCCGAGGGTCGCGTTTCCGAGGTGCAGCGCCGCCAGATGACCACGGTGCCGGACGCCAACGTCCATGCCATCGCCATTGAGGGCACGTTCGACGACTGCCAGGCGCATGTGAAGGCGATGTTCAACCACCACGCCTTCCGCGACCGGCTGGCGCTGGCGGGCGTGAACTCGATCAACTGGGCGCGCATCGTCGCGCAGGTGGTCTACTATTTCGTTGCTGGCGCTGCGCTGGGCTCGCCGCATCGCCCGGTGTCGTTCGTGGTGCCGACCGGCAATTTCGGCGATGTGCTGGCCGGCTATGTCGCCAAGCGCATGGGCCTGCCGCTCACCATCGCCACCAACGTGAACGACATCCTCGTGCGCACCCTGGCGACCGGGCGCTACGAGGTCACCGGCGTCGAGCCGTCCTCCTCGCCCTCGATGGACATCCAGGTATCGTCTAATTTCGAGCGCGTGCTGTTCGAGGCGCTGGAACGCGATGCCGGCGCGCTGCGCGGCATGATGGCGGCGCTCAGCCAGTCCGGCTCGTTCTCGCCGCCGAATTCCGCGCTGCAGGCGATCCGCGCCGATTTCGACGCCGGCCGCGCCGACGAGCCGCAGACGCTGGAGACCATCGCCCGCGTGCGCCGCGAGACCGGCTACCTGCTCGACCCGCACACTGCGGTGGCCGTCTCGGTGGCCGAGCGCGTGCCGTTTGACCCCCGTGTGCCGCAGGTGGTTCTCGCCACCGCCCACCCCGCCAAATTCCCCGATGCGGTGGAGCGTGCCTGTGGCGAGCGCCCGGCACTGCCGCCGCACCTCGCCGACCTTCTTCAGCGCCAGGAGCGCATCCCGACCTTGCCGAACGACATCAGCGCCATCGAGGCCTATATCACCAAGCACGCCCGCGCCGCCTCGGAGCACGCGGCATGAGCGAGCCCGCCGGCCCCCGCATCACCGAACTGCCGAACGGCGTCACCGTCATCACCGACGCCATGCCCCACCTCGCCACCGCCTCGCTCGGCATCTGGGCCGGCGCCGGCTCGCGCGACGAGCTGGCCGACGAGCACGGCATCTCGCATCTGCTTGAGCACATGGCGTTCAAGGGCACGAAACGTCGTAGTGCCCGTGCCATCGCCGAGGAGATCGAGGCGGTCGGCGGCGACATCAACGCCGCGACCAGCGTCGAACACACCACCTACAATGCCCGCGTGCTGGGCGAGGACGTGCCGCTGGCGCTCGACGTGCTGTCCGACATTCTGACCGAGCCGGCCTTCGACCCGGAAGAGCTGACCCGCGAGCACAATGTGATCGTGCAGGAAATCGGCGCCGTGCTGGATACGCCCGACGACATCGTGTTCGACCTGTTCCAGGAGCGGGCGTTTCCGAACCAGCCGATCGGCCGCTCCATCCTCGGCACGCCGGCCAGCGTGCGCTCGTTCGATGCCGGCAAGCTGCGCACCTATCTCGACCGCAATTACCGTGCGCCGCGCATCATCGTCTCGGCCGCCGGCGCGGTCGACCATGATCGGCTCGCGGCTGAGGCCGCCGCGCGCTTTTCCGGCTTCGAGCCGGGCGACAAGCCGACGCCTGCGAGCGGCGTCTATGAGGGCGGCGTCGAGTTAGGGGGCGGGCGCGAGCTGGAGCAGGCGCATCTGCTGATCGGGCTTGAGGGCGTGTCCTATCGCGACCCCGGCATTCATGCGCTGCAGGTGTTCACCAATGTGCTGGGTGGCGGCATGTCGTCCCGGCTGTTCCAGGAAGTGCGCGAGGCGCGCGGGCTCTGCTACGCGGTCTATTCGTTCCATTGGGGCTATGGCGACACCGGGCTGTTCGGCGTCTATGCCGGCACCGATGGCGGCGATGTCGGCGAACTCGTCGATGTCGTGATCGACCAGATCGACGAGACCGTGCAGTCCATGACCGAGGCCGAGATGGCGCGCTCGAAGGCGCAGGCCAAGGTCGGGCTGCTCGCGGCGCTGGAAAGTTCCGGCGCGCGGGCTGACCAGTTGGCCCGCCAGATGCTGGCGTTCGGCCGTCCGATCCCATTGGAAGAGATCGTTGCCAAGGTCGAGGCGGTGACGCTGGAGGACGCCAAGGCGGCCGGGCGGGCGCTGCTCGCCGGTGGCCGGCCGACATTTGCAGCGCTAGGCCCCGGAAAGGCTCTTGAATCCGCGGCCCGCATCGCGGAACGTCTGGCCGCTAAGTAGCTCGCGTACGGCATGTCGCATGGCCCTGTTCCGCACGGTTTCCTGGCCGGAAACGCCTTCGCTCATCGAAGGCGAGGGGCTGTTCCTGCGCATGCCGCAAATGTCGGACTTTGCGGCATGGTCGAGGCTGCGCGAGGAAAGCCGGCTGTTCCTGGCGCCGTGGGAGCCGCTGTGGCCGGCCCATGACCTGACACGGGGCGCCTACCGCCGCCGCATCCGGCGCTATGTCCGCGATGTGCGCGAGGACAATGCCTACCCGTTCCTGGTGTTTCGCACTGGAGACCGCGCGCTGCTGGGTGGGCTGACGCTCTCCAATGTGCGGCGCGGCGTCACCCAGACCGCGAGTCTCGGCTACTGGATGGGCCAGCCGCATGCCGGCAAGGGCCACATGACGCGGGCGGTGGCGGCGCTGCTGCCTTATGCCCATGGCACGCTGGGCCTGCGCCGCATCGAGGCGGCATGCCTGCCGACCAACACGCCCTCGATCAAGCTGCTGGAGCGGGTGGGCTTTCGCCGCGAGGGCTATGGGCGGGAATATCTCTGCATCAACGGCGTGTGGCAGGACCATCTGCTGTTCGGCCGGCTCGGCAGCGATCCGATCATGCCGGCCGGGGAGGCGGAAGTCGCGCGGACGTCCGGACTGGCCGTTGCCAGTCAAAAGGACGGCGTCGGACCGCTCTAATCTAGAACTCATAAAAACTACTGTGGTAACATCCGATTACATGGCATCACGTGATCGGTATATAGGGTTTTACCGATTGACGGCGCGGCGGAATAGCGCGAAAAACTAAGTGCAATGGCCTATTTAGAATAATTCTAAGTAAGCGATCACTTGGTCCCCGCCGTCTCGATGATTGTCTGTTCCTGCAATGTACTGTCGGATCGCCAGATTCGCGACGCTGTCGCGGATCCGGAGGTGGCCGTGCGCACGGCGGGTCAGGTCTATCGCTGCCTCGGCTGCAGCGCGCAGTGCGGCCGTTGCGCCCGGACCATCCGCAAGCTGATCGCCGATGTGAACGCCACCACCTGCGGCGGCTGCCCGATGGAATGCCCGGTGTCCTCGCACGCCATGCCGGCCGAGTGACGCCGACTTAGGCTCCCCGCACTTTTCCACATAGCCGAGCCGACCATGCCTTTTGTGCGCGGGACAAACGCGCGCAGAGCGTGGTCGTGCCTTGAAGTCTTATTGGAATTATTCTAAAAACTGGCAACGCACTCAAGCAAGGAGAGGTCGCGGCCATGAAGGGCGATCCGAAGGTCATCGAATATCTCAACCGTGGTGTCCGTTCGGAACTCACGGCGATCAACCAGTACTGGCTGCATTATCGCATGCTGGACAACTGGGGCTACAAGAAGCTCGCGTCCAAGTGGCGCGCGGAATCGATCGAAGAGATGCAGCACGCCGACCGCTTCATCGATCGCATCCTGTTCCTCGACGGCTTCCCGAACCTCCAGGTGCTCGACCCGCTACGCATCGGCCAGGACGTCAAGGAAGTGGTCGAGTGCGATCTCGCCGCCGAGGTCGAGGCCCGCTCGCTCTACCAGGAAGCGGCGACCTATTGCGAAACGGTGCAGGATTATCCCAGCCGCGACCTGTTCAAGGAACTGATGGCGGATGAGGAAGGCCATATCGACTTCCTTGAGACCCAGCTCGACCTGATCTCCAAGCTCGGCCTGCAGCTTTACGCGCAGCACCATATCGGCGATCTCGACTGAGGCATCACGTCTCGCATTGATGATGGGCGGTCCCTCGGGGCCGCCCATTTTTATGGCCGGCCAACGGTTTAACCACTGCCATTCCTTCCTTGGATTTATTATAACCTATTGAAATAACGCATCTTTTTGTTGACCTAACGGCAACCTTCCATTACCGCGACCTGCGACACACACGCAGGAGAGCACGATGGCAGATACCTCCCGGAACTCCCTCAGCCGCCGCGTGGCGCTGGGCGGCCTGTTCGCAGCATCGCTCGCATTGGCGCCGCTCAACGCGCAGGCCGAAGAGGTCGTGAATGTCTACACGACCCGCGAGCCGGGCCTCGCCAAGCCGCTGTTCGACAATTTCACCGAGAAGACCGGCATCAAGGTCAACACGGTGTTCGTCAAGGATGGCCTTGCCGAGCGGGTGAAGGCCGAGGGCGCCGCCTCGCCGGCCGACCTGCTGATGACCGTCGACATCGGCAATCTGCTCGATCTCGTCGACCAGGGCATTACCCAGCCGGTGAAGTCGGATGTGCTCGACAAGGCGATCCCCGCCAATCTGCGCGGCCCGGATGGCGGCTGGTACTCGCTCTCGATGCGCGCCCGCGTCGCCTATGTCTCCAAGGATCGCGTCAAGGAGACCGCTATTACCTATGAAGGTCTCGCCGACCCGAAGTGGAAGGGCGAAGTCTGCATTCGCTCGGGCAAGCACCCCTACAACACCGCGCTGATCGCCGCCTACATCGTGCATCACGGCGAGGCGAAGACCGAGGAATGGCTCAGGGGCGTGAAGGCGAACCTTGCCCGCAAGGCCGCCGGCGGCGACCGCGAAGTCGCACGCGACATCCTCGGCGACCTCTGCGACATCGGCCTCGCCAACTCCTACTATGTCGGCCTGATGCGCTCCGGCAAGGGTGGTCCGGACCAGCAGAAATGGGGCGATGCGATCAACGTGATCCTGCCGACTTTTGTCGGCGGCGGCACCAATGTGAACATCTCCGGCGCCGCGGTCGCCAAGAGCGCGCCGAACAAGGCCAACGCCGTGAAGCTGCTGGAGCATCTGGTCTCGCCCGAGGCGCAGGACATCTACGCCAAGGCGAACTTCGAGTATCCGGTGGTTGCCGGTGCGGCGATCGACCCGATCATCGCCTCGTTCGGCCCGCTGAAGCCCGATAATGTCGATCTCGTTGCGGTCGCCAAGAACCGCAAGCTGGCCGCCGATCTGGTCGACAAGGTCGGCTTCGACAATTGAAGGCATCGTGGCCGGCTGATAAGCCGGCTGCTTGCCCGCCTGCCGCCCTATAACATCCCGGAACGGCGCCAGCCGGTTCGGGATGTTTCGCTTATGAGGCGCACGATTTGACGACCACCCCCGAGGTTACGCCCAGCACTGCATCCAGCGGCCGCGCGCTGCGGTGGGGCGCGCTCAGCGTCGTCGTGCTGGTGCTGCTGCCACTCGCGGCGCTGCTATGGACCGCCGCGCAGGGCTCGGGCGATCTCTGGCCTCACCTCATCCGCAACGTGCTGCCGACCGCCTTGACGCAGACCGCGCTGCTGGTGCTGGGCGTCGGGGTGATCGTCGGCGTCATCGGCACCGGCACGGCATGGCTAGTGTCGGTGTGCCGTTTTCCCGGACGCGGTGTCTTTGAATGGGCGCTGCTGCTGCCGCTGGCGATTCCGACCTATATCCAGGCCTTCGTCTATGTCGATGCGGTGCATCCGCTCGGACCGATCCCGACCGCGATCCGCGGCGTGCTCGGCATGGCCAATCCGCGCGACCTCTGGCTGCCAGAGGTGCGGTCCTTGCCCGGCTGCATCGTGCTGCTCGGGCTGGTGCTCTACCCCTATGTCTATCTCGCCGCACGCGCCGCCTTCCTGGTGCAGGTCGCATCAGTGTTGGACGCCGCGCGCACGCTGGGGGCAGGGGCGTTCGAGACCTTCTTCCGCATCGCGCTGCCGCTCGCCCGGCCGGCCATCGCCGTCGGGGTGACGCTGGCGCTGATGGAGACGGTGAACGACATCGGCGCTTCCGAATTCCTCGGCGTGCAGACGCTCACCTTGTCGATCTATTCGACCTGGCTGAACCGCTCCAGCCTGCCGGGCGCGGCGCAGATCGCGCTGTTCATGCTGGTGTTGATGATCGCCCTCGTCGCGCTGGAGCGCTGGGGCCGGCGCCACCAGAGCGTCGCCAATGTCGGCGCTCGCACTCGCCCGCCGGCTCGCCGGGAACTGAGCGTGGGGCAGGGTGTGCTGGCGTTCATCGCCTGCTTCATGCCGGTGGCTCTCGGCTTCCTGCTGCCGGCCGGTCATCTGTTCAGCACGGCGTTCCAGCGCTGGCAATTCAACGGCATCTCCGACACCATCCTCAACGAGACGATCAACACCGCTTTGTTCGCCGGCGTCGGCACCATGGTCGCGCTGGCCTGTGGAATGGTGGTGGCGGTAGCGTACCGCACCGGCGCGCTGCGCTCGACGCTGCCCATTCGGCTGGCCGGGCTCGGCTATGCGGTGCCGGGCACCGTGCTGGCGGTTGGACTTCTCGTGCCGCTGGCAGCGTTCGACAATGCGGTGTCGTCGATGAGCCGCGAGATGTTCGGCGTCGCCACCGGGCTGCTGCTGTCGGGCTCTGGCGCGGCGCTGATCATCGCCTATGTCATTCGCTTCCTTGCCATTCCGGTCGGCGGGCTGGAGGCCGGCTACGGCAAGATCGGCGCGACCATGGACATGGCGGCGCGCAGCCTCGGTGAGACGCCGGGCGGGGTGGTGCGGCACGTTCATCTGCCGCTGCTGCGCCCCGCATTGGGGAGCGCGGCGCTGCTGGTGTTCGTCGACTGCATGAAGGAACTGCCGGCGACGCTGATGCTGCGCCCGCTGAACTTCGAGACGCTGGCCAGCCACGTCTATGGCGAGGCCGCGCGCGGCACCTATGAGGACGGCGCGCTCGCCGCCCTGCTGATCGTGCTGGTGGGCCTCGCGCCGGTCATCCTGCTGGCGCGGCTGAGCCGGCCGCAGGCTGACTAGTCAGCTCGCCAGTTCCGGCCGGTTGCGATACAACTCCAGGCACTCCGGGTTGGCCAGCGCCTCGGTGTTCTTTACCGGGCGGCCATGCACCACATCGCGCACCGCGAGTTCGGTGATCTTGCCGGAGCGGGTGCGCGGAATGTCGGAAACCTCGACGATCTTGGCGGGCACATGGCGCGGACTGGCCCCATTGCGGATCTGCGTGCGGATGCGCTTTTCCAGCTCGGCGTCGAGATGCGTGCCTTCCTTCAGCCGGATGAACAGCACGACGCGCACGTCATTGTCCCAGTCCTGGCCGATGGCGATGGTCTCGATGATCTCGGGGATCTGCTCGGCCTGCGCGTAGATCTCGGCGGTGCCGATGCGCACGCCCTGCGGGTTCAGCGTGGCGTCGGA
>LNAP01006729.1_pt1 | contig 18044 bp, 9 predicted proteins | sample 602601 | NCBI WGS metagenome assembly LNAP01 (sample SAMN02440304, study PRJNA202911) | soil metagenome | biome: Subtropical and temperate rainforests or woodlands; isolation source: soil samples (1 kg each in a 20% v/v slurry with milli Q water) were... ...
GATCGTGCTCATTGTCGGGCTCGGTAGCTACTTCACGATCCGCTCGCGTTTCGTTCAATTGCGTCACTTCTTCCACATGTTCGCGGTGTTCCGCGACAGTCTCAAAAGCAGCGCCGGCCAACTCAGCTCGTTCCAGGCCCTGATGCTCAGCCTCGCTGGCCGCGTCGGTGCAGGCAACATCGCCGGTGTCGGCATTGCCGTGACCCTCGGTGGGCCAGGTGCGGTGTTCTGGATGTGGGTGACCGCACTGGTCGGCATGTCCAGCAGCTTCTTCGAATGCTCCCTCGGCCAGCTCTACAAACGCGCCGACGCTGACGGCACTTACCGTGGCGGCCCGTCCTATTACATCCAGCACGGTCTGCAGAAACGCTGGTTGGGCATGATCATGGCGTTCCTGTTGCTGGTGACTTTCGGGTTCGCGTTCAACGGCCTGCAATCCCACGCTGTGACGCACTCGCTGAACAACGCGTTCGGCTTCGATACCACCTGGACCGGCCTGACCCTGGCAGTGTTGCTGGGTCTGGTGTTCATCGGCGGGATCAAGCGCATCGCCAAGGTCGCTGACCTGTTGGTGCCGGTGAAAACCCTGGTGTACATCGGCGTGACCATCTATGTGATCGTGCTGCAATTCGACCACGTACCGGCGATGCTGATGACCATCGTCAAAAGCGCCTTCGGTCTCGACCAGGCCTTCGGCGGCCTGATTGGCAGTGCCATCGTCATGGGCGTGAAGCGTGGCGTGTTCGCCAACGAAGCGGGCCTGGGCAGTGCGCCAAACGTGGCAGCCGTGGCGTCGGTTGAACACCCGGTGGCACAAGGCGTGGTTCAGGCGTTCAGCGTGTTCCTCGACACCTTCGTGATCTGCACCTGCACCGCCTTGCTGATCCTGCTCTCGGGCTTCTACACCCCGGGCTTCGAAGGCGATGGCATTGCCCTGACCCAGAACTCGCTCGCCGCTGTCGTGGGCGACTGGGGCCGGATGTTTATCTCCGTGGCATTGGCGTTGTTCGTGTTCACTTCGATTCTCTACAACTACTACCTGGGCGAGAGCAACCTGCGCTTCCTGATCGGTGAAAACCGCAAGGCGCTGATAGGCTACCGCGCACTGGTACTGGTGTTGATCTTCTGGGGTGCGATCGAGAACCTCGGCACGGTGTTCGCGTTTGCCGACATCACCATGACCCTGCTCGCGTTCGTGAACCTGATTGCGCTGTTCCTGCTGTTCAAGGTCGGCATGCGCATCCTGCGTGACTACGATGACCAGCGCGCTGCCGGGATCAAGACTCCAGTGTTCGATTCGAGCAAGTTCCCGGATCTGGACCTGGACCTGAACGCCTGGCCAGCCAACCCGCCAGCCGCCGCCACCAAGGCAGAAGCTGAAGCGCAAGGCGTACCCGCAGCGCAACGCTGATCGGTGAATGACGGGCGCATCCCCTGCGCCCGTCAGTTAAAGTGCACAACCTGTGGGAACGAGCCGGCTCGCGATGGCGGTATGTTAGACACTAATGTGTCAACTGACAGTCCGTCATCGCCAGCCGGCTGGCTCCCACATGCCATCTCTTGCGGAGACTTCCCCATGGTTCCCAATTCCTTTCCTGCCGCCCAGCACGTCATGGTGCTCTACACCGGTGGCACCATCGGCATGCAAGCCAGCGAACACGGCCTGGCACCGGCATCCGGTTTCGAAGCGCGGATGCGCGAATACCTGCACAGCCAGCCGGAACTGGTGGTACCGCAGTGGCGCTTTCGCGAGATGTCGCCGCTGATCGACAGCGCCAACATGTCTCCGGCGTATTGGCAGCAACTGCGCGAGGCCGTGGTCGATGCCGTCGACGTACAGGGCTGCGACAGTGTGCTGATCCTGCACGGCACCGACACGCTGGCTTATAGCGCTGCGGCCATGAGCTTTCAATTGCTGGGCCTGAACGCCCGCGTGTGCTTTACCGGTTCGATGCTGCCGGCCGGCGTGACCGACAGCGATGCCTGGGAAAACCTCGGCGGCGCGTTGGTGGCGTTGGGTCATGGCTTGGCACCGGGCGTTCATCTGTACTTCCATGGCGAATTGCTGGATCCGACCCGTTGCGCGAAAGTCCGCAGTTTCGGTCGGCATCCGTTCAAGCGACTGGAGCGCCAAGGCGGCGGAGCGAAGGCTTCTTCACTGCCCGCCGCGTTGAACTACAACCAGAGCAAGCAGCTGGCGAAAGTTGCTGTGTTGCCGCTGTTCCCCGGCATTGGCGCCGAGCAACTCGATGGCGTGCTGAACAGCGGCATCCAGGGCCTGGTGCTGGAGTGCTACGGCAGCGGCACCGGGCCGAGCGACAACCCCGAGTTTCTTGCCAGCCTCGGTCGCGCGCGGGACAACGGCGTGGTGGTGGTTGCGGTGACGCAGTGCCATGAAGGTGGCGTCGAGCTGGATGTCTACGAGGCGGGCAGTCGTTTGCGTGGCGTCGGCGTACTTTCGGGCGGCGGCATGACCCGTGAAGCGGCGTTCGGCAAGTTGCATGGGCTGCTGGGTACGGGGCTTGGCACCGATGAGGTCCGCACCCTGGTGGAGCTGGATCTGTGTGGCGAATTGATCTGAGGCACGGGGCTGGCTTGCAACCTTGTGCGAGCCTTCCTACCCGTCGCCGTCAGGAAGGCTTGCCCTGTCGCTTGAGTCTATAGATGGAAAAACACCTGTTTGGCCATCGTAGGGCTAATCTCACCGCGCCATATGCTGGTCACAGCGTGGCCAGCGGCCTGTTGATCCTTCTGAAAATTCAGACCCAGGCGGCGCTGCGCGGCCGTTTTCAGATGGGCCTTGATAAAGGAATCTGGCGCAGCCACCTTTGTCCGGTAGTGAAAATGTGCATACCACAGCACATTGTTGTCGGTGTCGCGGATCTCGTATTCCTGCAAAAAATCAGTGCCTTTACCCGCAGAGCTGTCGGTTCGCCCGCCGATCTTGCGGATGCTTATCTCTTCCTTCCCCAACAGATATTCCACCGCACCCGCGGTCGGGTTCCTCAATTTGTACATTTCAATACGTGTTTGCTGTGCCAGTTCCCGAAGACGCGTGGCAGCCTCCCTCAACTGATCGACGGCTGGCTGTAACGACTCTTCACCCACCGGCCGGGTCAATTGCTCAATATTGGCGGCTGCGGCATCAAACGGGTCAGCCTGGTCCATGATGAGGCTCTCTACATCGGCCGGCGAATGAGTGGTTTTGGACATCCGCCTGGCGTCGGCCACCTTCCTGTCGTATCCGGCCAAGAGCTCTCGCGCATTTTTCTCCAGTTTCTTGAGCTTCCTTTTGGCCCGAACACTCAGCTCCGCGCCTCCCAGCAGCCGTAGGCGGAAATCGAAGCTCCAGCGACCCTGCTCGTCGCTTTTGAGCCAGGGCCCCCTCAACAGCGAACCCTTCGGATCAGTGATCACCGCACCCTCCAATGTGGGTGAAACCCGAAACCAGTCATCCTCGACGCAGGCATACCAGTAGCCATCTTGCCGATAAAGCCCACGAAACTCGCCGGAATTGACCAACCCACTTTCGCGCGGCGGCGCCGGGAGCTTGAAGGTGTCCAGTTTGGCCAGTTGCCGCGCTGACAACTGGCCTCGCGCACCGGTCCAGCCATAAAAGAGCCTCGTTTTCCCTTTGACAGGAACGGCTGAGGCAGGCCGCGTGAGGTTATTGGCGAGCTGGATACGCTGTTCCAGCGCGGTTTCGCGGACAACGCCAGACACTTCGGCACGCGCAATGGAACGCACGGGGGACCCCGAATGCACCAATATCAAGGCCAGGTTCATCAACACATCGGCCGCCGCTGACCATCGACTGTCGGGATGCTCGCTTTGGACAAACACTTCAACGCTTTTCGTGAGTTGCACCAACAGACCCATGGCTGCAAACGGGCCGTCCAATAGTGGCTGTAGCAGGTTGAACAATGCCCACCCGAAGTCCTTTAGTTGATCCCAACGGGCCTCCGAGTTCGACACGGAATCATCCTTGGCCCGCTTGATCAGTGCCTGGGCGCAAGCCCGGTACAACGCGCTGAACACGTCCTCAGACAACGCCTCGCTGGCGAGCGAGACACGTTGTGGCAGGAGCGCGTCGAAGTCACCGAAAACGACCCGTCCCACATGGGGTTCCACAAAGCCGCCGTTGGCATAGACGTGGTGAACGGAGGGTGCAAGCCCGGCCAGCACGCTGCCCTGCAACGGCGGGTCCTCCTGAATCGCACTTAACAGAGCTGCCCACGAGACAAACTCGAGCATTGGCTCGACCGAAGCAGGCCGGTAGAGAATGTATGGCCCGCGTCCAAGCGCCTGCGGGCCGATCACAAACATGTTCAAGACGTAGTCCTTTCTGGAGTCGGCTCCAGTCTGGAATCCCAGCGGTCTGACCACCATGGCCTGTCCCTCGACCTGACGATCGAACGCGTCGGGTTGCAGGGCGGCGACAACCTGCCGATAGGCCAGATCCGTCAGACGATTGCGGATTCTCAGCTCCAGCGCCAACAGCGGCAGCTGAATGCACATGCTCGCGTGAAACTGTTCTCGTCGCTGCTCGAACTCCTGAGGGACGTCCAGCAATTTGCGCTGCAACATGTCGGGATAACGCTGGCCAAGATCGGCGCGATTGGTCAGTTCCCTCAAATAGTCATAGGTCAGCCACAGCGGTGGTTCGCCGCTGCGATAAAGAATCTGCGCTGGAACCCGGGGCAAGGCGCCGACATTTTTCACCGCCAATTGGGCAAATGCCGAGCGGGTTGATTGGTAGCGAGGCTCGGGGAATGGCGGGTCGATGATTTCGAATGCCGAGTTCTCCAATCGCTGCTGCACCACCTCGATATCGCGCACTCTAACAGGCCTGCGGGCCGGATCGTCCTCGACCATCAGCGCCTTCAATGCCTGCTCGGCGTACTCATGAATCGGCACGATGCCCGACAGGAATGAAGTACCGGTACGATTGCGGGCCGCCAGCGTGGCCAACAGCCTGCTGTAAGCAGCGCGCTGCACCGGACTGGCTTGCTTGAGCCATGACGGCAACAAGCCCTTGAGGGTGGACAACCGGGCTTCATGACCTGACCGAAAGGCACCGAGCAACGTCGTCGGGCTACTGATCTGCTCCAACCGTCGCTCGAGCGTCGGCAAATCGACGAAGACCGCGGGCTTGATCGTCGCGATAATCTGCAACTGACGCTCGAGAAGGCTCAGGGTCAGTGCATCGAAAATGTCATGTTCAGCCCAGTAGTTGCTAAGTGACAGGCGCTGGCGTGCACCAAACCATGATTGCGTCATGGCTTCCTCGGAGCTGAACACTTCGATTCCGCCGGTCAATGTGAACAGCAACGCAATGGTTCGCCCTTCCACTTTGCGGCGCATCGACAGGACCAGTACATCATCCGGCATCAAGGTGCTGGAGTCCTCGCACACGAGTGTCACGGCAGCCTCGGTCGCCGCATCGCCCTGGGCTGTTTCGCGCAGGGCATTATCGGGGTAATCAAGCACGCCCTGGACCGTCAGCAGTGCATCACCGACAAGTGCCTGAGAAGCCATGCGCAGTTGCTCTTGAAACAGGTTGCGAAGTTGTTGCCAGGGACTGGCGTCGCCCTCGTTCGATTGGCTCCAGAAGGCTGCCAGCTCTTGTTGATAGCACTCCAGCAAATGCGGCCCCCACTCGTCGAGCACCTCCAGGATTTCGCTCAACTCGACGTCAATGGCTGAAGGCGTTTCTACGTTGGCGTACCGTGAAAGAAAGCTCTCGTCACTGAATACTCTGCAACTGCCCTTCCAGTAACTTTCGAGCAAAAGATCCGTCAGTCCATGGCTTTGATAACTGGCAAAGCTTGACCCTGTCGGGGTTTCACTCCGCCGAGGTTCGAGAACGACAGCGGTGGCCACCGGGATATCGAAGCCGGGAAACCGGTCATCAAGGACTTGTTGCAAGGTCCTTCGTGCCGTTTCTCGCAAGGTCGGTCGATCGGCAAACAGGTGCAAAATGCTCAAGGCCTGTGAAACCACCTCGGCGTCCGGACGCAGCGGACGCAGCGGACGCAGCGGACGGGAAACGGTTGGTGTAACGTCTGAAGATGTCAAGATTCAGGTCCATCCTTGGGTACATGAAAATGTCGTAAAGACAGCCAACGCATGGGCGTGACAGTCATGACCAAGGTAGGGGCCTTGCAGGCATTGGAGGCGTTAACGGGATACTACTTCTGTTACCAATGGTTTCGCCGGACCTGTCGAAACCCTATCGATCAGGCACACAACTTGCTCCCATTCCAGCAACTCAAGAATGGAACATCCCATGCTCCACTCCCATCTCACCACCCTCAACGCCGTCTCGCTGATCCTCAACACCTTCAAGGCCGAAGGCTTGTCCAGTGAGGCGCTATTGGCCGGCAGCGGCATCAGTGCGGCGGATCTGAACCGCGCCGACACACGCATCACCACCAATCAAGAGATGCAAGTCTGCGCCAACGCTGTCGCACTCAAGCGTGACATCGGCCTGGAACTGGGTCGGCGGATGCACGTGTCCTGCTACGGCATACTCGGCTATGCACTGCTGACCAGTGCCACCTTCGGTGACGCTTTGCGCCTTGCGATGCGATATCCGGCGTTGCTGGGAACACTTTTCGAACTGAGCCTGGAGGAGGATGGCAAGCGTGTCTGGTTCGTCGCGGCCGATTATCGTGAGAGCCCGGCGATGGCCGTGTTCAACGCCGAGTTCTGCCTGGTTTCGCTCAAGGTCATCTGCGACGACCTACTCGGTCATCCGCTGCCACTGCTCGCTGCTCGCTTCGAACACGCCGCGCCCGACTACGAAGCGACCTACGCCGAACACTTCAACTGCCCGCTGCATTTTGAAGCACGGGACAACGCCTTCGCCTTCGACAAGCACTGGCTCGACCAGCCCTTGCCGTTGTCCGATGTGATTACCCATCAAGCCATGGCCGAACGCTGCCGCAAGCAGAACGTCGAGTTCACCGGGCGCCAGGCGTGGCTGGGGCGAATTCGGCAACTGCTCAGCGCGCAACTGAATGCCGCGCCTGGGTTGGAGGGCCTGGCCGAGCAGATGAATTGTTCGGCGCGAACCCTGCGTCGGCACCTCAAGGACCTAGGCTGCAGCTACCAGGAACTGCTCGATGAATTGCGCTTCGAACAGGCCAAGCTGTTGCTGTGCGAGGATCAGTTGCCGATCTATCAGATCGCCGAGGCCCTGGGCTTCAGCGAGACCGCGAGTTTTCGCCATGCCTTTGTGCGCTGGAGCGGAGTAGCGCCGAGCCAGTTCCGCCCGCAGCACCGGCCCTTGTAGGCGCTGGCTTGCCAGCGAAGTGGCCAGTGCATCTGACTCGGCTGTAATGCCGCCTTCGCGGGCAAGCCCGTTCCCACAGAGTCTGCATTCCATGCGCCACGCCAGGGCCTGACGCATTAAAAAGGGGCGAATTTCGGTCAGATTTTTTGGCCATATAAATCCCCTTTTGGCCTTTCCTGCCGTTCTCCGAATCGCCTTCCGCCGCAAGACTGTAGCCAACCGATTCAGCCTGCGGAGAACAAGAAATGCTGACGATCTACTCGGACGATCACCACCTGCACCACGGCCGTTGTGAATTGATAGACGGGCAACTCAAGCCCTGCTTCGAAATGCCTTCCCGTGCCGACCACGTACTGGCACGGGTGAAAAACCAGAACCTGGGCCCCGTCGAAGCGCCGAAGGATTTCGGCCTCGACCCGATCGCGCGCATCCACAGCCGCGACTACCTCGACTTCTTCAAAGGCGCCTGGTCCCGCTGGACCGAGTTCAACACCGACGGCGACTTGCTGCCCTACACCTGGCCGGCCCGTACCTTGCGCGCCATCAAGCCCACCAGCCTGCACGGCCAGCTTGGCTATTACAGCTTCGACGGCGGCGCCCCGATCACTGCCGGCACCTGGCAAGCGGCGTACAGCGCAGCGCAAGTGGCGCTCACCGCCCAGGCAGAAATCCAGCGCGGCGCACGCAGTGCTTTCGCGTTGTGCCGTCCACCGGGACACCACGCCGCCAGCGACTTGATGGGGGGTTATTGCTACCTCAATAACGCCGCCATCGCCGCTCAGGCTTTCCTCGATCAGGGCCACAAGAAAGTCGCGATCCTCGACGTCGACTACCACCACGGCAACGGCACGCAATCGATTTTCTACGAACGCAGCGACGTGCTCTTCACCTCGATCCACGGCCATCCGGAAGCCGAATTCCCGTTCTTCCTCGGTTATGAAGACGAGCTGGGCGAAGGCGCGGGTGAAGGCTTCAACTTCAACTACCCTTTGCCCGCCGGCAGCGGTTGGGACATTTGGAGCGCGGCACTGGAACACGCCTGCAAAGAGATCGAACAATACGGCGCCGACATCGTTGTCGTGTCCCTGGGCGTCGATACGTTCAAGGACGATCCGATTTCCCAGTTCAAGCTCGACAGCCCGGATTACCTGGCGATGGGCGAGCGTATTGCGAAGCTCGGCGTGCCGACGCTGTTCGTGATGGAAGGCGGTTACGCGGTCGAAGAAATCGGCATCAACGCCGTGAACGTTCTTGAAGGTTTTGAAAGCGCTCAATGAGGAAACAACAATAATGAACAGACTCAAGCGTCTTATCGTCCCCGCCCTGTGCGCCACGGTGCTCAGCGGGGCCGCTCACGCCGAAGAGCGAACGTTGCGCGTCTACAACTGGTTCGACTACATCACCCCCAAAGCGCTGGAAGACTTCAAGGCGCAGAACACCCAGACCAAACTGGTCTACGACATCTTCGACACTAACGAAGCGCTGGAAGCCAAACTGCTGACCGGCAACTCCGGTTACGACGTGGTGGTGCCGTCCAACGTGTTCCTCGCCAAGCAGATCGAGGCCGGCGTTTTCCAGCCGCTGGACCGCAGCAAGCTGCCGAACTGGAACCACCTCGATCCCAAGCTGATGAAGCTGATCGAAGCCAACGACCCAGGCAACAAATTCGCCGTGCCGTACATGTACGGCACCATCCTGATCGGCTTCAACCCGGACAAAGTCAAAGCCGCGCTGGGCGCCGACGCGCCGGTGGACAGTTGGGACCTGATCTTCAAGGAAGAAAACATCAGCAAGCTCAAGCAGTGCGGCGTCGCCCTGCTCGACTCGCCGTCGGAGATCCTGCCGCTGGCCCTGCAACACCTCGGCCTGGACCCCAACAGCAAGAAGCCGGCGGACTACGCAAAGGCTGAAGCGCTGCTGATGAAAATCCGCCCGTATGTCACTTACTTCCACTCCTCCAAGTACATGGCCGACATCGCCAACGGTGACATCTGCGTCGCGGTCGGTTATTCCGGCAGCTTCTCCCAGGCCGCCAACCGCGCCAAAGAGGCCAAGAACGGGGTCATCGTCGACATGCGCTTGCCAAAAGAAGGCGCGCCGATCTGGTTCGACATGCTCGCGATTCCGAAGGGCGCGAAGAATACCGAGGACGCCTACACCTTCATCAACTACCTGCTGCAACCGCAGGTGATTGCGCCGGTCAGCGACTTCGTCGGTTACCCGAACCCGAACAAGGACGCCACGGAAATGGTCGACCCGGCGATCCGCAACAACCCGAACCTGTACCCGACCGAAGCGGCGATGGGCACGCTTTACACCCTGCAACCGCTGCCGCGTGATGCCGAACGTGCGCGCACGCGAGCCTGGACCAAAATCAAGTCAGGGACCTGAAACCCCCTTGAAAACCGAAGACCCGCCGTGATGCGCAATGTTGTTCACTTAAGAGTGTCTTGAATCAAAGGAAACTTGTGGCGAGGGAGCTTGCTCCCGCTTGAGTGCGTAGCACTCACAAAACTCGGCAACTACGCAGCCCAGCGCGAGCAAGCTCGCTCGCCACAAAGGTATGCACGATCCAAGAGCGCGCTTAAGTGAACAGCATTGCGCCGTGATGCGGGTCTTTTTTTGCCTGCGATATTTATGTACCGCCAGGCCTGTGAGGTCGCCCGATACCGTCACCTGATCAGCGCTGCGCAATCAACAGCGGCGCATCCTCAATCAGGAGACGACCATGCCCGACACCGCTTCCCCGAGTGCAGATAACATACTGACCCAACTGGTCACCGGTCCCTCGATCAGAGAGGTTGCAGCGACTGCATTGGGGCCTGCACTCAACGCGCTTTATCCGCCGTTGAAGATTGACCCGACGCTCGCCACGGTCGTCACTCCGACCTGGGTCGAGACCGGCGGCGATGTCGTGTCCGGCAGTAATCTGTATGAATCGCTTACCGATGTGTTGGTGCGGATCGGGTTGTCGGGTTCGACGGTGACACTCATCGACGGTGAACATTTCCTGACCCTGCAACCGGGCGTTGACCCGCCGGCTCAACTGCCGGTAAACATTACGGCCATCGGATCGCTGATCAATACGCTCGCTTCGCAGCTGTTCATTGCCTACCAGCAACAGCAACTTGATTACTGGAATCAGGAGACAAGCGCTTCGACCCCGCGCTGGCATCAGCTCTCGCAAGCGCTGCAGGACATCTGGAACCTCGATGAGGCCACGGACTGGGATGCCGACCAAAAAGCCATGGCCCGTGCCGTGTTCACTCATCCCGATCGGGCCACACGGCGCCAACACGACAAGTACCTGACCAAGGCCTGCCTGATCGACACAGAATGCACAGCAAACGCGGTGACCGAACATCTGCGGGTTCTGGATATCGCTGTTTTCGTGGGTACGCTGGATACCCGAACCCTGGTCCTGACGCACTCGATTGCCGAAGGCTTCAAGCACTACGACTCTGTTGCGGCGCTGGGTGCCGCATTGTTTGCCCATCCTGGGTCGTCAAGTACCGGGCAGACGCTGCAATGGCGTCTGTACGAACCCGAAGGCAATTTCTTTCATCACCAGGCATGTGCGCTGATCGCACTCGAAGCCGAAGCCATCGGTGCCTTCAACTCCTTTCAGAACGCTGCACCCGCGAGTCTTTCACCGCAGATCAGCGCGGCAGCAAAAAGCTTCACGGAATTTGAAGCCCTGCCCTCGTCGCGCTTCAACAAGGTTCAGGGGTTACTGACAGGCTGGTTGAACAACGCATTGTCAGCGGACCTGACCCGTTACAGCCGACACCTGATGGACCTGGCGCAGTTGCGGGAGCAGGACGCTGGAAAAACCTTCGACGAAGGCATCGCCGCACTGCCCGAATTTGCCCTGCAAACCTTGCGAGAACAGATGATCAAAGATCATCCAGCGGCGGCGAGCCTGAACCTTGAGGACGTGCAAATCAGCATCACCAGCGTCGTTGTCCTGGGCGCTGTCGTGATACCCGGCAAAACGCAGACCGTCACGCTGTCGCTGATCGAACTGGCGTTGCAAAACCTGATTGCCGTTCCGCTGGGTAACAAGACGGTGCAGTACAAAAACGGCGACCCGGTGCCCGTCTGGATGACGCCCGCCTACCTGGAGAACCTCGTCACCCAAGTGGATATCGGCGCGGTTTACCCGGCACTGATCAAGCGCAAGTTGCTTGATGACTCGCAAGAAACAGTGCGCCGACAAGCGCTCTATACGCGTCATTTACGCACCCAGTTGCCCTTGCAGGCGCTGCAACACAAGATGCGCGGCGAAGCCGGTATCGATGAACGAGGCTACCAGTACGTCAACGCGGCCCTGCAGCAAAACGCGGCCGAGCGCCAAGTGAACGGACAGGAGATTGTCATTCGCCCGTTGGCCTTCATCGCCGGCAATCGCGCCGACAGCAAAGTCGACGAAGTCGCCAACATGTTCGTCATCGGTCCGAAGTCCGCTGATCAGGGACCCTGTCTGCTCTACCGGCCATTGCTCGTCCCCTCGCTGACGCAGTACCCGAACGAGGCCAATCTGCTGTATGCGATCAAGCACGAAAAGTCCCTTCGCCAATCGGTTCTGGCGTGGCTGGCCGACGACGTGCGCTTCAACTATTCCCAGTATGTGTTTTGCGGTGAATTGCCTTCGGTCTGGACCCTGACCCAGTTGCTGGTCGATCCCACGTCAGCGCTGGGCAAGATGGGCGCGGTGTCGCTCAGTGCGGCAGCCCTTGATGACGTTTCACTGGCGCCCCTGTTCAAAGCCAACGCCAACGCCATGATGACCCTGGCTGACCGGCAATCGGTATCCAACGCGCAAGCCCGCTGGGCGACGCTCAAGCATGGCGCATGGATGCTGTTCAACGTCGCCCTGCCCTTTCTTGGTCGCACTGCCGGGGTTGCCGGGTGGATCTGGCAGATCATGGACGACTTGCAGGCAATCACCGAGGCCAAAGAGAACGAAGACAGCGAATCCGCCTGGTCCGCCCTGACCGATTTGCTGTTGACGCTCGGCATGGTGCTGGCCCATCGGGCTGCCTCTCGCCATAAACCCGTCACGCGCCTGATCGAAAAAGTCGAGCCGCCGGTCACGCCGCCAATCAAGCCAGCGCACAAAATCACGGTCACTCGTCTGCCCGACCTCGATCAACTGCCTCATACCCATGAAACGTCTTTGCACGCCGTCGCTACGCTGCCGCCTGTCGCGTTGGGCACCTTGCTGGATGAACTGGAGATCGCCGAACCCAAGGGAATGGCCGTCGCCTCCAGCGCGCCCGGCCCTCACCAACATCTCAGCTCACTTAACGGAAAATGGTATGCGAAGGTCGGCCAACGATGGTTCGAAGTCACGCTCAACGACAATCACGACGTGCAGATCACTGACTCACGCCTGTCCCCCACGCGCGGCGGGCCGTTGTTGGTCAAGAACGCCAAAGGCGAATGGTTTATCGATACGCGGCTGAGACTGAGGGGCGGGGGCAAGGAGAGGCAACGGCTGGAACAGCAAAACAAGGAGCGCCTGGCTGAACTGAAACAGCAAATGATCGCGTTCGAGGGCCAGACCAAAAGTCGGGAAACAGAACTCAAGGAAGCCGAAAAAAAAGCGCAGGCGCCTACGGCAACCGACAACCATCGTCGCCTGTACCTTGAAATGCTCGACGCGCAGATGTCATTCATCAGCGCCAACATTGAACAGATGAAAGCGTTCAATGCTCGCGAAGCCATTCCCAATTACCGAAAAGCGATGATCAGCCGCCTGGATTTCCAGTTATCGCTGCTGGAAAAATGGTTCAACCACCAGCGCCCTGTTTTCGACAATCAGATGCGTCTCTCCCTCGATCTGCTCGACACACAGCGAACGGAAGACACGCAGACCGCCCGACAGACCTATCAACTCACGAGTGATCTGACCGCCGGTTACATCGAGAAAATCGAATTCGCGCAATCACGCTTCGAGCAACTGAACCTGCTCGGCAAAGAAGCCGTGGAAGTGATCCGTGACGTCAAGTCCAACATGCCGCCGTTCGATTTACAGGACCTCAAACTGTTCCAGATCACACTGGGCCAGGAGTTGTGCCTCGATACTTCTGTTGCAGCCACACACGAAGCACGCCCGGCGCTGGAGACCGTAGTCGAAAACGCAGCGCTCGCCATTCAGGCTTCACTGGATCTGGCCGGCGACGACGATGTGTTGCGTTTGCCGGAGCGAATCGAAGGGCTCAGTGATCTGGTGGAGCAACTCGCGATCACCGATCAGCGCATCATCGATCTGCCTGGCGAGTTTCCCGGTCAGTTCCTGCAATCACCGCTCGACCTGATGCGCCAACGTATCGACGCGTTTCAAAAAAACACGGTGAAGCACCTGGCGAGCCTGTTGCGCGAGCGACAGGCGCTGGAGCCGCAACCGGGCCCTTCCCGCCTGCCGGTCGTTCCCGCCAAGCGCATCATCAAGACTCGTTACAACGGCACGGTGGTCGGCCAACTCCGCGCCGACTCTGCGGCGGACGGATCAGAACTGATCGACGTTACGTCGACGCTGACGGGCAAAGTCATTTCGACGTTTCATGAGAAAACCCCAGGGGTATGGGTTGAAAGAGTCGCCGCGAAAGCGGTTCCTTCCGTCGTTATCCCACCGGATTTGGATGCAAGCATTGTTCAGGGTCAGGCATTGCTGGACGGGCTGGAGACGTTCATTCGCCGAACGGACGCCCATTCAAAAGGACCGCGGCGAATTCCCGTGGAAATCGAGGAAATGTTCCATCAGCAGGCCCATCGATTGCAGGAGGTCGCCAAGGCCATCGACGAAGCGCTGATTTCCAGCAACGCCATCGATGGCGGTCCGGGATCGGCCGTCACACTGGCCAAACAACTCAATGACGCAGCAATCCGGCTCTACAGCCAGGGACGCACAACGCGAATCAGCATGACCAAGCTGCAGCCGCCTACGGCAGAGCGTGTTCAGTGGCTGCAAAGCGAAGGTCAGGTCGACATCGTCAAGAACCCCGGCCGGCGGTTGCTCAAAAACCGTAAAAAAGACTACCTCGAGGAATACGAAGTCCGTGACCACACCAGCAAAAATGTTCTGTGGTATGCCCACTTTCACTATTCAGAGCCCGCATCGCCTGCACAAACTTTCACCGCGGCGCATCTGAAAACGGTGCAGCAACGGCTGCTGGGCGGCGCGTTCGAAGCTCGCAGTGCGAATGACGATCTCCATGCGATCTCGATCTATCGCAGCGAAATCAGTCCACAACTGGCAACAACACTGTTCTTCGCAAAGGTGCCGCCATCGGCGTCAAAATCGTAAGTCTTGCGTCGTTGAACCGTCACCGCTTAACGGCGCCAGACCTTTTCCAGTCGCCCGAGTGCGGTACTGATGGCCGCCTCGGGCACGGCCGCGAAACCCAGGACCAGCCCGGCACGCTGGTCCACCGGTTGCTGCGAATCCGACAGCCAATAGCTGCTCAGCGGGTTGATCTCGACATCGACGCTGGCGGCTTTTTCCACCAGTTCGTACTCGCGGGCCTGTGAGTCGACAGGCACCGTCATATGCAACCCTGCCGCAACACTCGGCAGGCTGCCGATGCCGGGGATGTTCTGCGGCCAGCCGGCCAATAATGCATTGCGTCGGCTCAGGGCCGCACGGCGCATGCGGCGGATGTGCCGCTGGAAATGCCCGGCGGCCATGAACTCGGCCATCACCGCTTGGGTGCTGACTTCGGAATGCCGAACGTCCACCGCTCGCCGTTGAGAAAACGCCTGCACCAGTGCGGGCGGCAACACCAGGTAACCCAGGCGCAACGCCGGGAACGCGACTTTGCCAAAGGTCCCGACGTACAAGACCCGGCCCTGTCGATCGAGTGCCGCCAACGGCGCCAGGGGGGCGCCGCTGTAACGGTATTCGCCATCGTAGTCGTCCTCGACGATCCAGCCCTGGTTGCGCTCTGCCCAAGCGAGCAATTCAAGGCGTCGCGCCAGGCTCATCACCACCCCGGTCGGGTATTGATGCGAAGGCGTGACGTAGGCCAGCCGACAATCGCTAAGCCGGGCCAATTCAGTACAGTCGATGCCCTCACTGTCCACCGCCACCCCATGCAATTTCGCACCGGCCACCGCGAACGCATGACCCGCCGCCCGATACCCCGGATTTTCAATTGCCACCCCGTCGCCCGGCTCCACCAGCAGCTGTGCACAAAGGCTAATCCCCTGCTGTGCACCGCTGGTGATCACTATTTGCTCAGCCGAACACTGCATTCCTCGCGAACTGCGCAAGTACGCCGCGATCATGCCGCGCAATCGTGCATCGCCTGCTGGATCGCCATAACACAACTGCTGCAAATCCGGTTTACGCCAGAAAGCCGCATTCAGCTTGGCCCAGACCTCGAAAGGAAACAGATCGAATGCCGGAACACCCACCCGAAATGCGCGAGGCGGACCACTCGGCGGCAGGGCCAAATGGTTCTTGTCAACGCGCCCCAGCGCCCCACTGTGGATAACTTTACTGGATGAAATCACAGGTAAATCCAGCCAATTTGTGGATAAGGCTGTTGATAACCCTGTGGAAAACCCTGTGGATACTTTTGTGGATAGTTTTTTTGCCGGGAGTACGGATTGCGGTAATTGCGCGACATAGGTTCCGTCACCGACGCGCCCTTCGATAAACCCTTCGGCATAGAGCTGATCGTAAGCCCGCACCACGCTGTTGCGGGAAATCGCCAGTGCTGCCGCCAGATCGCGGCTGGCCGGCAATCGCGTGCCGCTGGCCAATCGCCCGTCAAGCACACGCAAGCGCAACGCTTGGTAGAGCTGACGACTCAGGCCCTGACGGCGATCAAGTTCGATACCCGCAGGGTTGAACGACAAGGAAAGCGGCGCATCCGTCATGACAATGGACCTATGAAATTCGTCATTAATGGCTCTTACAACAGACCAATAGCCTGCCTAGGATGAAGGCATTCGCCAAGGAGTTTTTCCATGTACAACCCCAGCGGCTTTGCCATCAAAGATCTGGACGATCTGCAGCAGCAGATACTCGGCACCCGCCTCGCCCTGGTCGTTACCCACGGCGAGCAAGGCCTGCAAGCCAGTCATCTGCCCCTGCTGTTCCGCCCGGACCAAGGTCCGAACGGCACCCTCTACGGCCACTTCGCCCGGGCCAATCCACAGTGGAAAGAACTCCACAATGGCGCCGAGGCCCTGGTGATCTTTGCCGGCGCCGACGCGTATGTCAGCCCCGGTTTTTATCCGAGCAAAGCCGAGCACGGCAAAGTCGTGCCGACCTGGAACTACGTCGCCGTACACGCGTACGGCACCGCAGAGGTTTTCACCGACGCCGACCGTCTGCTCAACCTGGTCAGTGCGTTGACCGATCGCCATGAAACCGGTCGCGCCCAACCATGGGCAGTCACCGATGCACCCGCCGATTACATCGACGGCATGCTCAAGGCCATCGTCGGGTTTGCCCTGCCGATCCAGCGCCTGGAAGGCAAACGCAAACTCAGCCAGAACCGCAGCACCACAGACATCGCCGGTGTGCGCGAAGGGCTCGCCGCCAGCCCCGATGTGCATGACCAGGCCCTCGCCCACTTGATGCGATAAGGATTGAACATGAGTCAGATTGAAATCCGCCAGGTCACCGCTGACGATCACGCTGCGTGGCTGCCTCTGTGGCAAGCCTACCTGCGCTTCTACAACACCGAACTGCCCGAGGCCGTCACCCAAAGCACCTGGCAACGCATGCTCGACTCGAATGAACCGACTCATTCAGCGTTGGCGTGGGTCGACGGCAAAGCGGTCGGCATGGTGAACTTCATCTACCATCGCTCGAACTGGAGCATCGAAAACTCCTGCTACCTGCAAGACTTGCTGGTGACGCCCGAAACCCGCGGCACTGGCGTTGGCCGCAAGCTGATCGAATTCGTCTACGCCACCGCCAAAGCGGACGGTTGCTGCAAAGTGCACTGGCTGACCCACGAAACCAACGCCACCGCGATCCAGCTCTACGAGCGTATCGCCGAACGCCCCGGTTACATCCAGTTTCGCAAAGCCATTTAAGGTTCAAGGAGAACAGCATGTCGACTTCACTCGCGGACTGGAAAGGTGTCCCGGCACCGTCCGTTAAAACCATCGAAGGTCGTTTCATCCGTCTGGAAAAACTCGACCCGGCGCGTCACGCCGACGGCTTGTGGAAAGCCCTGCAAGGCCCCGGCTCCGACCCAAAACTGTGGGATTACCTGCCTTACGGTCCATTCCCGGAGCGCAGCGCTTTCAACGACTGGCTGAACAACCACGCAGCCAACAGCGACCCGTATTTCTTCACTGTGATCGACCGGGCCAGCGGCGACGTGCAAGGCATTCTCAGTCTGATGTCGATCGTTCCGTCTCAGGGCCGCATCGAGATCGGCCACGTGACCTTCGGCGCGCCGATGCAGCGCTCGCCGAAAAGTACCGAAGCGGTTTATCTGCTGGCCAAGGAATCCTTTGCCCTGGGTTACCGGCGCCTGGAGTGGAAATGCAACAACGGCAACGCCCGCTCCAAGTACGCGGCGGAGCGGTTGGGGTTCAGTTTTGAAGGGGTGTTCCGTCAGCACATGGTGGTCAAGGGTCAGAACCGGGATACGGCCTGGTATTCGATTCTGGATTCGGAATGGCCGGCGATTGGCGCGGGGTTTGAGCGCTGGTTGAGCGATGAGAATCAGTCGGAGTCGGGACAGGTGAAAACGCTGGCTGAGTGTCGCGGGTA
>LNAP01002565.1_pt1 | contig 18043 bp, 24 predicted proteins | sample 602601 | NCBI WGS metagenome assembly LNAP01 (sample SAMN02440304, study PRJNA202911) | soil metagenome | biome: Subtropical and temperate rainforests or woodlands; isolation source: soil samples (1 kg each in a 20% v/v slurry with milli Q water) were... ...
AACAGTTCCATCAGTAGCCATTCCTTTGATTCCATAATACGCCGCCCTGGCGGGTTTCTCGCGCAATGATTCCGCGTACCGAATCCTCGACCATGGATGCCAATTGCCGACCGCTGCGCTCGTTATCGCCAGTCGTCTGTGCCGTTGTGGAGCCCGGCGTTACGTGGACTTCGGTATTGATGTTAATCCCGCCTCCTAAGCCGGCCGCCGCTCCACCACCCACCAACCCCGGATTTCCAGCCATCCCGCCCATTGCATGCCCGCGCCCCTTAATCGCCCGACGCAGCGCGTTAAACCCTGATGGGCCGCCCAATGAGCGTATTTCGTCCCGGTTCAATACGCCCTCTTCGGCATGGACAATGCCTTTGGGCTCGTACTTGCCGCCCGGACCAGTGTAGCCGCCGGTGTCGAAATAACTCGGCGCGTTCAAATTGAAGCCAGGGCCGGCGGTCACGCCAGACAACGACGTAGACGGCCAGATGCTATCCACGATGCTGCCGAACAGCCCGCCAACCTTCCCGCTCTTGTCATAGTCGCCAAAGAGCGCGCCGGCGAGATTGGCGGCAGCAGCATCAGACGCCATGCGCAAAATCGTTTGGCCAAACTTTGAGCCGATATCATCAAAGTTGCCGCTCAGGATGTCGTATAAGCCATCGCCCAGGCTGTTTTGTATGCTTCGTGCGGCTTCCAAGGCGAATTCGCCTGTTTTGTCGAACGTCTTTTCCGCCTTTAGTTCGTAGCCGCCCAACCATTCGTCGGCCTCGCCCATTCGAACGAGCATTTCGTCTAGGTCGTCGGCGACGTAAAGGCGTGTCGGCTTTTTGGCCTTTCCGCTATCTGATCCCGGCCCACTGCCCCTAATCGCCCCAGGCCGGGCCGGTCCGCCAGTTAATCCGGTCGTGTACCCCTCTGCCGCCAAGGATCGCTCTATCGCGGCATTGGCCAGCTTTTTTGTGAGATCGTCGTACAGGCTAAGTGTTTGCCCGCCTTGAGCGTAAGCATCGCTGGCCGCCTCCGACAAGCTCTTGAACGCCTTCTGCCCCGGCCCAACCCATACGGAAGTGTCAATATCAATGCCGGGCAGCTCATTTAGGCTTGTCGCTATGTTGTGGACAGCTTCGGACGTCATTTCACGAATGGCGTTAAAGATATTCTCGAAGGCGGCCTGTATGTTGTACGTCGCAGCCTCGAAAAGCGCCTCTAGCGCACGCGCAGAGCCGTCGAACGCATCCCAAAGCGCATCAAGCTCTTTTGCGGTGGCTAGGAACGATTGCGTAAAGGACGTTGTGATCAGGTCGCCAAGCTCGGTAACGCTCTCGCCAGAGCCAGTTAGCATTTCCTGAAACTGGCTACCGAATTCATTGGACGCGTCGTATGTTTCCGTGACGGCGTAGACGACAGCATCGAACGCCGCGCCAAGCGCCACCAGATCGTTGGCAAGGCCGTCCGTGTTGCTTCGCATGCCCTCGACCATGTCGGACAGCGAATCAATCGCTCCACCTAACGCCTGCGTGCCGCCTAGCGCGTTATTGGCCCCCCCGACAAAGCGCGTGACTGTCGTTTGCAGGTTCGTAAATGACATCGCCACGGTTTTGACGCGGGTATTGAATTGCTCGTCTACGCTATCTTTGGCTTTTTGCAGCGCGACTACAAGCTGATCGGCGGTAAGCTCGCCCGCATTTGCCATGCGCCGTAGTTCGCCAATCGTCACACCAAAGCCGCGAGCAATCGCCATTGCCAAGCCGGGCGTTTGCTCCATAACGGAGTTAAATTCTTGGCCCCGGAATACGCCAGAGGCCAGCGACTGTCCGAACTGAGTAAGCGCGGCCTGCGCGCTGTCAGCACTAGCGCCTGATATCGCCACCGCTTTAGCTACTGTATCGGTAAGCCCTGCGACATCATTAAGCGTGATGCCAAGCGCCGCGGCGTTCTGCGCGAAACGCTGGTAAATCTGCGCGGAAGAATCAAGCTCTTGGTTCGTGCGCTTGGATATCTGATAGACATCATCAACAGATGACGTAAGTTCGCCCTGCGTGGTTGTGACGAGCCGCAGACGGTTCTCCAGCCCCGTCCAGGCATCGGCGTACTGAATGATTTGACGTGCCGAAAAGTAACTCGCAAGCCCGCCGGTCAACGACTGAAACGAGCGCTGGAGGCTCTTTGCGCTCGTCGCGATGCCGTCCAAAGACCGCTTGGACTGGTATTCGGCCTTTGTCATGCCTCGCGTAAATTCTGCGGAATCCAACCCGAGAATTACATTGAGTCGGCCAAGCGCACCACCAGTAGCCATCACGTATCCTTAAATTTCAATCGCGCCCGCGAACAGTTCTTCAAAGGCATCTTCATTGGCCGCATCACTATCGAACCAGAACGGCATGAGGTCTTGCAGCTTGCCGCCCGCCATGGACTGCGCAATGCGGGCCGCGTTGTAGTCGCTGCGCCACTGCCCGAATGGTTGCTTTTGGTAGTAGGCGAGATACAGCCGGTAGTCAGATTCCGGCATTTCCCGCAATTCTTCGAGGGTTTTCCCCAACGCGAGACTCAGTTCAATGAGAAATTCGCGTTGGGCTGTTAGTTTTTTTGAGTCAACGCCGAAGTGATCTGGTTGATAACCCGGTTACCCAGCCTCTTGATGATCTCAACATCGTTGGCGTCTTCTGGGTTAAAGATGCGCTCCTTGCCGTCCTCGGTGTAGATCGCCAGCGCCACGTTCTTTGCCCGAGCGTCCGAAGTGCCGTCATAGTCGACGCTATCCAGATCGCCCAGTGTCAGCTCGCGCACCATCACCTTGCCAACCCCGTCGATATCGATGATGGCCGAGTTAAGGGATTTCTTGGCGAAGGCTTCTTTCAATTGCTTTACTGACATGCCCGCTCCTTAAACAGCCGCAACGCGGTAGTAATCGCCAGATAGCTGGATCGTGACGCCCGACGTGTAATTGCCGTTGACCGCGCCGTCCATGTTCATGCCGGTCTGGATCGCGCCGTAGTAGAGCATCGTGCCTTGGTTGCGCGGCAGAACGAGCTTGATCCAGAACTTCTCGGAACTCAGTTCGTATTCCAGCAGCTGCTGCTGTATGTCGGTGGCCGGCGCGAAGTTGAAATTCACCTGCAATGTGCCGGCATCGGACAGGCCAGCTTCATATTCCTTGCGCGTCGAGCAGATGGTGGTGACTTCGTTTTGATCGACCGTCCCGCCGGTTTTGCTGATGCTGGTGACTTCGCACCAATTAGGCGAGAACTCATGCGCGGCAGCCGTGGCGCCGACATAGCTGCCAGGAACAGCGTAGCCGGTCCAGTCAGCAGCGACCGTCACCACGTCGCCAGTCACATCCTTGACAGCGTACTGGCCTTCAAACCCAGTCAGACCGGCAATGGTGATGATGTCGCCTTTCACCACTTCGGTGTCGGTGATCGTTAGCGTTCCGGGATTCGTCGCGGTCACGAGAGTGATGGGTTCGGTAATGGCCGAAACATCGGTTTGGATGAATAGCTTGGACCCCTTGAACGGGGTTACTTTGCCTTGTGCCATGTTGATAGCTCCAAATGGAAAAACCCGCCGAGGCGGGTTAATGGGGTAGTAAGGATGGTTGAATTTCAGACAGAAGCCTATCCATTTCAAGGATTCGCCCCGGTTTCTCGTCCTGCCAACACCGCATTTCACGCGCAGCGTGGCTTATTTGGCCTTTTCGGCCTTTGTATTCAAGCTCTTTACGCAAGAATTGGTATTGCAGTCCTTCGCGCTGATTCTTGATATAGGCAGCCATGGCATTGAAGGCGTCGGTATATGCCACCTGAAACGCCAATGCCTTCTTGCCGCGAAAGCGCATGGCCAGCCACGTGAACCCGTCGCGAGTGATCCGATAAGCCGGATAAGAGACCGCGCCACCGTTTGGCTGCGCCACCAAATATGATGCCTCCACAAAATTGTGGAGCCGGTCAGCGGGCAGATCAGCGATCAGGTTTCGGATGTCGCGCAGAACAGCGTCATGCCGCTTGTCAAATACTGCTGACACCTGCTGAGAGGTTGTTGTCAGCGCTTCGCCATCGGCCTGGATAAAGTCCTGAAAATTAAGGACAGGTACTGTCGTCATCGTCTATCTCCATAAATAGAAAAGGCCGCCCAAAAGGACGGCCCGCACTACTCAAGGCGCAGTATCTACCTTTTTACAGGCTCGGCATCTACCGATTTAAAGGTGCCATGATCAAAAAACTATTCGGCTTTCAGACCATATTCGATTATTCTGCGATGTAATTTCAAATCTGCGTCGTAGTCCGTCATGTCATTGATACGCTCAGCAAATGGAAACGCCGCTTCGACCGCGATAAATATCTGCCTGCGCAGTGTCACAAGCTGGCCGTATGACGGCGCGTAGGCGTCAATCTGCACCCGATAGTCCTCAAGGTCCGAAGATCCGCAAATCGTGTTATCTGGCGTCACGATTTCGGTGGGCAAGCAGATAGCCGCCCAGCCCGCGCGCGACGGGCTTTTTTCGGTCGGGATCGTCTCCAATGGCAGTAGGCCGAAGTAAGCTCGATTGCTGACCAGCGGCATCAGCGCTGCGAGTAAGTCGCTTTGCGTACTCATTTATTCGCCTTCCCTATTGTGTTGCCGATCTTCGCCGCCTCAGCATCGAGCCGCTTGCTCAATTGCGTTTTGATGGCTTCAGCGGCCTCGGTTTTTTTGCTTTCGAAAGCGGGGCGAAGAAATGGGCGCGGAGTCATTTTTGCCGTGCCGAACTCTAAAAATCGGAAATAGAAAGCCGAATCAGCCGTTTTCCCTCTTACGCGCACCCCTACGGCGGCTTCTTGAACGCCTTTCTGTGTCGGCTTCAAATTGGCGGATCGGATATTCTTCTTCACATTGCCAGAATCGACAGGAACGCGCGCTTTCGCTTCTTTGACGAGGACGCGGGACCCAGCAGCCACCGCTGACCGGGCAATTCGTTTCTGTACGCTGGCATCCAGTTCCTTTAAAGCGGCGCCAAGTTCGCGCAGGCCAGTCATTTGGACAGTGGTTTTCATCCCTGATTGGCTCCGCTCTGACAGACTAAATCGGTGTATACCTTCCCGGAAGCATCAGGCAGCACGGCGCGAATGTCGTATACCGTCCGCCCGTACAAGACCCGCATACCGGCCGTAATGCTTTCGCGATACCTGATTCGGATGGACGCCGACACAATTGACACGTCCGCGTCGGACTTCACGGTCTCCAATCCGGATTTATGGGCGACGCTGGCCCAAACGGTAGCCACATCGACCCATACGCCAGGAATAGGCTCGTTGTATTCGTCGCGGCCCTCTCCTAGCTTCTGGATGGTGATGCGACGGTTTAGAGTGCCTGCTTTCATGCCAATGCCGGATCCCGAAGAGGATAAAGCAGCGCCATCACAGGACGCGGGAGATACCCCATTTCGTATTCGTGCTTTTCGTCGTTGTCGCGGTCCTTGTATAGGTAGCCCAGCATCAACAAAGTGGCGTTTTTAACTTCTGGCCGAACAATTGGATTGCCGTCTTCGTCCTTGACGGGCTCGCCAGCATCATCGAGCGCATACGGCGAAGTCGATTTCAGATAGTTCATCACCGCACCGCTGGCGCCCTCGATCTTCATAGTGAGGTCGTTTTCGTCGCCATCATCCATGTCGCGACGCAGGTGGTCGCTGGCCTGCTCGAGCGTAACTAGCATCATTTCGGCGGCTCCAATTTCACCGGCGCAGTCTTATCAATACCATTGCGCCCATCTTTTCCATCGCGACCCCGCTTCACCGCCAGACGCCAGCCATCACTGCCTGCCTCGCCCGGCCTGCCAGTGGGGGAATCCTTCTGGGATATCCAAAGCGATCCGGCCCAAGTAACCGCATCGCCGGCCTCATAATCGCGCTCGGCACTATGGACGCCACGGTCGATCACAGCAGGAACGATCAATTCCTTGCGGTCCTGGGCGCCGCTTGATCGGACCAGAACCACTGCAAAATTGCGCTCGCCGTCTGCTTCGACACGATGCTCTGCAATGCCGTCGACAATGCAGTCCCACCCCTTCATGCCGTCGGTTGCCTGATAGGCCCGCCAAAGACCCCCTGCATGCGTTGCGTAGGTTCCGCGCGCATAGCTCTTATCCGTGTCGATCGCCGGCAGAATCTCAATGTCGCAGGCATCCCGGCCGTCGGCTGGTTTTGGGAGCGTAGACACGGCCTTGCTGACCGCCTCGGAAACGGCCTTTTCAATCATCTCCTGCACTTGCTCGACAGGAACGGATTTACCATCCTTTGGCGCGGGTATCGCCTTAACCGCTTCCTCGACCAAGGGACGAACATCGTCAATGGTGACGCTCGTGCCGTCTTTGGGCGCCGGGATAAGAGCCACAGCATCAGCGATGAGTTGCTTCACGCTGTCGGGGTCAATATCCTTGGGCTTTGGAATAGCGGCCACGGCCTTGACTACCTCATCGGTAATCAAGGGCTGCACATCAACAATCGTTACGCTGTTGCCGTCCTTTGGCGCGGGTATCGCTTTGATTGATTCCGACACAACATCTTTCACCGCAGCATGCAGCACTTCGAGGTCATAGTCCCTGCCGTCTTTAGGCACGGGCAAGGCATCGACCGCCGCCCTGACCGCATCGTCAACAACCGGACGAACATCGTCCACCGTCACCGAATGACCGTCTTTCGGGACAGGAATAAGTGCGATCGCCTCATCGACCATCCTCTTGATGGCATCCGGGTCGGCGTCCTTGCCGTCTTTCGGAGTAGGAATCGCCTTAACCGCTTCCTCGACCAAGGGACGAACATCGTCAATGGTGACGCTCGTGCCGTCTTTGGGCGCCGGTAGGCCTTTAATCTGCAATTCCAGGGAATCCAGACGGCCAGACAAGACGCTGAACGCCTTGGCGACATGATCGCGCACAACCGCGGCGATAGCCTTCATCTGCGCCGATATTTCACGCATATTCGACACTAGAAAGCTCCTTTTCGAGGATCAGAGCCATCATGCGGGCCTGGTCTTCTTCATTTTCAACGGGATCAGCAGTCGTCGGGGCACTGGCTTGCTTGCCAAATGGGTCGTCCATAGCATCGCGCCTAGCGAGTGCCGCCAATGAGTAATTTTGCTGCTGAAGGTATGGCGTGTCACCGCCTTCCACAGGCGGCAGGTTCAGCTTCTTGCGGCCTTCGTTGGGTTTCATGAGCGCCGATCCGACGCCCTCTTTCAGGGTGTTGATTTGCGTCTGCGTGTCCATCATCAAGAGCGCATCGAGATCGAACCGAAAACCCATTTTTGCGGGCACGTCCAGGCCGGCGTTTAGCAGGCTTTGCATGTCTTTGATGAGTCGCTGGAGGCACTGTGAGTAGTATTCTTGGTTCAGAGCCTGCACGTTGTTGTAGCTAGGGACCGCGCCCACGCCGATCTTGTACGGCGGGACGTGGTAAACCGAGCATGCGACCTCAGCCGTCCACCGTAGTTGTTCGATCAATTGCGCATCGGTTGCCGTGGTCGCCATGGCTTCGTACTTCAGCCCATCGCCCAAAACCGCCACTTTCCCGGCGTTCGATCCGCTGTAGTTGTTGTCCCAATGCTCTTTCAGCCGCTTGGCGGTCTCGTCCGCAATGGCGCCAGGGGCGGTAAGAATACCGCCTGGATTGGAGTTGTTCCCAAAAAACGTGGCGCTGTTCTGCTGGATATGGCGGCCCTGCAGCACAGCAAGGGATGCTGCGTATAGTGGAGACAGGCCGACTAGCGGGTGGTATAGGCAATTGAACCGATCATGGATGATTTCAGACGCAGGCACGACGACGCGAGCATCTTCTTCCGTGATGCCGGCCAAATCGTCGGTTTTCAGCTCGTAATACACATCTCCGCTGTCGGAAATAAGCGGGGTTACGCGATCCGGGTGCAAGACGTGCAGCTTCTTAACTCGGCTGCCAGCGCGTTCCTTCAAAACGTAGGTATTGCCCCGGCTCATTTTCGACAGAGCCCAAGACTCAATAAACTGCGATCGGATTTGGTACTGGTTCGGCTTATCGACCGGGCCTGAAAATTCGGCCTTGTCGACTGGCACCCAAATACCGTCGGCGCTCACACCATGCAGATTGATCCCCAGCTTGCTGATATCCGAAGCAATGAGCGTCACGCAAGCAAAGACCGCATGAAAGGCGAGCATATCCTCCTGCTTGACCTCCATATTGCGCTGCCAAGCGCCCGAGAACGGCTCGCGCACGACCGGCCACCAGCCGCCACTACCGCTTGGAGGCGACATGGATTTACGCTGCGCCGCATTGGAGATCGCCGCGAAGATAGACACATTAGCCACGGATCAATCCCTTGAAAACAGTAATTGCAGCCAACAAAAGGAACGCGCCTCCACATACCAGCGCCCAGCCTTGGCCGGCAAGAACGTATACTCCGGCCACAGTCAGGCTGGCGCCCGCGATAGAAAGCGACAATAGCCAAAACAACGCGCTAGATATGGCAACACCAAGCTTCTTGAGCATCAGCCCTCTGCCTTCATGTCACGCCGCTTATACGTGCGCTTTGGCTTATCCTGCTCGTTGCTGTCGCCCTCTTTTGCGGGGGTCTCAACCGCAACCGGGATCACATCCTTGGCCTTGCCGATAAGCTTTAGGAGCTTTCCGTCTTTGTCGGTCGCTTCGAACTCCTGCCCGGCGTCAACCGGCACATTCGCGTAGCGCATACGCTTAATTGCAATCAATTTCATGGTTGATCCCTGAATAGGAAGGGGCCGAGTTTCCCCGGCCCCGATTCACTGCTTAGGCGGCGTCGCCGTAGTTGGCGCTGTCGATGTAGCCAACAGCTTCAGTGCGGCGGCGCTTCCAGTTGATGAAACGCTCGGCGCGGATGCCGACCATGTTCATCTGCCACAAGGACACCATCACCGTGGTTGCGGTGGGCGGATTGGTCGGCGCGCTATCCATTTGCAAGGAGGCCTCGCGGGAAGCGTCAAGCGTCACGCCGCCATCGTCAGCAAGGAGGATTTCCGAAGGCTTGACCAGAATGATGCGATCACCAGCGCCAACCAGGGGCTCGCCGGCTCCGGGATTGGCTGGAATGTTCTCGGACGCCACAACAGGCAGGCCCATGAAGGTGCCGCCAGTCGCAGTCAGGCCGGGAAACTCGGTCTGCCCGAGCGCGTTTTGCATCATGCCGATGGACATAGCCATCGTTGGAGTCATGATCCAGTGCGCCCCAGCCAGCGAGATTTTGGCAGCCACAAACTTGGCAAACAGCGCCTTCACGTCCGCACGCAGATCGTCGGAGGTCGTGCCCGATGCGGTAACGGGTGTGACGCCGTTAGTAACCGAGGCGGGAGACACGTTCGTAACCGCAGCCACCGAAGGATCTACGAACTGCTTGTCCAAGAACTCGGTCATGCTGGCGATAAGGTCGGTACGGACCAGCCCTTCTGCGGCAGGATTCGAAGAGCGAACCAGCTCATCAGTCAGCACCACGATGCCGGCAGCCTTGGCCATACCAAGCTCAAGCGTGCCAAAAGCCAGTTCGCTGACCGGCTTGGGCGCGCCCTCACCCACCCAGCCGACAGTGGAGCCGGAAGTTTGCGAAGGCATTTTCACGTTGAACGGGACATTGCGCAGGCCTGCGATGCGGCCAATGATGGTTTGCGGACGCAGCAGTTCGATGAACTCGGAAGCCAGATTCTGGTATTCGACCAGCGGCTTAGCCCAGTCAGCATCAGTCGTGGTGCCGGCAGCAACAGCGGCCTTCAGCACGGTCTCGACTTCTGGTGTATCGCTCCAGCCCTTGGAGATTTCAGCCGCCTGCATCAAGTTGCCCTTGGCGCGAGCCAAAGCAATTGCGTAGCGGGTAAATCCCGTCCCCTTGGGCAAGTTCGATTTCGAGGCGGTAATTACCACGCCGCCGCGAACATCGGACGCGCCCTTGGCGGTCTTGCCCGCGTCACCCTCAACAGGGACGGCCTTCTCGATCTGGACTTTTTCGAATTTCTGGAGGCGTTCAAGGTGATCATCGATTTCTTTGATTTCGGCCTCGTGGCCGTCGAACGCCTCTTTCTGCTCGGAGTCCAGCGACGTGCCGGCCTCGACCGACTTGGTCATCAGGGTATTCATGGCTTCGACAGCCGCTTTGCGCTTCTCTTGGAAGGCTTTGATTTGCTCTTGGATAGTCATATTCTCGCCCTCCTTGGGCGTCAGGATTGATTTGGAAAGTTGCTTGGTTCCCGTGACGCCGGGAGAGGTGATATCAATGCTCACGACTCCATTGCGCTTGGTGCCAGACGAGGCGCGCAGCTTGGAGTCGATTGCTTTGATGGATGTAATAATTTCTTGAGATAGTGGAGCGCCTTCATCAAGCGACTTCACAGAGGTAATAACCGCGTCAGGATTCGCCGGTATCGTGCAAATACTTAGCTCAAGCCAGTCCCACTGATCAAACTGGAAGCCGCCAGAATCTAACCGCTTGATAGCGTCGGCGACGGGCTGAAATCCGATGGAAACAAATCCGATTAGCTTGTATTTAAGCGAATGAATTGCTTCATCAACCCTGCTTTTGAGTGCGCCGGATTCCCGGATAATCGGCAGGCGGGCCTCGAACGGAATCCCGGTCTTTGTGGGCTTCGCGAATGTCACCTGCCCCACGGGTTTGTCGTTTTGGTGCTGCATCAAAAGCGGCATTGGCGTCTTGAACCGGGCGCCCATAGGGTTGACAACATCCTGCATACGGTCAGCCGTAGGGGTCGATGCGATGCCTTTGATGTACACAAAGTCGTCATCTTCCTGAACGTCTTTAACGTGCAGCGCGGAATAGGCTTTATTCATATCGTCCAGCCATAAAAAAAGGCCCCACATAAGTGAGGCCGGATAATGATTGTTTGGTCAGATAAAAAACATCTGATAGTTTGGAGCTGGACTTTCGCCCAACATCGCCCGCCCTATCGTCATAATCAGCGCCACGGCGCCATCTATTTTGTTGTCGTTACCCTGCTTGATGGGCCGAACTACATCATCGTTGCCTGGCAGAAACTTGCCTATTACGTTACCGATGCACCAAGTCATGATCGGGTTTCCGTCATGATGGAACCGGCCCGACTGAATAGCCGCTTCCAATTCTTTCATCGGGTCAGACATATTCGTGTAGTTCTGCACGATCGTGACCGCCGTGAGCCCTTCATCATCCAACTGGTGGGACAGATTCGTTGCGCCGTGCGGGTCGATAGGGCTTTGTAGTACCGGGGCCTGCTTGTTCGCCTCAATGGCGCTTGCTAGGATTTCCCGATAATCAATTTCTGCGCCGTCTGTCGGGTCCATCAGCTTCGCGTTTACCCATTTCTGGAAACGCTCGGCCATTCTCGGGTTATCGCTGTTAAATACAGTTTCTTCCGGAACCCAAAACTTAGGAGCTACACAGTAATAATGCCGCTTACCGTCAATATCCCGGAAAAACAATCGAGCCATGCTGTTCATGTCGAGTTTTCGCGCCAAGTCAAAGCCCAGGTAACAGGATTGGCCGGCGAACTGCTCAATCGTTAACGTCTTGTCCTCACACGCGGCCCATGCCTGCATGTTGAAGAATGCCGATTTTGCGGTCACCCATACATTCAAGTGTTTCGTTTTGAACGTGTTGGTGAATCTTGCGTTGTTTACGGCTCGCTGCTGCTGGCTTATCAGGTACTCCTGATACACCGATATGCCGATATTCGGGTTTGCCTTGGCTAAAACCTTCGGGTCTGCCCAGTCGTCATCCTCATCAATCGTCCATATATAGCCGAATAGCTCGTCATCTACGACAGTACCTTCCAGCGTCTCAATAACCTGCCGGCGCTTGTCGTAGCACGGCCCTTCAATATCAGAGCCTGCGGTAGTAATGATAAACATGACCGGCTGCCGGCGAGCACCCATGCCGGTTAACATCGTCTCGTATTGCGTGGCTGTTGCGTGCTCGTGATACTCGTCGATGATCGCGCATGACGGGCTGGACCCGTCGCCAGGATTGCCAATAAGTGGCTCAAACCTGCTTCCGTCTGCTGGCTTATTCATATTCGAGGCGTTAACTTCGATCCCCGCCGCCTCAACCAACATAGGCGAGCGCTGCACCATCAGCCGGGCGGGCCTGAATACCTCCCATGCTTGCTTCTCAGTTGTCGCGCCAGAATACACCTCGGCGCCGAACTCGTCGTCAGCCAGGAACATGCCGATACCAACGCCGGCGGCCACAACGCTGTTATGCGTCGGAACCATACCACGTCCAGCAAGGTAAACCCCAGTCTCCACCTGAATGCAATTAACGATCCGGTCGCCAACTGGGTTGACGGCAATAACTGTTCTGGCTGCGCTGCGCCTCTTTTTTCTTTGACCGACAATTTGGCGCTCGGCCTTCCTGGTTAGATGCGCGACTAGCCGGCCGTCCGGCGGAAAGAATTGAATCTCAAAGTTCTCGCCACAGTCCCGCCCGTTTAGGGTTGCACGATCAATGCGCAGTGATGGCTTCATCCCCAGCGACCGCACCAATTCGACAACGTCATCCGCAAGCGGACGCGATGTCGTCGAATAAACCACCTGGCCACGCGCGCTAACATACCCATCTGTATCCACCAGGCCGCGCAAAAGCTCTAGCCTTTGCGTCTCGCTGGCGCGAAGATATGCGGACGGAATGTGCTTTTTGTTAGGCCACATAACGCCCATGGCTCGGAGCCTGGCCGTCACGCATACGTTCCTTGATTTTTGACTCCTATTGCCGTCGCTCAATCTGTAGAGCCTGGCCTTGCCGTTGAATGTTGCAACCTCTATGCAGGAAACGCCCTCACTGCGGACCATTTCCGGTATCTCGGGGTCTGCCGATGTAAGAGTTCCCGTGCGAGACGTTCCATCACCGAGCCATGCCCCCATCGTATAAGGCGGGACATCAAGCTCCACCTCTGGTAGACACAGAGCGCCCGCAAGTTTTATCCGGTGAACGAAGTCGCCACGAGATCCACCTCGAAGCGTCTCGGCTATCTCGTGGGTCTCAACCGTCGGCAACGGGCCTCGACTACCCTTCGCTCGTTTCGTATACCAAGAACGCTCAGTCACCCATTCGTGATTTTCATGAGCGACTATCTCTTCCCCATCTGATAGCTTAACCGCCATGCTAGGGCCCGCATAATGCTCGGTGACAGCTATTACACGCTGCGGCCTGCCCGCCGCATCGAACACTAGGTCGCCGGCCTTTATATCCCCGTGCCGCACCCACCCATCGGGCGTTGGCACCGGCGTTTCGATATCTAAAGCCTTACCGTTTTTACGCGGCACTTCCCAGTATGACTCGCGGAACCGCCGTAAACCAGAGTCCTTTCTCACCCATCCAAACGTACATGCCAAACCGAACTTCTGCCAGGGCTCCAGCGTGATGAGCTGCCGCTTAAATGCCCATTCACCCTTAACGTGTGATAGATGCTCAATAAGCCGAATCTTCTTTTCTGCCGCAGCGTGATCGAAGCGGTATGGGAAATCTTTTTCCTTGCTTGACATCAGGTCATCAAGGTGTCGCTGGCATGCCATGATGATCAACCGGCCGGCGGGAACCTTGCCCGCGACAACCTCACGCGCAAACTGGTTTGCCTGCGCTACAGCAGGAAAGTCACCATTCGCCATCAGTTCAGCAGCGCCGCAAACGGATTGTCGTTGCCCTTCTTCGTCGGTCCACGCAAACGCTGCCGACTCGATGGGTCAAGCCCTAACAGACCGCCGTAACTTGCCATTTGCCGCAGCGCCTCATTAATTACTGTCACGGCCGGATTCTTGATGGCGCCGCCTTGAGCACCTTCAACCACAATTCCATCTTTTCTCACCGATTCTTCGCCGAGCCTAAACCGCCCATAAGCGGCGCAGTAAGCTTCAAGGTTCTGAATGTCGGTAGCCTGCATCACTTTCTGCCCGCACAACAGCGGGGCCAGATGTTCCCATAAATCCCGGCCATGCCCTTCCAGCCATGCCGGACAATCAATGTTCTGTACTTGCCCAAAATCAGGCTCATTAAGATTTAACTCGCGCTTACCAGGGTTTCCAGCCGCCTGCTTTTGTGTCGTCGGCTTCGGCTTACGACCTGATCGACCTGCAACGCCTGCCATAGTGCCAAACCCTAAGTTTCATATTTCGCGCTCGTGAAAATGTGACGGGGCGGACGGTCTAGCGCGGCGAGGCTCTGAACTTATCCATGCCCCCCAGGCCTGCCAGATCGACCCACACGGCCACGAATGAATGCTGCCTATACCCACGTACCAGCCAGCCATCCAATCGCCTTGTAGCGCCTCTGGTATTCTCATTGCCCGCGCCCTGTCTTTGCCTTGTGGCATGGCCCGCATAGTGACTGAAACGGGCCTGCCCAAAACTTCTCTTTGTCGCCCCTGTGCGGGATGATGTGATCTACGTCCGTCGCTGCGGTCACTCGCGATTGCGCTTCACACTCAACACATAACGGATGCTCAGCTAGCCATCTGGCCCTGAACTGCTGCCATCGGTAGTTGTACCCTCGCTCGCTGCTATTGCCTCGCTGCTTATCTGCTTGCCTACTTGGCGCTTCGTGCTTGTGGTCGTCGCAGTAGCCGGGTTCGCTCACTAGCGCGGCGCAGCCTCGGTGCCTGCAAGGTAGACGCGTTCTAGTTGCCAATTGGCTTAACCCTTATCGCCTTGCGTAGCCAGTACTCGACACGCTGCTCGCTGATCCCCATGCCTGTCAGCCTATGCATCAGCACCAAGCCCATTAGGTAATACTTGAGCCACCATGCGAGATGTAGGGATACGGTGATCTGGTTATGAGCCACGGCGCAATGGTTGCGGATCTGGAATTGTCGTGGCCGCAGGCTTGTTCGTATGGTCGTCCACGATCTCAACGACTACGTCGCTAAAAATGCCTGTACTTGTATCTCGTGTGCTGTTGTATGCGCGCCATGTCACGCCATGGTGATCCAGATTAATTCCGATCTTCTCGGCTACACGCTCAGCAATAATCCGATGCGCAATATCCTGATCGACAGTAACGTTATGAACATCACGGTTCTGCTTAGTCGTATTAATCTTCATCCTCTACCCTTCCATGCTCTGCCACGTACTGTGATGTTATTTGCCACCACGATTTAGCAATGCGTCAAGCTTGACTTCAATGCGATCAAGCTGTTCTTGCTGACCCACCACGCCAATGCTCATGCCGCCATCCAGGACCACACATAAATTGTCGGGGAAGCGTTCCTCAGCCACCGCGCGAATTTGCTCACGGTCCTGCTGTCGTAGGACGGTTGGTGAGCAGATGGCGATAGTGTCGCCAGGCGCGATACGAAAAGATTTGATATTGTCAAGTTGAGTCATGGCTATCTCACTGGCTTGGGGTCGGGTATAAGGCGAGGCGGCACGTGCCCGTCTATCTTGACCATGTATGCGGCCAGTAGTGCCGCGCAAGTCTCGCCATATGCCGGTTCTTTGCCGGCCAGCTTCTCGTTTAAGAACAGCATGGCTGACGCATTGATATCTTCGAACGCCTGCGGATCGTTTGTATAGTCCTGCATCCACTGGTTAAATGCATCGGCCATCATCTTCTGCACTGGCTTAGCTACCATTCCGTCTTCGTTGTTTGAGTTGTGGCGGTGAATGAACATGCCGTTCTTTTCGTCGCCCATGATGACGTCGCCGCCATTGACCGCCTGAATATCCTCGACGGTCGCATCGCGCCACAGTTTGACGAGACCGCGATTGATAATGATCCACGCTGAGCCGCGCTGGTCCAGCGTCATGTACTCCACCTGCAACACCAGCCTCTTGCGCCAGCCTATGCGGTATCGTGTCTTACCTGTGAGCATCAGCCATCCCATTCCTCTTGCGCTGCTTGTTGGCCTTGCTTGCGTTCAGCCTTGTGCGTCCTGCGCTTGGTATGCTTGCCGCCGCTTGGGCTGATGGTGCCGCCGCATCGGTTGAATGGGCGTGCGGTCCAGTATTCATAGCCGTTGCCCTTGCTTCCTCTAATGGATCTGCTCATAACTATCGACCAATAAGAAACCCGCCAAGCAATCATGCAAGGCGGGCCGAGGTGCTACCGGGGAAGGTAGCGAGGAGACGGTAGAAATAATCTGTGGGGCCGGCGCTGATCTCCGGCATCTGGATGCATAGAGGCTCGCCTGCACCCAGTTATTGAGCCCCACATGCGCATCAACCTGTCATTCCCACACGGCTGGCGACTGCCCGAGCAGTTCCACATCTAGCCAGATCGTCCGCCGGAATGCACCAGCAGACTGTGGCTTGCTTAATCGGCGCTCAATCGCCATGCGTGTGAAAACGTCACCCTGCTATTTCAAAGCGCCGCAGGGTGCCGGGATTGCAAATGCCAGTAAGCGCACCGGATAAGGCGCAAAAAAGCCCAAGCGTTTCGGCTCGGGCTTCGTGTAGAGGCAATAAGATGACTCTATCTAATTTGGATTATAAACCACCACAATAGAATTGTCTATTTGGTAACAGAATTTTGTTGTGCTCGATCCAGCTCCCGGCGCGCCTGCTTATATGCCGCATGGCTACCTGTCTTGATGCACTCGATAAAGGCCGAATAGGTAATCCCATGCTCGGCCAGTGCTGGATGGTCTGCGTATGCATCGCCTCGAACGAACGAAATATATAGCACCGCCCTGGTAATGTCTGACTCCATACGCATGACAGCCCTGTGTATGTTGTGCGCCAGCGGGTCAAGCCTCACTTCGCGCACCACTCTCGCTGACTCCGGCAATGGAAGCAGTCGGTAGAATGGCGTGCTGCCCAAGTTCTGCCAGAACTGGGGCCGTCTTGCCCATTCTCCCCATGAGTGCATGGCGTCCAGGATGTGATCCGGTAAGTTGATTCGTCGTCCCATGCCTTCTTCCTCTTCAAATAATTCCCGCATTCCCTGCTTCGCACGCTCCGCCTTGCCTTGGCGTGATTGGGCGTATTCGCGTTGCTGCTGTTCTTCCATTCTTGCGACCACATAGAACGGATCTCCCATGCGCCAGCGCTCCATATCAATGTCCGCTCGCGACATACAAACTCCGATGTCGGTCGTCGCGCACTTCCCAAAGGGCTATAGCCTCTTGCAACACCCGCTCGTAGCCAGTCCGATCGAATATGAGCACTTCATCGTGACTTGGGCCTTGCGCGCCGCACTCGTGGCAAAACACCACGCCGCAGACATACGAGCCATCGTCGCCATAATCGTCCTGGCGGGTTGCTTGACCGTATGGGTACAGTGCCCTCTTGACAAAGGCCACTGGTGGCCCTTCGCAGAACGGGCATGGCTTCATCTTCATCGACCCCTCCATTGCTTCCTGATGATCCGCTCCAGGCTTGGCGCATACCAGCCGGCAGTGAAGGCGGCTATTGCTGCAAAAATCATTGCGCCCTCCAGATCTCAGCGACTACCCCGACGCCGGCCAGCTTGAGGCCGATAAATATCAGCGCCAGGATGCTTAGAAAGCCGATGCCGCTCGATGATGTTTGTTTGCTCATTTTCCTCTCCATCCGTAAATAATCGCCACAACCAAGTAGCCGAGCCCGGCGCCTACCGCGAAGTTGAAAGTTATATGCGGCGCTACACACACCAGCCCAGCCATAAAAAATAAGTCAGATCGGTCTACCATCGCTATCGTCTCCATACCGGGCTGTTTTCACTGCCATTGCCCACAGCGCCCCGCGGTGTCATAAACGGCGGCTGTCCGGCGTCGATATCGGCCTGCCGATCGTGTCTGTACTTTTTTGCATCCATCGGCTTGAATGCCCGCGACAAAGACTCCGGCCGCTGCGGCGCCATCCAGGCGCGAACGTGATCCTCGCGGCCTGCGTTGTAGGGTCGCTTTGCTCCGAGCGTACCCACGGCATCGCTCAGAACCGTGAAATTGACATCGTCCGCGATATCCATGCCAAGCTTGCGCAGGCGGGCCGCGGCGGCGGCTTTCAGTTCGTTGTTGGTCATGACTGTTCCTTGACGACGCGAAAAGCGACGATGTCCATCGGGTCGGCGCCGTCTCTGCTATGGGTCCAGGCAAGCCACTGTGGCCTCTTCGTCCAATA
>LNAP01002569.1_pt1 | contig 18040 bp, 18 predicted proteins | sample 602601 | NCBI WGS metagenome assembly LNAP01 (sample SAMN02440304, study PRJNA202911) | soil metagenome | biome: Subtropical and temperate rainforests or woodlands; isolation source: soil samples (1 kg each in a 20% v/v slurry with milli Q water) were... ...
CGTAAGCGCCAGGCGCTGGGCGATGCGTCCGCTTCGGATGTGGACACGGCCTATGCGCAGTGGGCCGCCGTCCATGCCACGCTGCCGGACATTCAGGCCCGCCAGCGCGCTGCTGTGTTGAGCTTGGGCGTGCTGCTAGGCGCACCGCCCGAGCATGAGCTGGCGCTACTGAATACTGCCGCAACACCGCTTACGTTATTGGCCTTGCCGGTGGGCGAGCGCGCCGATGTTCTGCGTCGCCGGCCCGATGTGCTCGCCGCCGAGCGCAGGCTGGCGTCCGCCACGGCTGAAATCGGCGTGGCCACTGCCGACTTGTTCCCGCGGGGGAGTCTGAGCGGCTTCCTCGGCTTCACCGCCGGTCGTGGTTCACAGATTGGCTCTAGCGCCGCCCGGGCCTGGAGCTTGGGTCCGAGCATTACCTGGGCGGCATTTGACTTGGGCAGCGTGCGGGCGCGCATCCGTGGTGCCGACGCCAATGCCGAAGGCGCCCTGGCCACCTATGAGCAGCAAGTGCTGCTGGCGCTTGAAGAGTCTGAAAACGCCTTCAGCGACTATGGCAAACGCCAACAACGGTTGTTGTCGTTGATCAGGCAAAGTGAATCGAGCCGCGCCGCCGCTGACCTCGCGGCCATCCAGTACAAGGAAGGGACCGTGGATTATCTGGTGCTGTTGGACGCAGAACGCGAGCGGCTCAACGCCGAAGATGCCCAAGCTCTGGGTGAAACCGATCAGTACCGCGGCATCGTCGCGATCTATAAAGCGTTGGGAGGAGGGTGGAATAGCGGCGGTGGAAACGTCGCGGCGATTAACTGAATAGATCCTAAAAAAGCCTTAGGAGATTCTGAGTATAAATCTTGCGCAATGCAGCGTAGTTAGAACAATCCGAACGGGCAACACATCTTATTGATCCTGTTCACTTGAGGCGATGGTGTCCTAGGTGACGAAGAAAGGTGCGCGCGGTGACGCTTCCAAGGTGCAGTCGGAATGTGCCGTGATCTTCATCCGAGAGGCCGGGATGTGAACCATCGGTATGCAGCATCTTGAACTGCGTGGCGGAAGTACCCAGGTAGATTTAGCCTCAGGTGTTGGTCGCAAGCGGCGTGTCCAGTTCAGTTGCAGATGGTGCTGTAGACACTCGATTACATGTTGAAAGTGTACGGGTTTAGCCAGATAGTCTTGGCCAATAGGGGCAAAGCGTTGTCCTTGTCGTCGGTGAATCCATTGGCGTTAGCGGACAGCACAATCACGGGTGCTTGCGATAGCGCATTGCGCCGAATCATGCGAATAGTTTCTCAGCCGTTCATGTCGGGCATCGACAGGTCCATGAGAATCAGGTCCGGGTGCAACAGCGATACCTGTCGTACCGCTTCATGACCATTGGCAGCTTGGGCAACCTCGAAACCCAACGGCTCTGGCATGCCGCTAATCACTTTGCGATGTTCTATATGATCGTCCACCACTAGGATGAGCCGGGACGGTCCCTCATAACCGATGACGTCATGGTTGACGTCGATCACCGCCTTGGGCACCCGCAGCGCTGAGTGAAACAGCCGAACCTCAAAGAGTGTGCCTTCACCTTGCTGGCTAGAAACCGAAAGCGCACCGCCCATCAATGGCATTCAAACAGGTCAATACGAGCGAGGCAGCGCCAAGGGGCATTGCGCACAACAGACGTGAAGTACGGCAAAATGTTGATGTAGACCGGCCGATCATAAAACTTGACCACTTGAATCATAAAACGGCCAAGATTAACAATGACACCTTGGTCCGGCATTTTTGCAAGAAGCACGGACAACAAAATATTTACTAAAAAAATCAGAAAAAAGTTGACCTTCTCGCTGGCAGTGCTAATGTCTTTTTGGAGATTTTAGCGACACAAAAAACATAATGGCTGACTGCCAACATTGCCAGTTAGCCACAGGCAAAAAAGCCCAATCCAGTTTTGACTGGAGTGGGCTTTTTTTTTGTCTTTTTTTTGTTGCGCTTTTACAAGACCGTGCACGCACGGCGGCGGTGCTTCTTTGCCTGTAGATAGCGGTAGCGGTGCATTCCGTCGGTTACCCCGTCTTTGATCCGAGCTACACCGGTTAAGTCTTTTGATTGAGTGCGTAATTTCGTAGAAATTTCTGGAGTGCATTTTTGCACATTAAAGGGCTTTGCAAATGACATCGACAGCCGGAATCGACTTAATGAGAGGGCGCCCGACGCCCGCTATAGGCACTACGGAAGCAAAGTTGCAGCAGCGAAAATTGGATGCGCTCCGCCGTGGCGTGCACCGGATTACCGATACATCGACACTGCCTTATGGCGTACATATCATTGGTGTCGGAGGTGCCGGTTCGCGAGTGATTGAACAGATCCTGCGCGACGCACCTGACGATCTGCTTTCTAACGCTGGCTCACGCATTACTGCGCTCGCAATCGATATCGGTAAAGAGAGTGACAACAGCGCTGCGACATTCGACAACATCACAAAGCTGGCGCAACGCTTCCCTTCAAGCCAGGCACAGGTCGATACCGTTTCGCTGCCAATGCCCTCGGTCGCTGAACTCCAGGATTGTCTAGGTCGCTATCGAGACTTCTTGAAACTCGAGTATCCCTTATACCACTGGAACCCTGACTTTCAGCCTTGGCTCGATGCTGACGGACCGCTTCCGAAGCCAGATGAGCATGTACCACGCGCGGTTGCCAAGGCTGTCTACGGGCGTGCCTATTATGACGGCGACCGCCCGCTGGCGTCGACCTTGCGTCGCTTTGCTAAAAGTGTCGAAGCAACGCAGGGTGATGTGGTGGTGTGCATTGTCTTCGGTCTTGGCGGCGGCACTGGCAGCGGCATCGCGCTTGATCTAGCGCGCCACCTGTCGAACGGCATCTTTGGCCGGCGGGTGCTGGTGACGGGGATCGGCATCGCGCCTTGCGATGGAGATGCGACAGATCCATCTGGCGCCAGTCTTTATCCCGTACTCAATGAGCTGGACTGTCTTTGCGACGAAAACAAGAACCAGGGCGTCGTGCGCTCCTGTGGGGACCTATACAAAAACCCCTTCACAGCGGGTTTTCTGATGGTGCCACAGCAGTCGGTTTATCTGGGTATGCGGGACCTGGCGGCTACGCATTTACGCGTCAATCGGGAATTGGCTGCGCTGTTGACCCTGCGCCGCGGCGCTAACTTGTGGGAAGTGTTGCGACTTTTGAATTGGGTAGCAGCACCTTCGACACAACACTCGGCAGCGCGCACACCATGGGGTGCACAGTGGATGCACTTGTGCGCCTTCGTCGACCTGTCCGGTCAGCCGCTGGCGGTCGGTCCGGAGTTGCCTGGTCAGCTTGGATTATTGCCAGGCTATACGCCTGAATTCATCGAGTTGCGGGTGGCGAACGCTGCCGACGCAAGTACCCAGATGCTGGCGATGAAACTGCACTCACTTTTTCGACCTGACGCGGCCCCGAGTTCTGCTGACGGCGGTAGCGAAGGAACCGCACAGTTCACTCTACCGCGAGTGGCAAAAACCGACCTGAGCTGGTTCTACGAAGCTCGCGATTCTTACGAAGCAGCACCACCGCATGCTCGGCTGCTTGACCATGCGTTGTTGCTCGAACAGGGCATCCTGTTATGTGAGCCGTCGACACGTATTGAGGGTATGGCGGGTGCCGGAATTGGCTTGAGCCAAAGCTGGGTTGCGGTATCGATGGCAGAACTGCGCGGCGAGACTGTCACAACGGAACCATCCTGACCACAGCATTCCAATCGTCACGGTTTTGCGTTTTCAAGGAGAGCCAACATGCCACTCAACTGGTCGCAGGTGAAAGATAAATACGGCGAGGGCTTCATGGTCCCGACGGTCGCGGGCGGAAAATTTCTGAAAATTGTCCGAGTCGACGACGAGGCAATCCACATCGAGTCTCCGATCTGGAGCGTCAAACTGCATCGGGTCAACCTGGAAAAAGGCGTGACTCTGATCGAGGACGGCACTATTTCCCGCGATCCCGGTTTGTTCGTCGAGGACTACATGCTGTATGTGGCGAATGAACGCGCTACTTCAGTAGCGCACATCCTGCGAGATCTCGGCTTTCTCGACCGAACGGAAACCTTCTCGATTCGTTGTTGACGCCGTCATGGATCAGCGAACGCACGAGGCACCCAGGAAGTTCCCTGGATTCACCACCCCAGTGGGGTAACTGCCCTTTCTTCACCAACACCCACTTCACCTAATGATTGGAGTAAATCATGACGTCACCGCTCGACACACAAGGACTCCAAGCGCTACTGCGCGCATTGAAATCCGCCACCACCGATTCAGACTTGAGGACCATCTCATGAGCACCACAGTACTGGCACACGCTGACAGTCGAACCCGTAGCAATCGTCTCGCTGTTACCTTCGGCTCGATCCTGATGGGTCTGTCATTGGTCTATTTCGCGGGGTTCTCTCACCTAGAACTGGTGCACAACGCAGCCCATGATACCCGACACAGTTCGAGCTTCCCATGTCATTGATTGACTCCGACTGAGGTACTGAACCATGTTCAAACGCATCGTCACAACGGCGTGTTACAGCGGCGCGATTGCAGCCTTGCTGCTGACCTTGATGCAAAGTCTTTGGATCACACCATTGATCCTTCAGGCGGAAACCTACGAAAACGCCGAAGTGGCGGCGGAGCAAGCTCATGCGCATGAACATGCAGCGGGTGCCCACGAGCATGAACACGCGGCAGAAGCTTGGACACCGGAAGACGGCTGGCAGCGTACTTTGTCGACTTTCGGTGGTGACTTGGTCGTAGCGATTGGTTTCGCGTTTGTGCTCGCCGCTTTGTACAACGTGCGAACACCAGTAAAAGCTTGGCATGGTGTTCTGTGGGGATTGGCAGGTTATGCAACTTTCTGCTTAGCACCCGCTGCCGGACTTCCGCCAGAGCTTCCTGGTACCGTCGCAGCGGAACTGTCCTCTCGGCAAAATTGGTGGGGCGCAACAGCTCTCGCAACTGCAGTAGGCCTGGCATTAGTTGTATTCGGGAAGCACTGGGTATGGAAGGTGGTGGGGGTAGTGCTGCTTGCAGTTCCTCACTTGATCGGTGCACCCCAACCAGCAGAGCACCATGCGTTAGCGCCTGATGCCTTACAGGCTCAATTCCGAATCTCGTCCATGTTGATCAATGCAGTGCTCTGGTTAGCGCTTGGGGGATTGAGTGGTTGGTGGTTCTGGCGTCAGCGCGATGCGGACATTACTAATATGAATTCAGTAGAGCCCGCTAGATAACAGAGTTCCTGTCTTTCTCAATCGCAATGAAACTGTCTCGATTCGTTGTTGACGCCACCATGGATCAGCGAACGCAAGAGGGACCTATGGAAATCCCTGGCTTTACTACCCCATCGGGGTAGCTGCCCTTTCTTGACCGCCACCCACTTCACTTAATGATTGGAGCAAGTCATGACATCATCTCTTTACAACAGTGCGACAGGTATACAGGCGCCACATTGTCTGCATGCGATCGGTATCGGCCGCACCGGTATGGCGTATATCGAAGCGTTGTTGCGTACCGGCGAAATTGAAGACCTGCTGACCGACCCACGGGCGACGTTCGCAGCCATGGTGGTCGACATCGGCGATCAGGACATGGGGATCGTGACTGATTACGCCAACTCGTTCAAGCAGCGCCTCGCATCCCGTGACATTCCACTCGAACGCTTTCAGTTCGAGGCTGTCTCGCTGTCGGTACCATCGGGAGAAGAGTTTTTCGAGGGCATGAACCGGACGCGCGAGTACCTCAAACTCGAGTACCCGCGCTACTACTGGAATCCCAATTACGAGTCCTATGTGCCGCGCACGTATCAGTTGCCGACAGCGGGAAGCCACTTCCCGCGTGCCGTCGCCAAGGGCATTTATGCCAACGCCTATTATGGCGGCGAGCGCCCGATGGACGTCGCGCTGCGCAAGTTCGTCGACAAGATAGAAGAGGCAACTTTGCCGTCGATGGTGATGGTCTGCTTCGGCATGGCTGGCGGTACCGGAAGCGGCATCGTGGTCGACCTTGCGCGCCATCTGTCGAATGTCAAACTCGGCCGTCGCATCCCTGTCATCGGTGTTGGCCAGTTAAGCCACAGCGGCGACCCGGCCGAGTACTATAACAATGCCACCCAGTACACGACGCTGAATGATCTAGATTGCATGCTTGATGAGGATAAGAACGCGGGAGTGATGGCAGTTTGGGGCGACCTGTACCGCAGTCCGTTTACCGGTGGTTTTTTTGTGGTTAATCCTGAGCAGAGCTGGCAGCGCCTGACCGCCTACACCACTACGGGCGAGAAAGAAGTTCGGCAGAACTTTAAGCAGATGGTGTCGAACCGTCTTACTGCCGACTCGTTCATGCGCTTCGCTGTGCTCGACAGCGGTCGCATGCTGTTCAGGGCAATGCGCCCCGCTGGATTCACCGGTGCTCCACACGAGACGCTCTCGGCCAAGTCACGTAACTGGACCATGTTCGATGTCGCGAAGCTGAGCCATCCCGGTGTGCAAGTGCTGCCGGGCGAGGCCCGTTCCAAGTGGGACTCAGTAATCTCGCAATGGATCGATTTCGTGCCTAAGTACAGCGGCCTGAGGGATGAGTTCAAGACCGACTATGCCGAAGTCCATGTTTATGCCCCTCGCGAGATGGGCTTCGACCTGATCAACAATGGCATGCGGGATCTGATCACAAAGCAGTATCTGCTGCCGGGTGACTCGACTTATCAGACCGAGAACCATGAGTTCTTCGATTCGCTCACAGCCTACGCCATCGTTATCCTGCCGGGGGTTGCAAAGACTGACCTCACTGCCTTCTGGGACTGTCAGAAAAAATACGACACGATGGATTGGGAAAGCAAGCTCAACGAGCATGCGTGGCTGATCGACATGGGACCGATGCTTTCCGAGCCGGCGATTCGCTTCGAAGGCATGGCTGGCGAATGCATCTGGGGCTGTGCATGCTGGGTCGTCGTACCTTATGACCAACTGCGTGGCGACAAGCTGCCACCGCCGAACCGAAAGGTGATCTTGGAAGAAGCTATCGCGATGATGACAAAAACCGTGGTCAAGACACCTGGTGGCGAAGCTAAAAAACTGGGTAGCGACGCCAAAAAACCGACCAAAACTTCGGCCTGACGGAGGCGGCTCTAAAAGGGGGGGCGAACCTGAGTCCGGGTCCGCCCCGACCCTGGCGTGTTTCAGGGCGAGTTGGAACAGGTGATCGGAATCGTCCGGTATTGCAGAGAATCAGATTGCTGCAACCGATTCAATCTCCATGCGTATCAGACCCAAGGATTAACGCTAGATGAACATGCCAACTATCAACACCAAAATTCCCGTCACAGTGATCACAGGTTTTCTTGGTTCGGGCAAGACCACCTTGCTCAACTACGTGCTGAGCCAGCAGCATGGTCGGAAGGTAGCGGTGATCGTCAACGAGTTTGGCGAAGTCAGCATCGACGGCCAATTGATCGTAAAGGACGATAATGAAGAGCTAATCGAATTCAATAACGGTTGCCTGTGCTGCACCGTGCGCGGCGATCTTGTAGAAACAATCAACAAGCTTGTTCTACGTGCCGGCACGCTGGACGCAATTCTGATCGAGACCACTGGTTTGGCAGATCCGGCGCCGGTCGCATCGACCTTCTTCGTGGCAGACGGTATTCGTGAGGGGACGCGATTGGATGCTTTCGTTACCGTCGTTGATGCGGTAAACGTTGAGAAAAATCTTGAGCAAAGCCACGAGGCGCAGGAGCAGGTGGCCTTTGCAGACATCATCCTTATTAATAAAAGCGACCTCGTATCGGATCTGACGATGACGCACATCGAACGCCGCCTACGCGTGCTGAACCCGCTAGCGCGTATGCACCGCACCACTCAGAGTGTGGTCGACCTGGCGCAGATACTCAACACTAACGCTTTCCAACTTGAAGCGAAGCTGCAGGTCGATCCAACTTTTCTGAGCGACCTAGATCACGAACACGATGCCACCGTAACCTCAATTGTGCTGCGCGAGCAGAAGCCGATCGACATGAACCGGTTCATGGCTTGGATCACTCCACTTTTGCAGGAGCAGGGGGATGCAATATTTCGCACCAAGGGCGTCTTCAACGCGAAGGGCTTCAACCAGCGCATCGTGTTCCAGAGTGTTCGTATGCTGACCACGATGAACCGCTTTGACGACTGGGAAACTGGCGTTGTGCGCGGCACCGAATACGTAGTGATCGGCCGCAACCTGGATCGCGATGCGCTGCAAGCCGGTCTCGCCGCATGTGTAGCGCACTGATCCAATGTTCATTTAGGGGAAGTAACCGTGGATGCTGATTCGATTTTCATCCTTCGACCTCATTCTGATGTCTGTGCTCGACTTTCGGCTCGACCCGGATTACAGCGCCTGTATTGATTGTTCACTGTCGTTAGGCGTGGGCGGCTTCTGCATCGGAGAGAAATTGGTACTTGCCGGTGTTTTATCTGCAGATCGTCAGACTGCTTGAACTTGGCCTAGGTGATCGGCCGAAATGCTAGTTAGTTTGGAGGTTATCCGTAAGTAATACGTCTAGGAATAGTGCTTAACCACGGCATAACGAGTTCGGCTTACAGCCTCAACGAGTTATCGAACGTGTCCGCGTAAAACGTACTGACAGCAACGGAAGTGTCGTTTTCGAATAATTTCATTCGGATCACATTACCGATTGATTAGTTTATTGCCGATCCAGGAGAGAAAAAATGAGACATGGTGATATTTCCAGCAGTAACGATTGCGTCGGTGTTGCGGTCGTCAACTATAAAATGCCGCGGTTACATACCAAAGCCGAAGTAATCGAAAACGCGCACAAGATCGCCGACATGCTGGTCGGCATGAAGCGTGGTCTTCCCGGTATGGATATTGTAGTTTTCCCCGAATATTCGACGCATGGAATTATGTACGACACCAAGGAAATGTACGATACCGCAGCCGCTATCCCGGGTGATGAAACCGCTATCTTCTCAGCAGCGTGCCGCAAGGCAAATGTATGGGGGGTGTTTTCTCTGACTGGCGAACGCCACGAAGAGCATCCGAATAAGGCGCCCTACAATACGTTGATTCTGATGAACAACAAGGGCGAGATCGTCCAGAAGTACCGGAAGATCATGCCATGGACTCCGATCGAGGGCTGGTATCCGGGTAATTGCACCCATGTTTCGGACGGCCCGAAAGGGATGAAAATCAGCCTGATCATTTGCGACGACGGCAATTATCCGGAAATCTGGCGTGATTGCGCGATGCGCGGCGCTGAACTGATCATCCGTTGTCAAGGCTATATGTATCCGGCCAAGGAACAGCAAATCCTTGTGTCAAAGGCGATGGCGTTCATGAACAACGTCTACGTTGCAGTCGCCAACGCCTCAGGCTTCGACGGTGTGTATTCCTATTTTGGCCATTCGGCATTGATCGGCTTTGATGGCCGTACTCTCGGAGAATGCGGAGAAGAGGAGATGGGCATCAATTACGCTGAAATGTCTATGGGATTAATCCGCGATGCACGCAAAAACGGGCAATCGCAAAATCATCTCTACAAGCTGGTACATCGCGGTTACACCGGCAAGATCAACTCCGGTGAAGATCCGAACGGCGTGGCAGCCTGCCCATTTGATTTTTACAGCAAGTGGATTAACGATCCCGAGGGTACACAAAAGATGGTGGAGTCATTTACGCGGTCGACACCAGGCACACCTGAAAGTCCAATTGAAGGCATTCCGCACGAATTGGCAAAGCATCGTTAATCGCTCTTGCAACCGGGACGGTCGGCGGGCAGGGCGCGGCGGCCGCTCATACTTAGAGATTTTTGTTCATGACATCGGAATTAGATGCTTATCGGCTCAACGCCGAGCCGTTCTATCGACCAGTCGGCAATGAGATTGATCTTTATGAGCACGCGTACAGCCACCGCTTACCTTTGATCCTGAAGGGGCCTACCGGGTGTGGAAAGACTCGCTTCGTCGAATATATGGCGTGGAGGTTGGATCGGCCACTGGTAACCCTGGCCTGTAACGAGGACATGACAGCCTCTGATCTGATCGGGCGCTACCTACTCGATGCAAAGGGCACTGCGTGGCACGATGGGCCACTGACGTTGGCTGTGCGCCATGGAGGTATCTGCTATCTGGACGAAGTGGTCGAGGCGCGCCAGGACACCACAGTGGTGATTCATCCCCTGACCGATGCTCGTCGCATGTTGCCGCTGGACAAAAAGGGAGAGGTGGTCCACGCCCACCCTGACTTCCAGCTAGTCGTTTCTTATAATCCCGGTTATCAGAGTCGCACCAAGGATATGAAGCCATCGACGCGGCAGCGCTTCGCCGCACTGAAGTTTGATTATCCGGATGCGGCAATCGAAGCAGAAATCGTAGCGCACGAAGCGGGCACCACGCTGGACATCGCTGAGCGCCTGGTTGGTATCGCTCTTTGCTCAAGAGCCTTGAAGAATAAAGGGTTGGATGAGGGCATTTCGACCCGCATGTTGATCTATGCCGGTATGCTGATCAGCGCCAGTGTTGATCCTCGCCAAAGCTGTGACATGACAATGACGGCGGCTTTGACCGACGACCCGGATATGGCTATGGCACTGCGTGGTTTTGTCGAAGCCTATTTTGATTAAGGTGCGCGGTATGATCGCTGACGGAAGTCGTCGTAACTCGCTCGATCCGCTGCCGATGTGGTCTGTGATGCGCGCGCGCTGGCAGGGCGCCGGTCTCCATCAACTGGCAGATACCTTCGACCGTAAGTTTGCGAGTTTTGCCTTGCGCGACAACGCCGGGCAGATCGGTGTCGTGCTGTATTGGCTGGATGCATTGAACGAGGAGGATCCGGTTTGTACGCTGGCAGTTGCCGATTGCCTTGACACGCTTCTTTCGCACGTTGGTCCCGAGGGCCTGGGCCGCTGGATGCTGACCGGGCTGCGCATGTATCCGGGCGACCAGGCGCGCCGGCGGGGTTGGTTCCGGCTGGATGATCCCGTTGCAGTTGAAGCGTTGCACAGCGAATCAGGGGCGGGCGACTTGGCCGTATCTCTACGCTCGTTGGTCCTGTTACTTAACGGTCTTGCAGGCGTACAAATGGCGCTTCAGTTGCGTAATCAAAACGCACTGAACGGGTTGCCGCTACGGCCAATTCTGACCTTCGGCCGTTTGCTTCTGCCCGACGATTACACCGCTCTCGATGGGGACAGTCGCTACCGTATCTATCGTGCGGCTGTTGCTCACGCGGTGGCCCATTTGCGCTTCTCAACGCCAGCGATGCCGGCTAATGCCTTGAAACCGATGTCCATTGCGCTGGTCTCAGCCATTGAAGACGCCCGGGTCGAGCGCTTGCTAATACGTGATTATCCGGGGGTTAAAGGTTGGTTTCTGGAGTTTTTGAGACGTGGCGTCAGGCCACAGGATCTAGACTTCTCGGCGCTGCTTGGCCGCATGAACTTAGCGCTGATGGACGCATGCTACGAGGACGACAACTACTGGGTCAACAAGGCTAGACGGCTGTTCGAAGCGCAAGCGGGCGACCTTAACGACTATGCTGCGTTCCGCAAGTTGGCGTCGATTTTGGCCAATGATCTTGGCCAAATGCGGGTGCCGTTTTCCTTGCATCTCTATTTGGTACCAGAAGTCTATCGTGACGACAACAGCTTCCTCTGGGACTTCGTCGAGACTGACTCTGAGTCACCAATACTTGTCGACCCTCAGATGCAAAGTCCATTGAGGCAGGGATTAGATTCGCCGCAGGATCCTTTCGATGCGCATTCAGTTATAGAAGTTGAGGGCGCCCGCTATTTATATCCCGAATGGGATTTTCGAATGTCGCTGATGCGCATTGATTGGTGTACGGTCATCGAAAAGCGACCAGAATTTCAGGGTCAGTCGGTGCTATTCCCACCTGGGAACGGCGGTGCGGCAGACTCGCAACTGGTTCCTATGTTTCGTTCGCAGCATGTGAGTAGATCTCGGAGTCTACGTCGACAGTGGGAGGGCGATGACATTGATCTCAATGCAGCTATTGAGGTGATGGTCGATCAGCGAATGGATCTGGCGCCGGAGCCGCGGATGTTCTTGCGCGTAGGAAGCGAAGAGCGCGCGTCGAGCGTGCTGACTCTCCTCGATCTGTCGGAATCAACCAACGCCCTTCTAGGCAGCAGCGTCGAATCTATCCTGGAAATCGAGAAGAAAGCGGCACTTCTGCTGGCTCGATCGGTCTTGCTGAGTGGCGATCGGATTGCTGTGCATGGCTTCTCTTCGAATACCCGTGCAGAGGTGAACTATTACCGTCTGTTAGAGTTCGGCGCGCCACTTGATGCTGACGCAACCCGCAGGATTCACTCGGTAGCGGGCCGTTACTCGACCCGCCTGGGTGCCGCATTGCGCCACGCGACTACGTGCATTGTTCAAGAGCAAGCTGAGCGGCGTGCGATTCTGCTCGTATCAGACGGTGCGCCGTCCGACATCGATGTCTACGAGTCACGGTACCTTATCGACGATGCTCGCACGGCAGTGCTCGAGGCTAGGCGTTCCGGAGTCGATATCTTTTGTGTGGCTCTAGACCCGGAAGCTGATTCGTACGTCCGTAAGATTTTCGGGTATAGCAATTATTGTGTCGTTGACGACCCCCTGCGTTTATCAGCACAGCTATCCGCGCTGTACACGCGAATGACGATATACTGAACCCTAGACTCGGCATATGTAGCCTATTAAGCTCTTCAGAGTAAACGACGCTACTTAACCGCTGAAAGGACAGGTACTGTGGCAAATAAGGATCCTATACGAGTAGGCGTTCTTTTTTCGGAAACCGGCTTGACCTCGACTATCGGCCGCTCTCAGATACAAGGCGCATTACTGGCAATTGACGAGATCAACCGCAGTGGCGGAATTGACGGGCGCGAGCTTGTTCCCGTGTGCTATGACGCTCGATCGTCTCCTGCGGCCTACGCAGCGCTGGCCGAACGACTCATTGTTCAAGACAAGGTCAATGTCATTTTTGGCTGCTACATGTCGAGTAGTAGGAAGGCAGTGCTGCCGGTCGTCGAGAAGTGGAATAAGCTTCTATTTTATCCCACCCTGTACGAGGGTTTTGAATTCTCCAACAACATAATATATACCGGCGCAGCGCCGAACCAAAATAGCGTCCAGTTAGCCGAATATATGTGCACGACTTACGGCGCGTCGGTTTATATGGTCGGGTCTAACTATATCTACCCTTATGAATCGAATCGAGTCATGAGCGACTTGATCTCAGAGCATGGCGATGGCAGGAAGGTGGGAGAAAAGTATGTCGCGCTGAACGCCACGGAAAAAGACTTCCAGCTGATCATGACGGACATTCGCGACAAAAAACCGGACTTTATTTTTTCAACTGTAGTGGGCGATTCTACCTCTAGTCTTTACCGAGCCTACGCTGAATCTGGACTTGATCCGAAGATTATGCCAATTGCCAGCCTGACGACCTCAGAGGCTGAAATCTCCCAAATGGGGATTGACGTTGCGATAGGTCACGTCTCTGTAGCACCGTACTTCCAGTCGATAAACACTGATGCAAATAAGAGCTGCATTGAACGTTTCAAACGGTTCAGCGATATCTGTGTCCCCAATATGTGCTGGGAAGCGGCATATTTCCAAATGCATATCTATGCGAATGCGTATCGGCGTGCTGGGGACGATGAGATCAGCCGAATCCTGCCACATATTCTGGGTAGCGAATTCGACGCGCCTCAGGGTAGAGTGCGCATAGATCCGAAGAACCATCACACCGCCCTTTATCCGCGCGTCGGTGTAGCAAATTCGATGGGGCAGTTCACGATCGTCCGAGAGTCCGCGCGTCCAGTTTACCCCGATCCTTATATGGTTTCACACCGCCTTGGTGACTGGACAGCGACCCTTGCCGCTGGGGAGCTGTGAATTGAAAAAGTGCGCTAATCCACGAGTCGTGCGGTCAACACCTCAACTGCTGAAGGACCTTCGCACGCTAAAGATCGTCGTGTTTCACCCCGACGATAGCGACGGCAGGCAGTTGACGCAGCAGTTGCAGCGCATCGGTTGCCAGGTCCAAGCTTTTTGGCCGCCGCCGCCATCATTGCCTGAAGGTGTCGACGTGATCTTCTTGGCGGTGCGACCAGAATCTGTAGACACGGAATTCGAATGGCTGAATGGAGAAGACACGCCGATCGTTATCGCCGTGGTGACATATGATAATCCGACTATCGTTGAGATTGTCCTGCGAATCAGTGCCCAAGCCGTTTTGCCGTCACCTATCCGCTCATCAGGATTATTGTCAGTTCTGGTCGTTGCGCGCGGATTGCATGCCGAACTGAAAACTCTTCGTCGACACGCTCAGAAACTCGAAGCAAAGTTGTTGGGCGTACGCCAAATTGCCGACGCTAAGGACGTCTTGGCGCGTACACGTCAGATTACGGAAAGGGCGGCGTATGAGCTGATACGGGATCAAGCCATGAGCAAGCGGGTGACCACTGAAGAGATAGCAGCAGCCATCATTAGCGCGAACGAAATCCTGTCGATTGGATTGCCTTGATTACCACATACGCCAAGAGTTGCTTGGACGCAGCCTGTGCAATTGACATTGAAATCGTTGCAATCGATTAGTGTTGTTTCCAACAAAGGGCTGTTGACAGGCAATTGGCAGCGAGCCATTAAGCGCAGATGATCGTTCTGGCAAAAAACGCCGACCTGAGGCCAGCGTAATAGATACTCTCGCTCCTCAGGCCTCACAGTTACATATCAGCGGGTTTTAATGCAGGTGGGGATTGGTCGGTCCAGTTCATGTCCTATGACACCATCAAATTCAACGCCGTGATTTCCGGTCAAGGTTGGCTGATCCTGGAGGGCGTTACAGATCCCGTGTGGCTGGAAGCAGGCGATTGTTTTCTGTTACACCGGGGACGGCCGTTTCGTCTGACAAGCGACCCGTTATTGGCGCCCATCGATGCCCGTACGCTGTTTCCTTCGGCAGGTCCTGACGGCATCATCACTTACAACGGGGGCGGGGATTTTTTTATTGCCGTGAGTCGTTTTGCACTGGAGGGCTGAATTCCTCCTGAGCCAGCTGGCGCCCATCGTGCATATTCGAAACAGCGCCGACCAGGAAGACCTCCGCTGGTCACTGGAGCGCATGCGTCGAGAGTTAAGTCAAGGCCAGCCGGGCGGCTTCCTGATCGCACAACACTTGGCTCACATGATGCTGATCCAAACCTTGCGTGCGCATCTGGCGCAGGGGATGACGGAACGTGTGGGGTGGTTTTATGCCTTGGCAGACAAGCATATCGGGGCGGCGATCACTGCGATGCATGACGCTCCCGCGCAGCGCTGGACGTTACAAGCGCTCGCCAAGTGTGCCGGCCTGTCACGTTCAAACTTTGCGCTCAAATTTAAAGCGAAGGTCGGTGCCTCACCGATGGATTACCTGAGCCAGTGGCGAATGCTGCTCGCGGCTGAGAAACTGGCACACACAAAAGACTCGATATCGGCCATCGCGTTAACCGTTGGCTACGAATCGGACAGCGCTTTCAGCACAGCTTTCAAACGCATTATGAAATGCGCACCCCGTCTTTACGTCGCCCGTTTGGCCGAGTCAGTCCAGCATCCGGACGACGCTTTGATCGGTCGTGCTTAGGCAGAATTACGTTGCCCCTGGAATCTATCGGGACTCCGCCAGGGTCGGATAGTCCGTATAACCGCGCTCTTCACCTTGGTAGAACGTTGCTGGATCGGCTTCGTTGAGGGCTGCCCCACGCTGGAATCGCTCGACCAAATCCGGGTTGGCCAGGAACGCAGTGCCGAACGACACCAGATCCGCGTCACCTGAACTGAGCGCCTTTTCAGCTCGCTCCGCGTCGTAGCCACCATTGGCGATGTAGCTGCCACCAAAGCGATGCTTCAGGTCTCTGAAATCGAACGCTCCTGCGCCAAGCTCCACCACGTGAATGTAGGCCAACCCATAGCGACTGAGCATCTTCGCCGCGTAGTTGAAAGTCGCTTGGGGATCGCGGTCGCTCATGGAGAAGTAATTGAAGATCGGCGACAGGCGAACGCCCACGCGGCTGGCCCCGAATACTTCGATGACCGACTCCACGACCTCCTTGAGAAACCGAGCGCGATTTTCTACAGAACCGCCGTAGGCATCGGTTCGGGTATTGGTGCCATCACGCAGGAACTGGTCGATCAAGTAACCGTTTGCACCGTGGATTTCCACACCGTCGAATCCAGCACGTTTCGCGTTCTCAGCACCTTGGCGAAAGTCAGCGATCACGTCAGGAATTTCATTCAGAGTCAGAGCCCGTGGCAACTCGTAAGACTTCAGTCCCTCAGACGTGTAAATCTCGCCATCCGCCTTGATCGCTGAAGGGGCTACCGGTAGCTCGTTATTGAGCTGCACCAGCGAGTGGGACAGGCGCCCGACATGCCAGAGTTGCAGGAAAATCCGTCCACCTTCTGCATGAACAGCGTCGGTCACCTGTTTCCAACCCTCGATTTGCTCGGTGGTAAAGATGCCCGGCGTCCGCATATAGCCTTTGCCTTGCGCCGAGACCTGAGAACCCTCGGTGATGATAAGGCCGGCGCCGGCACGTTGCCGGTAATACTCGACCACGGTGGGCGTCGGAGCATCGCCTTCACCGGCCCGGCTTCGCGTCAAAGGGGCCATGACCATGTGGTTTTTCAGGGAGAGGGTGCCGAGTTGTGCAGGGGACGTCAGCAGGTCGAGATTGCTCGTGGTCATGGATATCTCTCGTAGGTCTGGAATGTGAGTCGTGATTGTCGAAACGTTTCTCGCCCGGGTTCGAGCAGCCGCTATTTAAGGCGTCCTTGCTGCCGCAGGCGTGCGCCAATCCGCTGTATTTCGGATTCGCCCTGGGCCAAAGCCGTCTCGCTCGTGTGCACCGAGTAGTACCCCGTCACCAGATCGTGCGGGTGCTTCACCGCTGAGCCCATCACGAATGAGCAGTCGCCTTGTGCCGAGAAGTCGATGTGTTGCTCGGTCTCTTCGAAAATGGCGAGTTCGCCGGCATTAATCAGGCCTCCCGCGTCTAGGCGTCCTGCACTCACCGCGAGCCAGGCCACGGTGTGACCGGACGGCGGGGAGTACCGCCAGTGCTCGCCGTCCTTCAAATTAACGGCGAGATAGTTCATGTCACTCGGCGCTTCAATCAAGCTTTGCGCGTCACCGTATCGCCCCAAGAGCACGCGTGCCGGTCCTGATTGAGGAACTTGGGAGGGCGCAAGATAGGTGCTCAGCGCAGGGGCGTTTTCCAGCGACGGCGGCAGCGCCACCCAGAGCTGGAAACCCTGCATCAAGGACGCGCTGGTCAGCGTCGCGTCGTGCCAAACACCGTTGCCGGCGCGCATCCACTCGAGACCTCCGGCCAGCAATACACCTGTCGCACCCGTGGTGTCTTCATAGGCCACTTCGCCTTCGGTCATGAAGGTAACGGTCGCGATCCCGGAGTGCGGGTGCATGCCGAAACTCGACTTGCCGCGACTGGCGTTCATACTGAAAATATCAAGGAAAATGAAAGGTTTCAGACGCTCGCCCAAGTCGCCCGGGCTCATGAGCCGGGTTATCGGGCCATGGGTGCTGCCCTTGGTGCGATGGACGATGGCGCGTGGCAGAACGGCGACGGTGGCGGTCATGTGTTTTCCCTCGAGGTCTTTAGTGTCTGGGCCCACCAGGCGATGTCATCAAGCAGCTCTTTGGCCGCCTGAGCCAGGTGTGGGTAATCGTTGAAGGTTTTTCCCTGTTGCCAGATGCCAATGAATTCAGCGATGCCGATGTGCACGGCATTGCGTACCGGGACCATCTGCAATTCAATGGCCGCCAGTTGCAACTGTTCGATGGCGCGTCCTGTACCGCCGTAACCTACGAAGCCGATCGGCTTGCGGCCGAGCTTCTGGTCGGCGATGTCGAAGGCGATTTTCAGTTCGGCGCTTGTACCCGGGTCGTACTCTGGAGTGACCACGATCAGGCCATCGATCGACGCGAGCCTGTCAGCCCAACGTTGTTCC
>LNAP01000884.1_pt6 | contig 18036 bp, 15 predicted proteins | sample 602601 | NCBI WGS metagenome assembly LNAP01 (sample SAMN02440304, study PRJNA202911) | soil metagenome | biome: Subtropical and temperate rainforests or woodlands; isolation source: soil samples (1 kg each in a 20% v/v slurry with milli Q water) were... ...
CCACACCGTTGTATAAGCGGCCGAGGTGTAAAGGTTGTAGCTGATCTGCGCGGCGGCCGGGCCGGTCATACGCCGCGCCGCAACGTTGCCGCTGCCACCGGCGCTGAGCAGCACGCGGTAGGGCGTATTGAGCAGGCAGTTAACCCGCAACGAGCCGTTACCGACTGCGCTAGTGGCCGACACCAGCGCGTTTAGCGAGAAATACGTACCGAAATTCAGCGTGCCAAATTGGCCCAGAGTGGCCGGCGCCGTGCTGCCCGCACTGCACGCTGGCAGCACTTCCGCGATCAAGCCAATAGTCGCGGACTTGCTCACAGCAAACAGTTGGGTTGGGCTGCAAAGGAGCAGGCTTAACGGCAGCCATTTCCATAGGGTATCGCGTAGGCAACGCATGGCTATTCCTGGCAATAGAGAGGTACATCCGTGTTGCGTTGGTGACAAAGCCCTCGAGATAAACAACAGCAGTGGGTGGCACGCCAGAGGGTGCCGTTACCAGGTGGCAGTTACCAGGTGATGGTCACTTGCACGGTGTCGGTGTAAGTGCCGGTGGCTGGCGTGGTTTGGTTAGGTACTCGGCCGTAAACCACGATGTCTTGGTTAGCGCCATTGCCGGTGCCGGCCAATACCGTGCCGCCGTTGGTGCCATTGCCCCACAAGGTCGAGCGGGCAGCGTCCTGATAGAGGTTGTAAAGCACGTAGTTGCCGCCACTGGCCATGCGCCGTTGCGTGCCGGTGCTGTTCAAACCGGAATTGAGTGCCACGTTGTAGTTGGTGGCGTTGGCGCACTCGATACCAAACGAGCTGCCGGCCGAGGCGCCCACCGACTGTTTGTCAGGCTTGGGTAGGAGCCGAAAGTGATGCTACCGAAGTTGTTGGTGGTGGCATTGCTGGTGCCGTTATTCACGGTGCAGCCGGCGCCAATGATGATCTGGATGCCCAGTTGACCCTGTACTGTGCCCGCCGCCTCAACCGTCAAGGAGTAAGGAACTACCAGCAAAGCAGGGAGCAGCAGAAAGCGGCGTTTCATTCAGTAAACTCCTACGAAATTAGTCGCGTATTCGCGCTTGATTGCAACTTAGTAGAATTTCGGCGGCTTTCAAAACAACTTTATGGCGTCAATGATCAGGCCCACCGTTTGTGCGCTAGCCCGCATAGGACGCAAGTCATTGTCCTGTAACTGCCTGGTTAGTTTTGTAAGCCTTAGTTATAGAAATATATAGCCAATGACTTACAAGATATTCAGCGAGAGGAGACCAACAAAAATTAGGCGAAGTGGCGAATTTCGAGGGCTTTAGAGGGTAAATAACGGCAAATAGCCACGCCAGATAAGCAATTGTGTTATCGGGCTTTTATTGAAGAAAGTTGCCCAGAGCAGCGTTTCAGCAGAACGGATTTATATAGCAAATCGCGATAATCTAAATTTCAAATTAATTTTTAAATGAGGAACTTTGGAGGGCGACTCATTAGTTCGAGAAGCGAATTTTTCCCATGTATTAGGGCGAAAGAGGGAATTGAACTTCCCCCAATCGCGGGCCATGGTTAACGCCAATCTTCCCTTACCCGCGTTAACCCTTCCTGCGCCACCGATGCCACCAACTGCCCACTGCGATTAAAAATGCTGCCACGGGCAAAACCGCGGCCATTGCCCGACCACGGGCTGTCCATGGCATACAGCAACCAATCATCCATACGCAGATCGGCATGGAACCACAGCGAATGGTCGAGGCTGGCCACCTGCATAAACTTCTGAAACACCGAAACGCCGTGGGGCAGCATCGAGGTGGTCAGCAGGTTGAAGTCCGAGGCGTAACCGAGCAGGTATTTGTGCAGTTGGCGCTCATCCGGCAGGGTGCCATCGGCGCGGAACCACACATACTTCACCGGCTCGCGCACCACCGGTTCATAAGGGTTGCCCGTGGTAACCGGGCGAATCTCAATCGGTTTGGCGCTAGTGGCGCGTTCCAGCATGCGCGGCGGAAGAAACTCGGCGGCATCACGCGCCAGTTCGGTTTCCGACTTGAAACTTTCCGGGCCCGGCACATCCGGCATCTGCAATTGATGGCTAAGGCCTTCTTCATCGTTTTGAAACGACGCACTGCAGGTAAAAATCGGCGCACCTTTCTGCACCGCCGTCACCCGTCGGGTGCTGAAACTGCCGCCATCACGCACGCGGTCAACCAAATACACCACCGGCAGACTGGCATCGCCCGGGCGCAGAAAATAACCGTGCAGCGAATGCACATGGCGCTCGGCGTCTACCGTCTGACTGGCCGCCGACACGCACTGGCCCAACACCTGGCCACCGTAGAGCTGGCGAAAACCAAGATCCTGGCTGACGCCACGGAACATGTTTTCCTCGATCTGCTCCAGGCTTAGCAACGCCACCAGATCATCGAGTAATTGGCTCATCGGTTATTTCCTCATCACGCATTTATTCAGGCGGGTGAAATGGTAAAGGCTTTGCCGGCCGCTGTCGGCGTTGCGCGCTAAAAAGCCTGAGGCCATCAGTCCAACCTCAGCGGCTATTGCGCCAACCACTGCGCGTGCGTCAGGCGATAGAGCACATGAGCACGCAGTGGATGGTCTACGGGTAGCTTGGGATGCTGAAAGTCATCGGCCGGGTCACGGCGCATTCCCAGGCGCTCCATTACTGCCCGCGACGGCTGATTGGCCGGCACGGTAAAGGCCACGACCTCGGCCAACTGTAAACGCTCAAAGGCACAAGCCAGCGCGACGCGTGCGGCCTCGCTGGCAAACCCCTGGCCCCAGGCATCGCGCGTCAAGCGCCAGCCAATTTCAATGGTTGGCCCAGCGGGGTTGCAGAACGGCGCGTTGAAACCCACCACGCCCAGGCCGGTAAAACCTATAAAAGCGCCTGTATCTTTACGCTCCAGCGCCCACAAGCCAAATCCGTGCTCGGCGAAATGCGCGCGTACCCGCTCCATTAATTCAGCGGCTTCAGCGGTGCTTTGCGTGGCGGGGAAATAACGCATTACCTCAGGGTCGGCGACCATCGCGGCAAAGGGCGTCAAATCTTCATTGCGCCAGGTTCGCAGCAACAAACGTTCGCTGTGCAGTTCTATCGGTTCGGCCATGGCGGCTCCTTGTATGGCGCTTAACTTGAGGTCGTCCGCCCTGACAGGGATACTGGCGGCCTCTTTTGTCTGGTTGAGTGTATGCGTCTGCCCCTGGTCTATCACGACGACTACAGCCCGCCCTTCCCGGCCAACCATCGTTTCCCGATGGAAAAATTCCGCCTGCTGCGCGAGCACCTGGTGGACAGCGGCCTGACTACCGACGCCGAACTTATCCGCCCCGACATCTGCCCCGCCGATATTCTCGCCCTCGCTCACGAGCCGAGTTATATCGAACGTTTTCTCAGCGGTGAACTGGCCCATGAGGAACAGCGCCGCCTCGGTTTGCCTTGGAGCGAAGCCTTAGCCAGGCGCACCGTACGCGCCGTGGGCGGCTCCATTCTCACCGCCGAACTGGCCCTGCAACACGGCCTGGCCTGCCACCTGGCGGGCGGCACGCACCATGCGCACTACGACCATGCGGCCGGCTTTTGTATTTTCAACGACCTGGCAATTATCAGCCGCTACCTGCTCGAAGCCGGCACGGTCAGTCGTGTGTTGATCTTTGATTGCGATGTGCACCAAGGCGACGGCACGGCGCGTATTTTGGCCGACACCCCCGAAGCGATCACCGTATCGCTGCACTGCGAAAAAAACTTTCCCGCGCGCAAGGCGCAAAGCGACTGGGATATTCCCCTGCCGATGGGCATGGACGACGACGCCTACTTGAAGGTGGTGGACGACGCCCTTAATTACTTACTGCCGCTGTACCAACCCGACTTGGTGCTTTACGACGCCGGCGTGGATGTGCACAAAGACGACGCCCTTGGTTACCTGCAACTCACCGACCAAGGCCTGGCCCGGCGCGATGAAAGCGTTATGCGCCACTGCCTGGGCCGTGACATTGCGGTCATGGGCGTTATCGGCGGCGGCTACAGCAACGACCGGGCGGCGCTGGCGCGACGTCACGGCATTCTTCACCACAGTGCGCAGCGCGTATTAAGCGGCGCGAGATAAGGCCAACCATGTACCACGGAGAAAAATTCAACGCCTGGACCCACCTTATCGGCGCCGTTCTGGCCGCCATCGGCGCGGTCTGGCTACTGGTGTTGGCGAGTTTTACCGGCGATCCCTGGAAGATCGTCAGCGTAGCCATTTACGGCGTTACCCTGGTGCTGCTCTACAGCATTTCCACGGTTTACCACAGCGTTAGCGGGCCACGAAAAAAGCTCCTGCAAAAGCTCGATCACCTGTCCATTTACCTGCTGATTGCCGGCAGCTACACGCCGTTCTGTTTGATCACCTTGCGCGGCGCCTGGGGTTGGACCCTGTTTGGCATCGTTTGGGGGCTGGGCGTAATCGGCATGCTGCAAGAAATCAAACCGCGCTCCGAAGCGCGCGTGCTGTCGCTGATCATCTACGCGGTGATGGGCTGGATTGTGCTGATCGCGGTAAACCCGCTGATCGCCGCCTTGGGCATGACCGGCTTTAAATGGCTGGCCGCAGGCGGCGTGCTGTACACCGTTGGCATCATCTTCTTCGCCAACGACAGCCGCTTCCGCCACTGGCACGGCATCTGGCATTTGTTTGTGATGGCCGGCAGCTTGCTGCACTTTGTCGCCATTCTCTTTTACGTTCTATAAAAGCGCGGGTCGGTACGGCAACTTTCTTGCTTTGCTTGAAAGACGTTCAACGTCACCGGGCTTCTTTGCCCTTCATGGCCGCTTCAAGCTGCGACCTCCTCTTTGGTTGTCCAGGAAGCCCTGCCATGAAGTCCCTTAGCCACCCCCTTCGCTCCGGTGCCAGCGCTGCTTTGCTGGCCTTGAGCATCAGCGTTCTCAACAGCGCCTTCGCCGCCCCCAAAGCGGGCGACTTGGAAGTGGTCGCCGAACTGCCCATGCGCCCCGGCAACGTCGCCCCCGCCCCGCACAATCGTCTGTTTGCCACCGTGCACCCGTTGGCCGCGCCAGACACCGCGCAACTGATCGAAATCACCGACCGCACACACTACAAAGCCTGGCCCAACGCCGCCCTCCAACGCGGCAGTTCAGCCGCCAACGACGGCCAAATCGACAGCCCGCTGGGCATCGCCGTCGACGGTAAACAGCGCCTGTGGATTGCCGACATGGGCCTGAACCTGGGCAAAACCCGTATCTGGGGCTTTGATATCGCCAGTGGTCGCGAGCTGTATCGCATTGAACTGCCGCAAGACATCGCACCCAAAGGCAGCTTTGTCCAAGACCTGGCAGTGGACGATAAAGCCGGCTGGATTTACCTGGCCGATATCGCCAACCCCGGCTTGATCGCCGTGGACATCGCCAGCGGTAAAGCCCGGCGTTTTAGCGGCCACCCGGCACTGCAAGCCGAACCGGACGCGACCATGGTAATCGGCGGCAAACCCATCCAGTTCCAAGGCAAGCCGGCCAGCGTGGCAGTTAATCCGCTGAGTTTGTCCGCCGACCGTAGCACCTTGTACTTCGGCGCCATGAACGGCAAAACCTGGTACTCGCTGCCGACCAACCTGCTGCAAAGCGCAGCCAGCGACGAACAGATTGGCGCAGCAATCAAGCGCGTCGGGCCAAAACCGGTTTCTGATGGCGCCGCCACCGATGCCAAAGGCCGACACTTTTTTACCAACGTTAACGACGGTGCTATCGACGTACTAAACACCGACGGCAAACTCCACACACTGGTGCGCGACCCGCGCCTCGACTGGCCTGACAGCGTGCACCAAAGTGACAACGGCTGGCTGTATATCTCGGTAAATCAGCTCTACAAAACGCCGGCCTTTAGCGGTGGCGAAGACAGCGGCAAACCGCCTTACCGCGTGATGCGTGTGTGGCCGGGGCAATAAAAACGGCGTAGGTTGGGTTGGCCACGCGCCACCCAACCGACCCAGGAGCCCGCAATGTCCACCCTGCATATCGGCCTGATCGGCGATTACAACGCCGACGTTATCGCCCACCAAGCCATTCCCAAAGCGCTCGCCCTGGCTGGCGCAGCCGTTGGCGTTTGCGTACAGCCGCAGTGGCTGGCCACCGAAAGCCTCAACGGCCACAAACACCTCGCCGAATACCACGGCTTCTGGGCCGTACCCGCAACGCCCTACCGCGACATGGACGGCGCGCTATTCGCCATCCGCTACGCCCGCGAACAGCAAGTGCCCTTCTTTGGCAGCTGCGGCGGCTTTCAACACGCCCTGCTCGAATACGCCCGCAACGTCCTCGGCTGGGCCGACGCCGAACACGCCGAAACCCACCCCGACGGCAAACGCCTGGTGATCGCGCCACTAAGCTGCGGCCTAGTAGAAGTCAGCGGCGACATCGAACTGGCCCTCGACTCAAAACTCGCCGACGCCTACGGCCAGTTGCACACCACCGAGGGCTACCACTGCCGCTACGGCCTCAACCCCGAATTTGCCAAGGCGCTGGGCGCAGGCCCACTGCGCATAACCGCCTGGGACGACCAACGCGACGCCCGCGGCATTGAACTGGACGGCCATCCCTTTTTCGTCGGCACCTTATTCCAACCGGAACGCGCAGCATTGGCCGGAAATGTGCCACCGATTATTCAAGCGTTTATCGAAGCGGCAGCAAATGACTACCCGTAGTTCCAGGGATATTCGCCAGCCCCACCCTCACCCCTAGCCCCTCTCCCGCAAGCGGGAGAGGGGAAAAAATCGCCCCTCCCCGCAGCTACTTGATCAAGCCCCCTCTCCTGTTTGCGGGCGCCCGGCTAGGGGCGGCCGGCTAGGCGAGGGGCTCTTGATCTGGCTTGTGATCTACCCGCCCCGTTTATCGCAGGCCGAATGGAATCGTTGTGTAAGGGGGCGCCGGCTAGGTGGAGCGGCAGTCCGTAGGTTGGGTTGAGCATCGCGAAGCCCAACGGCCATCAAGCGCTGCACCAGTTGGGCTTCGCTTCGCTCAACCACAACCTACGAAAGTTGCCTAAGCAGGCGCTCCAGCTTCGCTCCCAGTCCGTAGACTGGGTTGCGCTTCTCCTTCAGCACACGCGGTAACAAAAGCCACCACACATACCAAGCAAAAGCTGGTGCGCGCAGCACACCCTACAAAACATCGCGAAACGCGCGAAACGCCACACTCACCCCAACTCCACCAACCCAGTAAAAAACGCCCAAAGCGCAATCGCCGCCACCACCACCAACGCCACCGCCGCCACACCTTCAGCACGACTGAACAACGGCGCATGCAGCCGATTCTGCCGATGAGCAAAATAAAACACCGGCAACCCCGCCACGAACAACAAACTCGACATCAACAAAAACTGCGGCCCCGCCGCATACAACAACCACACGGCATACACACTGCCCAATACCCCACTGCGCAGCGCCCGCCCCCGCTCTTCCATATAGGCGTGACTGAGGGCATAGCGCCACAAGTAGGCGGTGCTGGCCAAGTACGCCGGCAAAATCATCACCCCGGTTACGCTGATCAGCCAGATCCAGGCGTTCTCGGCAAACAGCACCACAAACACAATCCCCTGCATCACCGCACTGGATAACCACAGCGCCGGCCCTGGGGAGTGAAAGCGGTTTTCCCGCGAAAGAAAGCGCGGGAAAACGCCATCTTTGGCTGCGGCAAAGGGCAGCTCAGCAACCAGAATGGTCCAGGCCAACCAACAGCTCAGCAGCGAAACCAGCAGCGAGACGATGACAAATATCGCCCCCCACCGCCCGACCAAACGCTCAAGAATATAAGCCGCCGCCGGCTCATCCAGCGCCGCCAATTCCGGCTGCGTCATAAAGCCGAAGGGCAGAGCCGACAGGAGAAAATACAGCAGCGTGCACACCACCAAACCGATATAGGTGGCCTGCCCCACCTGCTCGGGTTTACGCGCCCGCGCCGACATCACCACCGCGCCTTCAATGCCGATAAACACCCACAACGTCACCAGCATGGTGCTTTCCACCTGCGTCATCACGCTGCCCAGGTTCTCGCCAACACCCCACAGGTCGAGACGGAACATGTCGGCCTTAATCATCAGCGCCATGATCGCGATGGTCACCAGCAAGCTGCCGACGTTCAACACACTGGCAATCGAGCCCAACACCGCCGCGCGGCGCACGCCAAACAGTACGGTGAAATGCATCACCCAGATCAGCAATGAAGCGCCGCCAATCGAAAGCCAATTTTTGCCATCGGCAAAGGCCGGAAACAGGTAACCCAGCGACTTCATAATCAGCACGGCAAACGCCACATTGCCAAAAGCTGCGCTTAGCCAGTAACCCCACGCCACCTGAAAGCCGGCCAGGTCGCCAAACCCTTCACGGGCATAGGCATACACCCCGGCCGTCAGCTCCGGGCGCTGGGTTGAAAGCAGGCGGAAACAGTTGGCGAGAAAGAACATCCCCACCAGGGTCAGCACCCAGGCGATGGCAATGGCGCCAAGGCTGGCGTGGGCGGACATGTTCTGCGGCAGGTTAAAGCCGCCACCACCAATCATTGAACCGATCACCACACCCGAGAGCAGAAACAGCCCCAGCTTGGCCGATGCTTTCGGCGTTGCTCCATCCGTCATGAGATATCCCCTGCTGTTGGCGTTCGGCAGTGAGTGTAGCGGCCGCAACCGACAGCTCGGGTTAGAATGCCGGCAACTTTTGCCGCAGCCCGCCACCATGACCGCTTCCCTCGCCTCTTCTGTCCTGCCTGTCGTGATTATTGGCGGCGGCCCCGCCGGCCTGATGGCCGCCGAAGTGTTGGCGTTGGCCGGAGTAAAGGTCGAGCTGTTTGACGCCATGCCTTCGGTAGGGCGCAAGTTTCTGTTGGCCGGTGTTGGCGGTATGAACATCACTCACGCCGAAGCCAAGCCGGCATTTATCGGCCGTTACGGCGCCCGGGCCGGTGTGATAGCCGAGCTGCTGCAGAACTTCGATGCCGAGCAGCTCCGTGCGTGGATTCATGGCTTGGGCATCGACACCTTTGTCGGCACCTCCGGCCGCGTGTTCCCCAGCGATATGAAAGCCGCACCGCTGCTGCGGGCTTGGCTTAAACGCCTGCGCGAGCATGGTGTGGTTATCCACACCCGTCAGCGCTGGCTGGGCTGGCACGCCGATGGGCGTTTGCGCATCGCCGGGGTTAACGGCGAACAGGCCATTGCAGCCCGCGCCACTGTGCTGGCCTTGGGTGGCGGCAGTTGGGCGCGGTTGGGCTCCGACGGCGCCTGGCAGCCATTGTTGGCTGAACGCGGCGTGCCATTACAGCGTTTGCAGCCCAGCAATTGTGGCTTTGAAGTGGCGGGCTGGAGCACGGTTTTTCGCGATAAATTTGCCGGCGCGCCAGTGAAATCCTCAGCCATTGCCTTGCCTGGCCAAGCGCCGCGCTTAGGCGAATTTGTCGTCACTGCGCAGGGGGTGGAAGGCAGCCTGATCTATGCCCTGTCGGCGCCGATTCGTGACGCCATCAACCGCGACGGCAGCGCCACTGTGCACCTCGACTTGCTGCCGCAGAAAACCCCAGAGCAGGTGCTCGCCCTGCTAAACAAACCGCGTGGCAGCAAATCCCTGAGCAACCACCTGCGCAGCGCCCTGGGCCTTGACGGTGTGCGTGCCGGTTTACTGCGCGAACTCACTGATGCCGCCACCTTCGCCAGCCCGGTTTTACTGGCACAGGCGATCAAAGCATTGCCACTGGAACTGCTACGCACCCGGCCGCTGGATGAAGCCATCAGCAGCGCTGGCGGCGTTCCCTTCGAAGCGCTGGATAAGCAGCTGATGCTCACCCAGCTACCCGGCGTATTCTGCGCTGGCGAAATGCTCGACTGGGAAGCGCCCACCGGCGGCTACTTACTCACCGCCTGTTTCGCCAGTGGCCGGGCGGCCGGTTTGGGTGTGCTCAAACGGCTAGGCTAACGTGCCCTTGCAAAAATATGGAACTATCGTGCTAGATTCGCTCGTCTTCTTGCCCGCACGAGATCGCCATGCCCCTCTACTTCCGCCCCGCTCGCCCCGATGACGTCGACCTTGCCGTACCGCTGATTTACAGCTCCGGGCCCGCCGCGTTCGATTATGTCTTCCCCCGCGCCGAAGAATTTCTACGCACGGTATTTATCAGCCCGTACGGGCAATTTAGCCATCGCCAGCATTGGGTCGGTGAACTTGATGGGCGCGTCGTGGTGACCGGCACGGTGGTCAGCGCCGATAACAACCTGAGCAATATGTTGGCGGCGACCTGGCAGATTCTGCGCGTCTACGGGCCGCTGACGGCAATGGCGGTGATGCGTCGAGGCCTGCAGATGGAGCACCTGATCAAGCCTCCGCAGAAGGGCCTGAATTATTTGGCGCACCTGGGCGTGCAGCCGGGCTTGACCGGCCAAGGGATTGGCACGCAGTTGATCGATTACCTGCTGAAAATGGGCTGCGCGCGCGGGCGGCCGAAGGCGGCGCTGGATGTGTCGGCAGAGAATCCTTTGGCCCAAGCCTTGTATGAACGCTTGGGCTTTCAGGTGGTGGCGCAGCGAATCTCCAGCCTAAAGGGCGTTCCGGATCACCGTTATATGGAGCGCTCGTAGGGTGTGTGGTGTACGTCGGGAAATCGCCTGGGCGCACAGCCTACAAATACCAGCCCCATGGCTCGCTGCTGATGTATTCGGTGACTTGCTTCACTTCCAGATAGTTATCCAGGCCCCAGCGCCCCAGCTCGCGGCCAATGCCGCTCTGTTTCATTCCGCCCCACGGCGCCTGATTGAACGTGGGTTGTGAGCAGTTAACCCAGACAATCCCCGCCCGCAGCCCATTGGCCACCCGCGTGGCGCGCTGTGGGTCGGCGCTCATCACCGCACCAGCCAAGCCAAAGCGGCTGGCGTTGGCCATGCGAATGGCGTCTTGCTCACTGGCAAAGCGCTTTACGCACAGCAGCGGGCCAAACACTTCTTCGCGCCAGATAATGCTGTTCTCGGCCGGCTCGTCGAAGATGGTCGGCTCGATAAAGTAGCCCTGGTCAAGATGCGCTGGGCGCTTGCCGCCCGTGAGCAATTTGGCGCCGCTCAGCTTGGCCTGTTCGACAAAACCAATGACCTTTTCCAACTGCCCTTTACTCACCAATGGCCCGAGCAATACGCCATGCTCCAGGCCACTGCCGATGGTGATTGCGCGGGTAGCTTCGACCAGGCGATCGAGCAATTTATTGGCAATGCCCTGCTGCACCAGCAGGCGCGAGGTAGCGCTGCACACCTGGCCCTGGTTCCAGAAAATACCGAACAGAATCCACTCCACGGCAGCGTCGATATCGGCATCATCAAACACGATAAACGCCGACTTACCACCCAATTCCAGGCTGATGTTTTTGATATCGGCGGCCGCCGCCGACATGATTTTCGCCCCGGTCGGCACGCTGCCGGTAAAGGCCAGCTTATCCACTTGCGGGTGCTGGCTCAGCGGGCTGCCCGCGTCAGCGCCAAGGCCAGTGACAATATTCAGCACCCCCGCTGGCAGACCGATTGTGTCGGCGGCCGCGGCCAATTCCAGTGCAGTCAGCGGTGTCAGTTCCGACGGTTTCAGCACCACCGTGGCGCCTGCGGCCAGCGCCGGAGCAACTTTCCACGAGGCCATCAGCAACGGGTAATTCCACGGAATAATCTGCCCGGCTACGCCAATCGGCTCACGGCGGATATGGCACCGAAAACGTTCATCCGGCAGCGCCAACGGTTCGTTCTGCTGGCCGTCCAGCTCACGGGCCAGTTCGGCGTAATAACGAAAGCAGCCGATGGCGTCGCCAATGTCCCACTGCGCCTCGGGCAGCGGCTTGCCGTTGTCGCGCACTTCCAGCAACGCCAAGGCGTCTTGGCGGCCTTCCAGTTCAGTGGCCAATGCCTCCAGCCACTCGGCACGCTCGGCGCCGGTGGTTTGCCCCCAGCCGTTATCGAAAGCCCGGCGTGCGGCACGCACGGCGTGGTCGATGTCTTCTTCGGTGCCGGCTGGCACGCGCTGAATCACCTGCTCGGTGGCTGGATCGAGGGTATCGAAATAACCGCCCAGGTCCGGGTTTACCCACTGGCCGTTGATATACAGCTGATCGCGCATCGCTCTCTCCTTTTACGGCCCGGCTTAGGCCGTGCGGCGGCCTTGCAGATAACGGGAAGTGAACAGCAACGCCAGGGAGGCGAGGATGATCACCGTGGATATGGCATTGATCTCCGGCGTGATGCCGCGGCGGATCGAAGAAAAGATATAAATCGGCAAGGTGGTCTCGGAGCCGGCGACAAAAAACGCGATGATGAAATCGTCAAAGCTGAAGGTGAAGGCCAACAGAAACCCGGCCAGAATCGCTGGCGCAATCTGCGGCAATATCACTCGCCAGAAAGTTTCCAGCGGCGGCGCATAAAGGTCGGCCGAGGCTTCCAGCAGCGATTTATCCAGCGCATCGACGCGCGTGCGCACGATGACCATCACCAGCGCCATGGTGAACAGCGAGTGCGCTGCCACCACGGTAAAAAAGCCCATGCGCAGTTTCGCAATGCCCATATCCAACGCCGCCAGCAGCGGGTTGAACAGGTCGAACAAAGTGATAAAGGCAATCAGCGTGGCGATGCCGATGACGATGCCCGGCACGATAATCGCGCAGTAGGTCAGCGCATCAAACACCATGCGCACCCGCCCGCTGACCCGCTGCAAACCAAACACCGCCAGGGTGCCAAACAGGGTCGCGAGCAAGGCCGAGCACAGAGCAATCAACGCGCTGTTGCCCAGCGCCTCCATGATGAATGGGTTGCCAAATGCCTTGCCAAACCACTGCGTGGAGCAGCATTCAAACGACAAGCCACTGCGCCCGGCGTTAAAGCTGAACAGCATGATCAGCGCGATAGGCGCATACAAAAACAGGTACACCGAGGTGGAGTAGCTGCGTAGAAACAGGGCCTTGTCATTCATCTCAAAGCATCCCGTCTTGCTGGCGGCCGCCGTAGCGCGCCACTAATTTCAGATACACCGCGATAATCGCCAGCATCATCGCCACCAAGGTCATGGCCACCGCGCTGCCGAAGGGCCAGTTACGCGATTGCAGGAATAGGTCGACCAGCGCATTGCCAACAAAAAACACCTTGCCGCCGCCAAGAATCGCCGGAATCAGGAACTCGCCCATCAGCAGAATAAACACCAGCATCACGCCGGTGATTACCCCTGGCGCCGACAACGGCAACGTCACCCTCCGGAAGGTTTCAAAGGCACCTGCACCGAGGTCGTGTGAGGCCTCCAGCAGGCGTTTGTCGAGCTTTTCCAAGCTTACGTAAATGGGGAACACCATCAGCGGCAGGTAGCCGTAAACGATGCCGATCAGCACCGCCGTGGGCGTGTTGATCAGGCGCACGTCGTCCAGGCCGAGGCTGGCCAGCAGCGCCGGAATCCCCTTGCCGCTGAGGATAAAAATCCACGCGTAGGTGCGGATCAAAAAGCTGGTCCAGAACGGCACGATCACCAGGGTCAACAACAGCGAGCGATTGCGCTGCACCTTAACCGCAAGAAAATAGGCCAGCGGGTAAGCCGCCAGCAGACAGACCAAAGTGCCCAACGGCGCGAGCACCAAGGTGTTGCTGAATGCCGCCGCGCGGGACGCCAGGTTCAGGTAGTTGGCAAATGTGAATGCCGGCGTGTAACCCCCCACCGTGCTGCGCTCACCCAGGCTGAACACCAGAATGACCACCAGCGGCATCAGCAACAGCAGCACAAACCATAGGGTCGACGGCAACAGCAGCAGCCAAGTGATACGGCGACCCAGGCTGGCTGGCGCGGTTGGCGCAGCCGCCTGTATCGCAGGCAGCGGGGCGGTGACGGCGATGTTCATGGGGGTGTCCTTGGGCATAGTCGGATCTTGTTCTGTTGGCGCTTTTTGCGGGGGCGTAGGTTGGGTTGAGCCGTAGGCGAAGCCCAACATGGGCGACCGATTTGGCCGGCTTGTTGGGCTTCGCTGCGCTCAACCCAACCTACGCAGCTCCCTTAAGCGGCTTTGAAACGCGCCATCAATTCGGCTCGCACCGGGCTCGTCAACGTCGCCGCTGCACCAAATTCCAAGGTGCTCAATAGCTCCGCCGCCGGGTACATGATCGGGTCGCTAAGCATTTCTTTCGGCAGCAAGGCATCCACACGTTTGTCACCGCTCGGGTAACCGTGGGCCTCCACTTCCAGCTTGTTCACCTGTGGGTTGAGCAGGAAGTTGATAAAGGCGTAGGCCGCGTCGCGGTGTTCGGCGTCTTTGGGGATGGCAAAGAAGTCGCTCCACAATTCGCCGCCTTCTTTGCCCAGGGTGAATTGCAGGTTGGGCAAGTCGCGGTGCAGTTGTGAGCCGTCGCCGGTCCAGCACATCGACATCCAGGCATCGCCGCTGCGCATGGAGGGCTGGTAGTCGGAGTTGATGGCGAACAGGTGCGGCTTCACGTCGATCAGCAGCTTCTCAGCGTCAGCCAACTCTTTTTCGTCGAGGGAGTTAAAGCTGTAGCCAAAGGATTTCAGCGCGTTGCCGATGGCGGTCAGTTGGTAGTCGTGAACCATCACGCGACCCGTGGCCGGGCCTTTGGCCAGCTCCCAGAACTCTTTCCACGAGGCCGGTTTGCCTTTGATTTTGTCGCTGTCGTAAACGAAACCGGTGGTGCCCCAGTTCTTCGGCACGGCGTAGACCTTGCCGTTGACGATGCCCTGTTCCATAAAACGTTTTTCGTATGCCTTGGGGTCGAAGTTGGGCAGGCGCGACAGGTCCAGCGGCTCGATCAGGCCCAGCTCGACATAGGTGCTGATGGTGTAATTGGTCGGCACAAACACATCCCAACCGCTGCCGCCGGCTTGCAGCTTGGCAAGCATTTCTTCGTTGGAGCCAAATACGCTCATTTGCACCTTGGCGCCGGTCTGGCTGGCGAAGGCTTCGAGGTTGGCGGCATTGTGGTAATTGGGCCAGGTGGCCAGGGCCACGCGGTCGCCAATGGCGCCTTTTTCGGCGGCGAAGGCGGAGCTGGTGAGCAGGCCAGGCATATTGCTGGCGACTACCGCGGCGGCTACGCCCAGGCCCGTGCGGCCGAGGAAATCGCGGCGGGTGATGGAACCGTTTTGCCAGCTACGCATTGTCTTGATGAAGTCTTTGCTATCCATCTCGTACTTCCCCTTAAAAACGTGTCGGTTAGTTATTTGTGGACCTGCCGAACTGCGCATCGCCAAGCCATTGGCCTGGTCCCAGCCGATCTGCACGGCCGCGCCGTGTTCGAAACTTGCCTGGTTGTGCTCCCGCACCCGCGGCACCCGTACACAGACAATGCCGAAGGGGTCGGTACGAACGCGGTACTCAGTGAGGTTGCCGAGATAGATACGGTCCTCGACCTGACCATTGAGGGTCACCTCGCGACCCAGCGGCATATTGGCCGCGCCAATGCTGATCAACTCCGGCCGCACCGCGATGCAGCCTTCCACCTGGGCGGCCAGGGCGGCGCCGCTGGGGCTGCGCGGGCTGGTGAGTTGCAGGCCTTGGGCGGTTTCCAGCACCACCGACTCACCGTCGATGCGGCGCACCGTGCCGTTAAACAAATTCGACTCGCCGATAAAATCCGCCACATAACGGCTGGCCGGGGTTTCGTAGAGTTGTTCGGGGCTGGCGGTCTGCACGATCACGCCGTTCTGCATGACGCTGATGCTGTCGCTCATCGACAGCGCTTCTTCCTGGTCGTGGGTTACCAGCACAAAGGTGATGCCGACTTCGCGCTGCAAACGCAGCAGCTCGGACTGCATTTCCTTGCGCAGTTTGCGATCAAGCGCGGCCAGGGGTTCGTCGAGCAGCAGCACGGTGGGTTTATTGACCAGCGCGCGGGCCAGCGCCACGCGCTGCTGTTGGCCGCCAGAAAGCTCGCTCGGCTTGCGTTGGCCGTAGCCACTTAAGCGGACCATTTCCAAGGCTTCGTCGGCGAGGCGGCGCTGCTCTTTTTTGTCCGGCCGGGGGCTTTGGTAGCGCAGGCCGTAGGCAATGTTGTCTGCCACATTCAGGTGGGGAAACAGGGCATAGCTCTGAAACACCATATTCACCGGCCGCTGAAAAGCCGGCACGCCGGCAACGGATTTGCCAGCCAGCAACACTTCACCTTCGCAGGGCTGTTCGAAGCCGGCGATCATCCGCAGTGTGGTGGTTTTGCCGCAGCCTGAGCTGCCGAGAAAGGAGTGGAAGGCGCCACGGCGCACTTGAAAGCTCACGCCGTTGACGGCGGGTGTGGCGCCGTAGCGCTTCACCACCTGACGGAACTCAATGTCGAATGCTTGGCTGGAATCGCTCACCGCTCGCCCCTTCGCTGGTTCTTATGCTGTGCACGAAAACTAACAATGGGGGTGGGGGGCGTATATATCCCTTGGGGGATAGAGGCGCAGCTGTGCTGACGCGTAAATAAAAACGCCCCGACAAGTCGGGGCGTTTTAAGTGGTCGGTTACTGACTGATCAATAATCCGGCTTGGCGCTGAGGTTCTGTTCAGCCGAGCGCGCCAAATCTGGCGGCAGGAAATCTTTGTCCGGGTTGTAGTCAGGCTTGAGGAAGCGCGCCAAGGTTTCCAGGTCGGCCGGGCTCAAGGTGCCTGCCGCCTGTTTCAAGCGCAGGTTGTCGAGGATGTAGTCGTAACGGGCGTTGTTGTAGTTACGCACCGAGCTGTACAGCTGACGCTGGGCGTCAAGCACGTCAACGATGTTACGGGTACCGACCTGGTAGCCGATTTCGGTGGCTTCCAGAGCGCTCTGGTTGGAGATGATCGACTGCTTACGTGCCTGCACAGTTTCCACGTCGGTGTTTACGGCGCGGTGCAGGTTGCGAGTGTTTTCCACCACCTGACGGCGCAGGCCTTCGCGCTGCTGCTCAACCTGATTCAAGCGCTGGTAAGACTCACGCACTTGCGAGCTGGTCAGGCCGCCGCTGAAAATCGGGATATTCAGCTGCAGACCAATGCTGCGCTGTTCAACATCACCGTTGTAACGCGGTGCACCTGGGGTGCCGCTGTTGACGTAACCGAGGCTGTCGTTATCGCCGCGCTGGTATTGCGCCACGGCATCAACAGTCGGCGCATGGCCGGCTTTGCGTTGGCGCAGGGTTTCTTCGGCGGCATTCACCGCGAAGTTGCTGGCCTGTAAATTGAGGTTCTGCTGGGCAGCGGTATCGACCCAGGCTTTGGCATCGTTTGGCGTCGGCGCGAGAACCGGCAAGGTGTGTTTGATGCCTTCTACCGAGTTGTAGTCGCGGTTGGTCAGGGTGATCAGCGCCTGGAACGTGTCGTCCACCTCGCGCTGGGCAAGAATGCGGTTGGCGCGGGCTGTGTCAAAGCTGGCTTGTGCTTCGAGTACATCGGTCTTGTCGGAAAGGCCAACATCAAAGCGCTCATTGGCCTGGTCGAGCTGGCGCTTGAAGGCGGCTTCTTCGGCTTTGGTGCTGGCCAGGTTGTCTTGCGCTCGCAGAACCGAGAAATAGGCCTCCGCGCTTTGCAGAATGAGGTTCTGCTCGGTGGCCGAGAGCTCCAGCGCAGCTTGTTCGTTGGTGGCTTCGGCGGCTTGCAGTTGGAACCAGCGATCAGCGCGGAACACCGGCTGGCTCAAGGTGGCCTGGTAGACGATGCCGCTGCGGCTAAGGGTTGGGTCGCCAGCGTTGGTTTTCACCTTGGTGTCGCTGTCGCTCATATTGGCGCCACCGGAAATGTTCGGCAGCAATCCGGCGCGGGCTTGCGGCACGATTTCTTTGCGGGCCTGGTAATCGGCGCGGGCGGCGGCCAGGTCGGCGTTATTGTTCACCGCTTCCTGATAGACGCTGACCAGGTCTGTCTTGCTCGACAGTGGAGCTTCCGCTGCCAAGGCAGCGCCGCTAGCGGCTGAAGCCACGGCAAGTGCCAGGGAAAGTCTGCGCAGCATACTAATCATCCTAATTGGTGTGGCCCCTACACGGGCGGCAGCGGGGCGGTGATGGGCAAGGCTAAGGGTCACGATGCGGGGGGTCAAGCGCCCTGAGCGC
>LNAP01002573.1_pt1 | contig 18027 bp, 15 predicted proteins | sample 602601 | NCBI WGS metagenome assembly LNAP01 (sample SAMN02440304, study PRJNA202911) | soil metagenome | biome: Subtropical and temperate rainforests or woodlands; isolation source: soil samples (1 kg each in a 20% v/v slurry with milli Q water) were... ...
CACCACGGGAAGCGGGAACTGCGCCACATGGGCTGCCACCGTATAGGAGTCGAAGCAACTCAGGTCGGAGGTTGCGCCGCCACCGCGGATAATCGCCACCGCATCGAACAGATATCTGTGTTGAAATATCTTTTCCAGTGCTGCAATAACCGACGCTTCACTCCTGTCGCCCTGCATGACGGCAGGAAACAGTTTCGTGTAAAAGGCAAGACCAGCCTGATTTTTCAGCAGCTGATCCCGGAAGTCTTCGTAGCCCGCTGCAGTAGGGGAAGAGATCACGGCAATACGGTTTGCCAGTTCCGGCAGGGGGAGCTCTTTGTTGAGTGTGAGCACACCCTCCTCCTCCAGTTGCCTCACCACCTGCTGCCTGTGACGGGCAATCTCGCCGAGCGTGAATGAAGGATCAATATCGACCACAGTGAGGGAGTAACCATACAGTTCGTGAAAATCGACCGACACCCTGACAAGCACATTCAGTCCCGATGTAAACGGCTGGCCGGTCTCCTTCTCAAAATAAGCCGACAGCATCTGAAAGACGCCCGACCAGATGACCCCTCTGGCCTTCGCAACGATAGACTGCCTTGCTGCATCTTTCTCAATAAACTCCAGATAACAATGTCCGTTCCTGTTCGGGCGAACGTCGCTGGTCTCGGCCCGTATCCAGTAAGTATCGGGCAGGTGGTCGCGAATGGCATCGCGCACCCTGTGATTAAGTTCCGTTAATGAAAGAGATATATCGGGCATGACTCCTGTTAAATTGTAAACAAAAATAACTCAATTTCATGGATTACCCATCTCCTCAGGCATGAAAAGAGCATGTAAATAATCATTAACCGAAAGGAAACCGCAATACTTTTTGGACATAAGGTGATTTAAAAAGAAGATGAACAAACGTATTCGTTTTCCTTAATGACGGAGAAACAGGAATTTTGAGTGATTCTTGTTCAAAAATATGAGATGCAATCAGTTGGCCCGACTCATCGAGTAAGCTCACACTGTAGGCATCAAAAGAAAAATCAGGTTGCGTTAATGTGACCAGAAAATCGTTTTTTGACAGGCGGGAGACAGAAAAAGAGTGCTCAGTAATTGGGCCCTCTTCTACATTCAGTCTTGAGAGCACCTCCTTCATTGCCTTATGGAAATCAGGAATTCCGTTTCCATATACAGTATCGGGCATCAAATATCTGTCGGATGATTCTTTAATGATTTTGATTAGCTCAGAACGATGGAGGTCGGGATTCACCGACCAGAGCGATGCAACCAGTCCTGCCAGGCAGCACATCTGGCACCTGCGCGTCGACTCAACAGCATTGGCTTGGTTTTCCCCGACTATCATCTCTTCGCGTAACGGACTGCCGCTGAACATGTGGCTTAGGCTGACGTTCGGCAGGCGTTACCTGTGCATTCGCACGCTCTTGAAGATCGAGCTGTTCGATATTTTCCGGGGATGAAGCGTTGAACCACTGCAGATAAAAAAAGCCCCTTGTCGGTTTCCCGCCAAGGGGCAGTGCAGCCTGGGATTCATTCGCCTTTGATCGGCACGACTTTATCCGCTTTCATGGCTTCTGGCTTTTTCGGCAACGAGATGCACAGCACGCCTTTGCTGAAACTCGCGTCGATCTTATCGGCATCAATACCTTTGGGCAGGTTGAACACCCGCTCGAAGGAACCGTAGTGACGCTCGCTAAGGTGGTAGCCTTTGCGTTTTTCTTCCTTGTCCTCCTGTTTCTCGCCTTTGATGATCAGGCTGCCGTTGGACAGTTTGACCTCAATGTCTTTCTGATCCATGCCGGGTACTTCGGCGGTGATCTCGTAGCTTTTGTCTTTCTCGGTGATGTCCACGGCAGGCATGCCATGGCCGATCAGCTCGCGACGCCAGAACGGTTCAACGTCGAACAGCCCCCGGCTGAAGGGCGACAGGCCGGAACCGAGATTGAAGTCATCAAACAGGTGGTCCACCTGTTGCCGCAGTTTTTCCAGCGGCCGCCACAGGTCTGTCGTCATGGGATGCTGGTCGGATTTGTGTTCGGTAGTGACCGGCATTTTTTTTGCGGAATTGCTCATCTTTCGGTACTCCTCTTCAGATAGAAGGCAGGCAGCAGAACGGCCTCTGCGCGGCCTGCCAGGACAGAACACGGGGGCAAGCCCATCGTTACAAGGTCAGCGTCCCCGACCACAGCATCCAGCCGGCATAGGCCGCGGCCGCCCAGATGATGATCAACAGGCCGGTCTCGGGACCGCTGAGCGCTTGTCCCTGACGGGCGCGCAGGGTGCCCAGGTAGATCAACGAGCCCGGGGCGTAGAGGAGGGCGCTGAGCAGCATGTATTTCGGCCCGGCGGCATAGAGCAACCACATGCAATACAGCGTGGCGACCGCCGCGATGGCCATGTCGCGCAATTGCAGGGCGCGGTGGCCGGCATAGGTGTCACCCTTCCAGGTCAATTTCAGCGCATACAGGCCGCTGAACAGGTACGGCAATAGAATCATCGAGGTGGCCAGGGAGATCAGCGCGAGATAGGTAGCGCTCGAATACAAGGTCAGCAGCAGGAACAATTGAATGCAGCCGTTGGTCAGCCACAGCGCATTGGCTGGCGCGCCTTGGGTGTTTTCCACGCCCAGCGAGACAGGCATGACCTTTTCCTTGGCGGGCGTGAACACCGACTCGGCCGCCAGCAACGTCCAGGCGAGCAGGGCGCCGCCGACCGAAACAATCAGGCCGATGCTGATCAGCACCGCGCCCCATGGCCCGGCCGCGGCCTGCAGCACGCCCGCCATCGAGGGGTTCTTCAAGGCGGCGAGTTCCGGTTGTTTGAGCACCCCCAGCGACAGCAAGGACACCGAAATCAGCAGCAACAACGTGATGACAAAACCGATCACCGTGGCCCGCCCGACATTGGCCCGCTCCGCCGCACGGGCAGAAAACACGTTGGCGCCCTCGATCCCGATAAACACCCAAACGGTGACCAGCATCGTGCTTTTGACTTGATCGAGCGTACTGCCCAACGCCGGCGAGCCCCAGAAGTCGACAGTGAACGTTTCACGCTGGAACGCGGCGATCACCAGGCCGATGAACAACAGCAACGGCACGATCTTCGCGACCGTCGTCAACGCATTGGCCCGCGCAGCGGTGCGCAAGCCCCTGAGGATCATCCAGTGCAACGCCCACAACACCACGGACGCACCGGCGATCGCCGCCTTGTTATTGCCTTCGCCAAACACCGGGAAGAAGTAACTCAGCGCAGCGAACAGGATCACCAGGTAACTGACGTTGCCGATCCAGGCACTGATCCAATAACCCCAGGCGGAGTTGAAGCTCAGGTATTCGCCACCCAGCGCACGCGCATAGGCAAACACACCGTTGTCCAGCGCGGGCTGGCGGTTGGACAGGGTCTGATAGACCAGCGCCAGCGACAGCATGCCGACGCCGGTGATCAACCAACCGATCAGAATCGCACCGGCGCCCGCACTGGCGGCCATGTTTTGCGGCAGGCTGAAAATGCCGCTGCCGATCATCGAACCGACCACCAGGGCAATCAACAAGCTCAGCGACAAGCGCTTGGGTTCTACCTTGCGCAGACTGCCTGCCACGGGTTGGACAGCCGGCGGGACGATCGGTTGAGAGCCTTGCAGATGCGTAGCCATGACGAGCCTCCACGAAAACGTGAGTATCTGCACCGTCGAATGCGAGGGTGCGACTGCTGCATCTAATTTCTGCGCGAAGGGGCTGGGTCTGGTTGATTTAGATCAGATGTAAGTGTCTGCGGATCAGTCGCAATACTTAACTGATTGAATTGTTTTTCAAAAAACATTTTTTCGCGGGTGTTTTCGTCGTTAAACGCCAAAGTGTTGTTCGTCGATGATATTGATACGCCAGGAGCGCGCCGAACCGTAACGGGAACATTTTATTGAGGAAGGTCAAGCCGCCGCGCCCCGTGGATGCCAGGATAAGGCCAACCTGGGGCAAGGTTCCCTGTAACCTCATCGAGTGTCGAGGCGGCCCATGATGCGAGCATTACGGTTACTGCTTGGCGGCTCCCGTCAGGCCGTGGATTCCCCGGCGTTGTGGAGCCGCGCATGATGGATGCCCCTTGCCCGGCGTTGTTGGTGCTGAATGCGGGCTCTTCAACCCTCAAGTTTTCCCTTTACTTCGTGGCGGCACCCACGGTCCATTGCCTGGGCAGCGGCATGATTGAAGTGCGCCAGGGCAGGGCAACGCTGGTGTATCAGGCCCCAGGATCCGAGGCCGAACATCAGGAGCAATGGCGCGCCGACAGTTGCATGGACGCAGTTTCCCTGGGCAACCTGATGCGTTGGCTGGGCAGCAACAGCCAATGGCAGATTGTCGGCGCGGCGCATCGGGTGGTCCATGGCGGCGCCCGTCGGGAAGTGGCTGCGCGGGTCGATAGCGCGCTGATCGACGAGATACAACGACTGATCCCAATGGCACCGTTGCACCAGCCCTTGTGCCTGGCACCGATTCTCCATATGGCCCGCGAGCATCCCGACCTGCCTCAGGTGGCCTGCTTCGACACCGCCTTTCACCACACACTCGACCCGCTGGAAACCTTGTACGGCCTGCCCCGGGCACTGAGCGAGGCGGGCCTGCGGCGTTACGGCTTCCATGGTTTGTCCTACGAGTACATTGCCGGGGTCCTGGCGGATTACGACCCGCGCGCGGCGGCCGGGCGCACCCTGGTCGCACACCTGGGCAACGGTGCCAGCCTGTGCGCGATGCGTAACCGCATCAGTTGCGGCACCACCATGGGGTTTTCCACCCTGGACGGGCTGTTGATGGGCACCCGCCCGGGCAACCTGGACCCCGGCATCGTGCTGTACCTGCTGCGCGAACGCGGCATGAGCGCGGCGGCGGTCGAACACCTGCTGTACCACGAGTCCGGATTGCTGGGCGTCTCTGGCGGTGTGGCGAGTGACATGCGGACGCTGCTGGCCAGCCACGCCGAAGGGGCCGCGCAGGCCGTTGAGTTGTTTGTACGGCGTGCCGTCAAGGAGATCGGCGCGCTGGCCGCATTGCTCGGCGGGCTCGACGCGTTGGTGTTCACCGGCGGCATTGGCGAACATGCACCCACCGTGCGTGACGGGATTCTCGACGGTTGCGCCTGGTTAGGCGTAACCCGCAACCAGCACCCGCCCACCGGAGCCTGCCTGACGACGCCGGACAGCCCGGTATCGGCCTGGGTCATCGCCACTGATGAAAATGCAGTCATCGCTCGACACAGCCTGGCCTTGCTGCCGGCGCCGGTTTCGAGCGAGGCGCTTTAGCCACTATCGCCTTGAGGTGTCGACGTGTATGCATTCCTGCCACGCGAACTGCCGGAGCAGTTGCGCGCATTGACCGAGCTTGCGCTTAACCTGCGCTGGACCTGGAACCATGCGCTCGATGAGCTCTGGAAAAGCATCGACCCGCAGCTGTGGGAGCGTACCCACAACCCCTGGTTGATACTGCAGAACACCTCGCCGCACCGGCTAGGAGAACTCTGCCGAGATGCGACGTTCTCGCAAACCCTCGCGCACGCCATCGAAGAGCATCGGCACTACCTCAGCGAGCCGGGTTGGTATGCGCAGCAGACAAGCGCCGGCGATTCCAAGCGGATCGCCTACTTCAGCATGGAATTCGGCCTGAGCGAGGCGCTGGCGCTTTATGCCGGCGGGCTCGGTGTGCTGGCCGGGGATTACCTGAAGACGGCAAGCGACATGGGCGTACCGGTGCTCGGGGTGGGGTTGCTCTATCAGGAAGGCTATTTTCGACAATCCATCGACGCGATGGGGCGCCAGCAGGAGGCCTACCCCTATAACGACCCCACCAGCCTGCCGATCCAGCCGACGTTTGGACAGGACGGCGCGTGGTTGAAAATCCCCTTGGCGCTTCCCGGCCGGACCCTGTATTTACGCGTGTGGCAGGCCATCGTCGGGCGTACCAGCCTGTACCTGCTCGACAGTAATGACCTGCTCAACGGCGCCAGCGACCGTGGCATCACCTCGAAGTTGTACGGCGGCGGTTCGGAGATGCGCTTGCTGCAGGAAGTGGTGCTTGGCATCGGCGGCTGGGCCACACTCGAAGCGTTGGCGATCAATGTCGATGTGTGCCACCTCAACGAAGGTCATGCTGCACTGCTGGTGCTGGAGCGTGCCCGGCGCTTCATGCATCAGAAGGGCACATCGTTCCAGGAAGCCTGGTGGGCGACGCGGGCAGGCAACGTGTTTACGACCCATACGCCAGTGGCTGCGGGTTTCGATGTGTTTTCCGCGGAACTGGTACTCAAGTATGCCCGCGGCTATCTCGACGACTGCCGCCTCACATCGCACGAGTTGCTGGCGTTGGGCCGACGCAATCCGTCGGACGCGGATGAACCCTTCAACATGGCTTTTCTGGCGCTGCGTGGGTGCGCTCAAGCCAATGGCGTGAGCCGCTTGCACGGCGAGGTCAGCCGACGGCTATTCAGCGATTTGTATCCCCGCTGGCCTGTTCAAGAGATACCGGTGGGGCATGTCACCAACGGTGTGCATGTGCCGTCCTGGGACTCAATGTGGTCCGATCATCTGTGGACCACAAGCTGCGGCAAGGAGCGTTGGCGCGGCGCAGTCGAGTTGCTGCCGGCGACGGTCGCCAACAATGACGACGAGGCCTTGTGGAACATGGCTGCCGAGCAACGGCGCGACCTGGTGAGCTATGCGCGCAAGCGCCTGGCCTGGCAGCTCGAGCAGCGTGGCGAGTCGGCGCAGCAGGTGGCGGAGGGCGGGCAGGTGTTTGACCCCAACTGCCTCACGCTCGGGTTTGCGCGACGCTTCACCGACTATAAGCGCCCGAACCTGCTGCTGCACGACAGCGACCGCCTGGCGCGGCTGTTAACCAACGAGCAGCATCCGGTACAACTGCTCATCGCTGGCAAGGCTCATCCCGCCGATGAGCGCGGCAAGCAACTGATCCAGGCATGGCTCGACTTCGTGCATCGCCCGGGGCTGCGCCGGCATGTGGTGTTCCTGGAAGACTACGACCTGGAAATGGCCCAACACCTGGTGCAAGGCGTCGATGTCTGGATCAACACCCCGCGTCGGCCCTGGGAAGCCTGCGGCACCAGTGGCATGAAGGTGCTCGTCAACGGCGGGTTGAACCTCTCGGAACTCGATGGTTGGTGGGCGCAAGCGTACCAGCCCGCCTATGGCTGGGCGATCGGGGATGACGCGCCGAGCGATGACGACGTCGACGCCGAGCGCTTGTACGGTCTGTTGGAAAACGAGGTCGTCCCCACGTTCTATTCACGCGATGCACAGGGTATTCCACGCGACTGGGTGCAACGCATGCGCGCCAGCATGTCGCAGCTGGGGCCGTACTACAGCAGCAATCGCATGCTGCAGGAATACCTGGAGCATCTTTACCAACCGGCGATTCAGGCGTTTCGACGCCGCCGCGAGGATAACGCGGCACTGGCGCGCACGCTCCATGCCTGGCAGAAGGCGTTGACGGCGGCCTGGGACAATATTCACTTCGGCGCGGTCGAGGGGCATCGCGATGGCGACTGCCTGTGCGTTCGCGTGCCGGTCTATTTGGGTGAGATCTCGCCTCTGTGGGTCAAGGTGGAACTCTATGGCGGCCTGTGCGACGAGTACCCCGCCGAGTGCTTGCTGATGAAAGCCGTCGATGTGATTCCGGGCGCCATCCAGGGTTATATCTATTCCATTTCGGTCGCTGCCACGCGCCCGCTGGAGCACTACACTCCGAGGGTTCGCGCCTGGCACGCGGATGCCTTTCTGCCAGCGGAAAACCCATTGATTGCGTGGCAGCGTTGAGCTGCGATGCGCCTATTGTCAGCGAGCCAAACCGGGGTAAAGCCTGGCGGCCAACAGCAGAAGAACGGTGAACACCGAGAGCATCACCGCAAAGCTGGTGGTCAGGGCATACACACTGGTTCCACCGACAATCATGCCTGAGCGCAATGCATCGACCAGGTAGGTCAGCGGGTTGCACACGGCAATCACTTTCAACCAGCCGGGCATCAACTCCAGGGGGTAAATCGCGTTGGAGGCGAAAAACAACGGCATGGTCAGGACTTGGCCGATGCCCATGAAGCGCTCCCGGGTTTTGACGATGCAGGCGATGACCAGGGAAAACGTCGAGAAGATACACGAGCCCACGAAGACGCCAGCGGCCACTGTCAGGATCGGCATCAACTCCCAACGGATTTCAACGTGCAAGGCAATCGCCACCAGATAGACCACGGCCGCTTGCACCAGCCCGCGCAGGCCTGCGGCGAAGGCCTTGCCCATGATCAACGCGCTGCGGTGCGCCGGGGTGACCAGGAGTTTATGCACGATCCCCAGATCGCGTTCCCAGATGATGGCGATGCCGTAGAAGATCGCACTGAACAGGATGCTCTGCGCCAGAATGCCCGGGGCCATGAAGTCCAGATAACGCAGGTTACCGGTGGGAATGCCGCGCACCTGGCTGAAGACCTGGCCGAATACCGCCAGCCACAGCACCGGCTGGATGGCTCTGGACAGCAGCTCGGTAGGGTCGCGAATCAGCTTGCGCACCTCGGCGTCGCAGACCGCGAATGTCTCGTTGAGGTAACTGAGCAGGCGGTTCATCCCAACCTCTGGATCGCATCACGGCTATCGCGTGTGCCACGGTAATCGCCGCCTTGTTCAAGGCCGACGCCACTGAAATGCACGAAGACGTCGTCCAGGCTGGCATTTTCGCCGACTTGCGCCTTGAGCGACTCGGGCTTGCCGACGACGGCCAGGCGTCCCTGATGGAGGATTGCCAGTTCATCACACAACGTGTCGGCTTCTTCCATGTCGTGGGTGGTGATCAGGATCGTCGTGCCTTTCTCGCGCAAGTGTTCCAGGCGTTCCCAGACGGTTCGGCGTGCGATGGGGTCCAGGCCGATGGTCGGCTCATCCAGAAACAGCACTTGGGGGTTGTGCAAGGTGGCCTGGGCGATTTCCAGGCGACGGATCATGCCGCCGGAATAGGCACGAACCAGTTTTGAGGCCGTCGCCTCCAGCCCGGCGAACGCGAGCGCTTCTTTGACCCGGGCCCGACGCTCGGCACCGCGCAACCCCTGCAACCGCGCCGAAAGGTTCAAGTTCTCGATGGCAGTCAATGCGCCGTCCGCCGAGAGCATCTGCGGCACGTAGCCGATATGGCGGCGCACCTCGACGGGTTGGCGCGCGATATCGAAACCCGCCACCGTCGCCGAGCCGGAAGTGGGGTCCAGTAAGGTGGTGAGCATCTTGATGGCAGTGCTCTTGCCGGCCCCATTCGGGCCCAACAGGCCGAATATGCAGGCATGCGGCACTTGCAGGCTCAACCCTTCGAGTGCCACGAAGTGATCGAAGCATTTGCGCAACTGGTGGGTGGCGATGGCAAAGGGTTCGCTGGCATCGGGCATGGTGGCTTCCGTAGGCTGGGGCGGGGACGCACGCCCTCGCTTTAAAATTTCTACACCTGCGCCATGGAAAATCATTGAGCTAAATCAACAACGCCAGGCTGAGGTGTCGTCTATCGCAATGGGCGCTGTACCACGCGGCAGCAAAGCGCATTTGTTGATAAAGATCAGAGGCCATTGGGAGCAACCCCAGATACTCATGCGACCGACTTAACCGTCTTCCCGCACTCTCGACTCAACAAAAAGGAAAAGGATCATGGGCGCAGCCGCCATTTCCCCGCAGGCTGAACGTTTCAATCTGCCGGTCAGTGAATGGGTTACCTCGACTGTTGATCCGCTGGCGCTAGCGCCGGTTTCACCGGCCATTACCAGCGTGGCGGCGAGAGCCAAGGTCCTGTTCGTGACCTCCGAATTGGCCGGCCTCGTGAAAACCGGCGGGCTCGGCGATGTATCGGCGGCATTGCCCCGGGCCCTGCATCCCCTGCACGATGTGCGCGTGTTGATGCCGGGTTACCCGCAAGTGCTCAACAGCGGAAATCCGGTCCATGTGATCAGCGAGCTGGAGGGCCATGCGGCATTGCCGGCGTGCAAGATCGGGCGGATGGACATGACGGATGGCCTGGTCATTTACCTGGTGATCTGTCCTGAACTGTATGAGCGTGAAGGCACTCCTTACGGGGATAACAATGGTCGTGACTGGCCGGATAACCATATCCGGTTTGCCCGTCTCGGCCTGGCCGCGGCCGACTTCGCCGCAGGCGCGGTGAAGTGCCAGTGGCGTCCGGAGCTGGTACACGCGCATGATTGGCCGGCTGGCCTCGCGCCGGCGTACATGCGCTGGCGTGGGCAGGCCACGCCGAGCATTTTCACCATCCATAACCTTGCCTATCAAGGCATGGTCAGCAGCGGTTCCCGGCGCGAACTGGGCATCCCCGAGCACGCGCTGGCCTCGGACGGTATGGAGTTCTACGGCAAGCTCTCATTGCTCAAGGCCGGCATGGCCTATGCCAACCACATCACCACCGTCAGCGCGACCTACGCCCGGGAAATCACCACGCCAGCATTCGGTTGCGGCCTGGACGGCTTTCTGCAAAGCAAAGCCGAACAAGGGCTGCTCAGCGGCATTGCCAATGGTATCGATGCCAGTTGGGACGCCGAAACCGATGAGCACTTGATCTGCCGGTTTGCCGCTAACGATTGGCTCGGCAAGGCGGTGAACGCCCACTATGTACGTCAGTTGTTCAATCTCAAGCCGTCGACGGGGCCTCTGTTCGCGGTGGTATCGCGCCTGGTCTTCCAGAAAGGCCTGGATCTGACCATTGGCGTTGCCGGGCACATCGTCAGGCAGGGCGGGCAGATCGTCATCATCGGCCGTGGCGAACCGCAGGAAGAGGAGGCCGCACGGGAGCTGGCCCGGCGCTTCCCGGGCCAGGTCGGTGTGCTTATCGGCTTCAACGAAACGGATGCCCGGCGCATGTTTGCCGGCAGTGACTTCCTGCTCATGCCGTCGCGCTATGAACCGTGCGGCCTGAGCCAGATGTATGCGCAGCGTTTCGGCTCATTACCGGTAGCCCGTAATACCGGTGGGCTGGCCGACACGATCGAAGATGGCGTGAGCGGTTTTCTGTTCGAGGAACCCACCGTGGAAAGCTACGCGGCAGCACTGACGCGGGCGATCAAGGTGTTCGCCAACCCTGAACTGCTCAATGCAATGCGTTGCCGCGCCATGCGCAAGCCGTTCGATTGGCACCAAGCCATAAAGCCTTACAGCGCCCTGTATCTGCGATTGCTGAAGGCCAATCGGGTATCCCTGGCGGTCCCCTCACTCAATGGAGAGATATCGTGACCCATTCACAGCCGCACATTCGTTGGTTCAAGGACTTGGGTATCAACGACGTCGCACAGGTCGGTGGCAAGAACGCCTCGCTGGGAGAGATGTACCAGAACCTGACAGGCCAGGGCATCCGCGTACCCAACGGGTTTGCCGTTACTTCAGACGCGTACCGTTATGTCCTTGAGCACAACAAGGCGTGGGCGCCGCTGCATGCCGCGCTCGACGGCCTCGACCCCAACGACATCAAAGACCTGCAAGCCCGCGGCAAACGGGCGCGGGCGATTGTGTATGGCTGTACGCTGCCGGAAGACCTGAAGAGCGCGATACTGCACAGCTACGCCCAGCTCAAGCGCGAATACGGCAACAGCCTTTCACTGGCCGTGCGCTCCTCGGCAACCGCCGAGGACTCGCCGCAGGCCTCATTTGCCGGGCAGAACGAGACCTATCTCAATATCGCCAATGAAGATGCGCTGCTCGATGCCTACAAGCGTTGCCTGGCCTCCAACTTCACCGATCGGTCGATCCATTACAAATACGACAACGGCTTTGATTGCTTCAAAGTCGATCTCGCCGTCGTCATCATGAAAATGGTGCGCAGTGATCTCGGGGCCAGCGGCGTGATGTTTTCCCTGGATACGGAAACCGGCTTCAAGGATGTCGTGTTCATCAACGCCGCGTGGGGGCTTGGGGAGAATGTGGTGCAGGGCGCGCTGGCCCCGGACAGTTTCTACGTACACAAACCCAGCTTCGTCGCCGGTTATCGTGGCGTGCTCAAGCGTAGCCTGGGCAGCAAAGAAAAGAAGATGGTGTTTACCGATACCCTCAATACCGGGAACATCGCGCAGGAGTACACCGCGAATATCGAAACACCCGACGAAGAACAAACGCGCTTTTGCCTCTCGGACGGGGACGTCATGGTCCTGGCTGACTATGCCATCAAGGTTGAAAACCACTATTCGAGCAAAGCCGGTTTCTACAAACCCATGGACATGGAGTGGGCGAAAGACGGGATCGATGGCCACTTGTATATGGTCCAGGCGCGCCCCGAAACGGTGGCCTCGCAGAAAAAAGGCAGCGTGCTGCAGATCTATCACCTCAAGCAACGCTCGCCAGTGCTGCTCAAGGGGAAGGCGGTCGGCACCCGCATCGGTGCCGGGAAGGCCCGTATCGTCAACGACGTGAAACAGCTCAGCGAGTTTCAACCGGGCGAAGTGCTGGTCTCCGAAGCCACGACTCCGGATTGGGAACCGGTGATGAAAACCGCCGCCGCGATTGTGACGAACCGCGGCGGACGCACCTGCCACGCGGCCATCGTGGCGCGGGAGCTGGGTATTCCCGCGATCGTGGGCGCCACCAATGCGGCAGCGACAATCAAAACCGGCGCCTTGTTGACCGTCAGTTGCGCCGAAGGCGAAATCGGAACGGTCTACGACGGCATCCTGGATTTTGATGTCGAGGAAACGGACCTCAGCCAACTCGGGCATCCCGACACGCACATCATGATGAACCTGGCCAACCCCGACCAGGCCTTCAGCCTGGCCTCGCTGCCGGTCGACGGTATCGGTCTGGCGCGCATGGAGTTCATCATCAATGAATGCATCAAGGTCCATCCGATGGCCCTTGTCCACCCGGAAAAGCTGGATGACGCCACCCGTGAAAAGATCGCCGTGCTGAGCGCCGCGCATGCAGACCCTACGGATTTTTTCATCAAGACCTTGGCCGAAGGCGTCGCCACCATTGCCGCAGCGGTGTACCCAAAACCGTGCGTGGTACGCATGAGCGACTTCAAGAGCAATGAGTACGCGACCCTGCTGGGTGGGCAGTATTTCGAGCCGGTAGAACACAACCCGATGATCGGTTTTCGCGGCGCGTCCCGATACAGCCATCCGGCTTATGCCGAAGGGTTTGCGCTGGAGTGCGCGGCGATGAAATGGGCGCGCGAACACATCGGCCTCACCAACATCAAGTTGATGATCCCGTTTTGCCGCACCGTGGCGGAGGGCGAAAGGGTATTGGCGACCATGGCCAACCATGGCCTGCAGCGCGGAGAAAACGGGCTGGAGGTCTACATCATGTGCGAAATACCCAACAACGTGATCCAGATCGACGCGTTCGCCAAACTGTTCGACGGCTTCTCGATCGGTTCCAACGACCTGACCCAGTTGACGCTCGGCGTGGACCGCGACTCGGAAATCGTCGCCTTCGATTTCGATGAGCGCGACCCGGGCGTCAAGCAGATGATTCGCCTGGCGGTAGAAGGCGCCAAGCGTAACGGCCGACACTCGGGAATCTGCGGGCAGGCGCCGTCGGATTATCCCGAGATGGCGGAGTTTTTGGTGTCGATTGGCATCGACTCAATGAGCCTCAGCCCGGATGCGGTGCTGGCGACGATTCGGCATGTGCTGGCGGTGCAGACGCAGCGGTTACCGAGCGATGAGGCCGACCGGGGCAACATCGGCACGTGAGGCCTTTCACGCAAGGCCTTCGTCTCGCAATGCTTTGCGCACCGCAGGACGCACCTTGACCCGGTCATACCAGGCCCGGAGGTTATGCAAGTGCTCGAAGTGGATGTCGGCCTTGTAATAGCTGGTCAGCCAAGAGGCCTGGCCCCAGCCGGTCAATGCGAACAGATAGGCATCCGCCACCGTGAAGGCATCGCCCATGAGGTATGGACGGGTACTCAATTGTTCGTCGATCCAGGCGAAGCGCTTTTCCAGCTTTGGCTTGGCAGTCTCGACGTATTGACCTGCGAGTGTGGCGTACAACAGCGGAATGTAGCCCTTGTGAATCTCAGACGACAGGAAGCTCAGCCATTCCTGAAGTCGGTATCGATCGAGGGTGCCATGAGCGGGAACCAGCCCAAGCGCCGGCTTCAGGTCGCCCAAATACTGCACGATTGCCGGGCCTTCACGCAGGAGCGTGCCATCGTCCAGCTCGATGGCGGGTACGTAGCCCAGACGGTTGACCTCGAAGTAGTTGGCGCCCGATTCGGTAAGGTGCGTCTTGTGATCGACCTTGATCAGCGTGGCATCGAGACCCAATTCATTCAGAACGATGTGGGGCGAAAGCGAGCAAGACGCGGGGATGTAGTACAACTTCATTGGCAAACTCCAGAACAGGGGGAGCGCTGTCAATCCAATGGAGAGCGCGCTTCAGCTGATTCTAGATGCCCGGTATAAAATAGGAAGAACGCACTATTTTGTAGTATAGGTACAAAAAATATACCTACACCCGGCCAGGACTCTGACCATGAAAGACAACATCTCCGGCTGCTCGGTCGAAGAAGCGATGCGTTTGTTGGGTGGCCGCTGGCGCCTGCTTCTTGCGTCCTACCTGCTCGATGGGCCGAAGCGTTTTAATGCGCTGAGGCGCGACATTCCGGCTATTTCGCAACGCATGCTGACCCTCGATTTGCGCGCCCTTGAGCAAGCCGGGCTGGTCAAACGGACGGTATTCCCCACCGTGCCCGTGACGGTTGAGTACGAACTCACCGTGGACGGGCGACGGTTGGAACCGGTCGTTGCGGTAATGAAAGAGTTTGGGCTGTGGGTCAAGAGTCGCCCATGTGAGGAGATTGTGAGCATGTCTTCGGTCTTGACTGACAGTGCGCGTGGTTGAGGCAATGGCTGCCCTTAGAGCGACGCCCTGGCAACCAACGGGCAATCGACTGACTGGGCTCCCGATACCTCGACGGCGTCGATCAGGTGTCGGGCGGCCCTGCGACCGATCTCGTAGTACGGCAGTTGTACCGTTGTCAGCGGTGGGATGAACAGTTCGGCGATACCGATCATATTGTCGTAGCCGAGCACGGCGACATCATCGGGGATTTTCAGCCCGCGGCCCAACAACACCTGGTAGGCACAAAAAGCAATCCGGTCGTTGCCACAGATCAGAATGTCGAATTGGGGGCGACCCTCGATGATGTGCCGGTCGAGGATGGTCGCGGTTTCACCATAGGCGTCATGATCGGAAAGGTCATATTGCAGGAGTGCCTCAGGCAACAGCCCGAATGCCTGACAGGCACGCTGCAGGCCTTTTTGCCGCAGCCCCCACGCCAGGCTCTGTTTTGGGAGATTGATCAACAGAGGGCGCCGATAGCCTTGGCTCAAGGCGTGATGTACGGCTCGATACTGCCCCATTTCATCGTCGGGCACATAACTGACCAGGCGGCTGTCATCCGCCAGGCAATTGGCGAGCACCAGGCGGGTGCTCTTCAATCGCTCGGGAATGCACACCTGGCGCAGCCCCATGGCGCTGAAGATCAACCCGTCGGGACGGTGCGATAACATCAGGTCGATGTTCTGGTCGGTGGGCGGGTTGCTTAACAGGTTGAGGATAAATACATTCCAGCCGGCTTGCTGCGCGGTCTGTTCGATGGACAGCAGCAGTTCGACGGCGAACGGGGTTGTCGCGGTGTCCAGCGCGAAGACGCCGATGGTTCGAGTCTGGAGGTTGTCGCCGCGAATCCTGCGCGCCGACAGGCTGGGCACGAATTGCAATTCGTCGATGGCGCGGCGCACCCGTTGATAGGTTTCGGGGCTCAATTTTTCCGGGTTGTTGAGCGCTCGGGAAACCGTCATCAGGGACACGCCGGCTAGCTGTGCAACGTCTTTCACTGAAGTCATGCGAAGCGAGACCGGTCAGGTTGAGGCCGAATCATGACACATGGCCTGCGCTTCTCGCGACTCGAATGACACGGTTCATAACCATCCCGAGGCGAGTGGCCATGCCTTGGGAATGGCGACACGCCCACCACTCCCGCTTGCAAGGAGCTTCACCCCCAGACTGCCGGGCTGCGGGTAGAGGCGACTGCTCAGGCTGAAGCTGCCGTTTTCGTCGAACACTTCAATGGACGAACGATCGAGGAACACCCGCAGTGCCAGTTGCCCTTGTGTCGGGTCTATCGCCACGCTGCGCTGGCCGCTGACTTGCGCGCCCGAGCGGCTGCGGTCAAGAACCAGGCGCTGCAACGCCGCATCGTAGTAGAGCAGGGTTTGTTCATGGTCATCGTCGCTGCAGCGTTCGCACACAAAACCGGAATTACCTCGAGCGACTACGTTCATAGTCCGTTGATAGCCGTGCAGATTTTAGGTCTCGCCGCGCTTCTCATCACGACCCCAGCCTCGCTCGTGATGGCGGTTGTCGTAGCGTTCCAAAAAAAAGGATCGGAAGTTTTGTGTATGATTGGGTGCATCTTGCTTCCACTCGTTACGTTTGGAATCGCGGCTTCTATCAATCCGGAAACGGTAGTCTATATGACACAAAAAAAGACGCCGAACCATGCGCCACAGACAACGACCACAGCTGTCACGGATCGTGCTTTCGCACGCTCCGCCCCAGCTGCGGTCGTGTCTGACCTTTGACGTTCGGCAAAAAAATTATGAACCGTATCCTAATAACCATCGCGCTCGTATTGACGCCACTCAGCGTATTATCATCACCACCGCAATTCCCGGATGAAAATAGATGGGCCGAAGCCCCTATTGGACTTTTGGGTTATCCGATTGGAAAATACTTAACGATTGAAGGGGTTCGAATGGAGAAAGGACACGGAAAGGTTGGAGTTCGAACATTACTAGTCGATACGATAGGCGAATACAAACTCGACAAACCTATCCCGATCTGGATTGAGAACCGTGATTTACCCAGTGGCGAACGCTGCATTCTAAAAGGATATGAGGCCGGAAAATGGACAGGCATACCTGATGAAGTAGGAAAAGCAGAAGGGCAGATGTCACAGACAATCTTCGGGTTTTCCTTTTATTTCACCGTTACCTCGGTCGTTCAGCCCCAGACATTAAAAACCAAATGAAGCCGAACCAAGCGTTACAGACAATTTCGAGGTCTGTCACAGTCGCGGCGGAGCCGCTTTGTGTGCCAGCCCTCGAAATGTCTGATCTAAGGCGTTAGGCAAAGAATTATGCCGTCATTTACACTAGTTCCAGAGCATGAAATCGACCGCTGGTCGAAAGCCCTCGGCCTTGTAATATGGGGAATGGCACAGATGGAGTGGATGACTTATGTCTGGGCAGAAAGAATTGGCGGACATGACCTAAAGGACCGCTTGATTGATTGCCGTGGCTTCGATGCGAGATTGCGGCTTTTGATCCCAGAGTTGCCTCGTTTTGGTTGGCCTGACTCTAAACTCAAAGAAGCAAAAATTCTGTGGAAGAAGGCACGTGGATTTTCACGTTTCAGAAATGTGATAGCGCACAATCCAATTATTTCGAACCGGAATAACCCAGGCGTCTTTGCATTGGTTGATGCTAGAAGTTTAAAAGGCCCCAATAGACGATTTCATCGCGCTCTTTTCCCCGAGTTCCTATTCGCAGTTGCTCAGAAGATGAATTTTTTGATCGAAAGACTGAGAAGGATATTCGAAAGCTGATTCGCTATGAATAAAAGAATCCGGCCTAACAAAGCGTTACAGACAATGACCACAGCTGTCACGTGTCGTGCTGCGCACGCCTCGCGCCAGCTGCGGTCATGTCTGATCTAAAACGTTCGGCAAAGCGGATTCCCAGAATATAGAAATCGGTCAGCGATAGATCGTATGCGCATGAAGCCTCAAAAAAAAATACAGAGTCGCCAGACAGCGGAAGCGACGGAGCGAAGCCATCGTCAGAAATAAAACCATCAGCCTGAAAAGAAACCGAACCCACGCGCATGATTATCTCTGGAGCCAAAAATAAAAAACACGGAGCCGAACCAGTCGTTGCTATGAAGACTGGAGAGTCAAGAAGTGAGTTGTGCCTTTGATATTACATTTTTATAAAGGATTCTTT
>LNAP01005038.1_pt1 | contig 18025 bp, 13 predicted proteins | sample 602601 | NCBI WGS metagenome assembly LNAP01 (sample SAMN02440304, study PRJNA202911) | soil metagenome | biome: Subtropical and temperate rainforests or woodlands; isolation source: soil samples (1 kg each in a 20% v/v slurry with milli Q water) were... ...
AAATTTACCCCAAGATAACTCTCAATCTTGCTGGCCGCAAATTCCAGCATCTCCCTCGTCAGTGAGGGTTGTACACCAATCCAGAAAGTGTTGTTCATCACGTTGTCGGTGTTCGTTAGCTCGCCACTGACGCGATAGTTGCGCCCAACCATGTAAGGCTGGCGCGTCAGGTTGCCGGCAAACAGCAAGCGCGTGCCGATTTTGTTCTGATCAAGATAGGTCAGCAGTTCCAGCCGGGTGACCGGGGAGCTTTCCTTCAGGGTGATCGGGAAGCCGAACCACGAAGGGTCGGTGTGCTCGGTTGCCTCGGGCAGGCTGATGAATTCTTCGCAGTCCTTCAGGCGCGCTTTCAGGAAGGCAAAGTTGTCTTTACGTGCCTGAATGAATTGCGGGGCTTTTGCTAATTGTGCCAAACCGCAGGCGGCTTGCATGTCGCTGATTTTGAGGTTGTAGCCCAGGTGGCTGTAGGTGTATTTGTGGTCGTAGCCTTCGGGCAGACCGCCCAGTTTCCAGCCAAAGCGTTTGCCACAGGTGTTGTCTTTGCCGGGTGGGCAATAGCAGTCACGACCCCAGTCCCTAAAACTTTCTGCAATCAATTTAAGCTTGGGATTATTCGTGAATACAGCCCCGCCTTCGCCCATGGTGATGTGGTGCGCCGGATAAAAGCTCAAGGTGGCGATGTCGCCAAACGTGCCGACCATTTGTCCGCGGTAAGTGCTGCCCAGGGCGTCGCAACAGTCTTCTACCAGCCATAGATTGTGTTTTTTGCACAAAGCGGTAACGACATCCAGGTTGAATGGGTTGCCCAAGCTGTGTGCCAGCATGATGGCTTTGGTTTTCGGGCTAATGGCGGCTTCAATCTTGCTGGCGTCGATATTGTGGGTAAGACGGTCTACATCCACAAACACCGGCACCGCGCCAAATTGAAGTATGGGGTTGACGGTAGTAGGAAATCCTGCCGCTACACCAATGACTTCATCGCCCGGCTTGATGGCCCGCTCGCCCAGCTTTGGCGAGGTGAGTGTGCTGAATGCGACCAGATTAGCCGATGAGCCGGAGTTAACCGTGATCAAATACTTGACGCCGATGAAGGCGGCGAGCTTTTGCTCGAACTCGGTGTTAAATCGCCCCGTGGTGAGCCAGCCGTCAAGCGAGGCCTCAACCATGTTCTTGAGCTCTTCGGCACCGATGACCTTGCCGGAAGGCGGGACTGGGGTGCTGCCCGAAATGAAATTTTTTGGCTGATTGATCGAGGTGTAAAACTGGTCAACCTGATGCGCCACAATCATGCGCTGGGTTTTTTCCAGCGCCTTGGCACTGATCGTGCCAACCTCCCCGCAAAAAAAACGTGGAGAAAAAACCATTTGTTTACTGACAGGGAAGACGGTCGGTTTGTCGAGTTGCCCATCCTGCAGGTCATCCGGGTTGATCACGATCTGATCCTGCTCATCCCATTGCTCGATTTTTGAACTGCCCGGAATGCCCATCACGTCGCCTTTGCTGTTGGGTCCGGAGGTGATCAATACAGGACGCGGCTTGGCTCCCTGGGCATCGACAAAAGGGACTTTGTAAACGTGGATTGTTCCTGGCTGGTACAGATTAGCTGCGGACATATTTTCCCCAGATGGCATCTTCTTCCGGATCGTTTTCAGTAACCGCTGAATAGGCGGCTACCATAAAGGCCTCATCGGGGTTCAATATTTGGTCTGCGGGTGAGCTTACCGGGAAAACGATGACTTCAACTTGATCACCCATGTCCTGCGGCAATACCACATGGATGGTGTGATTGGCATCAGCGCGTAATGTCTGACGAAGTACGCTACTCATTGGTATGCTCCTTTACTGTAAATGGAAATTTGTTCTAGCGTGATAGCGCGCATGTCTTGCTTGGCATGGAATGCCTTGTACCACTCGACCACTTTACCCAAACTGTAAGTAAGGTTCCAAAGCGGCTCCCAGCCAAGCTTGGCGCGCACTTTGGATATATCCAGCTTAAGGTAGTTGGCTTCGTGCGGATGAATACCACCGTCTTGCTGCCAAGCCGCACCCTCTCCCCAAAGGCTGGCCAAGTGCTCAACAATCCATTGCACGGGGCGAGCATCGTCCTCTTTTGGGCCAAAGTTCCAGCCTTCGGCAAACGCTGGGCCATCGGTGTAAAGGCGCTCAGCCAGGGTCAGGTAGCCTGAGATCGGTTCCAGCACATGCTGCCAGGGGCGGGTGGCGTATGGGTTGCGGATGATGACAGGCTGGTTGGCTTCAAAAGCCCGCAAGATATCCGGGATCAGACGATCTGCCGCCCAGTCACCGCCGCCGATGACATTGCCCGCGCGGGCGGATGCCAGGGCTACGCCCTTGTCTTGCAAGAAGGAGCGGCGGTAGGCACTGGTGACTAGCTCAGCGCAGCCTTTACTGTTGCTGTAGGGGTCATGGCCGCCCATGGGCTCGTCTTCACGGTAACCCCAGACCCATTCTTTATTCTCGTAGCATTTGTCGGTGGTGACATTAACCACGGCCTTGACGCTTGGCGTGTTGCGCACGGCTTCGAGCACATGCACCGTGCCCATGACGTTGGTGGCATAGGTCTCGACCGGGTTTTGGTAGGAATAACGTACCAAGGGTTGCGCTGCCATGTGAATAACGATTTCAGGGTTGTGCTCGGTAAAGACTGCCTGCAAGTGGATCAGGTCACGGATGTCACCGATGATGCTGACCATGCCTTTCTCGATGTTAGCCACTTCGAACAGGCTGGGATTGGTCGGCGGGGCCAGCGCATAACCCATCACGTGCGCGCCCATGGATTGCAGCCAGAGCGACAGCCAACTGCCTTTGAAGCCCGTGTGGCCGGTCAGCAATACGCGTTTGCCTTGCCAGAATGCGGCGTTCACGACCATATCTTCCATGGCGCTTTGCCGGATTGCCATAATTCTTCAAGATGCACCTTGTCGCGCAAGGTGTCCATTGGCTGCCAAAAGCCATGGTGAGGAAAGGCCGCCAAATCCCCCTCTTGAGCCAGGCGCTCCAGAGGTTCACGTTCCCAGATCGTCTGATCATCGGTGATGTAGTCGATGACCTTTGGGGAAAGAACGAAAAACCCACCGTTGATCATGGTGCCATCGCCCTTGGGCTTTTCCATGAAACTATTGACCTTGTTACCCACCAAGTCCAGCGCGCCAAAACGGCCAGGAGGAATCGTTGCCGTCAATGTGGCTTTGACGTTTTGCGCCTTGTGGAAGGCGAGCAACTCGGTGATGTTGACGTTGCTCACGCCATCGCCATAGGTCAGGCAAAACAGTTCTTCATCCTTGACGAAATCGGCTACCCGTTTCAAGCGGCCGCCGGTCATGGTGTCTTCGCCGGTATCCACCAGGGTCACTTTCCACGGCTCGGCATTTCGCTGGTGCACTTCCATGCTGTTTTTGCTCATATCGAACGTCACGTCCGACATGTGCAGAAAGTAGTTGGCGAAATATTCCTTGATGACATAACCCTTGTAACCACAGCAAATCACAAACTCATTGATGCCGTGGGCCGAGTAGATTTTCATGATGTGCCAAAGCATCGGCTTGCCACCGATTTCTATCATCGGCTTCGGGCGTGTATAGGTATCTTCGCTGATCCGGGTACCCAGACCACCGGCGAGTAGGACTGCTTTCAAGTTATCACTCCTGCTATTCTCATAAAAAAAACTTAAATCCAGCACTAAATCCAGCGAGATACCTCACCCATGGCTCATTATCTGAACCCCTGATGCGCTTGCTTCTTACAATCAATCCCCGTTGCCTATTCAGCTGTCAATGACCGCAGACGCAGCTCAATACTATAGGGCGAGATGGTGATCTGTTCAGGGATAATTTCGACATTTCCAGTCATGCTAACCGTTTGAGCAAGACCATGATCAGAGCCAGAGGGGAATGTCGAAGAAAACAATCCTGGGCCGACATTGGTCAGCGGTTTGCCATTCATTTCTAATTTTGCAGCAAGCTTGCCCGGGATGAAGGATCCGACAATGACGGCATTGGTTTGCGTGGGCATCGAGTGGATTGTCAATGCCGTAGAAGTTAGCGAGTCGATGTGTTTTGTTTTTTGCAGTATGGCGAACTGATTATCTGATTGCGGCGCCTGACGAAAAACAAGCTGATAGCATGGGTCTTCGCCCTTGCACCTGTTTTTGTCAAATCGCAGATGCTTGCCGGTTTTGTATTTGACATAGTTAGTCCAGTCATCTGCAGACACAGTAGCATGGTCACGTTGGTGCGATAAGAGCGTCGGTGCAGCCACCGTCGTTCCATCCGGAATTTCCATGAAGGCGGGCGAATTGACGAGCACCTCCATTAACTGCCATTTTCTGTGTGCAAGTTTTTGTTCAAAGGCAATAGATTGGTTTCTTAACTCAACGGCAAAACTAATGCCCATCATTGCAGCGACAACCAATGAAACAACGGCCAGCCTTAGCCTCGGATGCCATGAGCGGCTTTTTGCGTTCATGCAGGCCAGCAGCAAAGCTAAAAAAACAACCGCAGAGATGAGGGAATAATAGGTATACACGTACGAATGGGAACCACGATTTACCCAGATTTGGTACTTTGTAGTAAACCCCAACAAGATATTAGGCAAAAAAATGCCAATCCATGCCACCGTTGCGCCGATGAGTAATTTTTTCCCCGGTGGCACAACAAAGCGCTCTGCAGTCATTAACCTTGCAAAAAGAAAGCCGACCACGACCGGCTTGATGACATGCAGGGCATTAAACTCAGCCAGCAGGGCGTGCAGACTGTCTGGATTCGCGAACGGCAACGGGGCGCTCAGCGCCGAGTAAAGGCGCGACAGAGATGCAAGCGGAAACGCAGTCAAACTATATGTTGCAATTACCTTGGCGGCAGCCAGCGGATTGGATACATTCAATTGGTTACCATCATAGGCTGATGGATAAATTTGCCGCCACACGAAATAGATTGTCAAGTAAGCGATCAACGGCAGGGCGATGGCGAAAATATAATTTTTGCCCGATTTAAGCCGCACAAGCAACGTCTCGCCCGGCGCAACCCGCGACAGCAGAACAGCTACATAGAATGGGAAAAGCAGCACAAACAACTCAGACCCGCACGCAAAGAAATACAGCCCCCCTGAGAGGATTGCAAGGGCTAAATTCTTTCGATCTATCGCTGTGGCAAACAGCCCCAGCGATATTAAAAATGACGTGGCATACGCATTGAAAACAAACGCATAAGAAGTGAGCGCATTGTGATCCCAACCGTTTTGTATGATTGCCAGAAAAAAGGCCAATGCTGTCAGCGCAATCCATTGCGATCTGAAGGACTGAAAAACCGCATAGTAAAGCGCACCTAACAAAACAAAAAAAGAGCCAAACTTGAAAGCCAAATACCATAGTCGGTCATCGATGATAAATGGCACGGCAGATAATGGGAATGCCCATAAGAATACAAACCGTCCTTGGTTAAAACTTGCCGATTTGGTTATTTCCCAAGTAAGGTCGTTCCATACATTGATCGCCATCCAGGCATCATCATGAGTCGTAAACCCGCCAGAAAACAACGGATAAATCGTGATGGTCGCCAGCACGAACAGCAAAAAAAAGTTGGTTGCACCCACTTCTCTAACAGGCTGGGTCAACACTGATCGTAGTGTGGTCATCAATGTTCTGGTGAGTGTCGGTGTCATTTTTACAGGTTTTCGTCTATGCAAAAGAATCTCATCTTGCTTTTTTCGATGGGGAGTTTTTCGACCAGATCAAATCCGTTCGCGTCTGGCCCGTTATAGCCGCTTGCTTTCAATGCAATGCGCGTTATTAATGCTTGCCCACCAGTTTTGGCGGCACTGAAAACGAGCGTGGCATGGCTTGGCTGCAACTGCGCTGCAGCAGCATTTGCGATCACGTGATGAAAGGATTCAGTCAGCATAAGGGCATCAAGTCATGGGGAATACGAACGGGTAGTGCGGCTTTAAAAAAGTCGGCGCTGGCGGTACGGCGGAGTATCCCTGCGTCCCCCTGTTTTCCATCTTCCAACTCATTGGCATGATGCCTTCGATTTTTTTGAGGGGGCAAGCATTGCAGGGGGCGTTTTTATTTATTCATGAGGGAGTGTTTATTCTTAGCGTTGAGGTGATGTTCTCATAAAACAAAGCCAGCTTTTGATTCATGACTTCTTCGGACAAATATGTTTGGGCGAATTTTTGCGCCGCCTGGCCGAGCGCTTGTCTGGCGGCGGGACAGTAGCGCCTGGCACCAATCCGCCGGGTCAGCGGGGTTGCAGCGCTGTACTGCGGTGGATGCACCGTACACCGAGTTGAATACTTCATCATCGGGGACGACAGCAGGGATGCCGCTGGCCAGCGCCTCGGCGGTTGTCAGCGAAAAGCCTTCTATTTGCACACTGGTTGAAATGTAGCCATCGCTCGCCTGGTAATAGGGGGCGGTATTGGTGACTTGTCCGGCCAAAATCACTTTGTCTTGCAGTTGTAGCGCGTCAATTTGAGTTCTTAGCGCAGCCAATTCAGGGCCATCGCCCACAATCAGCAGGCGGCTTTGGGGGTGGCTTTTAACGAGATCGGAAAATACTTGCAAGGCGAACACAGGACGTTTCATGGCGTCAAGACGTCCGCAAAACATGACTACGAAATCTTCCTTAGCAAAGCCCAGGCGCTCGCGTAATGCTTGCCGGGCGTGGGCGTCGGGTTGGAAGCGCTCGGTGTCAATGCCATTATGGATCACTTCAATCGGCGTGGCGGCAGGGATCAAGTCTTGATACAGGCGGAGGAAGGAATCTTTCACCGGGGCGGAAACCGCATAAACACCTTTTAAGCTGCGCAGTGCTTGTTTGGCAAAAGGGAGTGATTTTTTGGGCAGGGTTTTACTGTCAAATTTGCAATGCACGCCCATCACAAAAGGAATGTCGGCGGCGCTTAAAACATAGGCCAGCGAGATACCGACAAAATTCCAGGGCAAGGCAATATGCGCCAGCTCTATTTTGTAATAGCGCAGCATGGGGATGCTGAGCTGTGCGAGCCAGCGAAACGGCGCGGCCAGGTGTTGCCGTTCAATAAATTTATACGGCCGCCAGTAGATGTACTTCCCGCCGACGGTTTTGATGTCGCGCTGCCATTGCGCGAGCTTGACAAAGCGGGGCGTGGCGACAAAAACCTGATGGCCCAGGCAGGTCAATAGTTTCGTTTCTGCCTCAATGCGCCGTTCCATGCCGCCCAAGACGGTTGAAATGCTGCAAATCAATATTTTCATGGCAGGGTCCCGGGTGCTTTTGTCGGCAATCAGGTGCGTTCCGCAAGTAAAAAGAAACCGCCGCAAAACATGCCGGGGTTGCGCCTGGCCAGCCAGTCGATCAGCCCGGTCAGTTGCAACTGACGCAGTTGATGCGACATCGGCACGGCGGGCGCTACCGGTGATAAATCGCGAAGTAGCCGAAAGCCGCTAAGGGTCAACAGTTCCGTGATGGATGAATAGGTAAAGAATCGTATGTGAGGATTGTTCCAGTCGTCGCTGTCCGGGAAAAAGCGGTTCCAGTGAATCCCGGCGCCTAACAGCATGCGCAGACGCCCGGTGAGCGTGAAATGATTGGGGACGTTTATCAACAGTTTTCCGCCGGGTTTCAGGAGCCGGTGGGCTTCGCGTAGCGCGTGATCGGGGGCTGCCAGATGTTCCAGCACGTCCAGGCACAATATCCAGTCGTATTGGGCGGAGTCCAAAGGCAAAGCATCCTCCAGATTCGCCACAAGGGTGTTCACGCCAAGGCTGCTGGCATGTGCTGCGGCGTCGGCTAAGCCTTCCACGCCGAGCACCTCGTTTTCTGGCTGCAGGATTGCCAGGTTAGCGCCAGCGCCTGAGCCGAGTTCCAGCACGCGGCAGCCCGTGATGCGATGCGATTTTTTCAGTTGGGCGATGGTGTTGCGAATGTGATCACGTTCGCCAAAATCCACGGTGAGTCTTTCAAAACTGTAATTCACGGCTGTCATTAAAAACTCCTGAAATTATTTTTACGATTCAAGTGGATTCAAGAATACGTCTCAAGCGGAGGGCAAAAGCATCGAACGACAGGGTGCTGGAAACTGCACGGTGGCCATTGAGCGCAATGGTTTTTGCATAGTTGTTGTCTGATAACAAGCGAATGCAGTGGCTGGCAAATTCCTCGTCCGATTCACCAACAAGGATATCTTGCCCTGCAACAAGGTAGTTGTTCCAGCCGTTGAATGAATAGCTGCTCGCCACCACAGGGCGTTGATGTGCACAGGCTTCTGGCACTTTAATGTTTGATCCGCCGCCAGACAACACAGGGACAACACAGACAGCGGCTTCTTTATACGCGGCATCCAGATCGTCAACATAGCCATCGGCAGCGCAATTAGGGGCGGTATTCCAGCGGCGCAGATTGTCGGGCGTGGCTTTGCCGACGATTCTGAAACGGGCTGCGGGTGTTTTTTCAAGAATCTTCGGCCAGATATGAGCCAGAAAATGATCGACGGCACTGATGTTGGGCTGCCAGGACATAAAGCCGACAAACAGCAGGGTCTTGCCGTCAGACGCTGAGTAATCGGCCGGGTGTCGGGGGAGGGCCGGCATGTTGCTGAGTAACCCGCCTTTTAGCCGGGGGAAGGCTTTTTGGTCGCGCTCACAAACAAACAAGAAGGTGGCGCTTTTGAGGCGTGCCGCGTTTAAGCGCCATGTGATGAGGCGTTGATTAAGCCACTTGACCGCTTCTTTGAGGATGGCACGCGGGGAATTCAAGAGTGACCATGAAATGCTGTAAATCGGGTCGTCAAAGTCAATGATGAGTGGTTTATTGCCGGGCAAATTGAATTTCAGGTAAGGCGTGATGTAGCGGCAAACTATGCAGTCGTACTGATCGAAATCGATGATGTTGGCAAGCAGGGTTGAGAGCCGTTTTGAGGGTAGCCCGCACCAGGCGCGTTCCAGCAGGTTTTTCGGCACATAGTTGAGGTGGAAGAGCTTGCCGCTACCGAGTTCAGCGGGCAGGTCGGATGTGTGATTAGGTGTATCGGTTTCAGATAACAAGACCACATCTGTCGTGGCGTATTGACCAAGTGCCTTGAGCAGAAAGTGCGTTCGTTGCCCTGCGCCATAGTTGGTGCATTGCGGGTCGTGGTAGGTCAACAAGAGGCTGCGCCGTGGGGTTTGGGGCGAAGTCATGATTTATGTCGCCGTCTCACCATCCGCAGCGGCGAGGAGAGCGTCTTTTGCTCGACCGCCCTGCTGCGCAGGGGCTTCATCAGCGCCGACTTTTTGGCGGGTTATACAGTGGGTGTGCATCGTTAGGCTGTTTCCGGTTTGCCCGTATTCAAATACTTGAGTTTGAGATACTTGAGATAAACCGTATCCCGCACATATTTTCCGAGGATGCGCCCCGGTGCGCCATCGCGCCAGCCGCCGTAGAGCAGATGCCAGCGCGCCCAGATCAGCCAGGGGTAGACATAAATTTTTAGCGGGGAGGATGGCTCGCCCTTGGCCTGCATGTCTTCTGCGGCGAGTTTTGTGTAGAGGCCGATTTTTGCGTAAAGGTCATCAATGCTGTCGCAGCTGTAATGCAGCAGAGGTTCGTTGATCTGGCCGATTTTGGCGCCATCCAGTTGCAGTTGTTCATGGATGATGCGGCTGCCACGATGGCTCAAGCGTTCACGCTGAAACAGGCGGACAATGAATTCAGGGGTTTTGACGGGGTAAAAATTGCGCACCGGCTGCCCCATGAAAAACCAGTGCCGCCGGATTGAAAAACCATCAGGGGTTATGCCTGCGTCGGTTTGAAAATGGGTGTTTTTTAATTGTTGCAAGCGTTTGCCGAGTGCTTCTGAAACGACTTCATCCGAATCCAGCGCCAGCACCCACGGTTGGGTGCAGTGGTCTTCGGCAAAGATGCGCTGGTCGCGAAAGTTGTCGAAACTGCGCGTGAGAATGGTTGCGCCAAAGTGGCGGGCTATTGTCAGTGTTTGGTCTGTGCTGCCGGAATCGATAATGAGAATTTCATCCGCTATCTGCTGGATGGAGGTGAGCACCTGGGCCAGACGGCGTTCACTGTTATGGGTAAGGATATAGCAGGAAAGCGGTGTGAGAGGTGTTGTCGTCATATCGAGAAACGGGGCAGGCCGAAATGGTCGCGCAGTTGGTCTGAAATGCGTTGATAGACGGCCTTGGGTTTTAGCTTCACAAAGTGCGCAAATGAGGGCGAGTGTTGTATGTGTTTGCGCGGGAAAAAGCGCCCCAGCAGTCGATAGTCATCATGGCGGGTGATTTTGCTGGTGTGTGTAAAAGGGTCAAAGCGAACGTTGGAGGCGTTAATCGTCGTGATTTGTATGCTGCCTTCGGCCGGGTTGTAGCTGACTGTCGGGGTATGCAGTTTGCCTAGCGTTGCACCAATGAAGGGTTCATCGGCCAGTTGCAGTTTGTTGCGGTGAAATGAGCCGAGCAGTTCTTTGTGGTGCGCCACGAGGTCCAGCGCGGTGGCGAAGAAATGGTCGGCTTCGGCACCCTGGCGGAAGTAAAAAACCCCGGAATTCAAGGTGCGCATGTAGTCAATGCCAAGTTTTTTAATCACTTCGGCAATATCAAAGCCATACCAGCGGCCCGAGGTGACTTTGCCGCCAGGGCTGCAAAAGCCGGGGCTTTGAAATTTTGCCCAGTGCCGGTCCATGTCGTTTTTGAGCAGTATGCAGTCGGAATCGACAAACATCGTCTCGTCAAACGGGCTGGCTTCATTGACGCGCAATTTATTCAGGCAGCCGTGAAAGCCGGGTTTGGCGTCCATAAAAGTGATCTGGTCGATGAACTTGCGGTAGCTCTCGGGGATGCTCATGGTGCGGTCGGTGACGATGCACACTGGCCGCGTGGGGTCGTTGAGTTTTAATGAGAGCACCAGGTTCATGGCCAGATCAAGATAAAACGGTGTGCCGGTGGCGAGGGTGAGATAGCCTTGCATGGGTGTCCTGTTGAAGTGTATCGGGTGTGGCAGTGGAATGGCCAAGTCGGCTAAAGAACGGCCTCAAGTCCTTTGCGGTCCAAAAGATTGAGCAATTTGAGCGATGGGCCGCTGGGGTGCTTGTCACCGATTTCCCATTTACGGACTGTCGACAGGCTGGTGTTCAGCACGGCTGCGAGTACCGCTTGACTGAGTTGCAGTTGATCTCGTAGCGCGCGAATCTGTTGGCTGTCGTATGTCGGCACCGGGTTGAGGCACAGCACATCGAACTTGCTCATTTTGCGTTTGTCAATGAAGCCGAGGCGATGAAGGTCGCTGGCCGTTTCATGCACGGCTTCAAAGATAGGGCTCTTGGCTTTAGTCTTGATCTTGATCTTTGTCGTCATCGAAAATCTCCTGTAGCCAGTAGCGAGAGTGATATAGCCTTGCATGGGCGCGTATCGGGTGTGTGCGAATGATGATAGAGAAATCTCAAGGTTGTCCACTAATTAGTTTTTCCCCTCTCCCCTTGCGGGAGAGGGGTTGGGGGAGAGGGGGGCAGCGTCACTGCCGCCATAATAGTTTCCAACACGCCTTCTAGATTATTCATAATTTCATTGTTCCAGAACCGTAGCACCTTGAACCCTTGCGCACGCAACCAGGCATCACGGCTTTCATCACGAGGCGCATCATTATGTTGCCCGCCATCTGCTTCTACGATCAGGCGCGCTCCAAAATGTACAAAATCGACTACATAAAAACCCATCGGTTGCTGGCGTCTGAATTTTTCGCCATTCAGTCGATGCGCACGCAAGTGTTGCCACAGCCTGGTCTCGCTTTCGGTCATGTGGTGTCGCAGATGCTTGGCAAATTCCCGCTGCTCCATGTATACCCCTCTCCCCAACCCCTCTCCCGCAAGGGGAGAGGGGCTTTTGACGTGATATCAAGGATATTCAGTGGCATCTGCTCATGCGCCACTGGGTGAGTTTATCCATGATGGTTGATTCCAGCCCTTCAGGCCGTCCGATCAAGTGCCAGCTCGCCAATGACCATAGCATGAAGAACACCGCGCCAGAAAGTATGGCAGCGGCAAGACCCAGTGCTGGCGAGGCGATTATCGCTGGCAGCGAGATGATGTAATTGACGAGTCCATACATTAAAGCTGCGCCTACTAGCGGGCGGCCCACGGTTTTAAGCGCAGCACTCATGCGCAGCTGACAAATTGTTTGGGTATAAAGCAATGTTACCAGCGAGCTGACGACAGAGCTGATTGTTCGTGCCAGGGCAAGCCCGATCAGATGAAAGCCGGGGACGAGCGCAATCGCGGCAAGTACAAAGCTGGCAAATTCGATCCAGATAATCTGGCTTTGCGAGCGGGTGTGGCCATGCAGGATCAGCAAGGTGTTGGCAGGGGATGTCATGGTTTGCAGTACAGAAGCCAAGGCAAACAGCGAAACAAAAGGTACGGCATCCATCCATTTGCTGCCAAGGGCGAGGTGGGTTGCTTGAGCGGCAATGGCCATAAACCCGAGCCCGATGGGCCAGATGACGGTATTCACTGCGGCGATGGTTTTGATCACCGCCTGATTGGTGCGCTCGATATTTCCTTCAAGAGACGAGAGCACGGGTAAAAGCGCTTTGAGCATGGCCGGGCCAATCTCGCCGACGGGCATCTGGCCGAAATCGGAACCGACGTTGTACAGCCCGAACTGCGCCGTGGTGCCGATGCGGCCCGCAGCAAGTTCGTCCCCTTTGCGCAGGATGAATTGGCCCACGCGCGCCACCATCAGCCATTTAGTGACCGCCCAGATTTCGCCAATTTTTGAGGTGTTCCAGCGTGGGCGATAGGGGTGCCACCAATAGCTCAAGAAAACGGGCACGGTATACCCGGCGATGATGCCAATCACGAGTGCACGGTAATCACGCAGCATGATGCCGGCAATCACGGTGGTGACGACGCTGGCAATTTTTGTGACGGTCGTTATCTTGAAGTCCAGCGTGTAGATAAATGCCTTGCGCGCCAATATCTGGCCGATATTGCTCAAGCTGATGAAGGCGACGCTGGCGGCGAGCGACACCAGGACAAAGGTGAGGCGGGGTTCTTTGAAGTAACTCAGGGCAAACGGGATGGCGATCAATAATGACAAGCCAGCGGCGATGCCCTGGATGATGCCCAGCGTCCAGGCCGAATCGATTTCATCGCGCGTGACTTCTGCTTTGCGCAACAACGCGGTGGCAGGGCCAAAATCAAGCAGGGTTTGGATCAGGCCGACGACCAGCATGCCCATGGCGACAATGCCGTAATCTTTCGGCATTAACAGACGCGCCATGATAACGGTATTGATGAAACCCAGCCCTTTGATCAGCCAGCGGGTGCCGATAGTCCACACGGCGCCGCGGATGAGATTGGTTTTAGGGTTGTTAGTCGGGGCCATTGGGGTGCAGTTTATCTGAGGCGTCGGATGAGCTGCTCACCTCTTTGTCGACAAACCCGTGTGCTGCAAACAGGGCGAGCGCAAACAGCAGAAAAAGAAAACGCGGCGCATCAATCAAGGTGTCGAAAATTCCCACGACTAAAAAGCCGGTTGTGGCAGCCAGGCTAACGCCAGCGGCAGGGTTGCCGTGCCAGGCTGCCCGGCCAGCCAGTCTGAACACCAGGATGAAAAACAGGCCAAATGCAAGAATGCCGAACCACCCTTGATCAAACAGTATCGCCATTGGCATGCTTTTGATGTGCCAGGCCAGATGTTCGTCTGTGGCGAAATACCAATGATCCATGCCGTGTGAAAAGTCGGCGTTGGCGATACGGTTCGCTCCGTGCTCGGGGATGAGCTGAATGTCATCGACATCCACCACGGCGCTGCCGTTGGTGAAAAAGGAAAGCTTCACCGGCCGTTGGCTGAACCAGCGACCGCCGCCCAGCTCGCCTGAGTCGATGGACTGTTCAACCGGTTGCCAAACACCGGCTTGTGTTGCGCCCTGGCTTTTATTCCAGGCAGCGCAGCGTGACGAAGCCAGCATCCATTTTTCGCACAGGGCAACGCCCACTGTCGTGCCTGACGCGGCAGAGCGCAGTTTGAAGCGCAGGCGATAGCGCTGGTGGGGTTCAATGGCAACGATTTGCTCTATGTATAGTGTGTTGCCAGGTGCGATGCGCAAGAAGGTGTTGCCTGCCTCGCGGCCTAGTGCGTGGATGGAGGGATGAAAAGGCTCGCGGCTGCGCCAGAAGTGGGTATCGGGAAAGCGGCCAATGCCCATGCCGAAAATTCCCGTCAGCCAGTCATCGTCACGTAGCGAGAGTCCGTCCTGCCAGTGGGCGGTGCGCACGCCAAGATCGTTGCCGACTTCCGACATGCGCTTTTGTACAAAGCTGCCTTCAAACAAGGGCACGGCGACGGCAAGTGCTGCACCGGCGAGCAGGGCAATCTGCATGAGGCGCTTGAGTTTTTTTTCTTGGCCGGCCATGAGTGCCAGCAAGGCCAGGCCGCAGGCGACGGCATAACCAGCGAACCCATTGCGCGAGACGGTGGCCATCAAGGCATACGTGCTGGCGAGCAGCAGGGCGGCACCGGCAATCCGCAGCAGCCAGCGGTGTGTGGTAAGGATCAGATACAGCAAAAAAGGCGCGGCCACCGCCAGGTAGCATTCAACATAAGCGCCGCCAGTGTGGATGGCCGAGAATGGCCCGGTGGCACGGTAATCCGAGCTGAAATTGAGCAGTCCGCCGAACATGATTTTTTCACGCACCATCACGGTAACGACAGCCGCCAGGCCCAGTGTCATGCCCCAGGCGAACCAGCGGAAGGCCGATTTCTCGGCGCTGATGAAGCCCCTGCGCAGCAGGGCGGTCGAGCAGAAGACGCTTTCCTCGCCGCTGCGGATGGTGAGACGGTGCATCAGACCGGCAAATAGTAACGCCCAGACCAGTCCCTTGCTGATGCGCAAGGCGTTGAACTGGCTGAAGTAGGTGATAAACGCATTCTCGTCGATGGGCTGCCAGGGGATAAGGGCGCGCAGGCTGCTCAAAACAAAACTCACGCCCAGTAGCACCAGCACGGCCTTGATGAGCGGTGGACAGGGTTCTCGGGCGGGAACTGTGCGTATGTAACCGACCGCCAGCGCAAGGGCAAGCAGGGTATCGAATTCATCCAGATAAAAGCGTCCGCTCCAGGGGGCAAGATCAAGAATCGGCAGTGCGGCGGGAATGATCAGTAAAGCACTGACCGGCCGGCACCAGACGGCTGTGGTGCTGGCTAAAAACAGTATCGCGAGCAGCCCGGGATGGACGGGAAAACTGGCCAGCCAAACCGCGATGCCAATCGCCAGCGCCAGCAACAGGGCTAGCTGCGGTTTGGAGGGCGCTTTCACGCTGGGCGAGGGGGTAGGAAAATGATTGCCAGGCGTTGGCGAGGGAGGTCGCGAAGACAGCGGCAGCTGGCCGGAAGAGGGCTTGGCTGTCGGTTGCAGAGGCGTCGCAGCAGTCGTTTCGGGTGTCAGCTGATATAGCAGACGATAGGCAAGTCTTGCTGTGACAACGGCGATCAAGATATTGGTCGGGTCGGCATGATGTGTGGTCGAAAAGAGTTTTGTCGTTTCAATGAGTGCGGACAAAACAACGGGCGCCACCAGCGAGAGGAGCCAGGCGACGCGTGACGCGCTGGCCAGCACCCCCAGCGGTGCAAACAACAGCGCAACTGAGACCAGACTCGTCAAGGCGTTACTTTCGCTGACGTAGTAGTGATAGTAAAACGGCAGGAGGTGCAGCGCTGAGAGCGCGTTTTGCGCAGTAGCCAGATTGCCCCAGGGGCGCGTGTAAGTGATCGCGAAAAGCACCAGGCCGAGCAGATAGAGCGCTAGCAAAATGCTGAGGCGGCGTTTGAGCCATGCGCGCCATGCGGTATGCGGCGTGTTTGCCCACCTTGTCCACAGCAAGCTGCCGCAGCACACGCCCAGCATGCGGGTGAGCACTGAACTGCCCTGGCTGATGCCGGAATAGGTGAAAAACTGGATCACCTCAATACCCAGGCCAAGCGCCAGGCCATAAGCGATAAGTGGTAGTGTTAATACCGGTAGCCTTAATGCCGCACCTGCCCTGTTTATCGGGTGGTGATGAATTTCACGCGGGGCGATGAACACACCAAAGGGAATGGCGATAGCGACTTCAAGTGCTATGGTCACGAGGGTGCGAAAGCCAAAGCCTTGCTGGCTGCGGGCGAAAAGAATGCCCCAGTGGTCAGATGCGAGTTTGTTCGCGATTTCAGGCGCGGACAACAGAAAATCAAACGGGAAAAAGCAGTAGGCCAGATAGGCAACCATATAAGCGATCAACATCAAACTGGCCGCTTGTGCGCCGTGCGCGGGCCTGAAGCTGGTCACGCGGCGCGCCGCATTGGCCAGGGGCAAGGCCAGCAATAGGCCCAATGCGCCACCGATGGTTTCAGCCAGCAGATCGTTTTGCGACACGGTGCGTGGCGGGAAAAAAAGTTGGGCGAATTCCACACCAAAAGCCAGGCCACATAATGCGAGCAGGCTGAAAAACAGGGAGCAGGCGAGCGCTGGACCATGCACCCGGCCAATAAAGCGTTCGGCCAGCAAAAAACCGGCCGGGAAATACAGCACGCCATTGGCAATCCAGTCAGCACGACTGCCAAGCCCAAGATCCAGCATGCGTGTGTGTTGAAACTGTTCCCATGCGGAGGCCAGGGCGTGCGGATGAAAATCCAGCGGCACGAGGCTGCCGTAAATGATGAAGGCAATATAGGCGAACAACCAGAGGGAGCGTAAAGGTGGTGCTGTTTTTATGGTCTCTGGGTGCATGGTCGGGGCGAGTGAATGAAAAGCATCATTATGCTGGAAGGTTTCACGGGATTTTTAGCATGTGGTGCTGATGGTTCTGCACCGGCTTCGGCTATCGGGTGCTGGGTAAATCCGGCGCCATGGTCTGCCGTGCGCCAGGGAGCGTGGGTGTGCCGGTGAGTCGCCGGGTCGCGGCGGGATGCACGTATTCCTGTTGCGGGGCGAGCGTGGGGCCGCCGGTTTCCTTGATGCTGGGTGGCGCAACATAGGTTCGTTCCAGGCCGCTGTCTCTGGCGATGCGGTAATCATGCCGGTCGGACAGTACAAAACGGGTGGCGTCTACATTCGGGTTATTGACAAATAGCCCGTCGATGCCGGTATTCAGCAACCGTTTGCCCAGCAACAGGTTGTTGTAAGCGGTGATGCCGCTGGCGCCAGGCTTTACGACCAGAAACATTCCGTTCCCGGGGCGGTGGTCCACCAGCGTGTTGTTGATGAGATAAAGCGTGTTCTTTGGTGTCTTGTAGCCTTCGGCGCCAAACGAAATCAAGGTCGGATTTTCCGTCGTGGCGCTTTGCTCGATGATATTGCCGATCACGTAGGCTGTGCCGCCGTTGGGGAATTCCAGCTCGTAGCTGGCGCGGCCGCCTGTTTCATCGGTGAGCCGGTTGTACAGAATGTGGTTTTCGCGTGCGCGGCTTTTGAGCAGATGGCCGACATTGGCGTGGTGAAAGTAGCTGCCGGTAACGCTGAGTTTTTTGATGGCGCCTACATAAAGATTGTGACTGTAGCCGTCGCCTGCGCCATTGTGGGCGAATTCGCTGTTTTCGATGGTGAGCGTGGCATTCGGGTCGCCTGCGGTAAGTATTCCGTTTTCGTTATCCAGAAAGCGGCAGTGGCGGAGGGTCAGGTCCCCTGCCTCAAAGCGTATGCCCGCGCCGTTTTTATCCTTCACATGCGCGTCGAAAAAGTCGATGTTTTCGATTGACACCTTGCCGCCACGGACAACCCAAATGGCTTTTTGTTCGGCGCTCGCGCCATTGGCGATGAGCCGGACGCGGCCGCTGTTGGGGGCGGCTTCGGGGTCCGCTTTTGCGTTATTCAGGGCGCGTATGGTCAGATTGTTTTGCGTCCACACCGCAACGTCATGTAGGTAGTCGCCGGCAGCAATTTCTATGGTGTCGCCATCGCGTGCCAGCGCGGCGGCCTGGGCTATGCTTTGGATGGCTTTGCCGTGTCCGACGGTGATTGTTCGGCCAGCTTCCCGGCCAGTGGTTGTCAGGTTTGTGGCG
>LNAP01002576.1_pt1 | contig 18020 bp, 18 predicted proteins | sample 602601 | NCBI WGS metagenome assembly LNAP01 (sample SAMN02440304, study PRJNA202911) | soil metagenome | biome: Subtropical and temperate rainforests or woodlands; isolation source: soil samples (1 kg each in a 20% v/v slurry with milli Q water) were... ...
CGAACAGATGCCGCGCCATCTCGTCGGCGACGACGACCGTCGCCTTGGCCTGCTCGAACACCATGCCGCCGGGATCGATCTTCACGACATTGTCGACCAGGAGATCAAAGAAGAAACGGTGCATTCCAAACTCCACTCTCGACGCCGCCCGGAAGGCGGCGGCACAAACTACTCCGCACGCCAGAACACGTAGTCGGCCGAATACGGCGCACTGCGATAGGCGCCCGCCTGCTCACAAGGACCGCGCAGCAGACCGCCTTGCGTGTTGATCCGCTGGACGTGGGTGACGCCCTAGAACAGGCCGTTGCCCGTCTGCGCCACGACCTTGAACTTCAGCCAAGGAAGATCATCCGCATTGCGGCCCGCAACGCGGGCGACGATCCTCGCTTTCACCGAGTTGCCGTCCTTGTGCTCCCACACCAGCGTGCTGGCATCGACGGTCTCCCAATGCAGCCCCGCGTAATGACGGCCGACGGAGTTGCCGCCGTCCATCAGGGTCGCTGCGGGCTCACGCGGCTGCCAGGCCAATTGCTTCGCCGCATCGGGCTGGCATTCGTAGATCTGCGCGCCCTCGGCATGCAGCGCGATTCCGGGAATCTCGCCGGGCACCCGGATCTCGTCGGGCATTCCCGCAACAGCGGAGGGCCCATGGAGAAGGCTTACAAGAACAAGACTGCGGGACACCCACTGCGCTCTGGCCATGAGTCTGCGATCAAGGATCATGTCAAATCATTCCCTGCTGGAACCGGTCTTTCGCTGAAATTCAGCTCGGCGCGGTCACAACGCCTCGCCGCTCCTGACGCCGGTCGGCGTCGCGCCATAGGCCCGCCGGAAGCAGCGGTTGAAATAGGAGAGATCGCCGAAGCCGACGTCGTAGGCGATCGAGCTCACCGGCCGCCCAGCGAAATCGGGCTCGCGCAGCATGCGATGGGCGCGCTTGAGACGCTGCTCGGTCAGGAAGGACGAGAAGGTCTTGCCGTCCGCCTCGAACAAGCGCTGGAGATAGCGCGTGGTCACACCGAATTCCTGCGCCACGGTTGCGACCGAAAGATCCTGCTGCCAGCAATTGTTGACGATGAAGGATTTCACCTTGCGCAGCCGCGCCGCCCTGACGCCTCGCCGCCCGGCCTCCTCGTGCACGTCATCCGTTGCGCCGAGAACGCGCGCCATCAGATCATGCAGATGCGTCACGCCGAGCTGGCGCAGTGCAGGCACCGAGAACGCGCGCTCCCGCACCAGGGCCGCCGCATAGTCGACGAGCAGGCGAAGCCCGGCGGCGCGCTCCGGAATGACGCGCATCACCGCGTCGTCGATATCCACGATCATGGGCGCCAGCACCCGCCGTGGCACGCGCAGCGAGAGGCAATTTCCCAGCGAGAACCGTTCGTAGGTCGTCACGTCTTCCGCACTCGTCAAGACCGCATCACCCGGATGAAGCTGGAGATCTCGCCCTCGCGCGGATATCCGGACGACGCCGGAACGATTGACCATCAGGCCGAGGCTGTCGTCGCCGTCGATCACCAGTTGCCTGGTCCGGATGACGCGCGCTCCGATCAGCCCGCCGATCACGAGCTGAGCGTCCGGCACACCGTGAGATATGAGGCTCGCTGCGAACAGCTTGCCCTCGGTCGCCTCGACCTCGGCTTTCAGCACGCCGCGGCAGTAGAACTCGCGCAGCAGCGGCACGCGCTCGTCCTCGGGAATATGGTCCGTCGAAACGTCGAGAATGGAAACTTCTTCCTTGCCGCTCACTGCAATTTCTCCAACCGACGAGCAAGCCTGGCCATGCGCCGTTGCATCCCCGCACCTGTTCGGTGCCGGTGCGCTCCGTTCCGTGGCACACGCTGCCCTTCTCATTTCAAGCCGCGCCATATACGAAAGTCTCAAGCGGCATGCGTCCTACGTTCGGAGGACCCGATAGTCCTGGTCATCACAATGGATTGAGATTGCATCGTCCGACGGCGTGCGCTGTGAAATGAATCACACGGCGTCGTCGTTGCTGCTCGCTCGCTGCGCAAACGGCGCGGAGAATCCTGCCGCGATCTTCACGAGATCTGCCTGCCTTCCGGCACCGGTCTTCTCGAACAGCCGGCCAAGATGCGTCTTCACCGTGGTCTCGGCGATTCCGAGCTTCGCTGCGATGTCGGGAACGCCGCCAATCTCGACGATCGCCATCAACACGCGCAATTCGGACGGCGTCAGCCTGAAGGCGGTGGCAATTGCGTCGGGCACGAGCGACGGCGCCATCGTTGCCTTTTGAACGAGCAGCACCGCTGCGGTGCTGTCTCTCGGCTGGAGCCGTTCCCGCTTCAATGGCGAGGCGCAGAGGAGATAGTGTTGACCGGCCGCCGATGTCACGAGCTCGATCCGGCGCGGACCGGGCACATCAGTTCCATCATCTGCGGCAATTTCGAACAGGCTGCGGAATATCCTGTCTGTCTGGGTGTTGCGCGCGACGATCCTGTCGCCGACCATCGACAACAGACTGCCATCGACGAACAGCTCGCGGCACGCCGCGTTGGCATGGACCACCCGGCCGTCCGCGTCGAGCAGGCAGATCGCCGTGCTCAGACCGTCGAGGACATCAGCGAGATCGTCCACGGTATGAGAACGTGCCCTGATCTGCCGGCCCATGATCCTTGAACGCTGGATGTGCGGCGCGAGCAGCCGCATGCGCTCGCGCATCGGCTCGTCGACCGTCCCGCGCGACCGGTGACGCAGCACCTGGAGGATCGTAGTGCGCGCGCCCGACTTCTCGATCGCGATCGTGGCGAGGTCGATCGCTCCCTGCGGCTCGACCCACTCGCGATAGAAGCTCGTCGCCAGAAACTCCGCGTGGGGCATGATGTCGGTGACACCGATCGTCTGCTCGGCGGCGAGATCGAGATGACGATCGAGCAAGGGATCCTGCTCGACATAGCGGTCACGATAGAGCTGGCGGAAGTGGGATTCGGTGCCAAAATGCTGGTGAATCTCGATCGAGAGCCTGGCGGCATCACGGGACAGGATGGTCGCGGCACACCCGCCGACGAAGTTCGAAACCTGCTCCAATACGCCGCTACGCAGCGCGGGGTCGGCCGCCGCATCGTAGATCTCGCCGACGAGCGAGGAAAATCGATTTGCCTGGAGGATTGTCATCGGAGAAACGATGCGAGCGGTGTGTTACCCCGATGGTAGAGCGGGCGCGCGCATCCGGAGTTGGCGAAGGAAACAGGGCCTTCAACCGTCGCCTTCGACGAGGAAAATGCAGTGCAGCGAGATGCTGGAGTATCGAACATCGTCCTTGCGTAACGTCAACCGCAGGGTGCGGCTTGGACGTTTTCACCAAAGACTAGGATAAATACGAACAGCGCGCGCGCTGTATGCGATGTGTCACGCCCCCGCTACTGCCATCAGTCAGAGCTGCCAGATATTCCCGATCTCACGGCCGGCACCGGCAATTTACTTCCGGTTCTCCTCGCAGAACTTCAGCGCGGCAAGCGCTTCGCCGGCGCGCGGGATCTGCATCTCGATGCTGTCCTCGTCATCCTCCTCGAAATCGAGCGACAGGCGCCTGGCCTTCGAGAGGCGATCCATCATCGACTGGTCGTATTCGAAGATGCCGCGCACGGTGGTCTTGTCCATGACCTCCCACTTCGCCTTCTTCATGATGTCGGCGTCATCGGTGCCGACATCGGCGCGCAGGACCTCGCCGACCTTGTCCCACTCCCAGCCGCCATAGATCATCACGATCACGATGGCTTTCTCGGAATAAGTGATGACGATGACGTAGTCGCGGTTCTCGTCGTCCTTGTCCTTGTAGCCGCGGCTCGCATTGCAATGCGTGTCCTGCGTACGCTTCTCGATGGTCCAGTCGCCGACCCTGGATTGTTGCGCGAGCGCTGGCCCGGCGGCCAAGGCGCCCGCGGCCAGCACAGCGGCGAAAAGGACTCTCTTCATCTTTATCTTTGCCTCCAGCGTGTTCCCCACGTGGAGATGACCACCTCTGCCGGTGGCCCGCAAGGGTTTGAGGAGGCTGACCGGGTCCGACGGCGACCGCCCTACATCCGCCTGGGGATGATGGCGATAGGGGTGAAGGTGTAAACCTCCTCGTCGTTCTGGTTGAACATCGTCCATTTCACCAGCGCGACGCCCTGCGGCTTCGATTTCGACGGCGTCAGGCTCATGACTTCGCCGACCAGATGCAGGCGGTCGTTCGGTCGCACCGGGATGGTCCAGCGCAGGCCGTCGACGCCGGCGCCGATCAGCGGATGCGGGCCGAACGGGCGGGCCTGGATCGCGAGGTTCATGGCGATCGCAGCGGTATGCCACCCGGACGCGGCCAGCCCCTTGAACAGGGTCTCCTTGGCGGCCTCATGGTCGAGATGCATCGGCTGCGGATCGAATTCGGCCGCGAAGCGCTTGATGTCGGCCTCGGTGATCTCGACCTCAGGCGATCTGAACCGCATTCCGATGGTGAGATCGTCGAACCACTCGACCTGCGCCATGATCTTGTCTCGCAACGTAACATGCGGCCCGCGGGGAGCGCGGCCGAAGGGACGGATTGGAAGCGGGATGTAGCGGGTCCGCAGCGCACAAACCAGCCCCGGAGTTCCCCGCGAAACCCGTTTCCCTAAACGACGAAACACGCCTGAAACAGATGGCCGGTTAAGTGGTTGTCAAAATAAGTACAGGGACGGCCACCATGCAATTCCTCCTCGAGCTGATCTATGATTTTTCCTGCTGCCGGAACCTCGTCGCAGAGCCGCTGCGGGAGGACGAGTCATGATCGAGCTGATCTCCGCCCTCCTCGTCCTCTGCAGCATCGGTATCTTTGCGGCACATGCGCTGGACGCCTATCGCACCACCCACTTGTGATCATCCCAGGCGCTAGAATGGGCGCCGGTAGAAGTGTTCCGAATGTGTCGCCGGCGGAAACCGGTTGGCGAGCGCGAGTGCGCCCTTTTCATCCGTCTCGAGCGCTATCTTTTGCGCCAGCATCACGTCGCCCGGCACCAGGAAGCCCGACGGGACGAAGCACCAGCCCATCGTCGGGTGCCCGTCGCGGTCAGTCTCGTGGACGTTGGCGGCGGTGCCGTAGTGAATGCGATAGGTCCTGCCGGTGTCGCAGCCGATGACATCGAAATAGCGATGCTGCTCAAACTGCGCGCGTTGCGCCGGCGACAGCCATTCGGCCAAAAGGCGGCGGCCCCGCGCATCCGGCGTGTTCTCGCCGAAGAAGCGTCGATAGAGTTCGCGCAGCGCATTAAGACGCGCACGCGCCGGCGTGCGGAACCAGTATGCCGCGAACATGAGCAGCTCGGATCAGCCGCCGACCAGACGGGGATAGAACAGTGTTTCCTGTGCGGTCGGATCGAATGATTTGATACGGGTCACTTCGCCGGGCCCGGTCCGGAAAGCGGCGGTGAAGCCGGCTCCGGTCAGCTCCCGAAAGCGCTTTTCGGCCCGTGCCAGCGCTTCGGCATTGTCGGGATCAAACTCGTGGCGCGTGTCGCCAGTCTGGTCCATCACGATCTGGGTAGCCATGTTGAGTCTCCTCATGCCCAGCCCTGCCCTGATCAAGCAAGCCTCGTGCCGTCGGTTCCTGATGGCAACAACTTTCTTGTGCCGGCGCATCACGCCTTGCTGAACAAGAGCGCTAACGCGACGCGGCCGCACCTCCTTCGTCGATCTGCCGTCCCATCAGCGCGATCGCCTTCTGATAGACGCCTGCCGCGTTCCAGGCCTCGATGGCAACGAAGTTCGGCTCGCCCGGCTGGTAACCCGCTCCCGCCTTCCAGCCATGGGCCTTGAGGAAATTCGCGGTCGAGTTCAGCGCGTTGGCGGCGACCTCGAGATTGCCGGTGCCATAGGCCAGGATGTTCTTCGGCATGAACTGGGTCTGGCCGACCTCGCCATGCATGGAGCCGCGGGTTGATCCCGACAGCGTGCCGCGGTCGATCAGCTTCAGGGCGGCATAGAGCTGGTCGGTGAAGAATTCGGGACGGCGGCAGTCATAGGCAAGGGTTGCGATCGACGACAGCATGTTCTGGTTGCCGCGCTGGCTGCCGAAACCGGTCTCCATGCCCCAGATCGCGATCAGCGGCCCGGGCGGCACGCCATAGCGTTGCTGGATCGAGGCGAACAAGGCGGCCTGCGATTGCTTGAGCTGCCGGCCCTTGGCTACGATGGTGGTAGCGCCGCGCTTGGCAAGGAACTGGTCGAGCGTCAGCGAGAAGCTGCGCTGGCCGCGGTCGGCCGCAATCGTAGCGCTGGCGTAATTGGCCTGCATCAGCGCCGACAGCGCGGTCTGCCCGACGCCCTTGCCCTGAGCCTCCGCGCTGAACTCGCGCTTCCAGGCTTCAAACCCCGCTGGCGAGCTGCCGCAGGTGGCGGCGTGCGCCGCGGGCGCCAGGCAACCGAGCAACGCCATCGCGCCAAAAACCGCCCCGGCTACAGTCCTGCCCCTGATCATGTCCAACGTCCTCTCTGTCTGCGGCAATCCGATGCCCGAGCTTACCCGGACGAAGGCGCCGACTCCATGGCGTGATCATACGACAGTTCGAGTCCTTCCAGATTGCCCTCCTTGCGCCACTTGTCGAGCAGCCTCAGGAACGCCACCGGCCCGCGCCAATATTGGCTGTTTCTGGCCGCGATCGGATCGAACACGCCTTCATTGTTGTAATAACCGGGCGTGCATTCGGCCAGATAGGTCTGGCGGCCAAGCGCGGCCTTGACGACTTCGTCGACCCAGGCGTTCTCGGCGGCGAGCGTCGGCTCGAGCGTTCGCGCTTTGCGCTTGCGCGCCTCCTTGATGACGTAGGCGATGTGCTGCGACTGCTCATCGATGATGTGCGGAAAATTGGCGCTCTGGCCGGCCTGCACGGTGACGATCAGAAAGCAGTTCGGGAAGCCGCGGCTGTAGAAGCCATGGATCGTCTTGACGCCATCGCGCCAGCGTTCCGACAGACTCGTGCCGCCGCGGCCGTAAACCTCGAAGCCCATGCGCCGGCCATAATCGGTGCCCACCTCGAAGCCGCTGGCATAGATCAGGCAGTCGAGCTCATAGGCCTTGCCGTCAACGACGACGGCGTTCTCGGTGATCCGCTCGACGCCCTGCCCTTTGGTGTCGACGAGATGCACGTTGGGGCGATTGAAGGTGTCGAGATATTCGTCGTGGAAGCACGGCCGCTTGCAGAACGCCTTGTACCAGGGTTTTAGCGCCGCCGCGGCCGCATCGTCCTTCACCACGGCATCGACGCGGGCGCGGATCTCCTCCATCTTGCGATAGTCGGCCTGCTCGATCACCTTCAACGCCTCCTCCATCGAGGTCACCGGCTGAGGCTGACGGCGCGGCGCCAGCAAGATCTCGCCGAGCAAGCCGGTCCAGCCGTCCTGCACCAGATCCTGCTCGAACGGCTCGCCGGAGATGACGGCGGTGAAATTGTCCATGCGCTCGCGCTGCCAGCCGGGCTTGAGGCTTTGCGCCCAGTTCTGGTCCGTCGGCCGGTCGTCGCGGACGCCGATCGCCGATGGCGTACGCTGGAAGACGTAGAGCTCCTTCGCGGAGCGGCCGAGATGCGGCACGCATTGCACGGCGGTGGCGCCGGTGCCGATGATGCCGACGCGCTTGTCCGCAAGACCGGTGAGACCGCCTTCGGCGGTCCCACCGGTGTAGCCGTAATCCCAGCGGCTGGTGTGAAAGCTGTGGCCCTTGAACGTCTCGATGCCGGGGATGCCCGGCAGCTTCGGACGGCTCAGCGGGCCTCCGGCCAGGATGACGAAGCGCGCGCGGATGCGATCGCCGCGATCGGTCTCGACCAGCCAGCGCCCCTCCGTCTCCTGCCATTCCATGCGCGCGATGACGGTCTGAAACAGCGCACGTTCGTAGAGGCCGAAGTGACGGCCGATGCGTCGGGAATGTTCGTAGATCTCGGGCGCCCGCGCATATTTGCGCACCGGCATGTAGCCGGTCTCTTCCAGCAGCGGCAGATAGATGTAGCTCTCGGTGTCGCAAGCCGCACCGGGATAGCGATTCCAGTACCAAGTGCCGCCGAAATCCGCGGCCTTTTCCACCATGCGAAAATCGTCGATGCCGGCTTCGCGCAGGCGCGCGCCGCAGAGCAGACCGCCGAAGCCGCCGCCGACGACGAGCACCTCGGTCTCTTCGCTGACAGCTTCGCGCGCAAATGCGGGATCGGCCCAGGGATCGTCGAGATAGCGACCGAAGTCGCCGGTTACTTCGACATATTGCGCCTTGCCTTCGGCACGCAGACGGCGGTCGCGCTCGTCGCGATAGCGCGCGCGGAGTGCGGCAATGTCGACCTTAGATTCGCCGGCCGCACCGGTCTTGTGTCTTTCCGCTGACATCGATTCCTCCACCGCGAACGCTGCTTCGCCGGCAGCTCGGATCAGTTAGCCTCGAAAAAGCGCCGCACGCAATCGCGCCCCTCGTTTTTCGCGTGAACGCCGCGTGGCGTTCCGCTAACCTTCCGCGCAAATCACAAGCATACGCAGCGCAACGACGCGGCGGACTGGAGGAGACGATGCAGGGATTGATGATGGACATGCCGCTTCTGATCAGCGGCCTGATCCAGTATGCCGCCGACTATCACGGCGAAGCGGAGATCGTCGCGCGCGAGATCGAAGGCGACATCCATCGCACCACCTACGCCGACGCCCACCCGCGCATCAAGCGCATGGCGCTGGCGCTCAAGCGGCTCGGCATGAAGCAAGGCGATCGCGTCGGCACGCTGGCCTGGAATACCCATCGTCATTTCGAGATGTTCTATGCCGCGCCGGGCATGGGCTATGTGCTGCACACCGTCAATCCTCGGTTGTTTCCCGAGCAGCTCGTCTACATCATCAATCACGCCGAGGACCGGCTGCTGTTCGTCGACCGCGCCACGCTGCCGCTGGTCGAAGCGATCGCGCCGCAGCTCAAGACGGTCGAGGCCTACGTGATCATGTCATCGCGCGAGCGGATGCCGGAGACGAATCTTGCGAACGTGCATTGCTACGAGGAGCTGCTGGAAAAGGAGAACGACGCCGGCTTCGCCTGGCCGGAGTTCGACGAAAAATCGGCCTCCACCATCTGCTACACTTCGGGCACGACGGGCAATCCGAAGGGCGTGATCTACTCGCACCGCGCGGCGATCCTGCAGACGATGACCTGCAGCAGTTTCGACTTCCTGCCCGGACACGTCGAAGGCGTGCGCGAGGTGATGATGCCGATGGCGCCGCTGTTCCACGGCAACGGCTGGAACATGCCGTTCACCGCGCCCTATACCGGTTCCAAGCTGGTGCTGCCCGGCCGCAACTACGAACCCGACAAGCTCTACGAATTGCTCGAGGGCGAGAAGGTGACGCTGTCGGCGGGTGTGCCGAGCTTCTGGCTGATCCTGCTCGACTGGCTTGGCCGCACCGGCAACAAATTCTCCACCCTGCGCGCGACGCTGTCGTCGGGCTCCGCGCCACCGCGCGCGATGGTCGAGAAGCTCAAGCGCGACTATGGCATCGACTATATCCAAGCCTGGGGCATGACCGAGGCGCTGGGCTGCTCGATGCCGGGCTTGAGGCCCGGCTCGGAGCATCTCAGCGACATCGAGAAATTCGACCGGCGCCAGGTGTCGGGCCGCGCCTGTTTCGGCACTGCGCTACGCATCGTCGACGACGGCGGTGTTGAGCTGCCGCGCGACGGCAAGACCGTCGGACATCTGCGCGCGCGTGGCCCGTGGGTCGCCTCCGGCTACGTGAAGCTCGAGGAAGGCCTCGACCCCGACGGCTGGCTGATCACCGGCGACATGGCCGTGATCGACAGCCAAGGCCACGTGACGCTGACCGACCGTTCCAAGGACGTCATCAAGTCCGGCGGCGAATGGATCTCCTCGATCCAGCTTGAGGACGTCGCCCTGTCTCATCCCGACGTGCTGCAAGCCGCGGTGGTCGCGATCAACCACGAGAAATGGCAGGAACGTCCCCTGCTTCTCGTCGTCCGCAAGAAGGGCGCGACGGTCGACGGCAAGACGCTGCTCGACCACATGCGCCCGAAGATCGCGAGCTGGTGGATGCCGGATGCTGTCGAGTTTCTGGATGAATTCCCGATGACCGGCACCGGCAAGGTACTCAAATCCGCGCTGCGCGAGAAATTCAGGGAGTATCGCGTGGGTTGACGACGCGCGGTCGTGCAAAGGCCCCTCCTTACGCGATCATCTTCATCTTTTGGTCAATTCGGGGACGATATACCGGAACGTCGCCAACTTCATGTTGAGGATACCATGGCGTTTTCCGGACTGGGCCTGCATCTCGGCAATCTGTCGCGCCTGTCGAACGCGCAGACGCGCTCTATCAGCCCCGAGAACTTCACCGGCGAGAAGGGCAAGGGCGGCATGGCGATCGACGGTGCCGCTGCACGGCAGGCCCGCGACCTCGGCCGGGGCTGGAAGGTCTCGCCCTATGTCGTGATCGAGCCGGGAGCGACCTTCACGCTCGCCGACATCGAAGGCCAGGGCGCGATCCAGCAGATCTGGATGACGCTGGCGCGCGGGCGGCTGCGCCATTCGATCCTGCGCGTCTACTGGGACGACCAGACGCTGCCCAGCGTCGAATGCCCGGCCGGCGATTTCTTCGCCTGCGGCTGGGAGGAGTTCGCGCAAGTGTCCTCGCTCGCGGTCTGCGTCAATCCCGGCCGCGCCTTCAACTGCTATTGGGAGATGCCGTTCCGCAAGCGCGCGCGCTTCACGCTGGAGAATCGCAGCGAGGAGGCCCTCACCGTCTACTACCAGATCAACTATGCGCTGACCGACGTGCCCGAGGATTGCGGCTATTTCCATGCGCAGTTCCGGCGCACCAATCCGCTGCCCTACAAGGAGGTCTACACCATCCTCGACGGCGTCCAGGGCGCGGGTCATTATGTCGGCACCTACATGGCCTGGGGCGTCAACAACAATGGCTGGTGGGGCGAAGGCGAGATCAAGTTCTTCCTCGACGGCGACGGCGAATTCCCGACCATCTGCGGCACCGGCACCGAGGACTATTTTTGCGGCGCCTATAATTTCGATCCCCATGTCGCGCATGGCGGTCAAGGGCAATCGCGCTACCAGGAATTCACCACGCCCTATGCCGGCCTGCCGCAGGTGATCCGCCCAGACGGCGTCTACAAGTCGCAGCAGCGTTTCGGTATGTACCGCTGGCACATCCCCGACCCCATACGCTTCCGCTCTGATCTACGCGTGACGATCCAGGCACTGGGCTGGCTGCCCGGCGTCAAGGAGGCAAGGTATCTTCCGCTGCAGGACGACATCGCCTCGGTCGCGTTCTGGTATCAGACGCTGCCGACAGCGCCGTTTCCGCAGCTGCCCGGCCCGGACTATCTCGAAATCGTCTAGGCCGCCCTTCCCTTCGCTCTCGAGATCTGCGCCACCCGAACGTCAAGTCGATCGTCCGGGTGGCGCCTTCGCATTCAGGACCAGCTACCAGGAATACTGGAGGCCGACCCGTCCAAGTGCCCTGATGTCGCTCCACGACTGTGCCGGGATCGCCACGCCGAACTCCGTCGCGGTCCGGTTGGAGTTGGACGTCAGACTGCCGCGATCGAGACCGAACGCGATGCCCATGGTCAGGGACAGGTTGCCCTGGATTCTGATCATGCCGACGGCTCCGGCGGCGTGCTGCCCGTCGAACACGGCCCAATGGGTCGAGATCGCGTAGTTGGTCCCGTCAGGCAGGAACGGATTGACGAGCGAAGCGGCCATGGCCGTTCCTGTTCCTGCACGGGTGACCTGGCGTGCGATGTCGAACTGGCTCTGCACGGTCTGCGCCGCGTTCACGCAGGTGTCGGTGCCCGGGATGTAGAAAAAGCCGGCGCCGTAGAGCGAACAGACCTTTTCGTATTCGACCGCGGCATGGCCCGGCGTCGGGATCACCAGAGCCAGGGCAGCGGCCGCTAGCATCACGCGCAAGCTTCGTCCGAGGACGCCTCGTGCCGCGTTGATTTGCTTCCACATGGTTGTCTCCAATCAATGATGGGAACGCGGCTCAGTAACGAGCAACGATGGCATCGCCGTTGAAGCGGTAGTTCACGCCGAGCTTCACGAGGTGCAGCTCATGGTCGACGTTCTGGGTGCTGATCCGTGTCGTCAGCGCGATCGCAGCCGGGCCGAAGTACAGATAGTCGTACTCGAGGCGCGCCGAGAGATTTCTCGTCAGCGCGTATTCAAGACCGACGCCGCCGGTCAAGCCGGTTCGCTGATGGTTTATGTCGGTTGGAACGGGCGTGCCGACGAAGGCCTGGTAGGCAATGTTGGCCCATGCCACGCCGCCCTTGGCGTAGACCAGCGCGTTGTCAAACGCGTAGCCGATGCGACCGGTGCCCGTCGCCAGTGCCTGGTACGACACTGAAAGGCCGGACAAGAGGGGGTTCGCCGGGTCGACCGGCCGATTGCCCTTGATCGACGCCCAGGAGAGATCGAGTTCGGCACCGACCACGATGTTGTCGAACTGCCAATTGCCGCCGACCTGCGCACCGGCGATCGCACCCTTCGTATCCATCGTGAAGCGGTCCTGAGCAAAGGCGAAGCTCGGGTCGACCAGACGGCTGCTGCCGACGCCGTAGCCGCCGTGAGCGCCGATGTAGAAGCCGTTCCAGAGCGGCACCGGGGCGACGACCGGAGCCTTCACGGTCATATCGGCCGCATTCGCGGACGTGGCGGTGAGCGACATGGCGGCGAGAAGTGGCGCAACGGCAGCAGCACAGGCGAGGAAGCGGCGCGCCGATCGGAGGATGGAGATTGTCATGAGATGATCTTTCAAAATGTCGGAATGAATTATCGGATGAGGTTTCGCGCGTTTCACCAGGCGTACATGAAGCCCGCGCGGCCGAGGCCGCGGACGTCGCTCCACGATTGCGCTGGGATCGCCGTGCCGTATTCCGTCTGCGTCCGGTTGGTGAGGGAGGTGAGGCTTCCCTTGTCGAGGCCAAGCGAGAAACCGCCCGAGAACACGAAGTTGCCGGAGACCCGCACCAGGCCCGAGAAGCCCGCGGCGTGCTGGCCGTCATAGGTCGCCCAGTGGGTCGAGACCGCGTAGTTGGTGCCGGTCGGAAGCCACGGAGCGACGAGCGACGCGGCCATCGCGGTACCGGTCGAGGCGCGGGTCTGCGCACGCGCGATGTCGAACTGGTTCGTCGCGATCTGGTTGGCGTTGGTGCAGGTGTCGGTGCCCGGAATGTAGAAGAAGCCGGCGCCGTACAACGAGCAGACCTTGACGTACTCGACCGGTGCCGCGCGGCTCGGCGCCGCGATCACGGCGGTGAGGCCGATGGTGACGGCGGCAGCGACCATTTGGGCGGCGCGGCGGTTCCTGGAGCGGTGGTTCTTGGAAATGATGGACATGATGTTCTCCAAATTTCTGCTGAATGCTGTTTCGATTGAGCTCGGGGCGTTAGCGCAGCGGTCCATCGTCGCCGTTGAAGCGGACGTTGATGCCGGCCTTCACCACTTGGACGAAGTGCTTGATCTCGGACGTCGTGTCCGGGCTCACCCAGTGGAGCGTCTCGGTCGGGAGAAAGATCGCGTTGTATTCGACCTTGGCGGAAACGTTGCGCAGGAAGGCCACTTCCAGGCCGACGCCGCCCACGGCACCGAACAGGTTTCGGTCGTAGTTGGTGACCTCGGGCGTGAACCTCGACGAAAGCTCCATGCGGGCATAGGCCGCGCCGCCCTTCGCGTAGGCGAGCCATTGGCCGGATGCGTAACCGACACGTCCCGTTGCGGTCGCCAGGGCGGTGTAGCCGACCCCGTTGTTGGTGCCCGACGTGACGATGGGCGAGGTGCTGGTGTTGCCCTTCACAAAGGACCAGGAGCCGTCGATCTCGGCGCCGATGACGTAGTTGCCTTGCTGCCAGTTGTAGCCGAGCTGCCCGCCGGCGAGCGGCCCGTTGTAGTAGGCAAAGGACGGATTGTTGGCGGGATTGTTGAGCGGATCGCGAAACTCGCTCTTCCCCCACCCCCAACCACCGTGAACGCCGGCATAGGCGCCAGTCCAGGAGACGACGGGTGCGGGCAGCGGACCGCCGGCGAAAACGGGTGAAGCGATGATCGCGCTCGCCGTCGCAACGGCGGCTGCAAATCCGCGGCGGCGAGTTACGGAGCGTCCTGAATGTGTGTGCATGTCGAGGTCCATTTCCTTCTCTGGATTTAAAGGTGCATATGATGATGACGCTATCTTAGATTGCATTCTAGGTTGCGACATTTGGGTCAAGCCCCTGCTGGTTTTTGAACGAACGAAGCCGGCGACCACGCACCAGCGGATCGACGGGAAGACCTATTGAGAGTTGGAAGAGCCAGGACGCGGTCTAGGAAAATGCGCTCCGCGGCTAGTCGATGGGCGAACTAAAGACGAGCGATCCCCATGGATGCGCGTCCAAAGTCCCCTTCTCTTGTCATGATTGCAGCCCCCTGCTTCTAATTGAGGCTGATCTTAGGCACCGCGCGTTGAATTGCCAGTACCGCGAAGGCGACAATTGCAGTTTGTTGCTTCTGGCTGTCTTGCCCGCCTCCTAACCGCGGTACGACACAAGACAGCCCGTGAATGACCGTTAACATGGCAACGTGCCGGGTCTGCCTTGACGCAAGTTGCGGCCGACCAATTGATGAAAAATGGGGCTGCATGCCGGGCAACCTTCGGCACGATTCGATGCCAACCTGCCCCAAAACCAGACCCTGATCGACCTGCAGGAGACCCAGATGCTCTACCCGATGTCGCCCAAAGTCGTCGAGCTCAAGCGCAAGCTCGAGGGTTTCATGGACCGGCACATCTATCCGAACGAGGAGCGCTTCTATCGCGAGGCGGAGGAGCTCGGACCGTGGAAAGTCTATCCCGTCGTCGAGGAGCTGAAGCCGCTGGCACGTGCGGAGGGCCTCTGGAATCTGTTCCTGCCGGAGTCGAGCCACGGCGCAGGCCTCACCAATCTCGAATATGCCCCGCTCTGCGAAGTGATGGGCCGCTCGCATCTGGCGCCCGAAGTCTTCAACTGCTCGGCGCCCGACACCGGCAACATGGAAGTGCTGGAGCGTTACGGCACCGAGAAGGACAAGGAGCGCTGGCTGAAGCCGCTGCTCGCGGGCGAAATCCGCTCCTGCTTCGCCATGACCGAGCCGGCGGTCGCGTCATCCGACGCGACCAACATCGAAAGCTCGATCGTGCGCGACGGCGACCATTACGTCATCAACGGGCGCAAATGGTACACGACGAATGCAACCGACCCTCGCTGCAAGATCTGCATCTTCATGGGCAAGACCGATCCCGACAATCCAGACCGCCACAAACAGCAATCCATGATCCTGGTCCCGATGGGGACACCAGGCGTCGAGGTGAAGCGTCCCCTGCCGGTGTTCGGCTTCTACGGCGTGCCCGACCGTGCATCGGAAGTCGTCTTCACCAACGTGCGCGTGCCGAAAGAAAACATGCTGCTCGGCGAAGGCCGTGGTTTCGAGATCGCACAGGGCCGCCTCGGCCCGGGCCGCATCCACCACTGCATGCGGCTGATTGGACTAGCCGAACGCACGCTGGAGAAAATGTGCCGCCGCGTGCGCAGCCGCGTCGCCTTCGGCAAGCCGGTGTCGGAGCAGACGGTGACGCAGGAGCGCATCGCGGAATCCCGCATCATGATCGAGCAGGCCCGTCTGCTGACGCTCAATGCCGCCTACGCGATGGACACGGTCGGCAACAAGGTGGCGAAGGCCGAGATCGCGATGATCAAGGTCGCCGTGCCGAACATGGCCTGCCAGATCATCGACTGGGCCATCCAGGCCCATGGCGGCGGCGGCACGTCGAACGATTTCGGGCTGACGCAGGCCTATGCGACCGCGCGTTTGCTGCGTCTTGCCGACGGGCCGGACGAGGTGCATAGGAACCAGATCGCGCGGTTCGAGCTGAAGAAATATTCGAACGCATGAGGAGACAGGCGTTCTGTTCTTGAGGCGCGCTCTTCCCTTCTCCTCTTGTGGGAGAAGGTGGCGCGCAGCGTAAGGCGCTCGACTAATCCAGCACCTCCACCGTTGCCGAGCGCCCGGCGACCAGTGCCGTGCCATCAGGCACCGGATCCAGCGCGATGCGCACGGGCACGCGCTGGGCGAGGCGCACCCAGCTGAAGGTCGGGTTGACGTTGGCGAGCAGGCTGGCGCCGTCGGCGCGGTCGCGATCCTCGATACCGGCGGCGATGCTCTCGACATGGCCTGACAGCGTCACCTTCTCGCCCATCAGGCGGATCCGCACCTTGTCGCCCACACGAATGCGCGCGAGTTTGGTCTCCTCGAAATAGCCTTCCACATGCAGCGTGTCGGTATCGACCAGCGCCATCACGCCCTTCCCGGCCGTGACATAGGCGCCCGGACGCAGATCCATGTTGGTGATCACGCCGTTCACGGAGGCGTGGACCTCGCTGCGGTCGAGATTGAGCTGGGCCACCGCACGGTCGGCCACGGCCTGATCGACGGCCGCCTTGGCCTGAAGCTGGGTCGCCAGCACCTGCTCCTGCTTCTGCTGCGACACCGCGTCGGTCGTCAGCGCGCTGTAGCGCTTCAGATCGGCATTGGCCTGATCGAGCGTGGCCTGATGACCGGCCACCGCGGCATCGGCCTGCCGCAGCGCCAGCGCGAAACGTTCGCGGTCGATCCGGAACAGTACGTCGCCGCGATGGACCTTCTGATTGTCCTTGACCAGCACTTGCGTCACGAAACCGGACACGTCGGGCGCGACCTGCACCACGTCGGCGCGGACGCGGCCGTCGCGGGTCCACGGCGATTCCATGTAATACACCCAGAGCTCGCGGCCGACGACGAGCGCCGCGACGACGGCAAGCACTGTCAGTGCGAGGCGACCGAGCCAGGGAAAATTCCCTTTCATGAGAGATACTCCGAGAGATAGACGACGCCGCCGAGAAGGCAGACGAAGATCGCGAAATCGAACAGCGCGCGGTGCCAGACCAGCCGGTAGAGATCGAAGCGATGCATGAGCCGGCGAAGAATCGCGCTCAGGACATAGGCGACGATGATCCACAGCAGCAGCGCCGGCACGAGCACGCCATAGATGTCGATCACATATCTCATGCCGCAACACTCTCGCCTGCGCGCGGCCGGTAGGCCGGTGCGTCGGGGAACAGGCCGCGGCGGATGCCGACAAGGCCGATCAGGGCGTCTTCCCGCGCCTTTTCGTTGGGATCCTTCACCGCCCGGGCCAGCGCCCGATCGATGCTTGCCAGCAGTTCGACCGGCATCCCATCGCTTGCAAATTTGCGGCAGGCGATGGCGAGCTGGTCGAGCATGTGGTCGATCACGGAAATGGTCGATGCCGCGAGCCCATAGCGGGCGCGGCGAAGGTCGATGATGTTGAGGCCGATGCGGAGCTGGACGAGGCTGTCGGTATCGCGGCGATCGCTCTCGGACAGAAAGGCGATCCGCTGCACCAGGAGCCCGAGCCGGTGCAGCATGAGGCCGGCGAATTCCGCGCGATCACGCTTGCCGCGGCGTTCGGCGGCAACCGCAAGCGTCGTCCAGTTGGACAGCACAAGGCGATTGGCGACCCACTCGGCGCCGACGCCGCGCGCGATCCGCGTCACGAGCTCGGCGATGGCGACGCCGACGAAAAAGGCGACCGCGGAGTTCGCATAGGACGCAAAGTCCGCGCTGTAGGTCGATTGCAGCGCCAGCAGCGTCGCCGTGTTGGCCGCGAGAGCCATGCCGGTGCCGGCCGTCGCCGGTCGCGCGATCAGAAAGCCGTAGAGCAAAAAGGCCGGGGCCAGCGCCACGACCAGGACCTCGAGATGGGAGATCGCCGGCACTAGCGCGAACAGATAGATCGCGACCACCACGATCGCGACCAGCGACCACAGGCCGAAACTGCGGATGAAGCGCGCGGGTTCGTCCTGGGCTGCGAAGAACGAGCACGCCACCGCTGCCATCATCGGCGCCGACGCGCCGTCGGGCCAGCCGGTGCCGATCCAGAACGCGCAGCAGATCAGGATGGCGCCGGCCGCGCCGGCC
>LNAP01002577.1_pt1 | contig 18020 bp, 17 predicted proteins | sample 602601 | NCBI WGS metagenome assembly LNAP01 (sample SAMN02440304, study PRJNA202911) | soil metagenome | biome: Subtropical and temperate rainforests or woodlands; isolation source: soil samples (1 kg each in a 20% v/v slurry with milli Q water) were... ...
ATTGGGAGCGTCTGTTGGCGCTCTATCGCCGTAACCTCGTCCAGATATAGAAGGCGCGATGCTCTTTCTGCTCATCGACTTCCCCGCCTTCAAGCCGATCGCGCTCGAGATCGGCCCGTTCGCGATCCGCTGGTATGCGCTGGCCTATATCTGCGGCATCGTGTTCGGCTGGCTCTATGCGCGCTCGCTGCTGAAGAAAGAGCGCCTGTGGGGCGGCCCAGCGCCGATGTCGCTGCTGCAGATCGACGATTTCATCCTCTGGGTCACGCTCGGCATCATTCTCGGCGGCCGCACCGGCTACGTGCTGTTCTACAATCTGCCTTTCTTCATCGATCATCCTGCCGCGATCTTCCGATTGTGGGAAGGCGGCATGTCCTTCCATGGCGGCTTTCTCGGCTGCGTCGTGGCGGTGATGTGGTTTGCTTATCGCAATCGCATCTCGATCCTGTCGCTCGGTGACATCACCACCGCGGTCGCCCCGATCGGGCTGCTGCTCGGGCGCATCGCCAACTTCATCAACGGCGAATTGTGGGGTCGCGCCACCGATGCAAGCCTGCCCTGGGCAATGATCTTCCCCCACGATCCCACGCAGCTGCCGCGCCATCCGAGCCAGCTCTACGAGGCCGGCATGGAAGGCATCCTGCTGTTCACGGTGCTCGCGATCATGATCCGGCTCGGCGCGCTGAAGCGGCCTGGCATGATCCTGGGCGCCTTCATCCTGATCTATGGCCTGTCCCGGATCGCCGGCGAGCACTTCCGCGAACCGGACGCGCAGCTTGGTTTCCTCTGGGGCGGATTAACCATGGGCATGCTGCTGTCGATCCCGATGCTTATCGTGGGCGGCATACTTATTGTATTGGCAGTCAGGCGCGGTGCGCCGAAGCCCGCAGGGACCATTCGTTAATTCATTTCGAGAAGACCACCGTGACCGAGCAGCCGCTACTCAACGAGATCAAGGCGCTGATCAAATCCTCAGGCCCCATGCCGGTCTGGCGGTACATGGAACTGTGCCTGATGCATCCGCGCCATGGCTATTACGTCTCGCGCGATCCCTTGGGACGTGAAGGTGACTTCACCACCGCGCCCGAAGTCAGCCAGATGTTCGGCGAGCTGCTCGGACTATGGACGGCCTCGGTGTGGAAGCAGATGGGCTCGCCGCAATTCCTGCGGCTGATCGAGCTCGGCCCCGGCCGCGGCACCATGATGGCCGACGCGTTGCGCGCGCTTCGCGTGCTGCCGCCGCTCTACCAGGCGCTTCATATCCACATGGTCGAGGTCAATCCCGTGCTGCGCGAGCGGCAGGGTGCGACGCTGTCGGGCCTGCGCAACATCGCCTGGCACGACAACATCGACGATGTGCCTGAGGGACCGAGCATCATCCTCGCCAACGAATATTTCGACGTGCTGCCGATCCACCAGATGATCCGCCACGAGAACGGCTGGCATGAGCGCGTGATCGAGATCGACGGCAACGGAAAACTTCAATTCGGTGCGGCATCCGAGCCGACGCCACGCTTCGACGTGCTGCTGCCGCCTTTGGTGCGCGCCGCGCCCGTCGGCGCCGTGTTCGAATGGCGGCCCGACGGCGAGATCATGAAGCTCGCCACGCGCGTGCGCGACCAGGACGGCGCCGCGCTGATCATCGACTATGGTCATTTGCGCAGCGATGCCGGCGACACGTTCCAGGCGATTGCGCGCCACACCTTCACCGATCCCTTGAAGGCGCCGGGCCAGGCCGACGTCACCGCCCATGTCGACTTCCAGGCGCTGGCGCGCGCGGCCGAGGATGTCGGCGCCCGCGTGCACGGCCCGGTGACGCAGGGCGACTTCCTCAAGCGCGTCGGCATCGAGACGCGCGCAAACGCTCTGATGCAGAAGGCCTCGCCTGAAATTGCCACCGACATCTCGATCGCGCTCAGGCGCCTGACCGACACCGGGCGCAGCGGCATGGGCTCGATGTTCAAGGTGCTCGGCATCTCCGAGCCGCGGCTGACAGGCCTTGCGGGCTTGAGCGATCTCGAACAGGCCGGAGACGGTTCATGACGCTGGCTTCGTCGCTGCTGTCGGCCGTGCCCGGGCTGCGGCATTCGTTCTTCACGCGCGAGGGCGGCGTCTCCGGCGGCATCTACTCCGCGCTGAACGGCGGGCTCGGCTCCAACGACGATCAGACCCTCGTCGCGGAGAACCGCCGCCGTATGGCCGAGCATGTCGGCGTCGCGCCGGAGCGCTTCCTCAGCCTGCACCAGATCCATTCGCCCGACGTGCTCGTCGCCGATGCGCCATGGCCAAGCGGGCCGCGGCCGAAAGGCGATGCGCTGGTGACGAAGACGCCGGGGATCGCGCTCGGCGTCTCCACCGCCGATTGCGGGCCGGTGCTGTTCGTCGATCCCAACGCCCGCGTGATCGGCGGCGCACATGCCGGCTGGAAGGGCGCGCTGACCGGCGTGCTGGAATCGACGATCCTCGCGATGGAAAAACTCGGCGCCGCGCGCAGCGGCATCATTGCCGCGATCGGGCCCTTGATCCGGCAGGACAGCTACGAGGTCGGCAACGAATTCGTGGCGCGCTTCATCGAGGCTGATGCGGACAACGCCATGTTCTTCATCCCGTCGGTCCGCGAGGGCCACGCGATGTTCGACCTCGCCGGCTTCATCCGGAAGCGGCTGGAGGCGGCCGGCATCCTGATGATCGACGATCTTGGTCTGGACACCTACGCCGACGAGCGCTTCTTCAGCTATCGCCGCTCGGTGCATCGCAAGGAGCCGGATTACGGCCGCCACGTCCATGCGATCGCGCTGGAAGGGTGAACACAAGAGCAACCTCGTGTCATTCCGGGGCGATGCGAAGCATCGAGCCCGGAATCCATCGTGCAGCAATTCACGCGGAGACATGGATTCCGGGCTCGCGCCAAGTGGCGCGCCCCGGAATGACAGCGTTGTGTCGCCTCTGCCCTAGACCTTAATCGATTTTAACGATATCGCTGCCCTCCATAATGAGGGACGCGTCATCCATTTTGCGCCGCGCGGGCTCGCGCGTGCTGGCGGTCATGCTGCTGGCGGCAGCAACCGCACTGGGCGGCTGTGCCGGCGGCGGTGGCGCCGCCAATTCCTATGCGATGGCGCCGAGCGCCGGCTCCGGAGCGACGGTCGCCTTCGAATCGATCGACGGGCCGCCGCCGCAAGTGTTCGACCGCATGGTCGGTGTGCTCGACAGCGAATCCAAGCTGCGCAGCCTGTCCGTGGTCTCTCGCGAGGGGACGGCTGCCTATCGTGTGCGCAGCTACCTCTCCGCCCAGGTGGTGCGCGGCAAGACCGTGATCGCCTGGGTCTGGGACGTCTACGATGCCAACCAGCAGCGGGCACTGCGGGTCTCGGGCGAGGAACCGACCTCCGCCAAGGGTGGGCGCGATCCCTGGTCAGCCGCCGACGACCTCGTGCTGCGGAAGATCGCCCAGGCCGGATTCAGCGGACTTTCCAACATGATCAACGGGACGCCGGATACCCCGAGTGCTGTTCCCGGCCTGCGCGGACCGGCGGTGGCAAGCGTGACCCCGGACGGGCCGGACATGCCGGCCTCTGCGCTCGGCTACGCCGAACGATAACGGCCGCTAAACCACAGCCTCAACTTGCGGCCAAACCGTTGGCCCGACTCAGGATTTTCAGAGGGAAAACGTAGCATCCCGGGTTGCCATCGGAGCCCCCGGCCTGATATTTCCTCGCCCGTCATAACCGTGCTCCGTGGGTATCCGAGATGTTGAACATCGTGTCCAGCAAAGCGCGGGAGGAAGCGTCTATGTCGGCCAAGAACGGCTCCATCAAGCTCGTCGCCGGCAACTCCAATCCGGCTCTCGCACAGGCCATCGCGCAGGGCCTCGACCTGCCGCTGACCAAGGCGGTGGTCCGGCGCTTCGCCGACATGGAGATCTTCGTCGAGATCCAGGAGAACGTCCGCGGCTCGGATGCCTTTATCATCCAGTCGACCTCGTTCCCGGCGAACGACCATCTGATGGAATTGCTGATCATCACCGATGCGCTGCGCCGCTCCTCGGCGCGCCGCATCACCGCGGTGCTGCCCTATTTCGGCTACGCCCGGCAGGATCGCAAATCGGGTTCGCGCACGCCGATCTCGGCCAAGCTGGTCGCCAACCTGATCACGCAGGCCGGCGTCGACCGCGTCATGACGCTCGACCTGCACGCCGGTCAGATCCAGGGCTTCTTCGACATCCCGACCGACAACCTCTACGCCGCGCCGCTGATGGTGCGCGACATCAAGGACAAGTTCGACCTCTCCAAGACGATGGTGATCTCGCCCGACGTCGGCGGCGTGGCCCGCGCCCGCGGCCTCGCCAAGCGCATCAACACCCCGCTCGCGATCGTCGACAAACGCCGCGAGCGCGCCGGCGAATCCGAGGTCATGAACGTGATCGGCGACGTCGCCGGCTACACCTGCATCCTGATCGACGACATCGTCGACTCCGGCGGCACGCTGGTGAACGCGGCCGATGCACTGATCGCCAAGGGTGCCAAGGACGTCTACGCCTACATCACCCACGGCGTGCTCTCCGGCGGCGCGGCCGCCCGTATCACCAACTCCAGGCTGAAGGAGCTCGTGATCACCGACTCGATCCTGCCGACGGACGCGGTGAGCAAGGCGCCGAACATCCGCACGCTGCCGATCGCCAGCCTGATCTCGGACGCCATCGCCCGCACCGCCGCGGAAGAGTCGGTGTCGAGCCTGTTCGACTAGCTCTTCCGATCCCGACAAAGGCCTCGGGGGGTGGGCAAAGGCACAACGCGCCGTGCCCGCCTTTGTTGTGACCATGAAGACGGTGGGCACGCTTCGCTTTTCCCACCCTGCAGGGCCGCGCTCTGACCGCGCCGCAGCACAAACCCCACGGGTTGTTGCCAGCCGCCGCCCATGACATCATCCGGATGCCGAGTCATCTCTGCCCTCTGGATGCCTGATGCCGAGCCGGAAATTTGCCTGGGACAAGCTGCCGGATGACGAGTTGCTGAAGCAACGCCTCTCGAGCCTGAGGGTTACGGTCGAGGGCACCTGGCTGGAAGATTGTGTCAGCACGCTCCACGAGGAGATGGAAGAGCGCGGCATCCGGCTGCGACCGCACACCTGGATGTCGAGCGAATGGTTCAGTCCGGGCGGCGTGCCCGGCATCGCCATTCCGTTCTATCTCGCTCATCCCCGCCTGATGAAGCTCGAGAAGAAGATGATGTTCGACGTCGAGGGTGGAACCTGGCGCGAATGCATGGCCATCCTCCGTCACGAGGCAGGGCATGCCGTGCAGCATGGCTACCAGCTGCAACGCCGCCGCCGCTGGCAGCAGCTGTTCGGCCCGTCGTCGAAACACTATCCGCGCTACTACCGGCCCAATCCCGCCAGCAGGCGTTACGTCCAGCATCTTCGGCTATGGTACGCGCAGAGCCATCCGGATGAAGATTTCGCCGAGACCTTTGCGGTGTGGCTGCGGCCGCGCTCGAACTGGCGGACGCGATATGAGGGTTGGCCGGCGCTGAAGAAGCTCGAATATGTCGACGAACTGATGAGCGAGATCGCGGGAAAGCGACCGCTGATCACGACGCGAGAGCGTGTCGACCCGCTGGGTCGGCTCAGCCAGACCCTCGAAGAGCACTACAAGAAGAAGCAGGCGTTCTACGCCTTCACGCCGCCGAAGACCTACGACCGCGATCTCTCCCGGCTGTTTTCAGCCGATCCACGGCATCACCGGTCGAAGCCGGCTTCTGCCCTGATCAGGCGGCACCGCGCCCACATCAGGCAACTGGTGGCGCGATGGACGGGCGAGAATCAGTTGACGCTCGATGCCGTGCTCGACGAGATGATCTCCCGCTGCCGCGAGCTCGACCTGCGCGCAGTCGGTCCCGAACAGAAGCTCGTTCTCGATTTCACCGTCCTCGTGACCGCCAAGACGATGCACACGATGTTCGGCCCGTCTCGGCGCAAATGGATCGCGCTATGAGACGACTCCGTATTCTCGTGCTGATGCATCCGGACTTCATGCCTCCGGACTCCTCCGAGGGTTATACCCCGCAGGAAATCAACAACTGGAAGACGGAATACGACGTCGTCAGCACCCTGCGCGCGGCCGGTCACGAGGTCCGTGTCCTCGGTGCTCAGGAGGAAATCAGACCGGTCCGCGAAGCGATCGAGCAGTTCAAGCCGCACGTGGTTTTCACCCTGCTGGAAGAATTCCACAACAACGTCGCCTACGACCAGCACATCGCCAGCTATCTCGAGCTGATGAAGGTCCCCTATACCGGGTGCAATCCGCGCGGCCTGATTCTGGCGCGCGGCAAGGATCTGTCCAAGACGCTGGTGCACCACCGCCGCATCGCGGTGCCCGCCTTCGCCGTCTTCCCGATGCGACGCAAGGTCAAGCGGCCGAGGCATCTTGCGCTGCCGCTGATCGTCAAGGCCCTCAACATGGATGGATCTGCCGGCATTTCTCAGGCCTCCATCGTCGATACCGACGAAAAGCTCGCGGAGCGCGTCGCCTTCATCCACGATCGGAGCGAAACCGCAGCCATCGCCGAGCAATTCATCGAGGGACGAGAGCTCTATGTCGGCGTGATCGGCAACAACCGTCTGCGCGTGCTGCCGGTCTGGGAGTTGAAATTCGGCAGCATGGGCGGGCGCAGGTCACGGCACATCGCCACGGAGAAGGCCAAGCACGACACCGACTATCAGGAGAAGCTCGGCATCGTCGACGGGCCGGCAAAAGATCTCCCGCCGGAAGTGACCGCCCGCATCCAGCGGGCCGCGAAACGCATCTACCGGGCGCTTGGCCTCGACGGCTACGCGCGGATCGATTTTCGTCTTGCCGCCGACGGCACGCCGTATTTCATCGAAGCCAATCCGAACCCCGAGATCGCCAAGAGCCAGGAGTTCGCCACGGCGGCTCTACATGCCGGGCTCAAATATCCGGCTCTCCTGCAGCGCATCCTGACGCTTGGAATCAGCCGCGCCAAGGCGGGGGTGTCGCTGGGGTGAGGGCGAACACGGCAACGATCGTAAGGGTGGATTAGCCGAAGGCGTAATCCACGTCCGTCAGCTTGCCTCGGCTTTCGCGCTCACCACCTCGGCAAACGATTTGAAGAACTCGCCCGCCAGCTTCGTCGCGGTCGAGTTGATCAGCCGCGCGCCTAACTGGGCGAGCTTGCCGCCGATCTGCGCGTCGACCTCGTAATGCAGCACCGTGACCTCCGTGCTTTCGGACTCCAGCCGCACGAGAGCGCCACCCTTGGCAAAGCCAGCGACGCCGCCCGAGCCCTCGCCCGAGATGCGATAGGCGTTGGGCGGGTCGAAATCGGACAGCGTCACCTTGCCGCTGAATGTCGCCTTCACCGGGCCGACCTTGAAGACCACCGTCGCCGTCATCTCGTTCGGCGCGGTCACCTCGAGCGACCGGCAGCCGGGGATGCACTGGTTCAACACAGCGGGATCGTTCAGCGCCGCCCAGACCTGTTCGCGTGAGGCGGGGATGCGCTGGCTGTCGTTCATCTGCATGATGTGTGTCTCACTCTCTGCCTGCTGACTGAACGGCAGCGCGCTGGCCGCGCCGCCGTTCCCTGGTGATCTCGGCGAGGATCGACATTGCGATCTCCTCCGGCGTGATGGCGCCGAGATCGAGCCCGGCGGGCGCCTTGAAATCGTCGATCGCAGCGGCGCTGGTGCCTTCCGCGATCAGCTTTGCACGTAGCGACGCCATCTTGCGGCGGCTGCCGACGAAGGCGTGATAGTCGGCTTTGGTCGCGACCGCGGCGCGCAAGGCGGCTTCGTCGCCCTTGCCTTGTGTCGATACCACGACGAAGCGCTTGGCGTCGTTGAGCTCGCCGAGCCGATAGCCATCGATGAGGGTGTCGGCATCCGGCTGCGCCGCCAGATCGGCGGCGGGCGCAGCGAGCGTGACGTGATAGCCGAGGGTGCGCGCCTGCACCGCCAGCGACAAGGCCACCGGACTCGCGCCGAGAATGACCAGTGAAGGATGCGGCAGCACCGGCTCGACGAAAATGTCCATGGTGCCCTTGCTCGGGCACATGTTGCTGGCAAAGCGGATGCCGTCGCGGCTCTCGCCGGCGCTGACGCCGAGCTCGGCCAGAAGATTCTCCGGCTGCACCGAGACCATGCGAGGCTCGCCGTCGGCGAGCGCCTCGCGCGCCGCCTTCAGCACCACTCCTTTGGCGCAGCCGCCGCCGATCCACCCCGCGACAATGGTGCCGTCGGCGGCGATGATCGCCTTGGCTCCGGCCTTGGCTGCGGTGACCGAAACCGTACGCACGACGGTCGCAAGAACGAAGGCGCGCTCGGCGGCCTTCAATTGCGCCACGAGATCCAGCACTTCGACATGAGCAGTCATCAGTGCCTCCTCAGAGCTTCATCAGATAGGGTTCGAGCGCGCGCAGGCTTTGCAGCGAATTCGCGGGCGCGTAGAGATCGACATGCGGCAGCGCCGCTCTTATGCCCCTCGCCTCGGGCGTATAGCCTTCCCAGGCCATCATCGGATTGAGCCAGACGATTCGACGGCAGCGCCGCGACAGCGCCGCCATCTCCCGCCCGAGCAAAGCAGCATCGCCGGTCTCGTAACCATCGGACACGATCATCACGCAACTGCGCGAATGGATCACCCGCCGCGCGTGCCAGCGGTTGAAGGTCTGCAGGCTCTCGCCGATCTTCGTGCCGCCGCCCGCGCCCTGCGCCATGATCGAGAGCCGGTCGAGCGCGCGAGCGGCATTCTTCTCTTTCATCGCATCGGAGACATAGGCAAGGCGCGTGTGAAACAGGAACGCCTCGGCCTCGCGGAACTGGTCGAGCACGCCGTGGATGAAGCGCAGGAACACGGACGTGTACATGCTCATCGAGCCGGACGCATCGAGGAGCAAGATCAGCCGCAGCGGTTTGTCCTTGCGTTGCCGCTTCACCAGGCTGATCGGCACGCCGCCATGGCTGATGTTGCGATGAATCGTCCGCCGGAGATCGAGCCGGTAGCCGCGCCGGCGCGCCAGATCCCGCCGGGTCAGCCGTGTGCGCATCACCCGTGCGAGCTGCGCTGCGGCCTCATGGGCCTCTGCCACCTGATCGGGATCGCTGAGCTTTCTGAAATCGACGTCGGCGATATTCTCCGCCGGCGAAGCACCTTCCATCCGGCCCTCGCCGGAATGGGCTTCCGGCGCGTCGTCGGAGGACGGAAGCTGGTCGGTGATGGATTGGCTACCACCCTGCTCCGCTGCCGCATCCTGCAAGCTCTTCAGCGAGGGACTGCTGGCGCCGGGCGCAGAGCCGATGGTGCGGGAGCGCGAGCGCACGCGCTTGCCCAGCCAGAATGCATCGAACAGACCGTCGAACTTGTCCCAGTCGGATTTGCGCGCCGAGAAAAGGTGCTTGAAGGCCGCGCGCAAGAGGCCGGGCCGCCCCGCGTAGCCTGACGACATCAGCGTCGCCGCGTCTTGCCCTTCGGCCAGTCCCACGCGAAAGCCGGCATCGCGCAAGGTACGCAGGAAGGCGGCAAGCCTCGCCGAGACCAGGCGGGAGACCTGGTCGAGGTCATCATACCCGGGACTCGATCCGCAGCAACTCATGCGACCTTCCCCAACAGGCGCTGCGTCACCTCTGGCGTGACGCGCGCGCGGTCTTCGTGCGTCTTCAAAAGACAGATCAGTGTCTCATGCACGGTCTCGGGCGCGTCGTTGAGATCGCGAATGTCGAGGCCGACAAGCGCGGCCGCCCAATCCAGCGTCTCGGCGACGCCCGGGACCTTGCGCAGCTCCTCCTTGCGTATACCGTCGACCATACGGGCGATCTGGAGCGACAGCGATGGGCTCGCGCCGGTGACCCGCGCCAGGATGATGCGGGTCTCGCGGTCGACGTCGGGATAGTCGACATAGTGATAGAGGCAGCGCCGGCGCAGCGCGTCGGACAGCTCGCGCGTGCCGTTCGAGGTCAGCACCACATGCGGGATGGTGATTGCGGGGATGGTGCCAAGTTCGGGGATCGAGACCTGGAAGTCGGACAACAGCTCCAGCAGGAACGCCTCGAACTCGTCGTCGGCGCGGTCGATCTCGTCGATCAGCAACACCGGCGCTTTCGACCGGCGAATCGCGGCGAGCAAGGGACGTTCGAGCAGGTACTTTTCCGAGAACACCTGGTCCTCGATGCTGTCAGCACCGCGATACGCCTGGATCGCCAGCAATTGGCGCTGGTAGTTCCATTCGTACAATGCGGAGGACTGGTCCAGCCCCTCATAGCATTGCAGCCGGATCAGCTCGGTCGCATGCACTTTGGCCAGCGCCTTCGCCACCTCGGTTTTGCCGACGCCCGCCTCGCCTTCGAGCAGCAGCGGACGTCGCAACAATTGCATCAGCGAGATCGCGGTCGCGAGGTCCGCATCGGCGATATAGCCCGATGCGGCCAAGGCTTTCGCGATCTCGTCTCGGCCTTTCATCTCCATACTCCTCCGTCATTGCGAGCGAAGCGAAGCAACCCAGGAATGCCGCAGCAGAGAAAGTCTGGATTGCTTCGTCGCTTCGCTCCTCGCAATGACGACAACACTACGCCACCGCCCCGAGCTCCTTCGCGGCCTTCCAGTTGCGCCAGAAATCGTGCGGCATCTGGATGTGCGTGGACCCTAGGAAAGAGAACGCGTCGTTGACGGCATTGGAGAAGGCCGGCACGCCGCCGACATTCGGGCTTTCGCCGACACCCTTGGCACCGATCGGGTGATGCGGTGACGGGGTGACGGTGAAATCGGTCTCCCAATGCGGCGTCTCCACCGCGGTCGGCATGAAGAAGTCCATGAACGAGCCGGTGACGACGTTGCCGACCTCGTCGTAGCGGATCTCCTGGCCCATCGCGATGGCGAAGGCTTCCGTGAGGCCGCCGTGGACCTGGCCCTCGATGATCATCGGGTTGATACGGGTGCCGCAATCGTCGAGCGCGTAGAAGCGCCGGATCTTGTACACGCCGGTGTCGACGTCGATGTCCATCACGCAGAGATAGGCGCCGAACGGATAGGTCATGTTGGGCGGATCGTAATAGCTCACCGCCTCCAGCCCCGGCTCCATGCCAGGGGGCACCGAATTGTACGCCGCCCAGCAAATGTCTTTCATCGACATGAATTTTTCCGGCAGGCCCCTCACCCGGAAGCCGTCGATGTCGAACTCGAGGTCGTCCTCATGGACCTCGAGCTTGTAGGCCGCGATCATCTGCGCCTTGGCCTTGATCTTTCGCGCGGCCATGGCGATCGCGGCGCCCGCCACCGGCGTGGAGCGCGAGCCGTAGGTGCCGAGCCCATAGGGCGCGGTGTCGGTGTTGCCTTCCTCGACCATGATGTTGTCGGCGGGAATGCCGATCTCGGTCGCGATGATCTGGGCCCAGGTGGTCTCGTGGCCCTGGCCCTGGCTCTTGGAGCCGACCCGCGCGATCCCGGCCCCCGTCGGGTGCATGCGGATCTCGCAGGAGTCGAACATGGCGATGCCGAGGATGTCGCAGTTCTTCGACGGCCCGGCACCGACGATCTCGGTGAAGAAGGAGATGCCGAGGCCCATGATCTCGCGGGTCTCGCCGCGCTTGAAGGCTTCGCGCTTCTCCGCCTGCTCTTTCCGGAGCGCGGCGTAGCCGGTCGTTTCCATCATCTTGCGCATGGCGGTGTGGTAGTCGCCGGAATCGTATTCCCAGCCCAGCGCCGAGTGATACGGGAACTGCTCCGTCTTGATGAAGTTCTTCAGCCGCAACTCCGCCGGATCCATCTTGAGCTTCTGCGCCAGAATATCCATGGCGCGCTCGATGCAATAAGCAGCCTCCGTGACGCGGAACGAACAGCGGTAGGCGACGCCGCCCGGCGCCTTGTTGGTGTAGACGCCATCCACCGCCAGATGCGCGGTCGGGAAGTCGTAGGAGCCGGTAACGATGTTGAAGAAGCCGGCCGGCCATTTCGAGGGGTCGGCACAAGCGTCGAACGCGCCGTGATCGGCCAGCACATGCACGCGCAGCCCCGTAACCTTGCCGTCCTTGGTCGCGGCGATCTCGGTCGTCATGTGATAGTCGCGCGCGAACGAGGTCGCGGTGAGGTTCTCGATGCGATCCTCGACCCATTTCACCGGCTTGCCGGTGACGATGGAGGCGACCGCCGCACAGATATAGCCGGGATAGGCGCCGACCTTGTTGCCGAAGCCGCCGCCGATATCGGGCGCGATCACGTGGATCTTGTGCTCCGGAATCTTCGCGATCAGCGCCACTACCGTGCGGATCACATGCGGGGCCTGGAAGGTGCCGTAGATCGTCAGCTCGCCCTTGATCTTGTCGAAGGAGCAGACGCACTGGCAGGTCTCGAGCGGCGACGGATGGGTGCGGTGATAGGAGATCAGCTCCTTGATAGTGACCTCCGCCTTCCTGAAGGCGGCGTCTGTGAGGTCCTTGTCGCCGACGGTCCACTCAAAGATATGGTTGTTGTGCTTGCGCGGACCATGCGCGCCGGACATTTTGCCGACGAGGTCCTCGCGCAGCACCGGCGCGTCTGCGTTCATCGCCTTGAACGGATCGACCAGCGGCGGGAGCGGCTCGTATTCGACGATGACCGCGTTGATGCCGTCGTCCGCCGCATAGCGATCGGTGGCGACGACGAAGGCAACCTCCTGGTTCTGGAACAGCACCTTGCCGTCGGCCAGCACCATCTGCACGTCGCCAGCGAGTGTCGGCATCCAGGCGAGATTGACGGTTTTCAGCGTCTCCGCGGTGATCACCGCGAGCACGCCGGGGATCTTCAGTGCCGCGCTGTCGTCGATTGTCTTGACGCGCGCATGCGGATGCGGCGAGCGGACGAAGTCGCCATGCAGCATGCCCGGCAGCTTGACGTCGTCGACGTAATTGCCCCTGCCTTGCGTGAAGCGGATATCCTCGACGCGCTTGCGCTTGCAGCCCATGCCTTCCAGTGCGGCGGTGCGTTGTTCCCGCGTGGGAGTGAGGTCATTCATTCTGCGGCCTCCTGAAATTCCACGCCGTTGATCTTGGCGCTCGCGTACTGGATTGCCTTGACGATGTTCTGGTAGCCGGTGCAGCGACAGATGTTGCCGGAGATGCCCATGCGGATTTCCGGCTCGCTCGGCGAGGGATTCTCTTTCAAAAGGCGATGCGCGCGGACGATCATGCCGGGCGTACAGAAGCCGCATTGCAGGCCGTGCATCATGCGGAAGCCTTCCTGCAAGGCCGACAACGTGCCGTCGGCATTGGCGATACCTTCGATCGTGATGATGTCGGAGCCGTCGGCCTGCACGGCGAACATGGTGCAGGACTTCACCGACATGCCGTCGATATCGATGGTGCAGGCACCGCAATGGGTGGTCTCACAGCCGATATGGGTGCCGGTCAACTGCAGATTCTCACGGATGAAATGCACCAGCAGCGTGCGCGGCTCGACGAGGCCTTCGACCTCGGCGCCGTTCACCTTCATGGTCACATGTGTTTTTGCCATCGATCCTCTCCCCTCATTTCGCCATGGCGGCGGCGCGCTGCAGCGCACGCGTCACCATGATGCCGCCGACATGTTTTCTGTATTCGACGGGACCGCGGGCATCGGCGGCCGGCGCCATGATCGCTTCCGCGGCTGCGGCCGCTTTCTTGAGCGTGGCAGCATCGAGACTTGTGCCGATCACCGCCTTCGCCGCGTCGGTGGCGAGCAGCGGCGTCTCGTGGACGTTGGTGAGCCCGATCGCGCAGGTCGCGACCTTGCCGCCGCTCATGGTCAACACGACGGCGGCCGCCGCGGTCGCGTAATCGCCGACCTTGCGCTTGAGCTTTTCGTAGGCGTAGCCGTGGCCGGCTGTGGACGCCGGGAACGAGACGGAGGTCAGGATTTCGCCGGGCTCGAGCGCCGTGAAGTAGGCACCCTGGTAGAAATCCGCAGCCGGCAGGTCACGGGCGCCGCCGGGACCTTCGAGCCGGTAGCTCGCGCCCAGCGTCATCATCAGCGCCGGCATGTCGTTGCCGGGATCGCCATTGGCGACATTGCCGCCGATCGTGCCGCGGTAGCGTACCTGCGGGTCGGCGATGAGAAGCGCCGTCTCGTGCAGGATCGGCGCCGATCTGGCGATCTCGTCGGAGGCCAGCAAATCGTGCTGGGTGGTCATCGCGCCGATCACGACAGTATTGCCGTTGCGGCTTATGCCCTTCAACACGGCGATGCCGTGCAGGTCGATCAGATGGGCGGGGCTGGCGAGCCGAAGCTTCATCATCGGCACCAGACTGTGCCCACCGGCCAGTGGCCGCGCATCCTCGCCGAGGTCTGCCAAGAGCTTGACGGCGTCGGCGACACTCGCCGGCCGGTGATAGCTGAATGAGCCCGGGATCATCATCTCCTCCTCGTCGTCCGTTGCGCGTGACGGCGCGGACGTTGACGGGGAAGGTCACTCCCGGCAGGGCGGCCCGCAATCTCTGGGGCACGGAACAGCGGATTTCGCACGAGTTGCGGCCGGAACCGCACGAATTGCGTCAGGTGGAGCGACCTATGATGCGGCGGCCTTCACCCTCCCCTGAAGGGTTCCCTCCAGGGGAGGGGTAAGGGCACGCGCTTCCCATGCATGAGATCTACGCGTGCCGCCGGTTCGCCAGCCCCAGCCGCGCCTTCACTTCGGCGATCTTGGCCCGGCTCACGGGAACCCGGTGCGGCGACGGGCCGTCGAGCTCGAGCACGGCGCCATCGCCCTCCTTCCGGACCAGAGCGACATGGGGGATGGCGACGATATGGCTGCGGTGCACACGGAGGAACAGCGAGGGATCGAGCTGCGCCTCGGCCTCCGAGATCGACCACGGGCACATCCGCTCGCGGGTGCCGTCATGGACGCGGGTGTAGTGAGCGTCGGCGCGAACGCTGCGGACATTGGCGGTGTCTATGAAATGCGTGCCATCGGCGCTCTCGACCGGAAGCCGCGGCGCGGGCGCGCGGGGTGGTTGACCAAGGCCACCGAGCGGCCCCAGCGGTCGCGCAAGTGCGGCAGCCGGCTCCGCAGCGGCAGGTTCAACCGGAGGGGGAGCCGGGTCAGCGGCAATTAACGCTGGAGCCTGCCGCCGTGAATCGGGAACCAGAGACAACAAAAAGCCGGCTGCGATCACGAAGCACAGCACGGCGACCACGATCGAGAGAATTTGCTGCGACGCGGCAAGGCCGCCGACATGGTGGTGCGCCGCGCCCGTCAGCGGCTCGAAATGCATGCCCAGCATCGCCGTGTAGTGCATTCCCGAGACAGCCACGCCGAAAACGACCGAGCTGACGATCAGGCGAACGCCCTCCTGCTGCGCCAGGAAGGCACGCAGGCCGCCATAGGCGGTGACGATCGCAACCAGAACCGACAGCAGCACCATCATTCGGTCGTGTACGATGGCAAAGGGGCCGGCGAGCCCATGGATCCCGACATAATGCATGCTGGCGATGCCGACGCCGAGCAGCACGGCCGAAGACGCCACCCTTCTCAAGGATGGCTCGCCGATCGAGACAAAGAACAGTGAGATGCCGACCACCAATGCGCAGATCAGAAATGAGATGATGGTGGGCAGGACGAGATAGGCCGTGTCGGGCGGCAGCGGCGCGGCCAGCATGCCGACGAAATGCATGGTCCAGATGCCGACGGCCAGAAACGCGGCCGCACCCGCGAGCAGAACGCGGTTACTGACGCCGGGCGTGTTGCGGATGCGAGCCGCAAGTGCAAAGCCGGTATAGCCACCCAGGCTCGCGATCGCCACAGAGAGCGCAACGAGATAGGGATCGTGTCCTTCGAACATGATCTTATCGGCCGCCCCGTCTCCACGGCACGGCCTCCTCCCGCCGCCGACCTTATAGGGACGGCGGCGGGATTGACAATCAGCGGCGTGTGAGCGGACGGCTACACAATTCCCGCCGCCACCTGGCCGCGCAGGCGCTCCAGCCCGTGCAACGTCTCCGCACAGGCTGCCGCGACCTCGACGCCCTTGATCGCAAAGTGCCTGCGGAAGAAATCGTAATGCACTTCGGTCTCGTGGAATTGCTGCGGCGTCAGCACCGCGGAGAACACCGGCACCTCGGTGCGGAGCTGCACGTCCATCAGCGCCTTGATCACGGTGTCGGCGACGAACTCGTGGCGATAGATGCCGCCGTCGACGACGAGGCCGGCCGCGACAATCGCGGTGTAGCGCCGCGTCTTGGCGAGGATCTGCGCATGCAGCGGGATCTCGAACGAACCCGGCACCTCGAACACGTCGACATGGGTGAGGTGGCGCGCCTCGGCTTCCTTGACGAAGGCGATGCGGGCTTCCTCGACGACGTCGCGGTGCCAGCAGGCCTGCACGAAGGCCACCCGCTGCGGCTTTGCGAAGCGCGGATGCCCGGTCGCTGGATCCTGCGGAACCGGCGGCGGCGTTTGAGTGGGTTGGGAGGTTTCGGTTTGGGGGTCTTGCAACATCTGATTCATGGCTTTCCTCTTAAGGACCAGAATCAGGGCACACGGAACGACAAACAGCCGCATCTTGCGATGCGTCTGCCACCGACCGTTCTCTTTCATCCGGACTTTAACCGTCGGCTTCGGAGTCGCACCGAATCTGCTGACCCTTCCCCTTGGCAAGAAACCTTGGGGAAGGCGCTCGCGGGCTTAGGCCTTTCGGCCCTTACCGCCGGTGGGGACTTTCACCCCGCCCTGAGAACATCGGCCGTCCGGAATGAACGGCCTGGATGGAAATATGACGCCGGTTCGGGGCTGCAGCAAGCGTGTTCCGCATGGAAAAACCGCATGGTCCCATGCCGGCCTGGCGGTGCTCCTGAGGGTCCTCCTGGAGGTCCGGCCCTCGCGCGGCGGAATTAACGATTGGCGCCTTTGGCGAATCCGATTCCTGTTTGTTCTCTTCGTTAAGAATTGTGGCCGAGAGATGAGCTGTGGACGAACGAGTCCTGACTTGTGGACGGACTCGGCAGCCAGTTGCGCAGATTCCGCAAATCACATCAGTTGATCCGCGACAAGCCGCGCTGATCCCGGGACCGCAACAGCGACTCCGAGGGATCGCCCCAGCGATAACTGGGGGAGCGCGCGCCGGACCAACCGCGTGCGTATCAAAGACAACAAAAAGGCAAGAGGTCGAGACGGCATGTCCCTGCTCGAAGGCACTATCGATTCCAGAAGTCACCCGCTCGCGGTGGTCGAAGATATTGCTGCCAGCAACAACTGGCCGTTTGAACGCTCCGGCGAAGACGAACTCACGATTGTCTCCAAGGGACAATGGACCGACTACCAGATCTCCTTCACCTGGATGGGCGAGATCGAGGCGCTGCATCTGGCCTGCGCCTTCGACATGAAGATTCCGCTCGCGCGCCGGAGCGAGGTGCAGCGGCTCGTCGCCGCGGTCAACGAGCAATTGTGGGTCGGCCATTTCGACCTCTGGACCAACACCGGCATGATCATGCATCGCCAGGCCCTGGTGCTGCCGGGCGGCCTCACCGCCTCGACCGCGCAGTGCGAAGCCATGCTCGCCGGCGCCATCCACGCCTGCGAGCGCTACTTCCCCGCGTTCCAGTTCGTGGTGTGGGCCGGCAAGACTACCGCCCAGGCGATGGACGCCGCGATGTTCGACACGGTGGGAGAGGCGTAGGGTCTTTAACGGTCAGGGAGTCACGACTCCCCCATCGTCGTCCCGGACAAGCGAAGCGCAGATCCGGGATCCATACCGCGTGATTCATCTTGTGGCACGCGGCTTGTTGCCAACACCTCCATCCATTAGAACCGCCTGTGGTTATGGGTCCCGGCCTTCGCCGGGACGACACCTTTGTTTGTGGTGACCACAGTGGCGAACAGCACTCTCCAAAACATCACCGGCACCATCCTGCTCGCCGGCGCCGGCAAGATGGGCGGCGCGCTGCTGACCGGATGGCTGGCGGGCGGGCTCGACCCGCGCCGCGTCGCGGTGGTCGATCCGCACATCTCGCCCGAGATCGCCGCGCTTGCCGGCAGGGGCGTGGCGCTCAATCCCGATGTGACGGC
>LNAP01002579.1_pt1 | contig 18008 bp, 19 predicted proteins | sample 602601 | NCBI WGS metagenome assembly LNAP01 (sample SAMN02440304, study PRJNA202911) | soil metagenome | biome: Subtropical and temperate rainforests or woodlands; isolation source: soil samples (1 kg each in a 20% v/v slurry with milli Q water) were... ...
GATCATCCGGCCGAAGATGCTCAAGGCGGTCCCTCAGCGCAAAGACGTGATCCTGGTCTCCGCCGGCGGTGGTGCGGTCGGGGCGCCGCTCTTCGCCGCCGCGCTCGCCGCCCGTCCCCTCAGCCGCTATCACGGCCGGCGCTGGCGCCTGATCACCGGCCGCAATTTACCGGACCGGGCGGCGCGGGATCTGGCGGCACAGGCCGCAGGCCAAGCACAGGCGGCAGGCGAGGCGCAAGCCGGCGGGATCGTCATCGAGACCTTCCGGCAGGATTTCACACAGCTCCTGCAATCCTGCCTGTTATCGGTCTCGCAGGGTGGCTACAACACGGTGATGGAACTGATTGCCGCTGAAACGCCTTCCGTCATTGTGCCCTTTGCCGATGGGGCGGAAAGCGAGCAGAGCCTGCGCGCCCGCCTGCTGGCTGAACGGGGGATTCTGACATTGCTTGAGTCGGATGACCTGACACCGGAAGCCCTGGCAGCAGCCATCGATCGCACTGGCGAGCAGGCGGCGGATCGCGACCCACGTTTCGCCCGTCTCGCCCTCGATCTTGATGGTGCCCGGCACAGCGCAGCCATTCTGTTACAGCGGAGTGAAGGTGCCGCATGACCGGCTGGGAAATCCTGGCAGATGAGTTGCGCCACTGGGAAACCGCCGGGCGAACGGCTGAGCTGTGGTGGCGCGACGACGATGCCGTGGCCGATACGCCGGCCCTGCGGCGGCTGCTTGATATTGCCCGGGTACCGATCGGGCTGGCCGTCATTCCGGGGCGTCTCGAACCGAGCCTGGCGCCGCTGCTGGCCGGCCACGGCAATGTTGCTGTGTTGCAGCATGGCTGGCGACACCAGAATCATGAACCGGCCGGTGCCAAGAAATCCGAGCTGGGGCCGAGCCGCGATCTGGTCGGCATCGGCGCCGAACTGACGGCCGGCTGGCGCATTCTAGAGACAGCTTTCGGCGACCAGCTGCTGCCGGTTCTGACACCGCCCTGGAACCGTATCAGCGAGCCGGCCATCGCCGCTTTGCCTGAATGGGGCTATCACGGCATTTCTACCTATCTGGCGCGCCGCCAAATCATGCGGATACCGGGCGTCCTTCAGGTCAACACCCATGTCGATGTGATCGACTGGCACGGCGGCGGTGGTTTCGTCGGGACGGAGGCGGCCTTGGATCGGCTGGTGGGTCATTTGCAAGCGCGACGCGGCGGTGCAGCAGAGTTAACCGAACCTACAGGTATCCTGACGCATCATCTGGTGCATGACGGCGAAACCTGGGATTTTTTGATGCATTTGCAGGACTGGCTTTCCAAGCGACCCATGATACGTTGGGTGCCAACGGGAGAGCTGTTCCGGCGCAACGTCGCCGGGTCCAATTGGGAAGAGAAATGACGCGACTGCGCTACCCCGTCTCGGCGCTGCTGGGGGATTATATGCGGGGCCTAATCGGCCTTGCCGTATCGCTTGTGATTGTTTTCACATACGACAGCGGGAACCGGATGATCTGGCTGTTCATCGGGTTGACGCTGTTGTTCCTGGCCTACACGATACGGACAGCCTTGCGCCAAACCACCGTGGTCATCCTGGATGACAACGGTCTGGTGGTATCGAATTGGCGCGGCTGGCGACAGGAACGGCGCATTGACTGGGATAGGTTGCGCCACATGTCGCTGCGCTATTATGCGCCGCGCAAGGCGAAGAGGAAGGGGCTCGGATCGGTGTTGGGGCGGATCGGCGGGATGAAGACGGAGAGGGGCCAGTTCGGCGGCCGGCAGGACAATGCCGGCCCGGATGAGGCATCTCTACCAGCGGATGGTTGGCTGGAATTGACGCTGCGCGTGCAAGGTGTGCAGGTGACGCTCGATTCCGCCTTGCAGCGCTTCGCCGTCATTGTCCACCGGGCCGAGCGGGCAGCCATTGCCAACGGCATCGAGCTGGACCCGATCACCCACGACAATCTGACGGCCTTCAGTGCGTTCACGGACCGCGCCGAGGACCTCACGACCCAGTTCGCGAGCCCAGCCCAGCCGGTAATCCCAGTCCAGCCCACGATCGCAGCTCAGTCCGGGATGACGGCATCCCGGACTGAGCAGTCGCAGCAGCATCCGAGCTGAGCGCATGCAAGGCAACCTGCTCGACATCCGCGATTTGCGCATCGGCTTCGAGTTGGAAAGCGGGCTGATGGAAGTCGTTCGCGGCGTTTCCTTCCGCGTGCCGGCCGGCAAGACAGTCGCCTTGGTCGGTGAATCCGGCTCCGGCAAATCAGTGATCGCCCAGGCCATCCTGGGTATTCTGCCGCGCAGTGCCCGCATCACGCAGGGCGATATCCTGTTCGATGACAGTGCAAAAGGCGGCCGCCTGGTCAATATTGCCGAAATGCCGCGCGACGGCAGCGCCATCCGGCAAATTCGCGGCCGTTCGATTTCCATCGTCTTCCAGGAGCCGATGACCTCGCTCTCGCCGGTCCATATGATCGGCGATCAGGTCGGCGAAATGCTGCGCCTGCACCGCCGGATGTCCGCCGCCGAGGCGCGGGAAGCCGTTGAGCAGATGTTGCACCTGGTCGGCTTTCCCGACCCCGCCCGGGCGATCCGCAGCTATCCTTTCGAATTATCGGGCGGTCTGCGGCAGCGGGCGATGATCGCCATGGCGCTGATCTGCCGGCCCTCGCTGCTGGTCGCGGACGAGCCGACCACGGCGCTGGATGTCACGATTCAGGCCCAGATTCTGAAATTGATGGCGGATCTGCGGCGCGAATTCGGCATGGCCATGCTGATCATCACCCATGATCTCGGCGTGGTCGCCAATGTCGCCGACGAAGTGGTGGTCCTTTATCACGGCGAGGTCATGGAAGCCGGCAGCGTGCGCGATATCTTTGCGCGGCCGCAGCATCCCTATCTGAAGGCGCTGCTGCATGCCGTGCCGCGTTTCGACATGGCGCCGGGCGAGCGGCTGGTACCGATCCGCGAGATCAAGAGCGAGGTCGGTGAGATCTTCCGCAACCATGCCCATCTGCCGGGCGGCGATCCGCAGCTGCCGCGCAAAGCCCGGCCGCTGCTGGAAGTGCGCAATATCGACAAGACTTTCTATATCCGCAAAGGCAACTGGTTCGGCAACAGCACCGGGGTGGCGCTCCGGGCCGTCGAGGATATCAGCTTCAATCTCAAACGCGGCGAATGCCTGGGCCTGGTGGGTGAATCCGGCTGCGGCAAGACCACGCTGAGCAAGATCATCATGCGCGCCCTGACACCGGATAGCGGCAGCATTCTCTATCATGACGAGCGCGAATCCATCGATGTACTGGCCCTGAAAGGCCAGGAGCTGACGGAATTTCGCCGCCGGATCCAGTTCGTGTTTCAGGATCCCTTCAGCTCGCTCAATCCACGCATGACGGTCTTCGATATCGTCACCGAGCCGCTGGTGATCCACGGGATAGGCACGCCGGCCGAGCAGAGCATCATGGCGAAGGAGCTGATGCGGCTGGTGGGTCTTCCGCCGCAATATCTTAACCGCTACCCGCACAGCTTCTCGGGCGGTCAGCGCCAGCGCATCGGCATTGCCCGCGCGCTCGCCTTGCGCCCAGACATCCTGATCTGCGACGAACCGGTCTCCGCCCTCGATGTCTCGATCCAGGCGCAGGTGCTCAATCTGCTGAAGGACCTGCAAGAAAAGCTCGGCCTTACCTATATCTTCATCTCCCACAATCTGGCCGTGGTGGATTACATCGCCGACCGCATCATGGTGATGTGCGCGGGCCGCATGGTGGAAATGGCGCCGGCTGAACGCCTGTTCCGCCACCCCACCCACCCGTATACCAAGGCATTGCTGGCCGCCGTGCCGGACCCATCCTTGGAGCGGCGGCTGGATTTCGATAAACTGATGGAAGGCAAGGCATCGCTCCCGGCAGCCTGGCCGGCGCCTTTCACCATCGACGAGACGCATCGTCCCGGTCTGGTGGAAATCGCCAGCGGGCATTGGGTACGCGCCGGCATCGATGTCCGTGAGGTTGCAGCTTGAGCACGCAGCGACATAGCGCAACGTTGCGCGAAGGATGGCATGCCCGCCGCAGCGGCGGGCTGTTGCTGGCGATAGCGATGATCGTGATGCCGTTCCTGGTGCTGCCGGCCGCCGCCCGGGACGCCGCGAGCGAAACCGCGATACAGCAACCACCCAGGCATGAGAGTGCCGGCCATGTCATGGCGGTGGCCGACGACGTCGCCGGCGGATCGCTGACCGCCCCCCAGCAGGCGGCGATGCCGACGAGCTGGATCAGCCCCGGCTATTTCACCGAGCAGGAACATGCCGGCGACTTGCCACCGATCGAGCAGCGCCTCCCTGAACATCCGGCCGTTGCCACCATGCCGGAAATGGGCCGCCAGGGCGGCGAGATTCACATGCTGATGGCGAGCGGCAAGGATACCCGCATTCTGATCGCCTACAGCTATGCTCGCCTGGTTGCCTATGACCGCAGCTATCGGCTGGTGCCGGATATCCTGCAAAGTTTCGACGTGCAAGACGGCCGGATCTTCACGCTCCATCTCCGCAAGGGTCAGAAATGGTCCGATGGTACGCCCTTCACGACGGAGGACTTCCGCTATTACTGGGAAGATGTGGCGAATAATCGCGAGCTGTCGCCGGGCGGCTTGCCGAGTGAATTGCTGGTCGGCGGCAAACCGCCGAAAGTCGAAATCCTCGACGAGACCACGATCCGCTATAGCTGGGACCAGCCCAATGCCGAATTCCTGCCGGCTCTGGCACGGGCGGCGCCGCTCTATATCTTTCGCCCGGCACATTATCTGAAGAAGTATCACGTCAAGTATCAGAAGAAGGACAAGCTTGATGCGATGGTCGCCAAAGCCGGGCAGCCGAGCTGGGCGGCGCTGCACAACAAAAAGGACAATCAATACAAGAACGACAATCCGGATCTGCCGACCTTGGAGCCATGGATTCTGCGGACCAAGCCGCCAGCTCAGCGCTTCGTCTTCACCCGCAATCCCTACTATTACCGGGTCGACGAATCTGGCCGTCAATTGCCGTATCTCGATCAGATCGTCTTCGACATCGCTGGCGCCAGCCTGATCCCCGCGAAGACCGCTTCGGGCGAATCCGATCTGCAGGCGCGCTATCTCGCTTTCGACGATTACACCATCCTGAAGGACGGCGAGGAAAGGGGCAAATACCGCGTCCGCCTCTGGGATGACGGGCGCGGTGCCAACCTGGCGCTTTATCCCAATCTCACGGCGGCCGATCCGGTCTGGCGCCAGATGATGCGCGATATTCGCTTCCGCCGCGCTTTGTCGCTGGCGATCAACCGCCATGAAATCAATCAGGCCATCTATTTCGGGCTGGGTCAGGAAGGCGGCAATACGGTGCTTGCCCATTGCCCGATGTTCTCACCCGAGATTCAGCAGATGTGGTCCAACTATGACCCGGCGCAAGCCAACGACCTGCTGGATCAGATGGGGCTTACCAAACGCGATGCGAGCGGTGTTCGCCTGCTGCCGGATGGACGCCCCATGCAGATCATCGTCGACACCGCCGGCGACAGCACCGAGCAGACGGATGTTCTGGAGCTGATCGGCGATTCCTGGAAACAGATCGGCATCACCCTCTTCACGAAGCCATCGCAACTTGAAGTCTTCCGCAACCGGATCTTCTCCGGCGATGCCATCATGTCGATCTCGTCGGGCGTCGATAACGGTTTTCCCACGCCCGATATGTCGCCGCAGGAATTCGCGCCCTCGACCCAGGCGCAATATATGTGGCCGCGCTGGGGACAATATATCGAAACCGACGGTCAGGCCGGCGAGAAGGTGGATCTGCCCGCCGCCCGCAATCTGGTCGACTGGCTCCAGGAGTGGCGGATGAGCGGCGACCCGGCGCAGCGGTTGAACATCTGGTACAAGATGCTCCGCGTCTGGGCCGACGAGGTCTTCACCATCGGCGTGGTCGCCAATGTGCCGCAGCCCGTCGTGGTCGCGACCCGGCTGCACAACGTGCCGCAGAAAGCCGTTTTCTCCTGGGATCCCGGCGCGCATTTCGGGCTCTACAAGCCGGATACTTTCTGGGTCGATGACAACCGGCCGCTGAGCCCGGTCGGCGCGACCGCCGGCAATTGAACGAACGGAGCACGCCCGCAACATGTTCCGTTATTTGATCCGGCGCCTTTTCGTCATGATCCCGACCCTCATCGCCATCAGCTTCCTGATCTTCATCATCATTCAGGCGCCCCCCGGCAGCTATCTCGAAACCTATATGGCCGAATTGCAGTCGCAGGGCGAGAATGTGGATCAGAGCAAGCTCGAATTCCTGCGCCATCAATACGGACTCGATCAGCCCTTTCTAGTGCAATACGTCAAATGGGCCGCCGGCCTGCTGCATGGCGATCTCGGCTATTCCTTCGAACACGGCATGCCGGTCGCCGATGTGGTGGGGGACAGTCTCTGGATGACGGTTCTGGTGACGCTGGCCTCGACCCTGTTCGTCTGGGTCATTTCATTTCCGATCGCCATCTATTCCGCCGTGCGGCAATACGGCCTGGGCGATTATTTCTTCACCTTTCTCGGCTATATCGGCCTGGCGACGCCCAGCTTCCTGGTCGCCCTTATCCTGCTCTATCTGTCGCATGTCTGGTTCGGTGTCTCGATCGGCGGCCTGATGGCGGCGGAATATATCGGCCAGCCATGGAGCGCGGGCAAGTTCTGGTCCGTTCTGTCGCATCTTTGGGTGCCGGTCCTGGTCATCGGTCTGCCCGGTACTGCCGGCATGATCCGCCGGCTGCGCGCCAATCTCCTGGATGAGTTGCACAAGCAATATGTCGTCACGGCGCGGGCCAAGGGCATGAGCGGCATGCGTCTGCTGCTGAAATATCCGCTGCGGGTGTCGCTCAATCCGTTCATCTCCGATATCGGCAGTCTGCTGCCGGAGTTGATTTCCGGTTCCGTCATCGTCTCCGTCGTCATGTCCCTGCCGATGACCGGCCCCATCCTGCTGCAGGCCCTGCGCAGTCAGGACATGTATCTGGCCGGCTCCTTCCTGATGTTCATGGCCTTCCTGACGGTGGTCGGCGTGTTCATCTCCGACATCCTGCTGGCACTGGTCGATCCCCGCATCCGGCTGGGCGGGGGCGCGGTGAAATGACGGAGACGACGGCGCCCAAGCATTACGTTTCCACCGCACCTTTCGATCCCCATTCGGTCGAGACCGTCGATGCGGCGCGGGAAAAATTCTATATGGCGTCGCAATGGCGCATGATGTGGCTGCGTCTCCGGCGTCATCGCCTGGCGGTCATCGCCGGTGCCGTGCTGCTGGCGATGTATGGCGCCATCCTGATCGTCGAGTTCCTGGCGCCCTACGGGTTGAACAGCCGGCATGTGGATTACATTTTCGTGCCGCCGCAGCAGGTACATTTCATTCACGAGGGACGGTTCGTCGGCCCCTTCGTCTATGATCTCAATTATCATCTGGATATGCGCGATCTGCGGCGGGTCTACACCGAAAAGGCCGACGTGCCGCGGCCGATACGCTTCCTGTGCGAGGGCGATTCCTATCGCTTCTGGGGCATGATCGAGAGTCGCCTCCATCTCATCTGCCCGCCTAAGGACGGCCAAGCCGAATCACCGATGTTCCTGTTGGGCTCCGATCGTCTGGGCCGGGACGTCCTGTCCCGCATCCTCTATGGCATGCGCATTTCGCTCACCATCGGGCTGATCGGCGTCTCGGTCAGCTTCGTGCTGGGCATGCTGTTCGGCGGCCTTGCCGGCTATTACGGCGGCATGATCGACGAAACGGTGCAGCGCGTGATCGAGATGCTGCGCTCGATCCCGCATCTGCCGCTCTGGCTGGCCTTGGCGGCGATCCTGCCGGTGACCTGGTCGCCATTGCTGGTCTATTTCGGCATCACGGTCATTCTCGGCCTGATCGATTGGACAGGCCTTGCCCGTGCCGTGCGCTCGCGCCTGCTCAGTTTGCGCGAAGAAGATTTCGCCGTCGCGGCTCAGCTGCTGGGCGCCTCGCCGCAGCGCATCATCTTCCGCCACCTGATGCCGAGCTTCATGAGCCATCTGATCGCTTCGGCCACCCTGGCCATTCCCGGCATGATCCTGGGCGAAACCGCGCTCAGCTTTCTCGGCCTCGGCATCCGGGCGCCGATCACCAGCTGGGGCGTGTTGCTGAACGACGCGACCAGTATCAACGTGGTCGTGCTCTATCCGTGGCTGATGCTGCCGATCGTGCCGGTGGTCATCGTCGTGCTGGCCTTCAATTTCCTCGGCGACGGCTTGCGCGACGCGGCCGATCCCTATCGCTGATTGCAGTTCACGCCGTAATCAGCAGATGGTCCGGCTGGGCCGCCACCCGGCCGAGCCAGGCACGGATCGCCGGATAGGGTTCCAGATCGAAGCCGCCTTCATGCGCCACATGGGTATAGGCATAGAGCGCGATATCGGCGACCGAGAAGCGGTCATCGACGAAGAAGTGCCGGCCGTCCAGATGTCGTTCCATGACGCCGAGGGCGCGATAGCCGCCGGCGAGCTTCTGCGGCAAGGCCGGTTCGCTTTCCGGGGTCTTGCCGAGATGGGCCACCCAGTGCCGCACCACCGCGATGGTGGGCTCATGGCTGTATTGCTCGAAGAACAGCCATTGCAGCACCTGCGCCCGGGCCAGCCGTTCCGCCGGCCAGAACGGCGTCCCTTCCGCCAGATAGACCAGGATGGCATCGGATTCCGCGAGGCAGGTGCCGTCGGGAAGCTCCAGCACCGGCACCTTTCCATTGGGATTCTTCGCCAGGAAAGCCGGCTGCCGGGTCGAGCCGTCATCGACATCCATTTCGATCCGGCGGAAGGGCAGACCGAGCTTGGTCAGCAGGAGTCGCACCTTATAGGCATTGCCGGAAATAGCGCTGTCATAAAGCGTATACATGCTGCGGATCTCCCCTGTCGTCGCGCTGACGCCTTATTTATCTCGCGGCCGGCCGGACGACAAATCATGATTTCTGGCAGGATGCTTTAGATTATCTAAGGCATCCGCCGGCCCGGCTCGAGAGCGCCCGGGTTGACAAAGCGGGGGAGGCTTCCCGCAGAATGCGGCGCCCGTGATCGACGGGTCCAGCGCTGGAGATGAAAATCGAAAAACTCACCGCCTTGCTGCCGCTATGGCTTGTCTTTCTGATCGCCCTGGCGGTGCTTGAACTGATCGGCGACACCTTCGCCAAGCAATTCGCCGTCACCGGCCAGCTCCGGCATTCCATCCTCGCGGTGCTGTTCGTCGTCGCCGGCAATCTTTGCTGGCAGAGCATGCTGCGCCAGGGCGTGCCGCTAGGCGTCGGCGGCGTATTGTTCGGCGTTTCCGTGGCACTGGGCATGCTGGTGATCGGCGCCGTGGTCTATGGTGAAAGCCTCACGCTGACCAAGCTTGTCGGCGCCGGTTTCGGCCTGGTCGCACTGGTGTTGTTGGCAGTCTAACGGCGGGGCAACCGTTAGTCGGGCAGATGCACCATCTTGCCCATCGGCTGGCCGCCCAGAATATGCACATGGTAATGCGGCACTTCCTGATGGCTGTGGAGACCGCTATTGGCGATCAGGCGATAGCCGCTTTCGGCGACACCAAGCTGCCGGGTCAGTTTGGCGATGGCGCGGGTGAAGGCGACGATCTCCGCCTCGCTGGCCTGTTCGGCAAAATCCTGCGCCGAGACATAGGCGCCTTTGGGGATCACCAAGGCATGTACCTTGGCCTGCGGTTTGATATCCTTGAAGGCGAGCACATGGTCGTCCTCATAGATCTTGGCGCAGGGAATCTCGCCGCGCAGAATCTTGGCGAAGATGTTGTTGCTGTCATAGGCCATGGCGCCGCTCCCCTTCATTTGGCTGCATCTCGTCAATCCTTGCTGCGCGCCTGCTTTTCGGCAATGCCGGAAATGCCGTCGCGCGCCAGCAAGGCCGCCCAGACTTCCGCCGGCTTGATGCCGCGATCGGCCCAGAGCACCAGCAGATGATAGAGGAGATCGGCGCTTTCACCGATCAGCAGCTGCTTGTCGCCGCGCATCGCCTCGATCACCGTCTCGACAGCCTCTTCGCCCAGTTTCTGCGCGATCTTCGCCGTGCCCTTCGAGAACAGCCTGGCGGTATGCGAGGTCGCCGGATCGGCACCGCGCCGGCCCTCGATGATGCCATAGAGCCGGTCGAGGGTGGCGCCTGTCGGTTCCGTTGCGGCAGCTTTGCCGGATGTCTTATCTGCGCTCATGATGCATCCCCAGATGACTGCCGAGCCGTTTATGGCCGGGCCCGTTATTGCCGAACAGGCAGGCCGGCAGCGGCCAAGGCCGCCTTGGCCTCGGCGATCGTATGCTGGCCGAAATGGAAGATCGAGGCGGCCAGCACCGCCGTCGCATGGCCGTCGCGAATGCCCTCCACCAGATGCGCCAGCTCGCCGACGCCGCCCGAGGCGATCACCGGCACGGTGACGGCATCGGCGATGGCGCGGGTCAGGGCGATATTATAGCCCCGCCGCGTGCCGTCGCGGTCCATCGAGGTGACCAGCAATTCGCCGGCGCCGTGTTCTGCCATGCGGCGGGCGAACCCGACCGCATCGATGCCGGTCGCATTGCGGCCGCCATGGGTGAAGATCTCGAAACGGCCGGCTGCCGTTTCCTTGGCATCGATCGAGACGACGATGCATTGATCGCCGAATTTCTCCGCGGCTTCGCGCACGAAATCGGGATCGTTCACCGCCGCCGTATTGATCGACACCTTGTCGGCGCCCGCCAACAGCAGCTTGCGGATATCCTCGATCCTGCGCACGCCGCCGCCGACAGTCAGCGGCATGAAGCAGGCTTCGGCCGTTTTCGCCACCACATCATACAGCGTGTCGCGATTGTCGCTGGACGCGGTGATGTCGAGAAAGGTCAGCTCATCCGCCCCCGCTGCGTCATAGATCTTCGCCTGCTCTACCGGATCGCCGGCATCGACCAGATTGACGAAATTGACCCCCTTGACCACCCGCCCGTCCTTGACGTCGAGGCAGGGAATGACCCGCATCTTCAGCATGGTGGTAAGCCCTGACGTGAGACAGCACGGCTGCAATCACCCCCGCCCCGACCCTCCCCCTTCAAGGGGGAGGGAATGGCCAGCAGGCTGTGTCGTTTTCCTCCCCCCTTGCGGGGGAGGGTTAGGGTGGGGGGTGTTGCCGCAAGCCGCATCACAAGCCCTCACGCAGCAGCGCCAAAGCGGCGCGGAGGTCGAGGCGGCCGTCATAGAGGGCGCGGCCGGAGATGACACCGGCGATGCCGCCGCCTTTGCCGCGCGTGGCCGGTGCCGCCTGCATCAGGTCGCGGAGGTCCTGCAGATTGGAGACGCCGCCCGAGGCGATGACCGGAATCGATAAAGCGGCGGCAAGCGCCGCCGTCGCCGTCACATTGACCCCCTGCAGCAGGCCGTCGCGATCGATATCGGTGTAGATGAGCGCCGCAACGCCGGCATCCTCGAATTTCAGGGCGAGGTCGAGGGCGGTGATATCGGCGGTTTCGGCCCAGCCTTCCACCGCGACACGGCCGCCTTTGGCATCGATGCCGACGGCGATCCGGCCGGGAAAAGCTTTGCAGGCTTGGCGCACCAGATCGGGATTCTTCAGGGCGACGGTGCCGAGGATGATCCGCGCGACGCCCTTTTCCAGCCACATCGCGATCCGCGCCATGTCGCGGATGCCGCCGCCCAATTGGCAGGGCTGCTTGACCGTCGCCAGGATCGCCTCGACCGCCGCCGCATTGACCGGCTGGCCGGCAAAGGCGCCGTCGAGATCGACCAGATGCAACCAGTCGGCACCGGCTTCGGCGAATTGCCGCGCCTGGTCGGCGGGATCGGTGTTGAAGACCGTGGCCTGTGCCATATCGCCCTGTTTCAGGCGCACGCATTGCCCGTTCTTCAGATCGATCGCCGGGTAGAGGATCAGCTTGCTCATCTTACTCACACATTCATGCCGCGGCTCATGGCCGCCAGGCCAGGAAATTAGCCAGCAGCTGGAGGCCGACCTTCTGGCTTTTTTCCGGGTGGAACTGGACCCCGGCCAGATTGTCGCGGCCGATCGCCGCCGCCACCTTGCCCCCGTAATCGACCTCGGCCAGCACCTCGTCCGGATGGTCCGCCACGAAATGATAGGAATGCACGAAATAGCCGTGATCGCCGCTGGCGAGACCGGCGAAGAGCGGATGCGCGCATTTCAGCTCGAGATTGTTCCAGCCCATCTGCGGGATCTTCAAACCGGGATCGCTGGGGGTCAGCTTCACCACCTGGCCCTTGATCCAGTCGAGGCCGGGATGGCTGCCATATTCGACACCCACCGTCGCCAGCAACTGCATGCCGACACAGATGCCAAGAAACGGCCGGCCGCGCCCGATCACGGCGTCCTGCAGCGCCTCGACCACACCCGGCCGGCTTTCCAAACCGCGTTTGCAATCGGCGAAGGCACCGACACCCGGCAGTACCAGACGGTCGGCGTCGCGGATAGCCGCCGGATCATCGCTGACGAGAACCTCGCCCGCCTTGCTGTCCCGGGCGGCGGTGCTCAGCGCCTTGGCGGCGGAGCGTAGATTGCCGGCGCCGTAATCGATCACGATGGTGGTCACGTTGAAATTCCGTCGCAGCTCAACAGAGGTCGGTCAACTGAGGGAACCGCCGAGCACGCCCTTGGTGGAGGGAATGGCGTCGGATTTGCGGGGATCGATCTCCACCGCCTGGCGCAGGGCGCGGGCCAGCGCCTTGTAGCAGCTCTCGACAATGTGATGGTTATTGTCGCCGTAGAGATTTTCCACATGCAGCGTCAGGCCGGCGCTCTGGGCGAAGGCCTGGAACCATTCCTTGAACAATTCAGTGTCCATCTCACCCAGTTTCGGCCGCGAGAAAGCCACCTTCCAGATGAGATAGGGCCGGTTCGAGGCATCCAGCGCCACTCGCGTCAGGGTCTCGTCCATGGGAATGAGCGCGGCACCGTAACGGGTGATGCCGGTACGGTTGCCCAGCGCCTTCGACACCGCCTCGCCGATGGCAAGCCCGGTATCCTCGGTGGTGTGGTGGAAATCGATATGCAGATCGCCCTTGGCCTTGACCGTCAGGTCGATCAGGCTGTGCCGCGACAATTGTTCCAGCATATGGTCGAGAAAGCCGATCCCGGTCGAAATCTCGGACTTGCCGGACCCGTCGAGATCGAGGCTGACGCCGATCTCGGTTTCCTTGGTCTTGCGGGCGACGCTGGCCTTGCGGGCAAGGCCCATGATCGGCTGGCTGATGCTGCTCATCTGCGGTCTTTCTCGATGCCCGGCCCCGGCGCGGAACCGGCAGGCAAGGCGGCAGGCGCCCGCCGGAGACGGAGGATTTCCCCGTGTTTCTAACAACCTTGTGCCCCGGTTGCCAGCGAATTGGGCCCAAATCGGGCCTCCCGACCCGCCGCCCCGACCCCTGCTTGTTAACCACTGGCTTGAACCCGCCCGCCGGATCGCCTATTTGACCGTCATGTCCTACGATCCTGCACTTTCCCCGAACGGCAATCCCCACGGCCTCGCCCCCTGGCATGGCACCACCATCCTGCTGGTCCGCAAGGACGACGCTGTCGTCATTGCCGGTGACGGGCAGGTGACCGTCGGCAATACCGTGATGAAGTCCAATGCCCGCAAATTGCGGCGCCTGGGCAAGGATAATGGCGTCATCGCCGGCTTTGCCGGGGCGACGGCCGATGCCTTGACCCTGTTCGAGCGGTTGGAGGCCAAATTGGAGCAGCATCCCGGCCAATTGGCCCGGGCTTGCGTCGAATTGGCCAAGGATTGGCGGACCGACCGCTATCTGCGGCGCCTGGAAGCCATGATGGCCGTCGCCGACCGCAAAGTCAGCCTGGTGCTGACCGGCAATGGCGACGTCCTGGAGCCGGAAGACGGGTTGATCGGCATCGGTTCCGGCGGCTCCTTCGCCCTGGCCGCTGCCCGTGCCCTGATCGATATCGAGGGGCTGGACGCCGAAAGCATCTCCCGCAAGGCGATGAAAATCGCCGGCGATATCTGCATCTATACCAATCACAACGTCATTTTCGAAAAGCTTTGAGTCCCGCCTTGGCCGCCTTTGCCTTTCCGAGCGCGGCCCCGATCGCGGCATGGAGACCTCCATCATGACCGACGCCGCCCGTTCTTCTTCCGCCCCCGGCTCTTCCACCACCGGCCCGACCCATACCAGCGCTGCCGAGACCGTGCAGCCGACCGCCGCCGGCAGCCTGACGCCGCGCGAGATCGTCTCCGAGCTTGACCGCTATATCATCGGCCAGAACGACGCCAAGCGCGCCGTCGCCATCGCGTTGCGCAACCGCTGGCGCCGGCAGCAACTGGCGCCGGAGATCCGCGAAGAGGTGATGCCGAAGAACATTCTGATGATCGGCCCGACCGGCGTCGGCAAGACCGAGATCGCGCGCCGCCTGGCGAAGCTCGCCGATGCGCCCTTCCTCAAGGTCGAGGCGACCAAATTCACCGAGGTCGGCTATGTCGGCCGCGATGTCGAGCAGATCATCCGCGACCTGATCGAGATCGGTATTTCCATGACCAAGGAACGCATGCGCCGCCAGGTGCAGGCCAAGGCCGAGCTGCTGGCCGAGGAACGCGTGCTGGACGTGCTGGTGGGCGACAATGCCACGGCCGAGACCCGCGCCAAATTCCGCAAGATGCTGCGCCAGGGCGAGCTCGACGACCGCGAGATCGAATTGCAGGTCAAGGATACCGGCAGCATGAACATGCCGACCTTCGACGTGCCCGGCATGCCGGGTGCGAGCATGGGCATGATCAATTTGAACGAGATGCTGGGCCAGGCCTTCGGCGGCCGCCAGAAGGCCCGCCGCCTGACCGTGGCCGAAAGCTATGTCGTGCTGATCGCCGAGGAAAGCGACAAGCTGCTCGACCAGGAAAAGGTGGTGCGCGAGGCAATCCAGTCGGTGGAGCAGAACGGCATCGTCTTCATCGACGAGATCGACAAGATCTGCGCCCGCTCGGAACGCGCCGGCGCCGATATCAGCCGCGAAGGCGTGCAGCGCGATCTCTTGCCCCTGATCGAAGGTACCCAGGTCTCGACCAAGCACGGCCCGGTCAAGACCGACCATGTGCTCTTCATCGCCTCGGGCGCCTTCCATCTGGCGAAGCCCAGCGATCTCTTGCCGGAATTACAGGGCCGCCTGCCGATCCGCGTCGAACTGAAGGCGCTGTCGCGCGACGACATGAAGCGCATCCTGACCGAGCCGGAAGCCAGCCTGATCAAGCAATACACCGCCCTGCTGGCGACCGAGGAAGTCTCGATCAGCTTCACCGACGAGGCGATCGATGCCATCGCCGATCTGGCGACCGACATCAACGGCACGGTGGAGAATATCGGCGCCAGGCGCCTGCAGACGGTGATGGAGCGGCTGCTGGAAGAGATCAGCTTCACCGCCAGCGAAATGTCCGGCCGCGAGGTCAAGATCGAAGCCGCCGATGTCCGCGACCGGGTCGAAGTTCTCGCCAAGAACACCGATCTCAGCAAGTTCATCCTCTAGGCATCTGCCCGCAGTTTACGCGGCGGCTTATCCGCCGCGGACGTAGAGCAGGCCGGCCCAGAGCAGGCCGATGATGATGCGGTAATAGGCGAAGGGCTTGAAGCCGTGGCGGCCGACGAAGCCGATCAGCCCGCGCACGATCACCAGCGCCACGATGAAGGCGGTGACGAAGCCGACACCGATGATGGTGACCGCATGGCTGTCCAGCGGCACGCTGGTTTTCGAGAGATCGAGCAAGGTAGCGCCCAGCATCACCGGGATCGCCAGATAGAACGAGAATTCCGTCGCCACCCGGCGGTCGACGCCCAAGGCGACGCCACCCAGGATGGTCGCACCGGCGCGCGAGACGCCGGGGATCAGCGACAGGCATTGGCAGAGGCCGACGCCCAAGGCCGTGCCGAAAGGCATGTCCTCGATCGCATCATAGCGCGGCTCCGGCGCCAGGCGTTCCACCGCCAGGATGGCGAAACCGCCGATCACCAGGCTGGTCACCACGACCCAGGGCGAAAACAGATCATCCTTGATGAAATCATGCAGCAGAAAGCCGAGCGCGGCAGCCGGGATCAGCGCCAGGATGCAGCAGACGGCGAAACGCCGCGCCCCGGGATCGCTGCCGAGCCCGAACAGCACCCCCAGCAGCCGGCGCAGCGAGATCAGCAGCACCGCCAGGATGGCGCCCAACTGGATCACCACTTCGAAGAGCTTGCCGAGATCGGTCTGGAAGTTGAGCAGATCGCCGACCAGGATGAGATGACCGGTGGAGGAGACCGGCAGGAACTCGGTCAGACCTTCGACGGCGCCCAAGATCAGGGCTGAGAGGAGTGTGTTATCCATGCCTAAGCCGCTTAAGGGATGTTGCGATGCAGCGCAAGCGCGCGATGGCGTCACGGTTAAAATATTTCCGTGATGGCGTCAGGCCGCCGTCAGCGAAATCATTGCCGCCGCAGGATATCCAGCAGATGCGCGATGGTCACATCGTCGAGATCGGCGATGTCAAAAGCGAGGCGGTTGGCCAGTTCGGTGGCGGCCGGCGATAGCCCGCCGGTATCGACGGTGACTTTCGGATCCGACAGCTCGGCGAGATGCTTCAATTCGTCGACCTGGTCCCAGGCGAGGTTGAAATAAGCCGCCACCTGTTGCACCAGGCCCGGCGTCGGCTTGCCGCGATGGCCGTGTTCCAGGGCCGAGAGATAGGCCGGACTGACCTTCAGGGCTTTCGCCATATCCTTCAACTGCCGCTTCTTGCGGGCCCGCAACTCGCGCAGCTTCTCGCCGAAGGGCGTCATGCCCGCTCGCGCTTCAGCAGCACATAGAGGGCGCCTTCGCCGCCATGCTGGGGCCTGGCATGCTCGAAAGCCAGAATATGACGACGCAGGCCCGGCTCGTTCAGCCAGCGCGGCACCGCTTCGCGCAGCACGCCGCGCGTGCGCTGCTCGCCAATGGTCTTGACGCCGCCTTTGCCGGTGATCACCAGCAGACATCTCTTGCCGGCGTGATGGGCCCGCAGGATGAACGCATGCAGGGCGTCATGGGCCTCCGCCTGGGTACGGCCATGGAGATCGATCTTGCCGTCGATGGTCAGCTTCCCCTGGCGGAAACGGTCCGCCTGCCGGCGATCGATGCCAATGGTGAGGCCATGGCTGAGGTCATGGACCTTTTGCAGCGGCGCGGGCGGCTTCACCGGCGCGCCGGCTGTCACTGCGGCCGCTTTCGCCTTGGCCGATTTCTTCGCTGGGGTGGGTGGTTTTGCGACGGCGCCGGATTCCGGTGCCGCATCGTCGGCCTTGCGCTTGCGCCGCCGCGTCGGCAGCGGCTTCGCGGTCTTCGCCACCTGCTGCCACAATTCCAGCTCGGCTTCGGTTGGTTTGCGTCTGGCCATCGCGGTCGGCAGGCAGGCGATCAGGGATCGATCAGGAGGATATGAAGCTTCACCGGGCCATGGGCACCCATCAGCAGCTTCTGTTCGATATCGGCGCTGCGGGAGGGACCGGTAATCAGATTGACCGTGCGCGGCCAATAGACGCCGTCATCGGTGGCCAGACGCAGGCGCCGCCACAGTTCTTCATAGGTGCCGCAGATATCCTCCGCCGAAACCAGCACCAGGCTGTGTTCCGGGAGGAAATTGAGCGTGGTCGGCGTCTCCGGGCTGGAGACCAGCGCCAGCGTGCCGGTTTCCGCCACGCCGGCAAAGGCGGTGGTCAAAGCGGCATGGTCCTGCCCGGTCGCCGGTCCTGTCCGATGCGCGATCATCGGGTGATCTTCCCAGGGCAGATTGGCGACCTTGGGATCCGATGCCAGCACGAGGCGCGCCGGCAGGTTTTGCGCGGCGAGATATTGCGCCACCGCCTCGGGCACCTCTTCCGGCGAAGAAAGCCGCTTCACGCTTGCCGCGGCCGCTTCCGCCATGCGGACGAAGAGATCGATCCTGGCCGCACCGTCGATCCGGCCGCGCGCCGGCA